>Ga0181521_10001667_pt1 | contig 27185 bp, 32 predicted proteins | sample PEATcosm2014_Bin_32_FD_119764 | JGI IMG/M metagenome (GOLD analysis project Ga0181521, IMG submission 119764) | Peatland microbial communities from MTU Mesocosm Facility, Houghton, MI, USA - PEATcosm2014_Bin02_60_metaG | ecosystem: Environmental > Terrestrial > Soil > Wetlands > Peat | place...
ATATCTCGTGGGCGCCGTCATCGTCGGACGCTTGCGCCGGCGGTGCTGCTGGGGTCGTGGAACCCTCTTCAAGGTCCACTGCCTCGCCTATCGGCGGTTGGTAGTGTCTCAGAGACACTACCCGGCGGTTCCGTCACTTCGTCGGCGCCGCCGTTATCGGCTGTTTCGGGTATCGACGCTGGGGACCCCGGTAACACCGCCGGTTTCCGATCCGTCTCCTCGATCTGCCGTATCATCGGCCGCTCGTCTCCCCCAGGCTGCGTTGGCTCGGGATTTGAGGCCGACGGCTGCTCTTCCACATCGGGGGATACCGCGGGTACCTCGGGGGCATTGTCATCGCTGGGCGTTTCCGCCGGCGCCGCTGCCGGGGGCGTGGAAGGCGCCTCCGGGTCCACCCCCTCGCCTATCGGTGCCGGAAGTGGACGCTCGTCATGCTCGGGTCGCGGTGGCGGCGGTTCGGATGCCGGGCCGCGCTCGGGTTGTGATGACGGCTGCATCGTCGAAGGAGGCAGCGGAGCAATAAGCGCATCAAGCTTCTGCTCCGCAGCGGTTACGATCGTCCGCGGTGGCTTGCCGGACGGCAAGTCGCAAGATACTGGTGCGCCTTTCCTGCCCGGATCGGACTGCGGAGCCCGCTGCTCGTTATCCTCGGCAGATGGTACCGGTGTGGCGTCAGGCGACGCGACAGGAGCAGGCTCGTGGAGGGAGGCTCCCTCCACCGGCTTGACGCTCGGCCTTGGCTCGGCTGTGAACCCCTGGGCATCGTTCGCCGCGGCGCCGGCAACATTCGTCCTGCGCTCCATGAGAGGAGCGGCAAGGGGATTGCCCGACGCTTGCAGCAGCTCGATCAACCGATCGACAAATGGCAACGGGATTAGAAGCGAGATCAGCTCCTGCACCGCTGCTTCCTGATCCTCCTCGACGCGCCCCCCATGGTGCTCGGGCTTGAAGCGCACCGAGTTATCGTCAGCGAGGTCATTTGTCTCTGGCGCCGCGAGTTCGCCCGCGCTAGGTGACCCGCCTTGCGCTCGACGCCGTCCCCTCGATTGCACCGGGCGTACGACGCGGAGCATCTCCGTTACTTCCCCTGGACGAATGTGTTCCCCGTTGGTCGAACGAGATAGAATCGTGTCGCCGATTTCTGGCGGCGTCGAGGGCGCCGATAGCATGTAAAGGACGGTATCCGGCAAATCCGTCACGGTGACGGATTTGTCCCCCATCCATTTCGCGGCATTCATCATCCGTTGGGCTGTTCGCTCCTTGAGCTCACACTCACACTCGAGCCATTTACCCCAGTCGCCATGTTCGAGCTGGTCCTTGACCTGCAACAGCTCGCGGCCGATTTCGAGCAGGCAAGCGCTCTTGTGTTCGCGAACCCGCAGGGCGGTTTGCCGCAATTTGTTGGCTATGTCCGGCTCAAGCTGGCTGTAGTCGAAGGGCGGAATGGTCTCTGCCGACACGGCGGGCATGGATGGGCTCGCGCCAGCGCGATCGGCCGTGTCCGTAATGGATATGGCGTTCATGCTGTCCTCCCGATCTTGGCGGTGGGCAGCGAAGCGATGTAGCGCCGAGCCTCGTCGGCGAGGAGCAGCGTGCGTTTGCCGTCCTTAACGAGACGAATTTTACCGGCGGCAGCCAGCTCATAGATACGCGAGCGGCAAGGGAATCCTATTTCGGTTGCCTCTTCGAGCGTGTAGGCGAGCTTTTCAGGCGGGGGAGTTGGGGAAATAGACATAGCGCGCGCCTAGCCAAACGATGCTTCGCAGCATCGGTTAACGGAACGCGCTTCGTGACTTCCAATCGCGGAGCTACCGGCATTTAAGCCTGCCGGTGGGGCGGTGCCCGTCTGGGGCGTCAATGGCTCGCCCGAAGGTTCCGAACACCCCAAGGCCGATGCTCAAGTGGGGGATGGTCTCGGATCTGTCAAGCCCGCAGCGCACGTTAGCTGGCGGTGATGGATTAGTGGAAGAAGGCCCGGTGATTTTCTCCGGTTTTAGGGCGAGAGAACCTCCGCGCTCGCAGCGCTCGCCTCACGTCTATTGGCGGTCGGTTCGGTATTAAATAATGCGCCACGAGCCAGGGCATCAGATTGGTCGGCGATGCGGCGGCGGTGGATGCGCTCGATCATCGCGACGCGCCGGTTGCGATCCTACGTTGGCATCGGGATGCTGAGCAAACGCGGCCTCCAGCGGCTCGGTAGACGCGCGCGTAGTTAGTGCGTTCCTCCAGCCCCGGTGGGATGTTTGCTTGGGCTTGAGCAGCATGTTCAGCGCCCCGCCACCACGCCGTGCACGACTACTACGGAGAAGCCACGCAGCATAGTTACGCGCGTGGTGCACACTCACGCGCGGATTTAGACGGCGGGCAGCCTACCTGCCCCCGATCGCCACAAGCTCACCGCGCTGTACTGGCTGAGCACAGTACCGAGCCCATGCGTCCATGACTTGACGCCGCTTTTCGAGTGCGTCACCGCGTCGGTAGGCAAGCTCGGTCTGATCGCCTGCGGCATGGGCGAGACATTGTTCGACCACCTCGCGTGCGAAACCGGTTCGTTCACCGGCCCAGTCGCGAAACGTCGAGCGGAATCCATGCAACGTGATCTCGGGCCGCAGTCTTTTGACTGCACGCCATACCGTGACGGTATCCACAGGGAACACCCGAGAGCCATCGCGTGGCAATGCCTCCAGGATCGCGATCGCCGCGTCAGAAAGCGGTACACGATGCTCCCTGCCCGCCTTCATGCGTTCGGATGGAATTACCCATGCGCGGCCGTTCAAATCGATCTCTGACCATGTGGCGCCTGTAACCTCGCCGGCCCGCACCGCAGTCAAGATCGCAAACTCCGCCGCCCTGCCCGGTAGCCCCGGCCTGGCGCGCAACTCGATCATGAACGCACCGATATCGGTGTAGGGTAGGGCTGGATAATGCTCGATTTGCGCGACTTTCGATTTCTTCGCCAGTAGGTGCTCAAGGTTGCCTTTCCAGCGCGCCGGATTATCGCCGGTTCGATATAGGCTTTGGCGCATTCCTCGAAGGTGATCGTACTGACCTCGGCGACACGTGCCGCGGTCTTGCTGACCTCCCGAGCCGCGGCCGGATCGTGGCCGTCAACCCGCAAGCGCCGCTGTTCATGCGCCTTGGTGCGCGCTTCGGCCAGGCTGACCGTATCGCATGAGCCGAGACTGATTACCCGGCGCTTGCGGTCGTGCCAGTAGCGAAAGACCCATGACTTTGCGCCGCCCGGCGCGACGCGAAGAAACAGGTTACCGCCGTCGCCATATAAACCAGGCTTCGCCTTGCTCGCGACTTCACGCGGCGATAGGGTGTGGATCGGCATAAAGCTGGCTTCGTGTGTGCCAATTTGTGCCGGATTTAGGCGTGCGTCAAGAGATGATGGTGGACGGCGGTGGAAATTAACCTACTTGTTTCAATGGAGAAAACGCCCCATGCGTGAGAGAATTGCTCTACGCGAGGTCGGCATGCGCGACGGATTGCAGTCGATCGCCGAGATCATGCCGACCGAGACCAAGATCGCCTGGCTCGATGCCGAATACGCCGCCGGGGTTCGGCATATCGAGGTCGGCTCGTTCGTGCCGCCAAAGCTCTTGCCGCAACTAGCCGATGCCGAGGCGGTGATCGGCTATGCGATGACCCTGCCCGGGCTGCATGTCTCGGCGCTCATCCCCAATTCGCGCGGCGCCGAGCGGGGCATCGCGCTCGGGGTGCCCGAGATGAACTACGTGCTGTCGGTCAGTAACGGCCACAACCTGTCGAATGTCCGCCGGCCGACCGAGGAGTCGATCGAGGATTTCCGCCGTGTCGTGCAGCTGTGCCGCGGCAGCGGCAAGAATGTGAAGGTCAATTGCGGGCTTGCCACGGCGTTTGGCTGCACGATCGAGGGCGATGTCGACGAGGACCGAGTGCGGCGCATTGCCAATGAGATCGCCGCGGCCGGGGCCGACGGCATCATCCTCGCCGACACGGTCGGCTACGGTCAGCCGGCGGCGATCGAGCGCGTGTTCAGGAAGGTGATCGCCGATGTCGCGCCGCTGCCGGTCGCGGCGCACTTCCACGACACGCGCGGGCTCGGCATCGCTAACGTGCTCGCCGCGTACCATGCCGGCTGCCGCGAGTTCGACGCCTCGCTCGGCGGGCTCGGCGGCTGCCCCTACGCGCCGGGCGCGACCGGCAACATCGTCATGGAGGACACCGCGTTCCTCTTCGAAGCGATGGGCTGCGAGACCGGGATCGATCTGGACAAACTGGTCGAGGTGCGGGCGATCGTTGCCAAGGCGCTCCCCCCGGTCATGCTCTACGGCGCGATCGCCAAGGCCGGGCTGCCGCGCAACTTCCATCCGGTCGCGCAGGCGGCGGAGTAGGCAATGTCCAAGCCGATTTCCGATGAGCAATGGGCGTTCCTGCTGAAACGCGCCGGGCTCGATCCGACGCTGGCACCCGAGCGCTTTGCCGAGTTGCGCGAGGGCTATCCGCTGATCGAGCGGCTGCAGAAGAGCGTGCGGCGGCCGCGCGACCGCGCCGCCGAGCCGGCGCATATCTTCGTGCATCCGAAAGGCTGAGCGCGCCATGGCCATTGCGGACCCCTCGCAGCTATCGCTCGCCGCGGCGAGCCGCGCGATCGCCGCCGGCGAATTGTCGCCGGTCGCGCTCACCGAAACCTATCTCGCGCGGATCGCCGCGCTCGACGGCGAATTGCATTCCTATGTGCTGGTGCTGACCGATGCGGCGCTGGTGGCGGCGCGCACCGCGGAGGCCGAACTCAAGGCCGGGCGCTCGCGCGGCGCGCTGCACGGCATCCCGATCGGGTTGAAGGACATCTACAAGACCAAGGGCATCCGCACCACCGCAGGTTCGCGCGTCTACGAGACGCATGTGCCGGGCGAGGATGCGGAGACCTGGGTGCGCCTCAAGAATGCCGGCGCGGTGCTGCTCGGCAAACAGGAGACCCACGAGTTCGCGATCGGCGGGCCCGATTTCACCCTGCCCTTCCCGCCGGCGCGCAACCCATGGAACACCGCGCACTACCCGGCCGGCTCGTCGAGCGGCTCGGCCGCCGCGGTCGGCGCCGGGCTGTGCGCGGCGGCGATGGGCTCGGACACCGGCGGCTCGATCCGCGGGCCGGCGGCCTATTGCGGCATCGTCGGATTGAAGCCGACCTATGGGCGGGTCAGCCGGCGCGGCGTCTTTCCGCTGAGCTACACGCTCGACCATTGCGGGCCGCTGACCCGCACGGTCGAGGATTGCGCTCTGATGATGCAGGCATTGGCCGGGCACGATCCGCTCGACCCGGCCTCGGCCGACGTGCCGGTGCCCGATTACGCGAAGGCGCTGAAGCCGCGCCTCGACGGGGTTCGCATCGGCGTCGTGCGGCATTTCCACGAACACGACGCGGTCGCCAATTTCGGCCGCGAGTCGACGCCATCGGCGGCCTATCTCGAAGCCTTCGACGCCGCGTGCCGCACGCTCGAAAGCCTCGGCGCCTCGCTGGTCGACCTCAAGCTGTCGCCGCTGATCGACTACACCGACGCCAACCGGATCATCATCATTGCGGAAGGCTATGCGCTGCACGAACGGGATTTCCGAGAGCGGCCGCAGCTGTTCGGCCGTCACATGTTCGCGCGGATCGGGTTGGGCGCGTTCGTCACCGCGGCCGATTATGTCGAGGCGACGCGCCAGCGCCGCGAGTTGTGCGCCGAGTTCGCCGCGGCGATCGCCGATGTCGATGTCGTGGTCTCGGCCAACAGCACCGGCCCGGCGCCGCGCATCGACACGCTCGGCACATTCACGACGTTCGAGCGCGCGTCCTACACCGCGCCGTGGAACCTGACCGGATCGCCGGCGCTGTCGGTGCCGATCGGTTTCGAGAACGAGTTGCCGCTCGCGTTCCAGATCGTCGGCAAGCCGTTTGACGAGGCGGGAGTGCTGCGCGCCGGGTACGCGTTCGAGCAGGCAGCCGGCTTCTACCGCGAGCGGCCGCCGATCGCCGCGGCGCTACCGGCGCGATGAGGAGATACCATCTGGCGGCCGCGCTCGCGCTGATCGCGACCGCGGCGGGCTGCAACTTCGCGGCGCGCACCGGGGTCATCCGCAAGGACATCCTGACCGACGCCCAGCAAGTCATCGCCGATACCAAGATCAACCACGGCGACATGACGATCCAGGGCGCGGTCGACCGCGCAGACCGGGATTACGACATCGGCCAGCCGATCACGCTGTCGGTTACGGTCAGCAAGGATGCGCATGTAGCGATCCTGCGCGTTCTCGCCAATGGCGACACGACGATCATCTTTCCCAACAAGCAGCACCCGAAAGCCGATATCGCTGCCAACCAGACGCTGACCATCCCCGGCCCGGACGACGACGTGAAGATCGCGGTCGACAAGAAGCAGGTAGTGCTGTTCGAGTTCATCGCCTCGAATACGCCCGGTTCCTGGCTGTTCACCCGCGGCCCCGACAAGGACTCGGATTTCGCCGATCTCGGCGGCACCACACGGGCGGTCGCCAAGGACATCACCAACTCGCTGAAAGTCGCCAAGGGCCCTGAAACGGTGGCGAGCTATCTGACGGTCCGGGTCGGCGGCGGCAGCCTGTTCTAGGGCGCGCAGGACAGATCGGTGCCGGTGAAGAACGGCACGGTCACCGACGCGCTGGCCGCCAGGCACAGCACCTGGACGCCGGCGCCGGAGGCACTGGAACCGCCGATGCGGCCGCTCGTTCCGGTCGAGGCCGAAGCCGAGCCGGCGCCGCCAGACCCGCCGCCGCTAGAGCCGGTCGTTGTCTCGGTGGCCGTGGTCGCCGTGGTGATCACAGCTGCGCTGGACGAAGTTGCGAGGATTGGCAGGGTCGCCGCGCCGGTGCCAACCTGGCCATTGCCAGGGCTGCCCGGCGTCGCACTCGACTGCGCCGCCGCCGGCGCGGCCAGCGCCAGAAGGATCGCCGCCGCGAGAGATAGAACCCGTTTCATGCCCGGGCAACGCCGGTAGCCCGTGCAGGTTCCCGCGCTTTGCCGGGACAAAGCGGCTCTGCTAGGGTCGCATGCATGAGCGACGCACCCACCTCGACCATTCCCATCGTGACGATCGCCAAGGGCCGGGCGACGATCCGGCTCAACCGGCCGCGCGAGCACAACCGGATCGAGCCCGACGATCTCGCCGTGCTGCGCGAGACCTTTACCCGGATCGACCGCGATGCCTCGATCCGCGTGCTGGTGCTGACCGGAACCGGGAAAAGCTTCAGCTCGGGCTACCATATCGGCGCGCTGGTCGAGCGGCATGGCGGCACGCCGCCGCCGCGCGAGGAGGTGTCGTTCGAAACCGTCGTGGACCGCCTCGAGGCGCTGCGCGTGCCGACGATCGCGGCGCTGCAGGGCAGCGTCTATGGCGGCGCAACCGATCTTGCGCTGGCCTGCGATTTCCGCATCGGCGTCGCCGGCATGCGGATGCTGATGCCGGCCGCCCGTCTGGGCATCGTCTATTACCCGAGCGGCATCGAGCGCTATGTCTCGCGCCTCGGCGTCGCCGCGGCGAAGCGCCTGTTCCTCACGGCCGAGCCGATCGCGGCCGAGGAGATGCAGCGCATCGGCTATCTCGACGAGATCGTGCCGGCGGATGAGCTCGACGCACGAGTCGATGCGCTGGCCGCGACGCTCGCCGGCAATGCACCGATCGCGCTGGCCGGGCTCAAGCGCGCGATCAACGAGGCGGCCGCGGCGCGGCTCGACCGCGATGCGCTCGCCGCGGCGCGGGCCCGCTCCGCCGCCTCCGCGGATCACGCCGAGGCCTTGAAGGCGTGGTCCGAGAAGCGCAAGCCGGTTTTCAAAGGCCAGTAGACATCACGACACGATCGCGCGACGCTCAGACCGCCATTTTCCTCAGCCCAGGAGCCCCCGCCATGTACGAGAAGGACGTCATCGTCACGACCAAATACGGCCCATGCCCGAGCTTCGTGGCCTGCCCGGAGGGTCCGGGTCCGTTCCCCGGTGTGATCTTCTACATGGACGCGCCCGGCATCCGCGAGGAGCTGCGCAACATGACGCGGCGGATCGCGCGGCAGGGCTATTTCGCGATCCTGCCCGACATGTATTACCGGCTCGGCACGCTGCGCTTCGACATACCGCGCCGCGACGACGCCATGGCGGCCGTGTTTCTCGCCGCGATGCGCAGCCTGACCAACGCGATGGTGATGGACGACACCGCGGGCCTGCTCGGCTATCTCGACGCGCAGGAGAAATGCAAGCCGGGCCCGGTCGGCTGCGTCGGCTATTGCATGAGCGGCCAGCACATCACCAACGCGGCGGCGTTCTTCCCGCACCGGATCAAGGCGGCGGCTTCGCTCTACGGGGTCGGCATCATCACCGACAAGGAGGATTCGCCGCATTTGTTCCTCGATCGGATCAAGGGCGAGCTCTATTACGCGTTCGCCGAAACCGACCGCAGCGTGCCGCCCAACATCCCGGGCGACCTCGAAAAGCTGCTGTCGAAGACCAACGTCAAATACGAGATCAAGACCTTCCTCGGCACCGAGCACGGTTTCGCCTTCCCCGAGCGGGCGGTGTACTCCACGCTCGCCGCCGAGGAGACCTGGGACAAGATGTTCGCGATGTGGGACCGCTGCCTTAAGAAGGCATAGCAGTTCGGTTTGACCGCGCGGGGCCTGTCGGGAGGCTCCGCCGATGGGCGATCGGTGGGAGAAGATGCGGATCGCGCTGGCGGCGGCGGTATTTCTGTTGTCCGGCGGGACCGCGATGGCCGATTGCAACCACCCAAAGCTGATCGAATTCAGCCCGAGCGCTAACGCGGTCGCCCTGAACAGCGGCCCACCGACTGAGACGGTCGATTGCTATCAGGTGATCGGACGCGCCGGTCAGGAAATGGACGTCACCCTCGAGGGCGCCGAGCACGATGCGAAGCTCGCTCTCTACGCGCCGGGCTGGCAGGCGAGCTGCGATTCCTCCGGCGATTGCGATGTTTCGGGCGATCTGATGAGCGAAGAGACCGAAACGGACTGGTCGGATCAGCTAGCAGCAAGCGGGGCCTATCTGATCGTCGTAGACAATGCGAAGAGCGATGCCGAATACCGCCTGACCGTCGAGTTACACTAGCCGCGGGAGATCGAAGACCATGAAACTCCGGCAGGGTAAACGGCGCTAAGCGAGCAGCCGGATCCCGACCAGGACGAGAACCGTCGCCAGGATCGGCCGCAACACCGTGTCCGGCACGCGCGATGCCAGCCGGCTCCCGGCGATGATGCCGGGGATCGATCCGATCAGCAGCGAGGCGAGGATCGTCAGGTCGATCGAGCCGAGCAGCAAATGCCCGAGCCCGGCAACGAGGGTCAGCGGCACCGCATGGGCGATGTCTGAACCGACCAGCCGGACGGTTGGCTCTTCGGGGTAAAGGAAGACGAGCACGGTCATGCCGATCGCCCCGGCGCCGACCGAGGATATCGCGACCAGCGCGCCGAGCAGAACGCCAAAAGCAATGGTTACTCCGGCACGGTGCGCGAACAGGCTGGCCGGGGCGACGGCCAGCATCAGCCGCAACAGAATCGGACGCGCAAAGACGCACGCGGCCGTCACGATCAGCGCCATCCCCAACACGAATTTGATGACCGCGTCCGCTTCCTTGCTCATCGGCCCGAGCAGGTAGAGCGCCGCTATCGTCAGCGCCGCTGCCGGAATGCTGCCGGCCGCGAGCAGCATCGTGATCCGCCAATTGACCGTACCGACCGAGCCATGCACCAGGCTGCCGGCTGCCTTGGTCAGCGACGCATAGAGCAGATCGGTACCGACCGCGGCCCTGGCGTCGAGCCCGAACAGCAGAACCAGCAGCGGCGTCATCAGCGACCCGCCGCCAACCCCGGTCATTCCGACCAGAAATCCGACCCCGAATCCCGAGGCGATGTAAGCCGGATTGATCCAGGCCAGCATATCCATTCACCCGCTACGGCGTAGTGCCCGCGCCGGATCGGCCCCCATCGTGTCGACCGGCCGCACTCGGCGCCGCCCGCAGGTCATCGACCGATCTTTGGGTTTCGCATGATGGCTTCGATATGTTTCCGTACTCTATTTCACAGAAAAAACAAACAAGAAGATCGTATTAAACTGAAATTAATTGTTAATTTATGGCACACCCGTAGTTTTTGCCCCGGCCCGCGCGGTCCGATCACCGCCGGCTGCCCATGTTGCAGGCCGCGAAGCCTCGGCGGGGATAGTCCCCGCCTTCTTACTCTGAGGCTACCGGTAGAAAATAAAAGGTTACTGCTACCACCGGCAATAACCGTAATAACCACCACCACCGAACAGCAAGAGAACGACGACAACGATGAGTAATAATGTCATGGCTTCCTCCAACAACAGACTCTAACGCACGACTGTATATTGGGCTGGGAGGACAACACGGCGAGCATCGGAATGTACCTAGTTGCGACGACAAATTTTTATCGTGACAGCGATGTCGGGTACGGGCTCACATCGACCCCTTCTCGATCCTCGCCACGATCCTGAGCTCCGCGCCGGCGATTTGGAGCGCGCCAAAGCGGTGCTCGCCAGCGGCAACGGCGAGGACGCCGAGGCAGAAACCGCAACGGCGTAACGGGTAGGCGCAGCGCCCGAAGCTCGCCGAATGGTACGATCCCCCGAGGTTGAAGCGTCGATGCCGGCCCCCTCCCAGCCGCTACGCGGCTCTCCCACCCCCTTGTTCACGGGGGAGGGTTGGGGTGGGGGCTGGCGCCGCCGATTCAATTTTGACCGATCTCGCGCTGGGGTTGAGCCGCGCCGATCCGGCCACCTGATAATACAGGCGAAAAACAGGTGAGTTTCGCCTTCAGGTTGCGGCGGATGCCTCGCCCGCGGCGGGCTCCGGTCCGCATAGCGGCCCCGCCAATCCCGCCCGCCGGGATCTCCTCCGTGTCGCTCATCCCCCACACGGATAACAGTAGGTGACGGCGCGAATAACAGGCGGATCGGCAAGGATTTCGGGCATCGTTCAGCGTTCCGAGCAGCGCAGGCATTGGACGCCGGCCTAACGATATGTGTTCGTGTTATGTTCATTTCAACGCGGCCGAGACGCTGCCTTCCTCGCGCAGCAACACGTGCGGCAAATGACGATCTTATGTAATGTAAGATAAGGATCGATCACCTAGAGGTCGTAATGCGCGTCGCCTGCCGGTGCATTCGGCTTGACGCCAGCCCCGGTTCGGGTCGGAGCGGAGCGCTACGATGACGCTAGGCCATGTCGTACGGCATTCCGGCCACGTGATCCGCGAAGAGGCACGCACCTTCCTGATCGGTACTGTCGTCGCCCTCTGGACGGGTCTGACGCCCGACCGGTGGATCGAGAAAGTCGTCGAGCTCTTGCGGGAAGTAGAGCTTCCCGACTTTATGACTTCACCACTAACGGTACGGGCCGGCGGGATTGGCGTAGGGCTGCTGATTATCGTCATACCGCTGCTAGGTCGGCTATTTCACGCAAAAGCACCCGAAGAGCCGGCTCCGGCACCCACACCATTACCGCCGTTATCACCGATCCCCGCCTACGAGCTTAGAGTTTACAGCGAAACACCTACAACCGAAGCGTTGTCGCGTGACGTGGTACGGCCGGGCAGTGCGACGCCGAGCCCTTCGGAAATACCAACCGCCTCGACGGCTCGCCTTGGGCCGGGCAACGCTGCGGTCCTGCCTCGCGCGGATTATTGCATCGGTCGTGATGAGCTGCTGGACGATCTGGTCACTGCCTTGCGCGGTCCCACCCCATTAAGTTGCCTTGTGCGCGGAAGCGCGGGCATCGGTAAAACAACCCTGACGCTCGCCGCCGCCAACAATCCTGAAATCGCATCCCGTTTCCGCAGCAACCGCTGGTTTGTAAAGCTGGACACCGCTACGGACGCGTCATCGCTACAAACGGCGGTCGTCGTCGCCCTCGGGCTCGACCCAGCCGCGTCCCGCTTTGGCGACGCGCTTACCCAGCTACGGGAGCAGCCGGGGCTCCTCATCCTGGACAATCTGGAAACGCCGTGGGAGGCGGAAACGGAGACGGTTGAAGATTGCCTCAACCAGATAGCCTCTATCCCAGGCGTCGCCTTGCTTGTATCGATCCGCGGCAGCGTGTCGCCTCATTCACCACATTGGGACTGCCGCATTGACGTCGGTCCTCTGGCCGATACCGACGGGAGCACGCTTTTTCGACGGATCGCCCCGAAGATTCAGCCTAGGGATCAGAACCTCACTCTTTTCCTTAAAGCTCTGGGCGGCATTCCTTTGGCAATCGAACTGGTTGCCTACCGAGCCGAAGGCGATGCGACCCTCGCCGAGCTTTGGGCGGAATGGCAGCGCCTCGGCGGCGCGTTGGCGGCGCGGCCCGGTGTCGACCCGTCGCGGCTGACCTCGCTGCCACATTCGATCGACCTGTCGCTGCAATCTCGACGATTGGGCGAGGACGGCAAACGCCTGTTCCGCCTGCTCGGGCAATTGCCGGCCGGCATCGCGCGCGACGACCGCATCGCGCTATTCGGCGAGGCTGCGGCACGCGCCGGCGAGGAGTTGCGCTCGGTCGGCCTCGCAATCGTGCGCGGCGACCGACTTGACCTGCTGCCGCCCATCCGCGACCACGCCAGTCGCCACTATCCGCCCGAAGGCGACGACGACGCGCGCTGGCGCGCGCATTACCTCGGCCTGCTCGACGAGATCGCAAGCCCAGGTGCACCGGTGGGCCGGTTAGTCCCCGAGTTTGCGAATCTAGAAGAGGCGATCCGCGAGCAATTGCAGCGTGGCCTGCAGGTTGGGGCGACACCAACCGTACACGGCCTCTCGGTGTTGATGCGTCTTGCCGGTCTCGGGCCTGTTTCATTGATCGAGCGGCTCGCGGCGGCACGTTCGGACGCCGGCGATGCGCTCGGTGCGGCGAACTGCGTGCACATGGCCGGCGAAGTCGCGCTCGCCCGCTCCGACCATGACGCCGCGCGCGACGCCTACGACCGGGCCCTGCCGCTCTACCGCCAGGTCGGCGACATCCTCGGCGAGGCCAATTGCATCAAGAGCCTCGGCGACATCGCGCTCGCCCGCTCCGACCACGACGCCGCGCGCGACGCCTACCGGCGCGCCCAGCCCCTCTACCGCCAGGTCGGCGACATCCTCGGCGAGGCCAATTGCATTCGAAGCCTCGGCGACATCGCGCGCGAACGCTCCGACCGCGAGGCCGCGCGCGACGCCTACGACCGGGCCCTGTCACTCTACCGCCAGGTCGGCGACATCCTCGGCGAGGCCAATTGCATCAAGGGCCTGGGCGACGTCGCGCTCGAAGGCTCCGACCATGACGTCGCGCGCGACGCCTATGAGCGCGCCCTGCTGCTCCACCGCCAAGTCGGCGATATCCTCGGCGAGGCCAATTGCATCAAGCGCCTCGGCGACATCGCGTTCGACCGCTCCGACCGCGAGGCCGCGCGCGACGCCTACGACCGGGCCCTGCCGCTCTACCGCCAGGTCGGCGACATCCTCGGCGAGGCCAATTGCATCCGAAGCCTCGGCGACATCGCACTCGCCCGCTCCAATCACGACGCCGCGCGCCTGAATTATCTCGAAGCCCTCGCGCTCTATGAACGGATCGCCGAGCCCTACAGCGTCGGCCGGGCGCATCTGGCGCTGATCCCAATCACGGGCGGCACGGAACGTGCCGCGCATATCGCCGCCGCGCGCGCCGCCTGGATGTCGATCGGTCGGGCCGATCTGGTGGAGAAACTCCTGCCGCCTGACACTTAACTCCCCCTTCAATACATATGCTGGCCCCCGTTGACCGAGAGGGTCGAGCCGGTGATGAAATCGGCGTCGTCGGCGACGAGGAAGAGGACGGTGCGGGCGATGTCCTCGGCTTTGCCGAGGCGGCCGACCGGGATGCGGGCGATGATCTTTTCCAGCACGTCGGCCGGCACGGCGCGGACCATGTCGGTGTCGCCGGCGGCGATGTCGCGGAAGCCGAGGCCGAAACCGCGGCTGCGTAAGCAGTCGCTGTGGACGGCTTTTTAGAATCCGAGTTCACTGTGCGACCCAAGGCGGACAAGCTCGAGAGCCGTGTCGTCGGGCTTGCGGTAGATCAGGATGAGATCGGGACGGATGTGGCAGTCGCGAAAATCCTTCCACTCGCCCATAAGCGGATGGTCGAAATAACGCTGTGGCAGCGGTGAATCATTGACCAGGAGGGCGAGCGCCGCCTGCAGTTCTTGATCGAGGCGCTGGCCGTGGCGCCCGGCCTTTTCCCGGCGATAGTCGCGCTTGAAGCGGTTGGTGTACCTAATTGTCCGCATTCAGGCTGGCCAGCAGTTCATCCGGCGAGCCAACCGTTACCAATTCACCGCGCCGCGCCGCCTTCATCGCCTCAATGGTCTCATCGCTTGGTATAAGCGGCTCGAACGGCAGGGCCTTTTCGGCCGCAATACGGACCATCATCAAACGAAAGGCGTCCGATACAGTCAGCCCCATCGCCCGCAAAACAGCGGCGGCTTCGTTCTTGGTACGCTCGTCGATGCGCGCCCGGACAACGGAATTGGCAGCCATGGTGCCTCCTGGTCTGGGCTACAATGTAGCGCACTATAACGCAAATGCTAGAGGCATGAACGTTCAATACATATGCTGCCCGCCATTCACCGAAAGGGTCGAGCCGGTGATGAAATCGGCGTCGTCGGCGACGAGGAAGAGAACGGTGCGGGCGATGTCCTCGGCTTTGCCGAGGCGGCCGACCGGGATGCGGGCGATGATCTTTTCGAGGACGTCGGGCGGCACGGCGCGGACCATGTCGGTGTCGACATAGCCGGGGGCGACGGCGTTGACGGTGATGCCGCGGGCGGCGCCTTCCTGGGCCAGCGCCTTGGTGAAGCCGTGGATGCCCGATTTCGCGGCGGCGTAGTTGACCTGGCCGTATTGCCCGGCCTGGCCGTTGATCGAGCCGATATTGACGATACGGCCGAAATGGCGCTCGCGCATGCCGTCGATCACCGCCCGGCACATGTTGAAGCACGACGAGAGGTTGGTCTGGATCACCGCGTTCCACTGCTCGAAGCTCATGCGGTGCATCGTCGTGTCGCGGGTGATGCCGGCGTTGTTGACCAGCACCTCGACCGGCCCGAGCTCGGCCTCGATCGCCGCGACGCCGTTCTGGCACGAGTCGAAATCGCCGACATTGAATTTGAAGACCGGGATGCCGGTCTCGTTCTGAAAGCGCTCGGCCGCCGCGTCGTCGCTGCCGTAATTGGCCGCGACCTGGTAGCCGGCATTCTTTAACGCGATCGCGATGGCGCGGCCGATGCCGCGCGTTCCACCCGTTACCACCGCCACTCTGGCCATGGTTCCCTCCCTAAATAGACAGGTCAGCGCCCAGCCGGGCGCGCCTTGGTTCTTGGTGCGCTGCGGGCTAATCCCGTGCAACACACATGGCAATTCCCATGCCACCGCCGATGCACAAGGTCGCGAGACCCTTCTTGGCATCACGCTTTTGCATCTCGTAGAGCAGGGTGACGAGCACCCGCGCGCCCGACGCGCCGATCGGGTGGCCGAGCGCGATCGCGCCGCCATTGACGTTGAGCTTGGCGGGATCGAAGCCGAGATCCTTGCCGACCGCGCAGGCCTGCGCGGCGAAGGCCTCGTTGGCCTCGATCAGGTCGAGGTCGCCGACCGACCAGCCGGCCTTTTTCAAGGCCATGCGGCTCGCCGGGATCGGGCCCGAACCCATGATCGCCGGATCGACCCCGGCGGTCGCCCACGAGACGATGCGGGCGAGCGGGGTCAACTCGCGCTTCGCCGCCGCGGCGGCAGTCATCAGCACCACCGCGGCGCCGCCGTCATTGATGCCCGAGGCGTTGCCGGCGGTCACGGTGCCGTTCTTGTCGAACGCCGGGCGCAGGCCCGACAGCACCTCGAACGTCGTGCCGTGCTTGGGGTGTTCGTCGGTGTCGACGATCGTCTCGCCGCGACGCGAGGCGATCTTTACCGGGACGATCTCGTCCTTGAAGCGGCCGGATTTTTGCGCCGCCTCGGCCTTTTGCTGCGAGAAGGCGGCGAATTCGTCCTGCTGCTCGCGGGTGATCTGCCAGCGCTGCGCGACGTTCTCGGCGGTGTTGCCCATGTGGTAGCCGTTGAACGCATCCCACAGGCCGTCGCGGATCATCGTGTCGATCATCGCCGCGTCGCCCATCTTCGTGCCGTTGCGCAGGTGCATGCAGTGCGGCGCCTGGCTCATGCTCTCCTGGCCGCCGGCGACGACGATGTCGCTGTCGCCGGCAAGGATCGCCTGGTAGCCGAGCGCCACCGTGCGCAGCCCCGAGCCGCACAGCTGGTTGACCCCGTACGCCGTCGCCTCATAGGGGATGCCGGCGCCGACCGCAGCCTGGCGCGCCGGGTTCTGCCCCTCGCCGGCGGCGAGGATCTGGCCCATGATGACTTCCGACACTTCCTTGGGGTCGATTTCGGCGCGGCGCATCGCCTCGGCGATCGCGACCTCGCCCAATTTGTGCGCCGCGAGGCTGGCGAGCCCGCCGTTGAAGGCCCCGACCGGGGTGCGGGCGGCGCTGGCGATGACGATGTCGGGCATGTGCGGATCTCCTCGCGGCGGATGCCGTGTATGTGGGCGGGTGCTGTCGTATCAAAAAGGGGTGACGGGAAGAAGTCCAGCTAGGCTGCCGCGAAGCAGGATTGCAGCCACTCGGCGATCGGCTGCCAGACGGTTGCGGGTGCGGCGCCACCGGCCATCATGCCGATATGGCCGAGCGGCGGGCGCATCACGGTCGCATTGGGCAAGGCGGCGGCAAGCGCCTCGGCCGAGCGCGGCGGCACGATGCGGTCGCGGCTCGGCACGACGACCAGCGCCGGTTGCTCGAAATGCCGCGGCTCGACCAGCTGCCCGGCGACCCGCCATTTTCCCTCGGCCGGGGCGTTGTCGCGGTACCATGATCCGCCGCATTCCCGCGTGACGGTGCGGGCCAGCGGCACGCCGTCGTTGAGCCAATCCTCGAGCGCGACGAAGCTGCGCATCGCCTCGCTGTCGGGGTCGAGCTGGGCGAAACGCGCGAATTTTCGCTCGGCGAGAAACGGGTCGAGCGACAGGAAGAGGCCCTGGATCACCGACAGCGGCAAGGTGTCGCCGCTCGCCGCCGCGAGGTCGATCACAGTGCCGAGCAGCCGCGCCTGCTCTGGCCGCTCGGCATGGAAATCCCACGGCGTCGCGAGCAGCGCGAGGCCGGCGACCGCGTCCTTGCCGCGCAAGGCGAGCGCCAGCGCCAGGAGCCCGCCCATGCAGTAGCCGACGATTGCCGTCGGCCCGCCGCCGATCGCCGCCAGCATGCGGTCGAGGCGGCCGGCGATGTAGTCGTCGAGGCCAAAGCCGCGTTCGGTGTCGCCCGGCGCATCCCAATCGACGACCAGCGGGCGCAGCCCCGCGTGGCGCAGGAAGGCGAGGAAGCTGCGCTCGGGCAGGAGGTCGAGGATGTAGTAGCGGTTGATCAGCGAGGGGATGACCAGGACGGGCTTGCCGCCTCGCTGCTCGCCGTAATCGAGCAGGCGGGTCGTTCCCTCCTGCCAGATGACCGGCGCTGGCGTCTCGCTGCGCCGATAGGGATGGCGGCGATAGGTTTCGAGCCCGGACAGAAACCCGTCGGCGCGCCGCGCCAGTTCGCGATCAAGCGCCGGGGCGACGTGGTCCAGCCCGACCCTTGCGATCTCGCTTCCCAGCGCGCGCAGGCTTGGGCTCAGGTTCGAGAGCGGCAAGCCGGCGCTCAAGCTCGGCAACGCGGCGCGCGAGCTCGCCCACAACAGCATCGCGCTCGCCAGATGCGCCGGCAGCGGCCGCGGCATCAGCCTTCGGTCCATTGGGCGGCGATCCAGCGGGCGGGATGGGTGGCCAGGCGAAGGCGCCGGCATGCTCACCCGCGGCTTTCGCGAACTGACCGGTAACGGCGAGCCAGCGCTGCAGCAGCTCGGCCGCCTGCGGATCGGCGACCAGCGCGGTCAGATAATCCGTCCACAACGCGAAGTAACGCCGCGCCAGCTCGTCGGCATCGCTCATGCGAGAGATTATAACCGAACCGCCCACGATCGCTGTATTGTTGCAGGGCAGCATTTTCGCTGAGGCGACGGGACATCGGGCGCATGGCAATCTCACAAGCCGACCAGACCGGCGGTGCGAAACCGGTCGTCGTCAAGAAATACGCCAATCGCCGGCTCTACAATACGGCGACGAGCAGCTACGTGACGCTCGAAGACCTCGCCAAGATGATCAAGGAAGGCGGCGATTTCATCGTCCATGACGCGAAGACCAACGAGGACATCACGCGGTCGGTGCTGACCCAGATCATCGTCGAGCAGGAGCAGAAGGGGCAGAACCTGCTGCCGATCAGCTTCCTGCGCCAGCTGATTGGCTTCTATGGCGACAGCATGCAGTTCCTGGTGCCGGGATATCTCGAGCAGGCGATGGTGTCGTTCGCGCGCAACCAGGACCAGATGCGCGACACGCTGCGCGCGACGTTCGGCATCTTCCCGTTCGGCCAGTTCGAGCACATGGGCAAGCAGAACATGGCGCTGTTCGAGCAAGCGCTGAAGATGCTGTCGCCCTATGGCGTCGCTGCCGGCGCCGAGAAGCCGGACGCCGCGCCAAGGCCGACGCCGCCCGAGCCCGAAGACCCGCGTATGCAACGTCTCGAATCACAGCTCGACGCGATGCGCCAGCAATTGGACGCGCTGACGAAGAAAGGGTGAAGAAAGGTCCGTGCGTCCTTCGAGACGCTCCGCGCGGCGCTTCTCAGGATGAGGGCTTTAGACGCTAGGCTTGCGCCACGGCGGTTCGGTGGTGGCCCGGCCGAAATGGTGGCCTTGCAGGCAGTCGACGCCCTCGTGCCGCAAAATTTCGGCTTCCTCTGCGGTCTCGACGCCTTCGGCGATGGTGGTGAAGCCGAACCCCTTGGCGAGGCCGAGCAGGTGGCGCAGGAACACCCGGCTTTCCGGACATGACGCGATGTTGCGGATGAACGAGTGGTCGATCTTGACCGTGTCGACCGCGAGGCTCTGCAGGTGCTGCAGCGAGGTATGACCGGCGCCGAAATCGTCGAGCGCGACGCGGCAGCCGGCACGGCGCATCGCGGCCACAAAGCGAGCCGATTCCTCGATGTCGTAGAGCGCGGCGGTCTCGGTGATCTCGATGACGAGCCGGCCGGCAAGCTCCGGGTGAGCGCGCAGGTGCGCGGTCAGCGCACGCAGCCACGGCCGGTCCGCGGCGGTCAGCGCGGAGACGTTGAAGCCGAGGGTCACGTGGGGATAGGCAAGGGCCTCGGCCACCGCCTTGTCGAGGATGTGACGGTCGATCAGGCGGATATAGCCAAGCTGCTCGATCTCGCGCACGAAATCGCCGGCCGGAATGACCCCGTCCCCGGCGTCGCGCACGCGCAGCAGGCACTCGTGATAGTCGATCTCGCCGGTCGTCGCCGAGACCACCGGCTGGAACGCGAAATTCACCCGGTTCTGGCGCAGCGCGGCTTGAACCGCGTCGCCGACCGCGGCCGAGCGGCGGTGCCGCTCGCGCTGCTCCTCGCTCGTCCGGTAGTGGATGTAGCAGTCGCGTCCGGCCTGTTTCGCGTCGGCGAGCGCCGACTCGGCGCGGGTGATGATGTCGAACGAGGTCAGGCTCTCGCCTGAAAACGACGCGCCGCCGATCGAGACAGTGGCGAAAACCGGACCGTTCGCGGTTGCCACCGGGGCGTCGCGCACCGCGGTCAGGATCTTGTCGGCGGCGCGCGCAACGTGTTCGGCCGGGCAATACGCCAACAGCACGCCGAAACGATCGCCGTCCAGCCGCCCGATCTGGTCGCTGACGCGCACGCAGGTATCAAGCCGGCGGCCGATCTCGATCAGCACCGTATCGGCCGCGGCGACGCCGAACGCCGCGTTGATCGCGCGCATGTCATCAACGCCGATCGCGAGGAACACCGCATGGCTCGGCGAGCGAGTGTCGGCGGCGATCATGCGGTCGACCGCCTCGCGCAGGCGGGTGCGGTTGAAATGACCGGTCAGCTCGTCGTAACTGGCGAGCTGCTCGACCCGGCTTTGCTCGGCCTTGCGGTCGGCAACCGCACGGATCACGCCGAACATTTGTTGCGGCCGTCCGGCGGCGTCGCGTAGCGCGCGTCCGCGCTCATGCACCCAGGCGAAACCGCCGTCGGCGTCGCGCAGCCGATATTCGCAATCGAATTCGTGGTCGCCATCGAGATGAGTGGCGAGCATCGACTTGCGATGATTGCGGTCGTCGGGATGGATATGGCCGACGAACAGGCGGCCGGTGGTGATCCCCGACGCGAAGCCGGGGCCGCTACGCGCCAGGCGGCCAGACCACTCGATCGCGTCGGCCTCGAGCTCCCAGGCATAGGCGAGGTCGCCGGCCGCATCGAGGGCGGCGGCCAAAAGTTCTACGGACTGCGCACTGTCAGCCGACATCGGCATTCCACTCGCCCGGATGTTGCCGTTGATGAACGGCGCCGATCAAGCTACGGGCCCAGCCGTTTATGAAGGCTTAAGTGGAACGCCACGGCAGGCGCCACCGGTCAGCCCGGCGTGTGCGAATTCAAAAACGGCAGCACCGCCTGATTGAACTCGCGCACCTGCACCTGCGGGAACCAGTGGCCGCCGCGCGGGAAGATCTTGACCTCGGCGCCGGGAATGAGGCGCGCCAGCTCTTCCGAGAAATAGGCCGGGGTGACGATGTCGTCCTCGGCGCCGACCACGAGGGTCGGGGTCTTGATCCGCGACAGGCTCTCCGTGCGGTCGAAGGCGAGGATCGCGTCGATCCGGCTCATCGCGATCTCAGTCTGCGGAAAATTGGCGAGGTTCTGAGCCTCGGTGTGGCGCAGCTTCTCGTTGTTCTTGGCGATCCACCAGCTTGGGTAGAGGAACAGCGTCGTCGCCTGCACGTAAGAGCTGGCGCCGAGGCGCTGGAGCACTTCCTTGCGCAGCCCGTACATGCGGCGGAAGTACGGGTCCGGCTTGGTCCAGGTGCCGGACAGGACGATGCTCGCCAGCCGGCGCGGGTGCTCGACCGCGAGGGTCTGCGCGATCGCGCCACCGGTCGAATGGCCGAGGACGTGGGCCCGCTGGATTTCCAGCCGGTCCATCAGCGCGATCACATCGCCGGCCATGCGGTCGACCGTGTAGCCGCCCTTGATCGGGTCGCTCTCGCCGACCCCGCGGCTATCGTGGGTGATGACTTCGTAGCGCCGCGAGAAACTCGCGACCTGCTCGTGCCAGAACGACGCCAAGCCGCCCAGCCCCGATATCATCAGTACCGGAAAGCCAGCACCGTGCCTCTCATAGTAGAGAGAACCGTCACCGATCGAGATTCGGGGCATCCAACCGCCACAATAAACGGAGCCAGCGTCGGTATCATCGCTTGAGGGAGGCTGTCAAAGGGAACGCGCAGTCGTCATGGCCCGTATGCGCGATCGGTGCCTGCTCGGAGAACCTTACGCGGGCTCATGACGCGGCCGAAAAGAGCCGCCTTCTTGCCTCAAATTTGACACAGGCGAGCCGTTCAATCCGCGGAAACCAATCGGTCGGGGGGCCCGCCGGGTTTGGCGGAGGGCGACTGCCGACAGCCCGTATCCCGGAACCCAAGTCGAGGTGGAGCGACATGACACGACACGACCAGACGAGCGAGAGCGCGGCGCGCAGCGGCATGCCGGCCAACCTGGCCCCACGTCCGCAACGGCGCACCGCGGGCCGGACGCAGGATGTCGACCGCCATGTCGGCGCGCGGGTTCGCGAGCGGCGGATCATGCTCGGCTTTACCCAGCAGCAACTCGCCGATTTGATCGGCGTCACCTATCAGCAGGCCCACAAGTACGAGCGCGGCATCAACCGCATCTCCGCCGGCCGGCTTTACGAGATCGCTCATGTACTGACCGTGCCGGTCAACTATTTTTTCGAGGGCATCGAGAGCGACCCGACACGTGCGGTCAGCCCGCGCGAGCGCATGTGCCTCGAACTCGCACGCAACTTTGCGCAGATCCCGAACGAGCGGCATCAGGAGGCTTTGGGCGCGCTCGCCCGCGTCCTTGCCGCCGTTTAAACCCTTGAGCTAGAAGCGGAATCCAATCCGTACGCCGGCGTCATTGATGGCCTGATTGTATTTGGCGAGCCCACCATTCGAGATGTGGTCGAAAAATACCGAGACGTTCCAGGCCGGATTGATCTGGTAACCCAGATCGAACGCCTCGCGAAACAGGATGTGGGAGCCGAGCGCTTGGCGATCGGGCGGCGCCGGACCGAGCACGCCGTTGTTGAACCCGGGGCCGAAGAAGTAACCGAGAAACACGCCGTCGCCTGGGTTGAAGATGTTGTCCTTGAGCAGCCAAGTCCAATTGGCGCCGACATAGGCCTGGTCGGTCTGGCCCGCGGTGTTGACCGAGGCGCCGATCGTCGGGCGCGGCTGCAACGTCCATTTCAGCCACCAGGGCGCGCCAGAAATCACATCATCGGGTATCGGCGACCGCAAATTAAACTCGGCGTTGATGTCCGCCCCGCCCTCGACGCCGTCGATGCCATGGGCCAAGACGCCAAAGTGGACTTCGGACGACGTGACGTTCGCCACAAAGAGATCCTGCGCGTGCCCCTTCAACGCGAACAAGCCAACCAGCAACGCGGCAGCGATGCCCGTCACCGCCCGGCAAAGCCATCCCTTATTCCGGTAAACGATCATCGCCTCCCCCAAGCGGCGCTCCTACGTTAGCGGCTATTGCGACGCCTGCCAAAGGCTTGCGACAAATCAACTGCATATCGCGTCAAGGGTGTGGCTTCGACGCCACAGCAGGGATGGCGCGGCCGGGCTAATCGTCGCGCTTGGCCGAGGCGGCGACTGCCTTGACGAGATCGAGGAAGTGCTGGCGCACCTGCGAATCGGGAATTGCGTAATAGAGGCGGATCAGCTCGATGGTCTCGGGCCGCTCCATCCGCTCGCGCCATTCCTGCTCTTGCGCGGTCGGCTTGGAGTCGTCGGTCTGCAAATCGCCAAAGAAGAACGAGATCGGTACATCGAGTATTTCGGCCACCGCCGAAAGCCGCGAGGCACTGACGCGGTTCGCCCCGCCCTCGTATTTCTGTACTTGCTGAAACGTCAGTCCGAGCGCGTTGGCGAGAGTTTCCTGATTCATGCCGAGGAGCAACCGCCGCATACGGATGCGCTTACCGACATGAACATCGATCGGGTTGGGTATTCCGGTGCCACGCCCATAGCGCGGTTGCTCACGCGGCTCACCCCTAGAATTCGACTTTGCCAAAGATACTTCCCCCGATTTATGGACCCGGGCACGTACACTGATTTGTCACAAGCGACAACCCTCATTCCCGGTTAACTGAGCGGCGTTTTGACCGCAGTTTAGTTATCCTCGCGGGGCGGTTCGTCGTACCCGCGCCGGTTGCTGATGAATACAAGTGACATCAACCCGATCCCCAGCGCCAAGGTCGCCAGAACGCCGAGTCCGAGCGCGATCCACCCGTTGAGATCAATCCCCGCATCGCCGATCCCGCTCCAATTGACGACGGCGATGACGATGACGACCGTGACGAGAAGCAGGGCCCCGCCCGCAGCGATCCAGCTCGTCAGTGAACTCATCGCCCCTCCCCCACCCGACAACAACCGGTGGTTCAGAGAGTTCCAGACTAATTGCACTTACACCACGCAGTCGCGCATGGCAAAATGCGGCAAAACTCCAGCCCAGGGAGAACCTTGATGCCGACGGAATCGAAGCATCCGGAGACGATCGTGTTGCATGCGGGCTACCGCAGCGACCCGACGACCAATAGCGTCGCCGTGCCGATCTACCAGACCACCAGCTACCAGTTCAACAGCACCGAGCATGCCGCCAACCTGTTCGGGCTCAAGGAGCTGGGGAACATCTACACCCGCATCATGAGCCCGACCAGCGACGTTCTGGAACAGCGGGTCGCGCAGTTGGAAGGCGGCGTAGCGGCGCTGGCGGTATCATCGGGACAGGCGGCGTCGCTGTTCGCGGTCAACAATATCACGCAGGCCGGCGACAATTTCGTCAGTTCCACGGATCTCTACGGCGGCACCTGGAACCTGTTCCTGCACACGATGCAACGGACGATGGGGATCGAAGTTCGCTTCGTCGATCCGTCCGATCCCGAGAATTTCCGCCGCGCGACCGACGCCAAGACGCGGTGCTACTACGCCGAGACACTGCCGAACCCAAAGCTCGAAGTCTTCCCGATCGCCGAGGTCGCCAAGATCGGCCGCGAGCTGGGCGTGCCGCTGATCATGGACAACACCGCAGCGCCGGTGATCTGCCGGCCGCTCGACCACGGCGCCGCGGTGGTCATGCATTCGACGACGAAATATATCGGCGGGCACGGCACCTCGATCGGCGGCATCATCGTCGACGGCGGCAATTTCGACTGGGAGGCGAACGCCGACCGCTTCCCGCTGTTGAACCAGCCCGACCCCGCCTATCACGGCGCGGTGTGGACCCAGGCGGTCAAGCCGATGGGCCCGGTTGCCTACATCATCAAGGCGCGCGTCACGTTGCTGCGCGACATCGGCGCCGCGGCGAGCCCGTTCAACTCGTTCCTGCACATCCAGGGACTGGAGACCCTGCCGCTGCGCATGCGGGTGCAATGCACCAATGCCAATGCGGTCGCCCGCCACCTCAAGGAACACGCGAAGGTCAGCAAAGTCATCCATCCGACCCTGATGACCGGCGAGGCCAAGCGCCGCGCCGACGCGCATTTCAAGGGCGGCTACGGCGCGCTGGTCGGGTTCGAATTGGAGGGCGGGATGGAAGCGGGGCGCCGCTTTATCGATGCGCTGAAGATGTTCTACCACGTCGCCAATATCGGCGACGCGCGGTCGCTGGCGATCCACCCGGCCTCGACGACGCATTCGCAGCTGACCCCGGAGGAACAGCTGCAGACCGGCGTCACCGACGGCTATGTACGGCTGTCGATCGGGCTCGAGCACGAGGAGGACATCCTCGCCGATCTCGATCAGGCGCTCGCCGCCGCATGAGGGGCTGACCATGGCGCTCGGCTCTTACGAGATCGAGCTGGTGATTGAACTCAAGCGGCGAGGATATCTTGACGGCAACCTGTCGGTGGTTGAGATCGGCGCCCAGCAGCTAACCGATGGCTTCCTCGGAGCGCGAGAGAAGATCGAGGAAGCGGGTCGGCTGTTCGGCGCCAAGACGGCGAGTCCCTTGCCGCGGCCGCACGGGTGCGCCACAGCGGATCGACGAGATCTCGATGAGGGCGCGCCTTACGCGCGGGATTTCTGGACTTGGCTCGGCTTCGATTACGCCGCCATCGACATCGATGGCGCCGGCATTATCCGGCTCGACCTGAATTACGAGAGCATCGCGCCTGAGCTGGTCGGCAAATATAAGGTCGTGACGAATTTTGGCACGACCGAGCATGTCGCCAATCAACTCAATGCCTTCAAGACAATCCATGACCTTGCCGCTCCAGATGGCGTGATGATCCATCACTTACCCATGCAAGGCATGCTGAATCACGGTCTTATTAATTATAATCCAAAGTTTTTTTGGATGTTATCACGCGGCAATGTGTATCGGACAGTACATATTAGTGTGAGTATAGGTACCGATTATCATGAATTACCGCAAAACATCGTTGATGCGGTGGTTGCGTTTGATCCGGGTTTTATCGCGCGGTCGCCTGGTTATCATGTCGCGGATGCCGCGCTGATCGTGGTGATGCAAAAAACGATTGACGCGCCCTACGTGGCGCCCATCGATGTTCCGGACTTGCCGCGTGCGGATGATAACGCCTTCGGGCGGCACTACGCGCCGGCGTTCGAACCTGATGGGCGGCCCGTGCAGTTCGAGGAAATGCTCCACCGGGTTTCAGGCTGGCGCTTGCAGCGGGAACTTCTGCGACGATACCGCCGCCGGATAACACATTGGCTCGGGTAACCGTCGCTGCGCCCGGCACCGCAACGCAAGCGACGGCGCCGAACAGTGGTAGGGCGCTGCTCCCGCTCGCCTGGCCGATCGATCTCGGCCTGACCGTCGCCAGCCATGGCTGGGTGCATCTCGAACCGTGGCGCTGGGAGGGCGAGACCGGCACGCTCAGGCATGCCAACCGGATCGGCGGCGAGATCGGCACGATCGAGGTACGGCAACGCGACCCGACGACGCTTGCCGTGGCCTGGGACGGGTTTGCCGGTGCGGCGCAGGCCGAAATCCTGGCGCGCGCGGCGCGCTGGGTTTCGGCCGAGTGGGACCCGTCGCCGGCAACCGCGGCGCTTGGCGCGAGCTTTACCGACGAAGTGGCGCTGATCGCGCAGGGCGGCGGGCGGCTGCTGCGCGGCTCGACGTTCTACGAGGATTTCATCAAAACGGTGCTGACCGTCAACACGAGCTGGTCCGGCACCTTTCGGATGACCGCGGCGCTGGTCGCCGAACCGGGCGGCGGCGCGTTCCCGCTGCCCGAAGCGTTGATCGACTACGGCGAGGAGCGCCTGCGCCAGATCGCCAAGCTCGGGTTTCGCGCGCCGGTCGTCGTCGCGACGACGCGACGGATGCTCGACGACGGAACGATCGATGCTGCGGGCAGGGGTATCGAAGACCGGCTCGACCACGACTATCTGATCGGCCTCAAGGGCATTGGCCCCTACGCCGCGGCGCATTGCCGGATGCTGCTCAACGATTTCAGCCGCATCCCGGTCGATTCGGTCGTCGTCGCGCATCTGCGTGATCGGCACGGCACCGACCCGGCGACCTTCATCGCCGCGCGGGCGGAGTGCGGCGCCTATCTCGGGCTCGGCTACCGGCTAATGCGGCTCAGGGAGAAATTCCAAGTCGCCGATATTTGACGCTACGGAGCGGTGCGGAAGACCTCGACAAAGCCGTCGAGCATCTGCTGGACCGAGAACGCGGCCAGGATCAAGCCCATGATCTGGGTGACGACCATGATGCCGGCGGCGCCGAGCAGCCGCTGGATCCGGGTCGCCAGCAGCAGCGCGACCAGGACGATGGCCAGCACGAAAACAGTGAGGTCCGTCTTCGACAGTTCCGGCCGGCGAGTGTCCGATAAGTCATTGATTTCGCGTAAGCGCATCGGGAATTTGACATAATTGTAGTGCCACGATTTTTACTGTTTGTTCCGATTCTTG
>Ga0181521_10001669_pt1 | contig 27160 bp, 27 predicted proteins | sample PEATcosm2014_Bin_32_FD_119764 | JGI IMG/M metagenome (GOLD analysis project Ga0181521, IMG submission 119764) | Peatland microbial communities from MTU Mesocosm Facility, Houghton, MI, USA - PEATcosm2014_Bin02_60_metaG | ecosystem: Environmental > Terrestrial > Soil > Wetlands > Peat | place...
CCCTACCGAAGATCCGCGATGACCGCCGCTGTGGATAAGTGGCCCGCCTCCGCCAGACTCTTGGCGGTCGCTCCGGCGGGCCACTTACCCACAGCTCCTACACCACCTCCTGGGGCACGACCCCCGCTTCTTTGCTGGCTCAGCCCCTGAGCAAATCGCCGGCGCAGCGCCTCACGTATCTTCCGCATCGACAATCTCTCGCCCGGCATTCCCATCCTCCGCTGCTCGGCAAAGGATCGGGACTACACTTGGTTGAAGACTGTCAACAGCACTGACCCGCCGTGCCCCTCCGGGCCGCGTTCATGATCACTGGAATCGGTGGTCACGATTGGCCGGAATCGGTGTCCAGGATCAACTGGATTGGATGTTCACGATCAAATGGAATCAGTGTTCACGATCCACCGGAACGCGCACTTGCTTCAGGTAATCGATGAAGAACGCCAGTTGGCCCAACGGCGTGACAAGCGCTTCGGCGTCCCATTCAACATGAACCCGGCCGGCAAACGTGTCCGCGATCGTAGACCATGGCTCAACCTTCGGTTGTTCACCCGCCGGATGAGCGGGAAGACCCTGTTGTTCTCTGATCATGCCAGCCAAATCTGCCGGTTCCGCCAGACTTGGCAATCAGCGAACTGCCAGATTTAGGGTGATTCTCCCCGGTAGGCTGCCTATCCCGATGCGCATGGAATCAAGCCCAGCCGCGGCACCGAGCGGGGCCACAGCTGGGCAGCAATCTTTTTGGCGCGTAATATGACACCAGTGGAGGTTAATTGTTCGCGTGATCGGCTTCGTCAGAGTCGCTGGCGAACCCTTCGGCCTCGCGCCGCAACCGGCGGAAGCTCCGCACGCTGAACGGCAGCATCGCGAGATAAAGCAGTCCGGCCGCAGCCAACGCCGCCCAGGGATCTGCGACCAGCAGCGCGGCGTAGATGCCGGTTCCAAGCAGCAAGGGCAATACGTATTCGGCGGGCACCTTGAAGTTCTTGAAGCTCCAGACCGGCAGCGTGGAGACCAGCAGCAGTGCCGTCCCGGCCAGCACCAGGGCGCAGAACAACGGATATTGCGTCGCGTTCAGCAGCCAATCCCAGCCGAGCGATTTCGCCTCCAACCCCAAGAACAGCGGGAACAGCGCCAGGCCGGCACCCGCCGGGGCTGGCACGCCGGCGAAGAAGTTGTAGGCGTAGGCCGGCTTCGGTGCCCCATCCAACGCCGCGTTGAACCGCGCCAGCCGCAATGCCATGCAGACGGCGAACATCAGGCAGGGCGTGTAGCCGAACCCGCCAGCCCGTTGCAGTGACCAGAGGTAAAGCGTGAAGGCCGGCGCTACCCCAAAGCAAAGAAAGTCGGCCAGGCTGTCGAACTCCGCGCCAAATCGGGACGTCGCTTTCAGCAACCGCGCCAAGCGCCCATCCAGACCGTCGATCGCGCCGGCAACAGTGATGGCCACGACGGCCGATCCGAAGCGCCCTTCCAGCGCGAGCCGCATGGAGGTCAGCCCGGCGCACAGCCCGAGCAAAGTGAGGAGATTGGGGACCATCCGGTTGAACGATGGCCCTTGGTAGCGTGGGCGTTGCCGTTGCCGGAGCCGGCGCAACCGGCGCATTGGCGATACGCGCGGCGGTGATGCCCACTCGGGTCGTGGTGCCTCGCTCATTACAGCCCCCCAGTGAGGCGGACCGTCCGGGTCACGACCCAAGCTCCGCGATGACGGTTTCGCCGCCGAGCATCGTCTGGCCCTCGACGACTAATGGCCGGACGCCTTCGGGCAAATAGAGGTCGGTGCGGCTGCCGAAGCGGATGATACCGAACCGTGATCCGGCGCACACCGCGTCGCCCTCGCGCAGCGTACACAGGATGCGCCGGGCGATCAGGCCGGCGATCTGCACCACCGCAATCTCGCGGCCGTCCGGCAAGCGTAGCGCCACCGCGTTGCGTTCATTGGTGTCGCTGGCCTTGTCGAGGCTGGCATTCACGAACGTTCCATGCCGATAGGCAATGCGCGTGACCGTCCCGTCTGCCGGAATCCGATTCACGTGGACGTTAAGCACCGACAGAAAGATTGAAATGCGCCACCGCGGTGCTGCACCCAGGCCCAGTTCGGCCGGCAGTGTCCCCAGCGCGACCGACACTACACGGCCATCGGCGGGCGCCAGGATCGCGCCGGGGCGCTCGGGGGGCACGCGTTCGGGATCGCGAAAAAAAAATAGACAGAACAGCGTGAACACCAGGCCGATCCAACACAGCCAATGCGCCAGCAGAAGGCCGAGCACAATGAGGAACAGCCCGCCAAGGAGAAATGGGCGGCCAGCCTGGTGAGGCCGGGGCAATGCGTGGTGGAGGTCGGCGGCTAGGGACATAGGCTGCGGTTTATGAATGGTTCACTAAGTCGCGGCAAGGTTGGGCGGAGCAATTCTGGAGGATGCCCTCATGCCGTTCGACGCCCCCTTCATGCTTGGCCCGTTTGCCGTTGACTCGATGGGCCGGCTGGCACCGCGTGGACCTAACGCGTTGCCGGGATTTTTCTTTCGTTGGCGTGGCCGCCTGATTCGCGCCAAATTCGAGCAAACCGATCCAAATCGGGGCCGACTCGTGCTGCAGGCAACGTTGGGGCGGGTTCCCAGCACTGCCAATCCGCACGATTCTGGCTTGCGACCGCAGAGCTTCCAGCTGTTGCATCTGTTGCCCCGTGCGCTGCCGGGACCCTGGGGAGTATTGCTGTTGCCCGACCATCGCGTACAGCTCGAAGCGGACTCCCCGGTGACCCTGCCGATCACCGCCACCGACCTGCTGGCAGAACTCACCCGCTTCTTGCTCGACCTTGAGCCCTATCTCGATTTGCTTGACGAGGCGGGGATTGGAGGCGCCGACGTCGAGGCGGGCAAGGCGAACACCTGACCAGGATAGATCAGGTCGGGATCGCGAATGTCCTGCTGGTTTGCCTGGTAGATGACCGTGTAGCGGATGCCCTGGCCGTAGGTATGGCGTGCAATCGTCCAGAGATTCTGTCCGGGCTGGATCACGATGTGCCCGGGAGGCAGTTCCGCGGCGGCCAATTGTTGGCGCGTGACGGGGAGGTCCAACCGGAAGGCAACGGTTCCGTCCGGGGCGATCTGGTCCAGGCGTAAACGGTGCGTCCCGGGGCCGACCGTGTCGCCGGCGGAGAATGTCCACTGGCCATCCGGGTTGGCGACGGCCTGGCCGATCGGGCGGCTATCGACATAAAGCCGCACCGTGGCGCCGGGCGGGGCATTGCCCGAAAGACGGATTTCGCCATGCTCGTCATACTCCACCGCACCGAGCGCCAACCGGAAGCGGTCCACTGATGCGCTGCCCGGCGGCTGGCCCGGGCCGGTCAGTACAAGCGGGGCGGCGGCGGGGCCGGTCAGTATCGCCAGCGGTGGCGTCGGCGTCTGGGCGGGGCCGGCGCCCGCCGTTTGGGTCTCCGGCACGACCAGCACCACCGAGCGGTCGCTTTTAGTCTCGCTGCCATCGGGCGCCCGTTCAGCAAGGGTCAGTTCGCGTGTGCCAGGTGCCAGCGGGGTGGAGGGCACGAACACCCAGTCCCCGTGCTGATCCGCCCGGACATGGCCGACCTCCTTGTCGCCATCAGTGATGGTAACTTCGCTCCCCGGCGCTGCACGACCCGCCATGACTGCGTCGCCCTGCGGATTGATGCGAACGACATCGAATGTGGGTTTCTGGATCAGCGGCGGGGCTTGGGGAGCGGTCGGTTGCACTGCGGCCTGGGGTGGCGTCGCGCTGGGCGGGACTTGCACGATGGTACGATCGCGCAGGGCAAGACCCGCCGCGGCCGCCAGGACGACGAGGCCGGCCAGCACCAACAGCATGGGGCGCAACGCGGTCGCTCGGGAGGGCGGCATACCCGGTTCCATGACGAATGGCAGGGTAGTAGGTTTTCTGTGGCAAGAAAACAGCCACGTGAAACCAACAGCTACCGGGAACGACTTTCCGACGACTCTCCACCGACGACGCCCCACGGTTGTCGGTCTCACGGAGCGGCGTTATAGGATTGCTATCCTGCGCGGGAGACCGCACCGATGGCGGGAAGCGACCGAGAATGCTTGTTTGAGATCTTTGGGTGCCCAGCGACCTTTGCGTAGATGCTCCCTGTACCGCATGTTGCACGTACCCCGATGTCCCGCGCTGAGGGCGGCCCATCCGCCTCGCCGCCGCTCGGTCGAGCCAAATGTGATAGGCCTGGAACGTACGCCACCGCAACGCCAGTGCTTTATGCCGTCTGTACCAGACACGGTCTGATCGCGGAGGATGTGGTCTTGATGCCCATTGTGCTGCTGGTGAACGCGGGCACGGCCGTCGGATACCTCGCCGCCGCGGCGCGGCTCGTCACTTGGACCGCGCCCGCCCATATCGCCCTTTACCAGGAGCACCAACAGAAGCCGAAGGTCATGCCGTGACTCAATGACGACTTGCGGCAAAGGCGACTGAGCCGGTCCGGTCGAGGCCTGCAACGGCCACCATCGCAATCCGCGAACCCGGAGCTGTGACACGCTTTCTTTTGACCGGGCGAGGTTGCGTGGTGCCTTCGACTGGACGCGTGCAAGTACGCCCGAAGTGGGCCGGCAAACTATCGGAGGCTCAGGTGCGCAGATGTATGTGCTAAGACGGGTCTGGGATGCGCCTACCCGGCTGTTTCACTGGGTTGTCGTCCTCCTGGTCGGCACGAGCTGGCTGACCCAGCACGAGGGCTGGATGGAGCAGCATATGTACTGCGGATACACGATGGCGACACTCCTGCTGTTCCGGCTGATCTGGGGCTTCATCGGCAGCGACACCGCCCGATTCGCGCGGTTCCTGAGGGGCCCCATCGCTGTGGTGCAACACCTGGTACTCGTCTACCGGGGCGAACCGGACCACGAGATCGGCCACAACGCCGCGGGCGGCTGGATGGTCCTGGCGATGCTGGGATTGCTTTGCGTGCAGGTTGGCACCGGGTTGTGCGCCAATGACGAGGTTTCGGTCGAAGGGCCGCTGGCGGAAGTGGTCGGGCCGCGGAACAGCGACTGGCTCAGCCACGTCCATGCCGTCAATTTCCGGCTGATCGAAGTGGCGATCGCGCTGCACCTGCTGGCGATCCTGACCTACCGCGTGTTGCGGGGGCATCGGCTGGTATGGCCGATGGTCACCGGCAGCAAGCGTCTGCCCGATACGCTGCCGGTTCCCCGGATGGTCAACCCAGCCCGGGCCGCAGCCGCGTTCTGCGTTGCGGCCGCGCTGGTCGTATTCGTGGTGGTGTGGTTCGGCAGCTAACCTGACGCCGACGCCGCAGGCGGCGGCTGAATCAGCGGGCGCGGTAGGTCTTATGGCAGGCGCCACAGGCGTCGCCGACGACCTTCACCTGGCTCGCCACGCCGTCCGCGTCTCCCGCCCTGGCAAGCTGCGCCAGCTTGTCCGCGGCATCGACAAAGTTGTCGGCTGCCTTTTGGAATCCGGCCGAGTCCGACCATACCGCGGGGAGAGCCTTGGTATCGTGACCCGTGTCGCTGCCCGGCGGGAACTGCGACGGGAACTGCTTTATCCAGCGAGCCAGTGCGTCGGCCGGCTTTTCCAGGGTCTTCACGTCGCCCTTCGCCGCGACCACGGCGCGAATGCCGGCGAAATCGGCCAGCATGAGGTCCTGACCAGCCTGGCGGGTCTCGATCGGGTCCGGCCCGGCGGCATGCGCCGCCCCTGTCAAGCCAAGCGCCAGCACGACAAAAGCAGATTTCCGCATCATGTTCACCGCATTCCCCTCACGTGTGTGGCAAAGTGGTTGTGACGACCGTGTCGGACTACAACGACCCACTACCAGACTCCAGTCTGCTGACCAAATCGGTGCGCCCTCGGCCGGAAAGACGACGATGCCACAAATCCATTCTGTTGCGGTGTTCTGCGGCTCTAATCCCGGAACCGATCCCGCTTTTGCCGCCGGGGCCCGGGCATTGGGGCGTGGCCTCGCAGCTTCCGGCATGCGGTTGGTCTATGGCGGCGGCCGCGTCGGGTTGATGGGTGCGCTGGCCGACGCGGTCCTCGCAGCCGGCGGCGAGGTTCTCGGCGTCATCCCCGAATTCCTCGCCCGGCTGGAAGTAGCGCATACCGGAGTCGCCGAGCTGGTGACCACCGACAGCATGCACAGCCGAAAGCAGTTGATGTTCGCGCAGGCAGATGCGTTTGTCTCGCTACCAGGCGGGCTGGGCACGCTGGACGAGACTTTCGAGATCATCACCTGGCGACAGCTTGGGCTGCACGACAAGCCGATTTTGCTGTGCGACATAGCCGGCTCGGCGGTTCCGTTGCTGACTGTGATCGAAGCAGCGATCAGCCTCGGCTTCGCATCTGCCCGCGCGCGCGACCTGTTCGAGGTCACGGACGGGGTGGCGCCGCTGCTGGAGCGTTTGCGCGCCCTGCCCCGCGCCGCCGCGGTGTCGGCGGATCGTCTGTAACGGCCTGGTTTGGCGATCCTGGCGGTTGGAGTTCCCAGCTGACGCCGTCATAGCGAGCAAAGCGACCCAATTTACTGGGCATGTCCTGTCAATGCATGCAGCAGATCGCTCCGCGTCGCCGGAATGACGTCAAAGAACCGGGCTCGAAGCGCCAGAGTCAGAACCTTGACACAGAGCAAGTCGGACGCTTGATGCGTGGTGGGACCAGCCATATTTCCCGGATGTATAACCGCCGACCGTGGCGAGGGCTGCCCCGCTTCGCTAGCCCGCCAGTGAGGATGATCTGGAACACGCAATCAATGCTACTGTTGTCGTACGGACGGTGTTCTTGCTGATTCTGACATGGGACATGAAGCTGCGTTCGGCATCGAGCCGGACAAAATGGCTGATAACGCGGGTTGGGCTGTCGTGCGAGGGGACTCCCACTGTGAGCGCTTCCGAAGCGTTAAGGTATCGGATACGAAACACGAATGGCATGACAGGCTAGCCTGCCAGAGAGAGCGCGGGGGGCGGCATCATTCGTTCCCCTGCCGCAATGCCACTTGAATCCCCGGCCGGTGCCTGCGAAAACCTATCGAACCGGCTCCAGGGGACCCTCAGACGTGACCACCAAGCAGACTGCCGCCAGAACACCGACCCCCGCGCAGCGCGCCTATGAAGCGAAGCGTGCCGCGAAGGCCGGGATGAGCCTGGAGAAGTGGCTCGACAGCAAGCAGCGCGGGCGGAAGGCTGAGCAACTGGCCCGGCTGAAAGCGGCCGAGGCGGCGAAGCCGCTGAAAAAGCCCGGCTTGTTCGCGCGCCTGATCGAACGCGCGCAGCGGCCGCTGGGAGCCTCGGCCACTACGGCTCGGACACCGCCGCGTTAGGGACGAACATCGTGCGGATCGAATTCAGCACCCCGTACAAGCTAGCGAACCGCTGTACCTCCGAGCCATGACCGACTGACGACACGAGCCAGCAGCGTAGCCCGGCCGAGGCGTGGATGAGGTGGGATGGAGTCCGATTCTGCCCGACGGTCACGACGATCCGGCGATAGAGGGCCGGATCGTCGCTGCGGCGTTCGCTGACATAGGCCGATGTGACATTGGACGTAGTCGCCAGCCACGAGGTCACCAGTGCGCGCTCAACCCGATTGAGCGGGCGAGGCGGAAACGTACACAAGATGTCCCCCGCGCGATCTGTCATCGTGTGATTCCCGTGCATAGCTCAGGTTGTTTGTGGCCGCATCGCGGTTGCAACGTGGTTGCAGCCTGCCGTCTCGCCGATGTCACCACGCGATTGCGACGCTCACGCCGCTGTCGATCTGCTAACCCATCTTTAACCCTAAATCCGGCAGTTGCTTCTCACAAACCTGCTGAGACCACCTGCGGCTGCAATCATGGCGAGCGGTTCAGGCCGGTGCGAGCTGCCGCGGTGGGTCGAGTTGGCGCCCCTTCAGATAGCGTTTGAGCGCCTCGCTGAGGATCCGATACCAGCGTTGCAGCGGCCCCAACTGCTCCGCAGTTTCCCGCAGCCGGCCGAGGAAGCCAGCGATCCGCCAATACGCTTGCCGCGCCTTGTGCTGCTGGCCATGTGTGCTGCTGAGTGTCAGCGTTAGCTGGCCAGCATGGCGGGTCTGCCGCGCGATTGCCTGCATCAGCAAGGGACGGCTGGTGATCGCCTCCGGTCGGTGATCGGGATCGGCCAGCCGCACGAACAGGCTCCACCAATTGAAGGCCAGTGCGACACAGCCGGCGAGCAGCCGACAGCGCTTCAGGTCGTGCGTGGTGAAACCGCCCCAGACCCACTGATTCTTCAGTTCATCGAAGTTGTTCTCGCAATCCGCCCGATCGCGGTAAAGGTGACCCAACGTGAGGATCTCGTTGTCCAGTGAGGTGACCAGCGCGGCATGTTCCCACACTTCACCACCCGCTCCGACCTCCGCGAAACTCAGCAGCGGTTGCTCCGGCTGGCGGCGATCGACCAGCACCAAGGGTTGCTTCAGCTTGCGGCGCAGCAGCACGACGCGGCGCTGCCGGCTCCAGCCGTGCAGCCGCAGCGTCGTCTCCTTGCCTGGCCAGCCTTGTCCGGCATCGGCCCAATCGCGCTCCGCCGTCATCCGCGTCAGCGCCTTCTTGACGTTCGCCGTCAGGCGCAAACGGAACAGATAGGGCAACCCGTCCTGCTCGGCTCGCGACATCACCGGTTCGACGCCCCACGCCACGTCACCCCGTAGCAGAGCCGGCCAGCGCTCGCGCCCCAGTCGGCGCAGCAATGACCAGAGGCCGTCCTGGCCATGCTTCGGCGTGTGTTCATCGCCGGGATGCACATCCACGCCAAGCACCAGACGCAGGTTGCCCATCAGGTAGGTATGATAGCAGTGCGACGGCCGCCCGGGCTTGTGCGGGTTGTAGCCCAGCACCGCACCTTCCTGGTGACCGTACAGCGGCTTGATCGTGCTATCGATGTCCAGCTCCCAAGGCTCGGTCAGCAGCGGCCGGAGGCAGTAGTCCAGGTGGTTCTGCAGCCAGGCCAGCCCGGACGCCTCCTCGATCTTCGCCAGGCCGCGGCGCACCGCGTCTTCGCTGATGACCTTCGCCATGCCGAGCAGATGCGGGTTCACCGCGTCACATCGCAGCGTGGTGATGTGGGCATAACGATAGTGACCCGACAGCACTGACAGCAGCACGGTGCCCAGCAGGTCGCGTTTGGACGGTGCATTCGGAGTGCTGTAGCTGAGCGGGCAGTCTGCCACCCAGCCGTCGAACAACCCGCCCTGCTTCAGATAGTCGATGAAGAAGGGCAGCTGCCCCCAGCGGCGTCATCTGGCCGTCGCGATCCCACTCGACATGCACGCGGCCGGCAAATGTGTCGGCGCTCGCATGCCAGTCTTCTACCGATGGTTGTTCACCCGCAGGGTGAGGCAAAAGTATCGGGAGATCTGGGTCCATCCCCTACTGTTCCGCCGATTCGGGCGGAATAGGCAATCGTTCAACTCCGGATTTAGGGTCAAACCTTTGAGCACATGGTTGTGCTTGGTCGCCATGTTTCCTGCGCTGACAGGGAACCCGCACAGCTCACCGCGCCCGTTGGCAAACCGATCTTCGGGTCAACTACTCGCCTGAGATTGCTCGCGAAGCTGGCGGGCCCGGGCTAATACCTTATTCTCGATTTCACCCACCGTGACGGCGCTGATCGGCGCATCGACCCACTGGCCATTTTGCATCACCTGCCGGAAGATCGCCACGCGGACTCCGTCGCTGCGCAGTTCGCGTCCCATGACGTAGGCTGTCGCCTTGAAACGCTCGCCCGACGTCGTGGGAGGCGAGTACCAATCGGTGATGATGACACCACTGAATGGATCGGCCGAAGAAAGCGGCATGAAGCTCAACGTGTCAAGCGCACCACGCCATAAATAGGCGTTGACGCCGATCCCCGTACCGCCGCCTTGGTCCGGCTTCGGCTGCTTGTCGGTGCCGAAGCTGAGCAGGCTGCCCTCACCCGTCAGGTTGCCGTATTGACCAAGTGCGGAACCTGGTTCGCCGGCGTAGTCAGGCGATCCCGGTTCGGGATTGTTCGGTCGTGTTTGCCCGCACCCCGCCAGCAACGTCAGACAAAACAGGAAGGCGAGCACCCTGCACGGCGAAAAAGTCATTTGGTTCGGCCTGTCGCAATGAAGCGCATGCGCCGGACGGCCATGCTGTCCCTATCTAGCGTGTCTGACGGGTAGTCGCCAAGCGGGTCAGTTTTGTTTCCTCGGTCAGTGCTGCGGCGGTTGAGGCGATGGCTGCGGCTGCCTGGACGCCGGACAGGTTTGGCATGAGGAGGTCTGGCCTGAGGCGGACGGCGGGGGCGGGAATGCCTGGAAATGCTCTGGTCCATAGCCGCTGGAGCCCGGCACGCCGACGAACCCGCTCGGCGAGGTGGACATCGGGGGTTGTGTGTCGCCCTGCGGCGCAAACTCCACCGCCCGCGCCAGGCTGGGCCAGGCGCCCGCCAGGCAAATCAGCAGTGAGACGAGACAGCGGTTAAGCATCGGCCCCTCCATGTATGCTCCAATATCGCGCTCCCGCCGTGACGCGGGCAATGCACGGCTAAGATAGGGCGCTGATGGCTCCCACCCCGCTGCACAGCCCGACCGGCAGCCGCCCCACTGTCGCATGGTCGATGCCGCCAAGGGCTGCGACAGGCAAGGATGCGCCGCGCGCGAGTCGTGACCAGCGCGCCGGGCCGAGACCGACGGCATCCGGATGACTTCGAGTCGGGAACGCGGGTGACAGGAAGGCGAGGTTCGCTCCAGCCTGCCTGGCGCGGCGCAGCTCCACCGGACCATGGGCCGAACTGGTCAGCAGGCCGCGCCGCGTCCGGGCGTGATCTGGCCAGCGTCCGCCGCGCAGATGCACGCCCGCTCCCAATGCCGCCGCCAGACGGACGTCGCCCGCCACAACCAGGGCGAGCCGTCGCGCCCGGCAGAGTCGTGCCAATGCGCGGCCCAATGCCTCGCGACCGGGGGCGCCATCGTGGCGCAACACGACACCGGCGAGTCCGCGCGGCAGCCTGGCGACCGAGGGGCATGGATCGGCCAGGCGGCGCTCGTCGGTGAAGAGCCACAGCACGGGCAGTGCGCTTCGGCTGTGCGTGCGCCGCGCCTTGACTGCACGCGCCCAAGCGACAAGCTTCGCATCCATGGCACCCCCTACCCAATCCATCGAGACCAGTATCGCCGAAAACCTGCGAAGTGTGCGGGATCGCATCTCCGATGCCGCGATCAAGGCCGGACGCAAGCCGGAGGACGTCACTCTCGTGGCGGTCAGCAAGACCAAGCCCGTCGAGGCGATACGCGCTGCGCTCGCTGCCGGACAGACGGTGTTCGGTGAAAACCGGGTGCAGGAGGCGGCGGCGAAATTCCCGGCGTTGCGTGCGGAGCATCGGTTCAGCCTGCATCTGATCGGCGGACTGCAAACCAACAAGGCGCGTGACGCGGTGCGGCTTGCCGAGGTGATCGAGACGCTGGACCGGCGGCATCTAGCCGACGCGATCGCCGCTGCGATCGCCAAGGAGGGCCGTACGCCAGTGTTGCTGATTGAAGTGAACGTTGGCGACGAGGCACAGAAATCCGGCATTGGGCGCGCGGATGCCGATGCGTTCATCGACGAGTGCAAGGGACGCTTCGGCGCGGCGTTGGCCGGACTGATGTGCGTGCCGCCGCTCGATGAGGACCCGCGGCCGCATTTCACCTGGCTCGCCGATCGCGCCGCGAAGCATGGGTTACCGATATTGTCGATGGGGATGTCGGCGGATTTCGAGGTGGCGATCGCCTGCGGCGCGACCTGGGTGCGGGTCGGCAGCGCGATTTTCGGGGCACGGTAGGGCTTAGGAAACCTCTCCCGCGCGCAGAACGCGGGAGAGCCTTCCTCGCCTGCTACGCCGCCACTTTCAGTTCCGGCGACACGGCAAAGCCAGCTTCCGTCTTCGAGCGGACCTCCTCGACCGTCACTTCGGGAGCGATGTCCACCAACGTCAGCCCCTGCTCGCCGACCTCGAAAACACCCAGGTCAGTGATCACGAGATCGACCACGCCTGCCCCGGTCAGCGGCAGATTGCACCTGTGCAACAGCTTGGGCTTGCCGCCCGCGGTGTGCTCCATGAGCACCACGACACGCTTCACCCCGGCCACCAGGTCCATCGCACCACCCATCCCCTTCACCATCTTGCCGGGGATCATCCAGTTCGCCAGGTCGCCGTTCTCCGCCACCTGCAAGGCGCCAAGGATAGAGATGTCGATGTGCCCGCCGCGCACCATCGCGAAGCTGCCGGCGGAATCGAAGAAGCTGGTGGTCGGCAGTTCGGTGACGGTCTGCTTGCCGGCGTTGATCAGGTCTGGGTCCTCCTCGCCCTCGAACGGGAAGGGACCCATGCCCAACATGCCGTTCTCCGAGTGGAGCTGGATCGACATGCCTTCCGGAATATGGTTCGCCACCAGGGTCGGAATACCGATCCCCAGATTGACGTAGAACCCATCATGCAGCTCGCGTGCCGCGCGTGCCGCCATCTGATCGCGCGTCCAGGCCATCGCCCGCCCTCCTCAGAACCGTTTGCGCACGGTGCGTTGCTCGATCCGCTTGTCCACGGTCTCGAGCAGCACGATGCGATTGACGAAAATCCCCGGGGTGATGATGTGGTCCGGGTCGATCTGGCCGTTGGGCACCAGGTCCTCGACCTCCGCCACGACGACCTCGGCCGCGGTCGCCATGATCGGATTGAAGTTCCGTGCGGTCTTCCGATAGATCAGGTTGCCCTCATGGTCCGACTTCCAGGCGTGGATCACCGCCAAATCGGCGCGCAGGCCGCGTTCCATTACATAGGTACGGCCGTCGAATTCCTTGGTGTCCTTGCCTTCGGCGATCTGCGTCCCGGCGCCGGTGGCGGTGTAGAAGGCCGGGATGCCCGCGCCACCGGCGCGGATGCGCTCGGCCAGCGTGCCTTGCGGGTTGAATTCGATCTCCAGTTCGCCGGCGAGGTATTGCTGCGCGAAGGTCGCGTTCTCCCCGACATAGGAGCTGATCATCTTGCGCACCTGGCGGGTTTGCAGCAGCACGCCCAGGCCGACCTCGTCGATCCCGGCGTTGTTCGAGATGATCGTAAGGTCCTTCGCGCCACTTTCCCGCACCGCCTCGATCAGCACGCTGGGTATGCCGCACAGCCCGAACCCACCGGACATGATCACCATGCCGTCGTGCAGCAGCCCGGCCAAGGCCGCCGTCGCATCGGGATAGATTTTGTTGACCGCCATGTTCACCCCCGCCGTGACGGGCGCAAACTGCCGCGTGGGCGGTCGAGAAGCAAGATGTCCGGTCCCCGACGGTAGCGCCGCCGACCCGTGTCATTGGCTGGACCGAAACCGTGACCTTCAGACGGCACCGCGCTGGCCCAGCTCGGTGATCGCCACCGCGTCGTAGCCAAGTTCGCCCAGGATCGCGTCGGTGTGCTCGCCCAGTTCCGGCGTGGGTCGCATCGTTTCCGGTTGCGGCGCCTCGGTGAGGGTGAACGGCTGGCCGACCACGCTGATGTCTCCCAGCTTCGGATGGTGGACAGGGCGCGCGATGCCGAGATGCTGCGTCTGCGGCTCTGCGAACACCCCCTCGATGTTGTTGATCGGGCCGCAGGGCACGTCGGCCTTGTTCAATGCGGTCAGCCAGTGGGCGTTGGGGCGCGTACGGGTGATCGCCCCGAGCCGTTCGTTCAGCGCCTTGCGGTTCTTCGAGCGCAGCGGCCCAGTAGCGTAGTCCGGATCAGCCAGCGCCTCGGTCCAACCGATCGCCTGACAGAACCGGGTCCACAGCGCCTCGCCGGATGCGGCGATGTTGACGTGGCCCTCCGCGGTGGGAAACACACCGGTGGGAATGCCGGTCGGGGTCGTTGCCCGCTTGGCCGGGCACCTCATGGAGGATGAGCCAGTGTGACGCCTGGAAGTCCAGCATGAAGATTTGCGCCTCCAGCAACGAAGTGTGTACCCACTGCCCCTTTCCCGTCTGCGCTCGCTGCATCAGGGCGAGCGATATGGCCTGTGACAGGAAGATGCCCGAGGTAAGGTCGGCGATGGGGATGCCAACCCGCACTGGCCCCTGCCCTTCCAGGCCGGTGATCGACATCAGCCCGCCCACGCCCTGGGCGATCTGAACAACACCTGGCCGCGTCGCGTCGGGACCGCTCTGCCCGAAGCCGGAGATGCTGCCATAGACGATCCGCGGATTCACCTTGGCCATTGTGTCGTAGTCCACGCGTAGCCGGTACTTCACGTCGGATCGATAGTTCTCCACGACCACATCGGCCTTGGCGGCAAGCTGCATGAAGATCGCGTGCGCCTCATCCTGCTTCAGGTTGAGGGTCATACTGCGCTTGTTGCGATGCAGGTTCTGGAAATCGAAGCCATGTCGGGTGGTGTCGATGATGTCGCCCTTGCCGGCACCCGGCGGCTCGATCTTGATGACGTTGGCGCCCCAATCCGCGAGCTGCCGTACCGCAGTGGGGCCGGCGCCGGCGCGATCGCGTCAGCGTGCGGCCATCGCGCGCCGGGCCAGGGTCAGCACAGCGTGGCGGGACAGCGTATGGTCCGGCGCTCCGGTACGTTTGCAATTGCGCTCCGCCTTGCTCAGCCCTGCCATCGCCGCGGCCAGCGACGACGACGACCACAAGCTCAGCGCCTTGGTGAAAGCGCCGACCCGCCGGAAGAACACCGGCGGACGCGCCGCCTTGGCCGCGTCGCCCGCGCTCATGCCCGTCTCCACCAGTAGACGAGCCCGATACAGCCGCTGCAGATGCATCAGGCCGCCGCGCAATACGCCGACGGGTGCCGCACCCTCGGCCACAGCAAGTTCCAGCGCCCGGTCTGCCGTCGCCAAATCCCCCGCCGTCGCGGCAAACAACGCGTCATCCAGCGACAACCCGGCCAGGTCGCCGACGCAGTGCATCGCCGTGTCCAGATCGACCCGACCGTTGGATCCGGCATACAGCGCCAACTTCTCCAGCTCGGCATGGGTCGATACCTGGTCCGCGCCAAGCTGCCCGCTGAGCCATGCGAGCGCGTCCTGGTCCACGGCGACAGTCGCGGCCCCCAGCACGCGTCGGATGGTCCCCTCCAAAGCGTGACCCTCCTCCGGATGGCAAGCAATCGCAGCGCCATCCGGTGCAGCGTCCAGTAAGGCGCGCAGCTTCGAACGAGTCGCTATGCCGGGGGCCTCCAGAACCACTAGCGCCGGGGCGCGGCTGTTCAAAACCGCTTGAACCGCTCCGGTTGCCGCGTCGGTTGCCTCGCGCACACGTACGACGCGTCGGCCTCCGGTTAGCGGCAGCGAGGCTGCCTCGTCGGTCAGGCGATCCAGTTCGCCACGCCCCAGTTCGGCGACCAGGAATGGATCATCGAGCGATCCGGCCACAGCGCGCACGAGTGTTTCCGCGCGATGGTGGATCATGCCGAGGTCCTCGCCGAAGAGCAGAACGACTCGGCAATCGCCGGGGTCTCGCAGGAAAGCAGCCAGGCGTTGCGGCGTGAGCCTCATCGCCTTCAGCTCGACGCAACGGCCGCCCGACGGCGAAAGAAGACCGCCAGTTGCATCGCAATCTGATCCGCCAACGCGGATGCCAGCCGCCGCTGCACCTGCTCGTTGTCGATGTCTGCGGCGAAGTACTGTTGATCGAGTACGTTGAAGGCATCCATGGCACGGGCAGAGCCGCTGGTAACCTGCGTTTGGGCCGGATCCCGCGCCTTGAGGGTCCAATGCGCATTGCCGATCAGACGAATCCGCGTTGCCGCATTGTCCGGCTCGACGCCAATTCCCTCGCCGGAAATCGAGAAGGTCACGGCAAGATCGTAACGCTGTGGAGTCTCGCCCGAATCGCTCGCCAGCCGCTCTTGCAAATCCTGCCGAAGCAACTGACCGGGACGATCTGGGATCAGGTTTATGTTGATGGCCGCAAGTTCCCGTTGCGCCGGTCCCGCTCGGCCTGCGGCCGTCGGCATATACACCGGCTGGAAGCCGCAGCCGGCGAGCACTCCGGTGCTACCCAGTGTCAGCAACTTGCGACGCGACAGGTTGGCGATCATCCGGCGATCACGAAGTTGACGATACGGTTTGGCACATGAATACGCTTGACCACACGCTTGCCCTCCAGCGCCCGGGCCACGTTCGGCTCTTCTTCAGCAATTGCAATGACTTGCGCGGCGGGGGCGTCCGGTGGTGCGGCGATCGTGCCCCGTAGCTTGCCCATCACTTGAACTGCGATCGTCACGCTCTCCATTGCCAGCAACACCGGATCGGGCTCCGGCCATGGAAGCTCCGCCACCAATGTCTCGGAGTCCGGTTGCAGCCGAGCGTGCACTTCCTCGGCCAAGTGCGGCATCATCGGAGACATGATGCGGGACAGCGTTTCCAACGCCTCACGCCGTGCCCAGACGAGTCCTGGCTGATTCGGCGCGCGCTCCGCGTCGGCGATCGCATTGGCGAATTCGTAGAGACGAGCAACCCCTACATTGAAGGCGAAGCTGTCCAGTGCCTCGGTCACCGCTGCTATGGCCCGGTGCGTGGCCTGGCGCAACGCGCGGACCGTCGGTCCGACGTCGCCGGGCGCCCCCACTGCCGCGGCCGGGTCCAGCGATTCCGCAAGCCGAAATACACGTTGGGTAAATCGAAACGCCCCGGCGACCCCGGCTTCGGTCCATTCCATGTCCCGATCGGGCGGGTTATCCGACAGGATGAACCACCGCGCCGTATCGGCGCCAAATCGGGCAATGATGGCTCCGGGATCAACCGTGTTGCGCTTCGATTTGCTCATGGCTTCGACGCGGCCGACGACCACCGGCTCACCGGTGTCGCGTCCGATCGCGCTGCCATCGGGCTGCTTCACGACCTCCTCGGGATAGAGCCACACCCCATCGGGTCCGGCAGTCGTGCGGTAGCTTTCGTGCGTCACCATGCCCTGGGTAAACAATCCAGCGAACGGCTCGTCCACGTTCAGGTGGCCGGTTTCCTTCATCGCCCGGGTAAAGAAGCGGGAATAGAGCAGGTGCAGGATCGCATGCTCGATGCCGCCGATGTATTGATCGACCGGCATCCAGTGATCAACCGCCGCACGCGTGACCGGATCATCGGCTTGCGGGCTGCAAAATCGGGCAAAATACCACGAGCTGTCGACAAAAGTGTCGCAGGTGTCCGTCTCGCGCCGCGCCTGCGCCCCGCAACGGGGGCAGGCCACGTGTTTCCATGTGGGATGATGGTCAAGCGGGTTACCAGGCCGATCGAACGTCACGTCATCCGGCAACAGGACCGGCAATTGCTCATCCGGCACGGGGACCACGCCGCAGCCGGCACAATGGATCACCGGGATCGGACAACCCCAATAGCGCTGGCGCGACACGCCCCAGTCGCGCAAGCGCCAGTTCGTGACACCCTTGCCGACTCCGCGGTGTTCGAGTTCGGCGATAACCGCCCGCTTCGCCGCCTCGACCTCCAGACCATCGAATGGTCCGGAGTTGAAGATGGTGCCGGGACCGACATAGGCTTCATTTGCGACGTTGAACGAATCCGGGTCGGCGCCCGGAGGCAAAACCACGGGTACAACCTGGAGACCGTACTTTCGGGCGAAGTCAATGTCGCGCTGATCGTGCGCCGGGCAGCCGAAGATCGCCCCGGTGCCGTATTCCATCAGCACGAAGTTGGCGATCCAGACCGGGAAAGTTGCGCCCGCTAGCAACGGATGACGAACGCGCAGGCCGGTGTCGTAGCCGCGCTTTTCGGCCGTTTCGATCGCGGCTTCGCTGGTGCCCATCCGGCGACATTCCGCGATGAACCCGGCAGCAGTTCGGTCGCGTGCCGCAACCGCCGCAGCGAGCGGATGTTCCGGCGCCAAGGCCAGGAACGACATGCCGTAGAGCGTGTCCGGCCGGGTGGTATATACCTCCACCCGATCGATCGATTGCTCCGGCTTCGCCAGATCGAAATGCAGCCGCGCACCTTCGCTGCGGCCGATCCACTTCTCCTGCATCACCCGGACCCGTTCCGGCCACCGATCGAGCTGGCCGAGAGCCGTTAGCAACTCCCCGGCATAGTGTGTGATGCGGAAGAACCACTGGCTGAGCTGTTTCTTCTCGACCGGCGCACCCGACCGCCAGCCGCGGCCATCGATTACCTGCTCGTTGGCCAGGACGGTGCCATCCACCGGATCCCAGTTGACCCAGCTTTCCTTGCGTTCTACCAGGCCCGCCTTCAGGAAATCCAGGAACAACTTCTGCTGGTGGCCGTAATAGGCCGGATCACAGGTCGCGAACTCACGTCGCCAGTCGAGCGACAACCCCATGCGCTGCAACTCGGCCCGCATGTTGGCGATGTTTTCCCAGGTCCATTTGGCGGGATGGATACCGCGTTCGCGCGCGGCGTTCTCGGCCGGGAGACCGAATGCATCCCAACCCATTGGATGCATCACCGAAAAGCCCCGCGCCCGCTTGTAGCGCGCCACCACGTCGCCGAGAGTGTAGTTGCGCACGTGGCCCATATGGATCTTGCCACTGGGATACGGGAACATTTCGAGAACATAGTATTTCGGCTTGCCATCGGCCGGCACGTCGTCCACGCCGAAACAGCCGCGCTCTGCCCAAGCGCGCTGCCATTTCGGCTCGGCGACCCCGAAATCGTAGCGCGGCGCCTCTGCTGGCGCCGCGGTCACAGTCTCATTCATAGTGTCTGTATCGACCGCAGTGGACCGCTAGGCAAGACCCACCGCAACGTCACGGTGTGGCGGGCTGCCCTGCCATCCGGCGGTTGTGCCAGGCGTCCATTAGCTGGAGCACCGTTGCCGCCGTCTCCTCGATCGAACGGCGGGTAACGTCGATCACCGGCCAACCACGGCTATTGCAGAGGCGGCGAGCCCAGAGCAACTCAGAGCGAACCGCCTCCTCATCGACGTATTCTGTGGTGGTCGGCCGAACCGCTCCGGCCGGCCCACCGGAAGCGATCATGCGCAATCGGAACCGCCGAATTTCGATCAGTGAGCCCGCATCCAGAGTCAGGCCGATCACCGGACAGTGCGGCCGCTCCAGGTCTGGCGGAATTGGCAGGTTGGGGACGAGCGGGACGTTGGCTGCCTTGATTCCTCGGTTGGCGAGGTAGAAGCAGGTGGGCGTCTTGGAGCTGCGTGAGACGCCCACGAGGATGACGTCCGCTTCCGCCAGACCCGCTGCGGCCTGACCGTCATCATGGGCAAGGACATAATGCATAGCATCGATCCGACGGAAATAATCGGCATTCAAAGCGTACTGGCGGCCAGGCCGGGCCGAGGCCTGCTGTCCGATCGACTCCTGCAACAGGTTCATTACCGGATCTAGCACATTGACCACAGGTACGTTTAGCCGCACGCAGGTGGTTTCCAGCTCGCTGCGCAGCGCCCGGTCGACGAGGGTTGACAATACCGGTCCCGGTTCATGCTCTATACCTTCCAGCACGCGGTGGAGCTGAAACCGGGTGCGGATCAGACTCCACCGGTGATGGATGATGTCCGCCTGGTCGAATTGGACCGTTGTCGCCCGGGCGATCGCATTCAGCGTCTCGCCGGTTGCGTCTGAGACCAGATGAAGGTTGATCCGATGGTTATCCATAGGGGTAGAATAGCGGGGATAGCCGGGACTACCAGCCCACCTTGCCACGCCGCAGGGCAAACCGGGGGTAACGCCTGCCCTTGCGTAACACCGAGATAGCTGGCAGCAGTTGTCCCTCAGGTGCGGATAGCGTCCGAATACCGAGCCAACAGCGATAGTTATAGGACGACTCTGATGTGGACAACCGACCGGGAATTCCAGTGGCATCTGGTACCCCACAATCCACACCCCCTACTGCTACAGCATCCCACTAAGATTCTTTCTTATATCTGAGTCTTTCATGGACAATCCGAAACACCTGTTGCGAGCGCTTACAGGGATCTCAGTGTGGCCGCCGCCAATCTGGCTGATGCGTCAAGCCGGCCGCTACCTGCCGGAATATCGGGCCGTGCGGGCCAAGGCGAAAGACTTCATCGCGCTTTGCACGACCCCGGAGCTGGCAACCGAGGTCACGTTGCAGCCGATCCGCCGCTATCGGCTGGACGCGGCAATCCTGTTCAGTGATATCCTGATGGTTCCGTGGGCTCTCGGACAGGGGTTGGCCTTCCGCGAGGGCGAAGGGCCTGTGCTGCCTCCGTTGCGGGATGCTTCCGGAGTGGCCGCCCTCGATCCGAGCCGACTGCTAGATCGCGTGGCACCCATTCTTGAGACAGTACGTCAGGTCCGGCAGACATTGCCCGAGGAAGGATTGGGTGGCACGGCCTTGATCGGTTTCGCTGGGTCGCCGTTTACCGTGGCTTGCTACATGGTCGAAGGTGGCGGCTCACGCGACTTTGCCGCAACCCGCAGCATGGCATTCGGCAGTCCTGCCTTGTTCGCTCAACTACTGGATATACTTGCCGATGCGACCGTGAGCTATCTGTCAGCGCAGATCGACGCGGGTGCTGAGGCAGTGATGCTGTTTGATTCCTGGGCTGGCGTGTTGTCGCCTGGCCAATTTCGCACTCATGTGGTTAGGACAACGCGCAGAATCGTGGGGGAGCTTGGCCGGAGGCATCCTGCCGTGCCGGTGATCGGGTTTCCGCGTTTGGCGGGCTTGCTGGTCGGCGAGTATGCACGGGCAACTGGTGTTCACGCGGTTGGGCTGGACACCGGAACGGACTTGGTTTTGGCTAAATCCTTGATGCAAAGTCGGGTGGCGTTGCAAGGAAATCTCGATCCTATAGCCTTGCTCGCCGGCGGCTCGGCCATGCGGATCGAAGCGACCAGCATCCTGGAAGCGATGCGCGGCTGGCCGTTTGTCTTCAATCTAGGGCATGGCATCGTGCCACAAACGCCACCTGCCTACGTGGCGGAACTGGTGGAGCTGGTGCGTGCAGCTTGAGCACCGTCGTAAGCTCGCCTTGATCCTGTTCAACCTGGGGGGTCCCGATCGGCCGTCGGCGATACGTCCGTTCCTGGTGAATTTGTTCCTAGATCCTGCCATTCTGCGTGTGCCGCTTTTGGTGCGCGCCTTGTTGGCGCGAGCGATCGCCTATCTCCGGCTGCGAGCGGCCCGCGCCAACTATGCATTGTTGAATGGCTCTTCGCCGCTTCTGGACATGACCCGCTTGCAGGCATCTGCGCTGCAAGCAGCGCTGCCCGAGCTGCAGGTCAGGTCCTTCATCGCTATGCGGTATTGGCATCCATTCAGCGACGCCACGGCTCGGGCTGTGCGAGCTTGGCGTCCGGATGTCGTCGTACTGCTGCCGCTCTATCCGCAGTACTCGACGACGACCACCGCCAGTTCATTGGCTGCGTGGCACGATGCTGCTGCCAACGCCGGGCTTGTGGCGGCGACCCATACGATCTGCTGCTATGCCACCGACCATGCTTTTGTTTCCTCAATTGCCACTCTGGTGCGGGTGGCTTATTCGCAGGCGTGTTCGCGCCTGACAGCGGGAACGCCGTTGCGCGTCTTGTTCTCAGCCCATGGGTTGCCGGAAAAGATCATCTCCTCGGGTGATCCTTATCAATGGCAGGTTGAACAGACCGTGGCGGCGGTGTTGGCCGTGTGGGGCGAGCCGGACCTAGACTGGACAATTTGCTATCAATCGCGGGCAACGCCGGTGCGCTGGATCGAGCCGAGCACGGTCGCCGAAATTGAGCGAGCCGCGCGTGAGAAGGTCGCGGTCATGCTTGTACCCATTGCCTTTGTCTCCGAGCATTCGGAAACTCTGGTCGAGCTCGACATCGAGTATCGACACCTTGCGGATCGGCTTGGTGTTCCCGGGTATTTTCGTGTCCCAACACCAAACGCCGACTCGGTTTTCGTCGCCGCTCTGGCTGAAGCAGTGCGTCGCGCCAGGGCATCAACAACCGGCTTAAATAGCCATATCGGCTCACGCGTCTGTCCGCAGCGATATACCGGATGCCCCTATAGCGTGAGGAAGCCTGCATAGGATAGTGCTGCAGAGACGGTAACGTGGGTTGCGGATAGCTCGGAGCTGGGAGCAGAGACGTTGGGTGTTCTGAGTTCGCTCTATCCATGGATCAAGGCGCTGCATGTCATTTCCATGGTCGCGTGGATGGCGGGGATGCTCTATCTTCCACGCCTCTACGTTTACCACTGTGAGACCGTGCCTGGCTCGGCAGAGAGCGAGCGGTTTAAGGTGATGGAACGGCGATTGCTCAAGCAGATCACCAATCCGGCTATGATCGCCACCTGGACCTTCGGTATTCTGCTTGTCTTGATGCCTGGCGTGCTTGACTGGGGGTGGGGCTGGTGGCACGTTAAGCTGGTTGCCGTGATTCTGCTCTCGGGTGTCCACGGGATGCTGTCCCATTGGCGGCGCGATTTCCTGGCGGACCGCAATGTCCGGTCGCAAAAGTTCTATCGGGTGGCCAATGAGGTGCCGACACTGCTTCTCATGGTCATTGTGGTCATGGTGATCGTGAGGCCGTTTTGACCTCTTGACATCTCTCAATCCGATGCCCACCTATCGGTTGACGCAGGCGGGCCGGATCGGCTAGACTGCGCGTTCCCCCAGATTGGAGACGGCCGTCGGCCGCTCCGGATCTCCTTACCTAGCGGGATTACCAGTCGACCATTCCCCTTACGAATGGTCTCCCCCGGTTCTGGGCATCTTGCCCGAATCCCGTTCAATCATGTCGCGACCACCTCCGAGGCATCCCTATGCACCTCGCTGAACTCAAAGCAAAATCTCCGTCCGACCTGTTGAGCTACGCCGAGTCGTTACAGATAGAGAACGCGTCATCGCTGCGCAAGCAGGACATGATGTTCGCGATTCTGAAAAATCTGGCAGAGAACGATCAGGCTATCCACGGCGAGGGAACGCTGGAAATCCTCTCGGATGGCTTCGGATTCCTGCGCAGCCCGGAAGCCAATTACCTGCCCGGCCCCGATGATATCTATGTGAGCCCCAGCCAGGTCCGGCGATTTGGCCTGCGGACCGGCGACACCGTCGAGGGCCAGATCCGCGCCCCAAAGGACGGGGAACGCTACTTCGCCCTGCTCAAGGTCGATACGGTCAATTTCGAGCCGCCGGAGTCGGTGCGGCATCGAATAAACTTCGACAACCTGACGCCGCTCTATCCCGACGAGCGGCTGAAAATGGAAACGGAGAATTTCCAGTCCGTCGCCAAAGGCCCGAGCAAGGACAACACGCCACGGGTCATCGACCTGATCTCGCCAATCGGCAAGGGCCAGCGGGCGTTGATTGTGGCACCGCCGCGGACCGGCAAAACCGTGATGCTGCAGAACATCGCCACGGCGATCGCGGCCAACCACCCCGAGGTCTTCCTGATCGTGCTGCTGATCGACGAGCGGCCGGAGGAAGTCACCGACATGGCCCGCTCGGTGAAGGGCGAAGTGATCAGCTCCACCTTCGACGAGCCGGCCACCCGTCACGTGCAGGTCACCGAAATGGTGCTGGAGAAAGCGAAACGCCTGGTCGAGCACAAGCGTGACGTAGTGATCCTGTTGGATTCCATTACCCGACTGGCGCGTGCCTACAATACGGTTGTGCCGTCGTCCGGCAAGGTGTTGACCGGCGGCGTGGACGCTAACGCCCTTCAGCGACCAAAGCGCTTCTTCGGTGCCGCGCGCAATATCGAGGAAGGCGGCTCGCTGACGATCATCGCCACGGCCCTGGTCGATACCGGCAGCCGGATGGACGAGGTGATCTTCGAAGAATTCAAGGGTACCGGCAACTCGGAAATCATTCTGGACCGCAAGCTGTCCGACAAGCGGACCTTCCCGGCTATCGACATCACCAAGTCGGGGACCCGTAAGGAGGAACTGCTGGTTGAAAAGAGTACGCTCTCCAAGATGTGGGTACTGCGGCGTATCCTGAACCCTATGGGCACCGTGGACGCGATGGAGTTCCTGTTGGACAAGCTGAAATACAGCAAGACCAACAACGACTTCTTCGATGCGATGAACACCTGAGTGGGGCGGGCGGGTAGCCCGTCCCCTGCCCCGCATCTTGGCCTTAGTGGAAGCGCGGGATGACTTCCTGGCAAAGCAGCCGCGTCGCCGCCATGACCCGTTGATGCGGGATCCTGCCGCCGCAATTCAGCTCCAGCAGCACACCGTCCAGACCGAGTTCGTCTTGTAGCGCCTGCAACTGGGTGCCGACCGAATCCGGCGTACCGATGAACACGGAACCGCGCAGAGCCTGGTCGTAAGTCATCGTCGCCAGTCGCTCGGCTGTCTCGTTGCGGCGGGCCACTTGATCGACGCCTGCGCGTGTGGCCGAGTCGGCCAGCAACCTGGCCTGGGCACGGTAGTAGTGCAGCAGACTGGCCTCGGCGTCATCGCGGGCTTCTTCCAAGGTCGTGCCGATATATCCGGGCGCGCGCAGGAACACCTGGCCTCTGCCGGAATGGCCCGCGGCGGCATAGGCCTCTCGATAGATCGCGATCTGCGGTGCGAACATCCGGGCATCTTCGTGCCGCACCGCGAGGAAGATCGGCAGGCCCTGTCGGCCAGTGGTGGCAAACGTGTCGGGACTGGTCGCGGCGACACGGATCGGCGGCACCGGCTTCTGAAAGGGCTGCGGCGTCACGGTGACATCGCGAAACGAATGGAAGCGTCCCTGGAAGGACATCACCGGCTCTGTCCATGCCTTCAGGATGATCTCCAGCGCCTCGGCAAAGCGCTCGCGGCTTTCGGCGTACGGCACGCCATATGCTTCATAGGTCTTCGCCACGCCGCTGCGGCCGACGCCGAAGATAAGGCGGCCGCGGCTGATCTGATCGACGGTCGCCGCTTCCTCGGCGATGCGCAGAGGATTGCACAGCGGCAGCACCTGCACTGCAACGCCGATCTTCATCCGTTCGGTGCGTGCAGCGATCGCACTGGCGACGCACATCGGCGAAGACAGGACGGAGCGCGCGGGATCGAAGTGCAGCTCCGCCAGCCAGATTGCGTCCAGACCCCATTTCTCGGCGCCATCCACGACGTCGAAGGCTGCGGCGAACGAATCCGCGTCGGAGCCGCCCGACAACGATGGAAACTCGTGAAAGATGCCGAACTCCATCGCTGCTGCCCTCCCCGGCGCGACCCCGAACCCCAGTATACCCGGGTTCCAAAGTCACGCCATGGCGGGCCTTCTAGTAGCGATAGAGGTCGTGCTTGAACGGTCCGCTCACTGGCACGCCGATATACTCCGCCTGCTGCGGTGATAACGTCGTCAGTTTTGCCCCGACTTTCGCGAGATGCAGCGCGGCGACCTTTTCGTCGAGCTGCTTGGGCAGGGTATAAACCTGCCGTTCGTATTTGCCGGGTGGCGCGGTGAACAACTCGATTTGCGCCAGGACCTGGTTGCTGAACGATGCGCTCATCACGAAGCTGGGATGGCCGGTGGCGTTGCCCAGGTTCACCAGGCGGCCTTCCGACAGCACGATCAGGCGCTTGCCGTCCGGGAACACCACCTCATCGACCTGCGGCTTGACGTTTTCCCAGCGGTAGTTGCGCAACGCCTCGATCTGGATCTCGGAATCGAAGTGGCCGATGTTGCAGACGATGGCGCGATGCTTCATGCGGCGCATGTGGTCCAGCGTGATGACATCGACGTTGCCGGTCGCCGTCACGAAGATATCGCCGAGCGGCGCCGCTTCGTTCATGGTGGTAACTTCGTAGCCCTCCATTGCCGCTTGCAGCGCACAGATCGGATCGATCTCCGTCACCATCACCCGGCAGCCGGCATTGCGAAGGCTGGCAGATGATCCCTTGCCGACATCGCCGAACCCGTTCACCACCGCGATCTTGCCGGCCATCATGACATCGGTGCCGCGGCGAATGCCGTCCACCAAGGATTCCCGGCAACCGTACAGGTTGTCGAACTTCGATTTCGTCACGCTGTCATTCACATTGATCGCCGGCGTCAGCAACTTGCCGTCACGCGCCATGTCGCGCAGCCGGTGCACGCCGGTCGTCGTCTCCTCCGAGATGCCGCGAACGTCTGCAAGCAACTCGGGGTGTTTCTGGTGCATCAGCAGAGTGAGGTCGCCGCCGTCGTCGAGGATCATGTTCGGGGTCCAACCGTCGGGACCGCGAATGGTCTGGTCGATACACCACCAGAACTCTTCCTCGGTCATGCCTTTCCAGGCGAAGACCGGCACGCCGGCGGCGGCGATCGCGGAGGCCGCGTGGTCCTGGGTCGAGAAGATGTTGCAGGACGACCAGCGCACCGTGGCTCCGAGTACCTGCAATGTCTCGATCAGCACCGCCGTCTGTATGGTCATGTGCAGGCAGCCGGCGATGCGAGCGCCCTTCAACGGCTTGCTGGTGCCGAACTCTTTGCGGATGGCCATCAGGCCGGGCATTTCGTCCTCGGCCATGGCGATCTCCTTGCGGCCCCAGTCCGCCAGCGAGATGTCCTTCACCTTGTGGTCCTGGGCGTTCGGCATCCATCACACTCCTGTTGGCGGCCGCACTCATATAAAGATATCTGCATGTGTGCAAGGGATCTGTTGGACGGCCGCAGGTTGCTGCGCCAAGCGCAACGGATTACCCTGGACCCTGGCCGGCCTTTTCGGCATCGGCCAACGGAGGAAATGCTCTATGACGCAGCATCGTGTGCTGGCCGGCATTGGTCTGGCCGGCTGTATGCTCCTGCCCTGCCTGGCGCAGGCCGGCACGAGCGACATCCTGATCGGCCTCGATGAAAAAATCACTTACGACGCCAACGGGCAGGTGAACGGTCCGCCCGGCAAGGATGCCGTCCTGGTGCTGGACGTAGCCAATCCGGCAAAACCGAAAATTCGTGCCAGCCTGCCGCTGATGAACTCGCTGCTTGGCCCGCCGACGAATCTGCAGATCACGCCGGACGGCAAGCTTGGCCTGGTCGCCAACTCGGTGGTGATGAACCAGGACGGCAGCGCCTGGAAGGTCGCACCCGACAACAAGCTGTTCGTCATCGACCTGACGGCCAATCCGCCCAAGCTGGTCGATACCGTCACGGTCGGCATGCAGCCATCGGGACTGGCGATTTCGAAGCGCGGCGACCTCGTCCTGATCGCCAACCGCGCCGGCAAAAGCGTGTCGGTGGTGTCGATCCAGGGCGGCAGCGTGAAAGCCGTGGGCGACGTGCCGATGGGGCAGGAAGCCGCTGCTGTCGTCATCGCG
>Ga0181521_10001672_pt1 | contig 27128 bp, 25 predicted proteins | sample PEATcosm2014_Bin_32_FD_119764 | JGI IMG/M metagenome (GOLD analysis project Ga0181521, IMG submission 119764) | Peatland microbial communities from MTU Mesocosm Facility, Houghton, MI, USA - PEATcosm2014_Bin02_60_metaG | ecosystem: Environmental > Terrestrial > Soil > Wetlands > Peat | place...
AGGCGCCCCAGCCGGGCAGAAGGACGGCCCAGGCGCCCCAGCCGGGCAGAAGGACGGCCCAGGCGCCCCAGCCGGGCAGAAGGACGGCCCAGGGGCCCCAGCCGGGCAGAAGGACGGCCCAGGGGCCCAGACCGGCAGGAACGCAGGCCAGAGAGCAGACCAGAACGGGCCGGCCGGCGCCCAGCCGCCGGGCTCTCCGGGCCGGGAGGGCCGGGACGGCCGCCCCGCCGCGGAGTTTGACTGGTCCAAGGCCGAGTCCGAGCTGCGCGACGTCCTGCCGCCGATGTTCGTCGGCGGTGACGACACCGAGTCGGAGCCGCCGGAGGAGGCGGTCGATTCCTTTGACGCCGAACGGTCCACGCTGAAGCTCGCCGACGTCGCCGGGATGACCCAGGTCAAGGAGCGGCTTGAGGCGGCGTTCCTGGCCCCCATGCGCAACCCGGAGCTGCGCAAGCTGTACGGCAAGAACCTGCGCGGCGGGCTGCTGCTGTACGGGCCGCCGGGCTGCGGGAAGACGTTCATCGCGCGCGCCGTGGCCGGCGAGCTGGGGGCGCGGTTCATGGCGGTGTCGTTCGCCGACATCATCGACATGTTCGTCGGGCAGAGCGAGCGGAACATCCACGAGCTGTTCGAGATCGCCCGCCGCAACGCCCCCTGCGTACTCTTCCTGGACGAGGTCGACGCGATCGGCCAGAAGCGCAGCCAGCTCCGGAACACCCCGATGCGCAGCGCCGTGAACCAGCTGCTGCTGGAGCTGGACGACGTCGACGGCGGCAACGACGGGGTGTTCCTGCTCGCCGCGACCAATCATCCGTGGGACGTGGACAGCGCGCTGCGCCGCCCGGGCCGCTTCGACCGCACGTTGCTGGTACTCCCGCCCGACGGCACCGCACGGGAGGCCGTGTTCCGTTACCACCTGCGGGAACGACCGGTGGCCGGGGTCAACCTGGCCCGGCTGGCCAAGCTGACCGACGGGTATTCGGGCGCGGACATCGCGCATGTCTGCGAGACGGCCTCCGAACGGGCGCTGATGGACTCCATCCACCGCGGCGAGGCCCGCATGATCGGGCAGCCGGACCTCGAGGGAGCCATCGCCGAGGTCAAGCCGTCGTTGGGGGCCTGGTTCGACACGGCCAGGAACGTCGCGCTGTTCGCCAACGAGGGCGGCGCCTACGACGACCTGGCGAGCTACCTGAAGAAGCGCCGCCTGATATGAGCACGGCCCGGTCATGATCGAACTCGCGCAGGAACTCGCGCGGGCCGACGCGATGCTGGACATGAAGCGGTACGACCAGGCCTGCGGCCTGCTGTCCCGGCTGGTGGCGGCGCAGCCGGAGAGCGCCCGGGCATGGTGCCTGCTCGCCCGGGCGCATCTGGGCGCGGGGCGGCATCAGCAGGCCGTCGACGCCGCCAACCGCGCGGTGTCCCTGGACCCCACGGACGAGTGGCCACACCGGCTGGCCAGCAACGCGATGCTGCACACCGACAACTATCCCGAGGCGCTGCGGGCGGGGATGGAAGCGCGCCGGCTTGCTCCCGGGCACTGGCAGGCCCACATCTGCGTGGCGCAGGCGGCGCTCGGCGCACGACGGCTGGATATCGCCACGGGGGCGGCCCGCCAGGCGCGCCGCCTTGCGCCGAACGAACCGGACGTGCATTTCCTCTCCGGCAAGGTCAGCCTCGCGGCCGGCGATCTCGACGCGGCGCGGGCGCACCAGGAGAGGGCGCTGGCGCTGGACCCGGCGCACAGCGGGGCCATGAACGAGCTGGGCCGCATCCGGCTGCGCCGGCACGACACCCGGGGCGCGGTCCGGCACTTCATCCGCGCGGCCCGGGTCTCTCCCGCCGAGAGCGTCTACAGCCGGAACATCGACGTGGTGATCGTGCGCACCGTGTCCCGGATGATCTACCTGTTCACGCTGGCGGCCCTGCTGCTCATCTGGATTCCGGTGGTCGCCCACCTGGGCCGGTTCCCGTTCGCGATCGGCCTCACCGTGCTCGGTGTCCTCGCGGTCGCCAGCTTCGCCTGGATCGTGCTCCGGCTCCCGCCCGAGGCGCGCATGCTGGTGCGCAGAACCCTGCGCGGCCGCCGGGCCGCGGCGGCGCTGGCTGTGGCCGTGGGCGGCGTCGCGATCGCCTTCGTCGCGGTGGCCCTGGTCCCGGCGGCCGAGCTACCGCAGATCCTGCCCGTCGCGGTGATCGCCACCATCGGGGCCCGCCTCGGCGCATTCGCGATCCTCCGGGGCGCGATCAGCAAACGCTGACCCTGCGCCCGCGTCCTGCACGTCCGCGGCATCAAGGCAGGCGCGGGCGGGTGCGGGTCAGGTGGATGAGCCGGCGGCGCCGGTGATGCGGTCCCGGGGACCAGCTGCACCGCGATCACCGCGGGCTGGCCAAGGCTTGCCGCAGTCAATTCGGGGCCGGTCAAGTTCGGGCCCCCAGGCTCGGCGACAAGCCGGGCCTGGGGGCACCGCTCTCTATCGGGCGGCTGGGTCGAGATCGGCCCAGCGGCCGGTCAGTTGCCGAGCTGGCGGCGGCGCCTGTTCTCACGCAGGCGGCGCCGCTGGTTCTCATCCAGCATCAGGTACGCCGCGGCCGGGATCGCGACCGCCGCGGCGATAACCAGTACGGCAAACCACCAGGGGATCAGCCCCAGCAGGATCAGACCGACGATGACTCCGCCGATTGCCCACTTCATGTGGGGTGTCATGGTTGACTCCATCCATCCGGGCTGGGACGCGGCGCCCCGGCTTCTTGCTGGCAAGCCGGCCGACGCCCGCGCTGCCCGTCACTAGAACAACGATCAGCCGACCTGCCAGATTCCACGATGGCACCTCCGCCGCCGCCCGGCCAGGAGGCTGACGCCACCCTAACGCCGGGGGTTATCCCTAGGGTGGGACGCAGACGAAGCAGGTGGGGCGCGGGCAAAGCAGGTGGGACTCGGGCAACGCAGGCCAGACGCGGGTGACGCCGACCACGACGATACGCAATGATGGGTCCGCGCAACATGGAGGATCTCTTGGCAATCTCGATGCCGGTCGAGCCGGATGCAAACGACCTGCTCAGCCGGGACCCGCTCGCCCTGCTCATCGCCATGCTGCTCGATCAGCAGGTGCCGCTGGAGCGGGCCTTCAGCGCGCCCTACGACCTGGCCCGGCGGCTCGGGCACGAGCCGACGGCCGCGGAGCTGGCCGGATATGACCCGGAGGCGCTGGCCGCGATATTCGCGGAGCGGCCTGCGCTGCACCGGTACCCGAAGTCCATGGCCGCCCGCGTCCAGGCGCTGTGCCAGCTGATCGTCGCGCGCTACGACGGCGACGCCCGCCGGGTCTGGAACGACGCGGCCGACGGAACGGACCTGCGCAAGCGGGTCGGCGAACTGCCCGGCTTCGGCGCGCAGAAGGCCCAGATCTTCGTGGCCCTGCTCGGCAAGCAGCTGGGGGTTCAGCCGGCCGGCTGGCGGGAGGCGGCCGGCGCGTTCGGTGCGGCGGGCACGTGCTGCTCGGTCGCCGACATCTGCGACGAGGACTCGCTGGCCCGCGTCCGCGCCTACAAGCAGCAGCTCAAGGCGGCCGCCAAGACGGCCGCGGGCACGGGTGCGGCCGCAGGTAAGGATGCGGCCGCAGGTACGGGTACGACCACGGATAAGGGTGCGGCGGGCAAGGCGGGCGCGAAACCGGCGAAGGCGAACGCCCAGGCCCGTTAGGGATCCGGATACCCGCATGACTCCCGGGCTCCCGCCCGGGGCGAACGCAACGGAGCGAGGAGAAGCAATGCCCCTCTTCGGGAAGAACCCGGCCGACACGGGCGCCAGCTGGGAACCGCAGGCTGCCGACTCCCGGCTCGCGCAGACCGCCGGCGCGGAACCGGGCGGAGTATTCACCTCCGACCTGTCGGTCTCTGAATACGTCCTGCTCGGCGAGGCGGGCTTCGAACCGCTCGGCTTCGTGGTCGGCTCGTCGATCTACCACGTCGGCCTGCAGATGGGCCGCTGGTCGCAGAACCAGGAACTGCAGGTCCTCAGCCAGGCCATGTACAGCGCGCGGGAACTGGCCATGTCCCGGATGCGCGCCGAGTCGGACCACCTCGGCGCGGACGGCATCGTCGGAGTCGAACTCCGGATGCAGATGTATGCCTGGGGGCAGGATGTGCTGGAGTTCGTGGCCACCGGGACGGCGGTGAAGGCGATCGGGGGCACCGGTGCGCACCGGGCCCCGGACGGGCGGGCCTTCACGTCCGACCTGTCCGCGCAGGACTTCTTCCGGCTGCTGGCGGCGGGCGCAGTGCCGGTCGCCTTCGTGCTCGGCACGTGCGTCTACCACATCGCCCACCAGTCGGCCATGCAGGCGCTGCGGCAGGCGGGCCAGAACCAGGAGATGGTCCAGTTCACCCAGGGTGTCTACGACGCACGCGAACTGGCCCTGTCGCGGATGCAGGCCGAGGCGACCGACTCCCGGGCGTCCGGGATCGTCGGGGTCAACGTGGCCGTCTCCAACCACGTCTGGGGCGAGCACGCCACCGAATTCCTCGCGACGGGGACCGCCATCCGGCGGCTCGCCGACGAGCACCGGCTGCCCGCGACCTCGCCCAAGCCCACCTTCACCCTCGGCCTGGACGTCTGACGCCACGCTAGCCTGCCCGTCTGACCCAGGTGGGCTAGGCCGATAACGGGGCAGACCAGACGGGGATCCCGCGAGGCTGACGGCGGAACGGAGACGATGGTGGACGATCCGTACGACCTTCAGCGTTTCGTCGACGCCCAGGACGCGGGCGGCACCTATGAGCGGGCCGTCGCTGAGCTCCACGGCGGGCGCAAGCAGAGCCACTGGATGTGGTTCGTGTTCCCCCAGGTCGCGGGCCTCGGGCAGAGCCCGGCGTCCAAGCGGTTCGCGATCTCCTCGCTGCAGGAGGCGCGGGCCTATCTGCGGCATCCCGTGCTGGGCCCGCGGCTGGCCGAGTCCACGGGCATCCTCGGGGAACTGCCGGACCGCGACGCGAACCAGATCTTCGGCGGGCTGGACGCGCAGAAACTCCGGTCGTCGATGACGTTGTTCCTGCGGGCCGCGCCCGCAGAGGCCCCGTTCGGAAAGATTCTCCGGCAGTATTTCGGCGGGGTCCCCGATCCGGCCACGGACCGGCTCCTGGGCAACATCAGGAACGCCCCCGGCTGAGCCGGTCCTGGCGCTGGGAGCGCATCGGTTCGCCGAGTTCCATCGCGGTGAAGGCGGCGGGCCAGTCGTCCGGGCCGTACCCGGCGCCCAGGTCACAGTGGTGCAGTTCGACCTCGACCAGCCGGCGGGTCAGCAGCTCGGTGGCCGGGAAGGGGGCCGAGTCCAGCATCCGGACCGGGAACTGCCAGGCCTCATCGCTCAGCTGGCGGGCGATGGCGCGCAGGGCCATGGCCGAGCCGGCCAGATCGGACACGAGATCCTTCGCCTTCATGGTCGCGCCCTGCTCGATGGCGGCTTCGCGGGCCTCCGCGCTGGGATAGGCGGCCCGGTCCTGGCCGGACCGCGCGCCGACCAGCAGGGCGCGCATCGCGTCGGCACTGCCGGTCAGATGGGCCAGGACGTGCGCGCGGGTCCAGCCCGGCAGCAGCGACGGCTCCCGCAGGTCGGGCTCGGCGAGGACGCGGGCCGTGCCGAGCAGCCGCTGGGTCGCGTCGTCGATCTGGTCACTGAGCTGGCGCTGCGCCGCATCCATCTGCCCACTTTGACATCCTCCCCGCCCTAAGGGACAGGGATTCCTTTCCTCACGGGCCGGGGTTCCTGTTTCACCGGCGAGCGCGCCCGGGTTGCCTGGCCCGTCTTACCCCGCCTCCGCAGGCAGCAGCCGCCGGCCCGGCGGCCAACGCGATGTTCTTCGCGGCGTTGATGTCCCGATGATGCAGGACGCCTCGCTGTCAGCGATTCGGTCGTCCGGCCGTCAGTGGGGTGCTCGCTGCGCCCGGTTTCGCTGCCGGGCCCGGGTTTTTCCTTACGGCGCGAGTATGTCGTGGATCGTCTGGCGGAGCAGCTCGCCCAGTTCTTGAGTGGTCGTGCCCTCGAACGCGTCACCGGCCATGAAGAGCACGGAGAATACGGCGCCGAACGAGCTGGCCATCCTGACCCGGTCGCGCAGTGAGATGGCGGGGTCGGTCAGGATCTGACGGAATCTCTGCTGAATGTCGTCGTGCTCGGCGTCATGATCCTTGCGATGCAGCTTTTCCAGGGCCGCCTGGTTGCGCTCATGCATAAGAAAGAGCTTGCGCTGGGCGAGCATTTGGCCGAGCACCATATCGAGCAGGGATTCCCACGTCGCCAGGCTGACCGGCCCATCGGTCAGTTTCTTCAGGCCGTCCCGGCCGACGTCGTGGACGCGCATGTGCAGCGCCATGAGGATGTCGTCCTTGGACGCGTAGTGGTAGTAGAGCGCCGCCTTGGTGAAGCCGAGCTGCTCGGCTATCTCCCGCAGCGAGGTGCCGTCGAAGCCCTTTTCGATGAACAGGTCGAGGGCCACATCCAGGATGCGCTCCCGGGTGGAGGCCGCCTCGGGCGGTTGATCCACGGCAGGCTTGGCCTCCCGCGAGTCCGGGTCGCCGAGGGAACCGGCCGGGTCATTCTGGGCGGCAGTGGCTCGTGTCACGTCATCCTTACCGTCGATACCCGTTACCTACTTGACGGCCGGTAAGCAGTTCACTTACCATGCGACCAGAAAGCACTTTACTAGCCGACCGGTTAGGACGCAACTATGCCGAACGACACGATGATCGAGGCCGAACGGCTGGCCAAGCGCTACGGCCAAACCCGGGCCCTGGCTGGCGTGGACTTCTCGGTGGCGGGCGGAAGCATCCTGGGCCTGCTCGGGCCGAACGGTGCGGGCAAGACGACGGCGGTGCGGATCCTGACGACCCTGGCCCTGCCCGACGCCGGCCGGGCGAGGGTGGCCGGGGTCGATGTCGTCGAGCACCCGGCCGAAGTGCGGCGCCACATCGGGGTGGCGGCTCAGGACGCGACCTTGGACGGGCTGCTCTCCGGACGCCAGAACCTGGTCCTGGTGGGAGAGCTGAGCGACATGGGCCGCACGGCATCCCGGCAGCGGGCGACCGAACTCCTGGCCCAGTTCGAGCTGACCGACGCGGCTGACCGGGTACTGAAGGACTACTCGGGCGGCATGCGCCGGCGGCTGGACCTGGCGGCCGCCTTGATGACCCGCCCCCCGGTACTGTTCCTGGACGAGCCCACGACCGGGCTGGATCCGGTCAGCCGTCAGCGAGTGTGGGAGGCCGTCCGCGAGCTGACCGCCGAGGGCGTCACCGTGCTGCTCACCACCCAGTACCTCGACGAGGCCGATGCCCTGGCCGATCGGATCGTGGTCGTCGACCACGGGAGGGTGATCGCGGACGGCACGCCCCAGGAACTGAAGGAGGCGAGCCGCAGCGCGCGCCTGGAGGTGACTCTCCCCGCCCGCTATCCCGGCGCAGCCGAAGCGATCGGATCACTGACCGTCGGGCGGGTGCACGTCAGTGATGACGGCCGGCGCCTGAGCGCCGGCGTGGACGCCATCCCGGGGCTGGCGACCTCGGTGGTGCGCGCGCTGGATGCGGCCGGGGTGCTGGTGGACAACGTCGAGGTCCGCCACCCGTCGCTCGACGATGTGTTCTTCTCTCTGACCGGAGGCCACCTCGCCCCCGAGGATGACGAGCCCGGCAACGGTGCCGGCGGCGCAGAAGGCGCACGCCCGGAGATGGAAGGAGCGGGCGCATGACGACCACCACGCTGCGGCAGGGCCCGGCCGGGACCGGCATCCCCGGTAAGCTCTCGGCGGCCGCGACGGGCCGGATCCGCGACGTATGGGCGATGACCCGGCGCAACCTGGTGCACATCTCCCGAGAGCCAATGCAGCTCTCGGATGTCACCATCCAGCCGGTTTTGTTCACCGTGCTGTTTGTTTACATCTTCGGCGGGGGTATCCCGATCCCGAACGGCAGCTACAAGGACTTCGCCCTCGCCGGGCTTCTCGCCCTGAACCTCGTCACCTCCACCATGGGCACGGCGGTTGGGCTGAGCACCGATCTGCACGAGGGCATAATCGACCGCTTCCGCGCCCTGCCGATGTGGCAAGCCGCGGTCCTCGTCGGCCGGTCGTTCGCCGATCTGATGACGTCGTGTCTCTGTGCCCTCATCGTCGCCGTGACCGGCCTGGCCGTCGGCTGGCGGACGGATGCCGGCGTCGGCTCGGTCATCGGGGGCTTCGCCCTGCTGCTCTTTTTCGCCTACTCGCTGTCCTGGATCGCCGCCTGTGTGGGCCTCAACAGCAAGAGCCCGGAATCGGCCGCATCGTTCGGCTTCATCGTGCTCTTCCCGCTGGCCTTCGTTTCCAACGCCCTGGTGCCCACGCAGCACATGCCCGGATGGCTGCAGGCCGTAGCCGACTGGAACCCGGTCAGCGCGGCAACGGCCGGGGCCCGGAACCTGTGGGGTAACCCGAACCCTTCCGCTGCCATCCACGCCTGGCCGATGCAGCATCCGGTCGAAGCGGCCCTCATCTGGTCAGTGCTGATCCTGGCCATCGCCGCCCCACTGGCCGCGCACTTCTTCAGGCGGCGCACGACGGAGTGAAATGGGCAGAGATGGCAGGGAGTGAGCCAGCCCTGGGGGCGGTCGTGGCCAGCCCAGCGCGCGGCTAGCCCAGGGCGCGGCTAGCCCAGGGCGCGGCCAGCCCAGGGCGCGGCCAGCCCAGGGCGCGGCCAGCCCAGGGCGCGGCCAGCCCAGGGCGCGGCCAGCCCAGGGCGCGGCCAGCCCAGGGCGCGGCTAGCCCAGCGCGCGGCGCAGGAGCGGGACGGCGGACTCGGCCCAGCGCCCGATCGCGGGACCGGGGTCGGCGAACTCGGGCTCGGTGACGTACAGGCCACGGGCGGGCACGGTGGCGCCCAGCTCGACGAGCAGCGGCCGCAGGTGCACCTCGACCGCGAGGGCGTGGATCGGCGCGCCGCCGGTCATCAGCGGCACGGCGACCGAGCCGGCCAGGCCGTTGGACCCGTAGCGGTCGAAGAAGGCCTTCAGCATGCCCGTGTACGTGGCCTTGTAGGTCGGCGACGCGGCGACGATCAGCCCGGCCGATGCGACGTCGGCGGTGAGCTGTACCAGCCCCGGCGCGCCCCAGTCGAACAGGTCCCCGGCGTGCTCAGCGAGGTCCACCATCAGGTGGCTCTGGCCCACGCCGAGCTCCGCCGACAGTGCGCCGGCCACGGCCGTGGCGACCCCCAGCGTCCGGGACGCCGGCTTGGGGTTCCCGACCACGACAGCGATCCGCACGGCGCTACCTCACCTTCCAATGCGGGGCGGCCAAGGGCGATGCCCGGCTCGCCGGGAACGATACCGGGCCGGCCGGGAACGATACCGGGCCCGGCCTCCGCCCAGTTCCGGCCGGTCAAGTAGGCCGGGGGTCACGACGCGGCGGCCGGAGCCGCAGCAGACGGAGCCGCTCCCGAGGTCGGGGCGAACGGCGTCACATTCGCGGTGCCGTCGGCCGCCTCCGGCGCCGGATGGCGCCACACGCCGCGCGCCGCCAGGATGGGCAGGACGCCCTCACCGAACCAGTACGCCTCCTCCAGGTGCGGGTACCCGGACAGGATGAACTCCGAAATACCCAGCCGGGCGTACTCCTCGATGCGGTCGGCGACCTCGGTGTGGCTGCCGACCAGCGCGGTCCCGGCGCCGCCGCGGACCAGCCCGACACCGGCCCACAGATTCGGTGAGACCTCCAGCCCGTCCCGGGACCCGCCGTGCAGTTCGCGCATCCGCCGCAGGCCCTCCGACTCGCTGGTAGCCAGGCCCGCCTGGACCTTGGCGATCATCGCCTCGTCGACGCCCTCGATCAGCCGGTCGGCCTGCCGCCACGCCTCCGCCGCGGTGTCCCGGCTGATGACGTGCAGCCGGATGCCGAACCTGATCGGGCGCGGCGCGGCCAGCTCGGCGATCCAGCGCAGCTTCGCCTCCACCGCCGCCGGGGGCTCGCCCCACGTCAGGTACACGTCGGTGTAGCGGGCGGCCACCGGTCCCGCCTCGGCGGACGAGCCGCCGAAGTACAGGTCCGGTACTGGGTCCGGGCGCCGGGACAGCCTCGCGCCGGCCACCTGCAGGTGCTTGCCGTCGAAGTCGACCGTCTCCCCCGCCCACAGCCGGGTGACGATGTCCAGGAACTCGCCGCACCGCTCGTAGCGCTCCGCCTTGCTGGCGAAGTCGCCGTAGGCCCGCTGCTCGGCGGACTCACCACCGGTCACGACGTTGAGCAGGAGGCGGCCCTTGGAGTGGCGCTGGAAGGTCGCGGCCATCTGCGCGGACAGGGTCGGCGAGATCAGGCCGGGGCGGAACGCGACCAGGAACTTCAGCCGTTCGGTCACCTCGGTGAGCATCGCGGTGGTCAGCCAGGCGTCCTCGCACCAGGCCCCGGTGGGCGTGAGGGCTGCCTCGAACCCGAGCTGTTCGGCGCTGCGGGCGATCTGGCCCAGGTAGGCCAGCGACGCCGGCCGGATCGTGCCGGCCGCGCCGGTGGCCACGCCATGGCCGCCGCCGACGATGTCCCGGCCGTCGCCGTTGGTCGGCAGGAACCAGTGGAACCGTCGTGACATCGGCTTCCCTTCACAGTTAACCATCGGTATATCTGTATCTATATTTTCACTATCGCTATATCTATATTTCCGGTTAGTTTAATCGGCTTAGCTCGCATGAGCCCGGGGTTTGCCGCGCAGGCGGGGGAAAAGGGGGGAGAAGGGGGGAAAGAGGAGAAAAGGTATCGAGCTTGTCCGATCGCATCGTTCCGGATAAGCGCAACACGCGGAAGGGGGGCGGCGTTTCCTCCCCGGCCTGAAGTCCGGGTTCCCACGCCGCAATTCTGATGAACATCGCGGAAGTTCGCCAGCTCATCCGGATGAAGCCCGTCGAGCGGGACGTCGTCAAGCGGCGGCTCGCCCGCTGCCACACCGTCGCCGACCTGCGCCGGAGCGCCAAGCTGCTGATCCCTCGCCCGGTCTTCGACTTCGTCGACGGCGGCGCCGACGACGAGCTGAGCATGGCCGCCAACGTCCGCGCGTTCCGCCGCTGGCGGTTCCGGCCGAACGAGCTCGTCGACGTGGGCGCGGTCGATACGAGCGCACAGATCCTGGGCCGGACCCACTCCATGCCGCTCGCAATGGCCCCGACCGGGTACTCGCGCATGATGCACCCGGACGGGGAGGTCTCCGTCGCGCGGGCCGCGGGGCGCCGGAGTCTGCCGTACACGCTGTCCAGCATGGGGACCACCTCCATCGAGGACCTCGCCGCGGCGGCGCACGCCACCGGCCAGGACGACCTCTGGTTCCAGCTCTACATGTTCAAGGACCGCGGGCTGACCCAGGAACTGGTCCAGCGCGCCGCGACCAGCGGATACCGCGTGCTGGCGGTCACGGTCGACACGACCGTCACCGGCTTCCGCGTCCGTGACGAGCACAATGGGCTGGTCATCCCGCCCAAGCTGACCGTGAGCACGATGGCCGGCATCGGCTCACGGCCCGCCTACTGGATGCGGATGCTGCGCAACCCGGCGATCACGCTCGCCAACCTGCCGCCCGGCTTCCAGTCGGGCACCGTGGCCGGCAGCATCGCGAAGTTCACCCCGAGTATCACCTGGGACGACATCACCGTGCTGCGCTCGCACTGGCCCGGCAAGCTGCTCGTCAAGGGTCCCCTCGGAGCGGCCGACGCGCGGCGGGCCATCGAGGCCGGCGCCGACGGCATCCAGCTGTCCAACCACGGCGGACGGCAGCTGGACCGGGTTATCGCGCCCATCGACCTGGTCGCCGAGGTCCGGGAGGCGCTGGGCGACGGTCCCAGCGTGCTGATCGACTCCGGGATCCGGCACGGCTCTGACCTGGTGGTCGCGCTGGCCCTGGGCGCGGACGCGGGCCTGATCGGGCGCGCCTACCTGTACGGCCTGATGGCCGGGGGCGAGGCGGGCGTGGACCGGGCGCTCGAGCTGCTGGCGGACCAGTTCACCCGGACGATGCAGCTACTCGGGGTCACTTCCGTCGCCGAACTGCGCAAGCACGGCCGCGGGCTGCTCACCCGGGCGTGACCGGACGGGGTGGGCGCGGGGGCCGACCGCGAACGCACGGCCGCGCGCTGCTCACCCGGGCGTGACCGGACGGGGCGGGAGCGGGGGACGGCCCTTGGCGGGACGAGTCGAGCGGTCCGGCGGCGTCACAGCGGGCCGTTCGGCGAGGCCCTGGAGCGCGATGCGGACCGCGGTTTCCAGCTGCGGGTCCCGGCCCGCGGCCCAGTCGTCCGGGGAGATGAGCACCTCGATGTCCGGGTCGACACCGTAGTTCTCCACGTCCCAGCCGTACTGGCTGAACCAGTACGCGAAGCGGGGGACCGTCATCCGGGTGCCGTCCACCAGCAGGTGGCCCGGCATCCCCTCGATGCCGATCACGCCACCCCAGGTCCGGGTGCCGACGACGGGGCCGAGCCCGAGGGTGCGGATCGCGGCGGTGACGATGTCGCCGTCCGAGCCGGCGGACTCGTCGGCCAGCGCGACCAGCGGGCCGCGCGGCGCGTCCATCGGGTACGTCTCCGGCAGCAGGTTCCGGGGCATGTCCCAGGCAATGACCCGCCGGGCCAGTTTCTCCACGATGAGCTGGGAGACATGCCCGCCGCGGTTGCCGCGCGCGTCGACGATGAGCCCGTCGTGCCGCATCTCGGTGCGAAGGTCACGGTGGAAGTGCGCCCAGCCCTCCCCCATCATGTCCGGGATGTGCAGGTAGCCCAGCCGGCCGTCACCCAGCTCGCGGACCAGGGTACGGCGGCCGGTCACCCAGTCCTGGTAGCGCAGCCGGCGGTCATCGCGCAACGGCGTGACGACGACGCGGCGGGGGCGGTCGCCGTCCCGGCGGACGGTCAGCTCGACCGGCTTGCCGGCCGCCCCGACGAGCCGCGGGCCCGGGCCGGCCACGCCGTCGAGCGGCTGCCCGTCCACGGCGAGCAGTTCGTCACCCGGGGCGATGGCGACCCCCGGCGCGGCGAGCGGGGACAGCGCCTTCGGATCGGAGGACTCACCGGGCAGCACGCGGGTCACCCGCCACCGACCGCCGGCGTCCAGCGCGAGGTCGGCGCCGAGCAGCCCGACCTGCGCAGCGTGGCCGCCGCGCCGTGGGCTGGTGCCGTCGCTGGCCTGCACCACGTACGCGTGCGAGGTGGCCAGCTCCCCGAACACCTCCCACAGCAGGTCGGCGAAGTCGCTGGCGCCGCTGATCCGGTCCAGTAGCGGGCGGTAGTCCGCCAGCACCGCGTCCCAGTCGACGCCGGCCATGTCGGCGACCCAGAAGTCGCGGCGCATCAGGCGCCCCGCTTCCTCGTAGGCGTGCCGCCACAGCGCGGCCGGGTCGGCCAGGAAACGGGCCCGGGACAGATCCACGCCGACGTCGTCGTCCGCGTCGTCCCCGTCCTGCTTACGTTCCGACGGCAGAACGCGCACGTCGTCGCCGTCCCCCACGACCACGCGGGTGCCGTCGCCGCTGACGGTGAACCAATCCAGCTCGTCCACCAGCTCGGCGCACTTCCGCCGGGTCAGGTCGAAGCGCTCAAGGACCGCGCGGGGGCCGTCCTCGTAGGGGTCGGCGGCGTTCTCCCCGAGCACGCCGGACACCGGCTCCCGCAGCCACGCCAGGCCGCCGTTGACGGCCTGCAGGCTCGAATATCTGGCTTCAGGAACCGGGACGCGCACTACGCGGTCCGCGAGGCCATCGGTATCGACTCTGACCCGGGCCCGTTCGGCATCATCATGATCTTCGTTCTTGTCCGCCGATTCCACCGGCCGCCCCTGCGGGAGCGGCGCGAACGGCGACGGCGTGGTGGCGGCCAGCGGGACCAGGTACGGCCGGCTCCCGAAGGGGAAGGACAGGTCGAAGAAGTGCGCGTCGTACACCGGATCGAAGCTGCGCAGCGACAGGAACGCCAGGTAGCGGCCGTCCGCGGTGAAGACGGCGTCCGTGTCGGTGAACCGGCCGTCGGTAACGTCAGCCACCTGCGCGTCGCGGCGGCGGGCGATGCGGATCCGGCGCAGCGGCTGCGGCCCGGGCTGCGACCATGCGAGCCACCCGGAGTCCGGTGACCAGGACAGACCGTCGGCCGGCCCGTCGTCGGAGGCCGCCAGCTCGGTAACGTCACCGGAGCCGATCTCGACCAGGAACACGCGGCCGTCACTCGCCGCCGCCGCGACCGCCGTCCCGTCCGGGGCCGCGGACAGCTCGACCACGCTGCCGAGCTGCCCGTCGGCCAGCGTGGCCGCGTCCGGCCCGGTCCCGGCTTCCGAGGCGGTCTCGTTCCCGGGGGCGGGCTCGCCGTGTTCACTTGGCTCGCCGTGTTCGCCTGGCCCGCCGTGTTCGCCGTGCTCGCCGTGCTCGACGTGCTCGACGTGCTCGGCGTCCTCCCTGTCCCCGCCGTGTTCACCGTGTTCACCGTACGCGGGGACGGCGACGACCAGCGAGTCCTGGCCGGTGGCGTCGCTAATCCAGGCGGCCCCGCCGGACGGCCCCAGGACCACGGGCAGCCGCGCCCGGGCATTCGGGTCCACGGCCAGCGCCCGCGCCGGGCCGTCCCGGTGGGTCAGCCAGTGCACGGTGCCGCGCACCTCGACCACGGATCCCTGGCCGGTCCGGTCGCACGACAGGGACCCCAGGTGCTCGGCGGCCGAGATCAGCCGCGGGACACGCGCCGCGGACGGCGACCCGGACATCACCTCGACCCGGCGCGGCTCGGCTTCCAGGTCATCGAGGATCCAGATCTGGCCGGCTACGTGGTAGACGACGCGGGTGCCGTCACTGCTGGGGTTCCGGGCGTAAAAGCCGTCGTGATCGGCATGCCGGCGCAGGCCGGAACCGTCCAGCGCGCACGAGTAGAGGTTGCCCGTGCCCTCATGGTCGGACAGGAAGACCAGCCGGCCGCCGGCCAGCATCGGGCTCGTGACCTGGCCGGGCAGGCCGGGCAGGATACGGGTGAAGGGCTCGGGCGCATCGGTACGGATCCAGAGCCGTCCGGACGTTCCGCCCCGGTAGCGCTTCCAGTGCGCCGGCTCGTGCTGGGTACTCGTCAGCAGCGCGGTTACTGACCCGCTGACCGCGATGTCCCCGGCCGGGCCGAATTCCAGCCGCCGGGGGGCGGCGCCGGTCACGGGGACCGCGTGCGCCCAGGTCAGGAAGGCGGCAGGCTGTCCGGTGGCGCTGATCGCGAGGATCTCCCCGCCGGCGTTCCAGCCGGTGACCCGGGTCCGGCGGTCACCCCAGTAGGTGAGCCGGCGGTAACCGGTGCCGTCGACGCCGGACAGGTAGATTTCGCTGGCGTCGTCCCGGGCCGTCGTCCAGGCCACCATGCCGCCGTCCGGGGACAGCCGGGGGTAGCTCACCGGCGCACCTTCGGCCGACAGGCGCCAGGCGCGGCCCCCGGCGGCGGGCGCGAGCCACACGTCGTCGTCGGCGACGAAGGTCAGCAGGTCCCCGTGAAGGTGCGGATAACGCGCGTAACCGACAGAAGTCACCGGCTCATCGTACGACCCGGATCTGTGTCACCGCTTGACCCGGCGTCTGGGTCACCGTGTGACCCGGCGTCTGGATCAGAGCCAGCCGCGTTCTTCGGCGATGTGCAGGGCTTCGCTACGGTTGCGGGCGCCTGTCTTCTGGATACAGGCCGAGAGGTAGTTCCGCACGGTTCCCTCGGACAGGTAGAGCTGGGCGGCGATTTCGGAGATGACCGAGCCGTCGGCGGACGCCGTGAGCACGTCCCGTTCCCGGGGGGTCAGCGGGTTGATGCCCTCGGCCAGCGCGGCGGCGGCCAGATCGGGGTCGATGACCCGCTCCCCCGCCAGCGCCTTGCGCACCGCGGTGGCCAGGCGGTCCGGGGGGGAGTCCTTGACGATGAACGCGGACACGCCCGACTCCATCGCCCGGCGCAGGAAGCCCGGGCGGCCGAACGTCGTCAGGATCACGATCTTCACGCGCGGCTGGTCGCGGTGCAACTGGTCCGCGGCCGAGAGGCCGTCCATCCCGGGCATCTCGATGTCCAGCAGGGCCACGTCAACGTCGTGCTCGGCGGCGGCCCTGACCACCTCGTCGCCCCGGCCGACCTGGGTCACGACCTCCATGTCGGGCTCGAAGGACAGCAGCGCGGCGAGCGCCTCGCGGATCAGCCTCTGGTCATCAGCGAGGAGAAGGCGGATGGCGCGGGTGCCGTCGGCGGCCTGGTCCCTGGTGGTCACGAGGGCACGTTAGCGTTCACCGGCGCTTCCGTGACGGGAGGGGCGGGCGACGCCGGCTTGGGCTCCGGGGCGGCGGGAACGGTGGCGATCAGGCGGAAACCGCGACCGTCTCGCCCGGTGGAGCCAACCAAGAACCGGCCGCCGACCGCGGACAGCCGTTCTGACATGCCGTGCAGGCCGGTGCCCGACGGCAGGTCGGGGCCGGCGGGGCCGGCGGGGCCCGCGATGGCGGTGAGCCCGCGGCCGCTGTCGCTCACCTCGAGCGAGACCTCGCCCGACCGTTCCGTCAGGCGGATCCGGCAATCGGCCGCGCCGGAGTGGCGGATCACATTGGTGGCCGCCTCGCGCAGGCACCAGGCGAGCGCCGCCTCGGCGTCCGGGTCGAGTGTGCCCGACCGCATGGTCAGGGCCGGATCGTCGTCGAGGTTAATGCCCGCGGCGTCCATCGAGGCGCGGGCCGTGATGATCTCGACGGCGAGCGTCGGCCGACGGTAGCCGCTCACGGCCTCCCTGATGTCCTGCAGCGTCTGGCGGCTGACCCGGCCGATGTCGGTGACATCGCTCAGCACCGCATCCAGTTCGGCCGATTGCGGGAGCCGGGCGATCCGCCTGGCCGCCAGCTCGGACTTCAGCGTGATCAGGGACAGTGACTGGCCGGTCAGGTCGTGCATGTCCCGCGCGAGCCGCAGCCGCTCCTCGTTGGCCGCGAGCTTGGCCACGGTCTCCCGCGCCTGCCGGAGCTCATACATGAGCACGAGCTGCAGCCGGAAGCCGATCATGGCCCAGCCGATCAACACCACGGACAGCAGCACGACAGCGTAGGTGCTGGCCGGCTCGTGCGTGATCCACGACATCAGCACGAAGCAGGCGCCGACCGCGGCGACGGCCAGGAACGCACGCCGCCGCCCGGGGACGACGAATCCGGTGGCCGCGGACACGTAGATCCACATGGCGGTCCAGTCCTGGCCGTACACCAGGCACGCGACAACGGCCAACGCGGCGATCACGGCGAGCCCGATGTTCGCGCGCCGCGGGTGACGTTCCCAGGTGCCGAGAACGACGATGTATATGGCGCAGAACACCACGGTCAGGACGACGCCGCCGGCGATCCACGCCGGGCCGTGGTTCCCCTTGAACAGGGCCGCGACCGGCCCGATGAGGTAGACGAGCCAGACCGCAGAGAAGAACCAGCGCATCGTGGTGCCGCGGCCCTGTCCCATCAGGCCGCTTCCCATGAGACTGGGGCGCCGGCCCGTCACGTCCGCCGCGGCGCAGGACGCCGTGTCGTTGTCAGCGGCCATCGCTCCTCACCTTCCGCCACCGTCTTCCTCATGCTGTCATGCCCGGCTGCGCGGACCGGGCGTACCTCCTGGCATGCCACTGTGTCACCGGCGGGCCCACCGGTCCCGGGCCGCTGTTCTCGAGGCTCCGGGAGCCGGTGAGCGGCGAGGCCCCCGCGGACCCGCCGCCCGGTCCGGCTCCCCGGCTCCCGGCCAGGCTCGGCTCAGACCGTCTCGCGCGTGCCGCGTACCGACAGGACGGCGAGCACGACAAATCCCGCGAACCAGGCGAGGATCGTGATGTACGCGGTGGCGGGCACGTTGTGGTTGCTGATCACATCCGTGCCGATCCGGGTGATCTGGTAGGTCGGCAAGAATTTGCCGATCTTGGCCAGGAAGCCGGTCAGCGCGAACCAGAGGCCGCCGAGGATGGACATCACGAAGTACGCGAACATCGCCATGGGCTGCACGCTGTCCGGCATGAACCGGTAGCCGAGCGCCACCGCGAGCGCCGTGAACGTGAGCGAGCCGATCCAGATGGTACCGCCGACGGCGAACCACTTCCACAGCTCCATGTGCACGCCGCCGTAGAAGCGGCCCAGCACCAGGACGATGACGATCGACGGCACCGTGATCACCATCGACGCGATGATCTTGGCGACGACGTAGGCGTTGGCCGGCAGCGCGGTGAGCCGCAACTGGCGGACCCAGCCGTCCTTGCGCTCCTGGGAGATGCGCTGCGCGTTCCCGGTCAGCGCGCCGCTGAACGCCCCGATCGACGCCATCGCGATCATGTAATACGCGGCGTAGGCCACGCCGTACACGTCGTAGTGCTTGACCGACGGCGCGATGACCAGGTAGAGCACGACCGGGAGCCCGACCGAGAAGATGCTGTACCGCTTGTTCCGGCCAAGCCGGCGAACTTCGGCGCGGGCCAGCGCGAGGGTGCTGTTCATGAGGGTGTCTCCCTTGTTCTGTGCGTAGCTGGTGATGCCCGCGTTCTCCATTAGCGGCCGTTGCGCGCGTAGCTGGCCGCCGGCTGTGCCGCGCTGTTAATGCTTTCCGGGGCGGTGCCGTTGCCGTCTTCGGCGGTGCCGTCGCCGCCTGCGGCGGTGCCGTCGCCGTCTTCGGCGGTGATGGCAAGGAACGCCTGCTCCAGGCCCAGGCCGGACACCTCGATCTCGCGCGGCCGGTAGCCCGCGTCGAGGAGCGCGTACAGGGTGCGGTCCGAGTCGGACGACTGGATCTGCACCAGGTCGTGCCGGATCTCGACGTTGACCAGGGCAGGCAGGCCGAGGATGAACGGCTCGTCCATGCGGTCCAGGCGGAAGGAGATCCGCTTGGCGCCCGCCCGCGCCTTGATCTGGCTCGGCGTCCCGTCCGCGAGCAGGCGGCCCTTGTTGATGACGATGATCCGGTCGGCGGCCTGGTCGGCTTCCTCCAGGTAGTGCGTGGCGAACAGCAGCGTCCGTCCCTCGGCGACCTCGGCCTTCATGTTGGCCCAGAACGCCTGGCGGGTCTCGACGTCCATCGCCGTGGTGGGCTCGTCGAGCACGATCAGGTCGCTTTCGCCCACGATCGCCAGCGCGAACCGGACCCGCTGGGTCTGGCCGCCGGACAGCTTGTCCACCCGCTGGTCGGCGAAGCTGGCGATGCCGGCCCGCCTCAGCGTTTGGTCGACCGGCAGCGGCCGCGGGTGAAAGCCGGTCACGAGGCCGACCAGTTCACGCACCGTCACCTCCGGCATCAGGCCGCCGGACTGGAGCATCGCGCCGACCCGGCCGGACTTGATGGCGTGGTAGGGATCGGAGCCGAACATGCGGATCGTGCCGCTGGTCGGCTTGCGCAGGTTGAGGAGCATGTCCAGCGAGGTGGACTTGCCCGCCCCGTTCGGGCCGAGGAAGGCGACGGTCTCGCCAGGGCGCAGATCCATGGTCAGGCCGTCGACCGCCTTGATCTGCCCGTAGTGCTTCCTGACGTTCTCGAAGGAGACCACCGGCGCGCCCGATGCCCCCGTCGAACCCTGAATCATGGTGTTTCCCTCCGGGTGAACCGCTCGGTGTGTGCATTCGAGCCGGTCCCTACATCACACCAGCCGCGGCCGCGCGGCGGCAGTGCCGTGCATCCTGGGCCGGTCATGACATGTGTCATGACCCGGAAGGTGTCAGCGGCCGACGGCGTAGCCCTGCATGCCGCGGGGGTTGGCGGCGGCGTAGAGCATGCCGCCGCGGCGGGCCACGGCGCTGACCCGGCCCAGTGACCAGGGCGGGTAGACGACCATGTCGTGCCCGCGCCGGCGCAGCTCCGCGATGACGTTCTCCCCTACCCGCTCCTCGACGTCGACGGTGCGCGGCGCCGACCCCCGCGGGTAGAACGACGAGGGGAGGGAACGTGGGCGAGGCACGCCGGGCGCGTCGTCACGCTTAGTAAATACCTCGGGCAGCGATACATTGTGCAACGGAGTTCACGAGGGGGGGCGGCGTCGGAGCACCTGTCGGAGTACCTGGGCGAAGGGCTTGAGGTTTGCGCAGAGCCGTCCCGGCCAATACGAGAGGTATGGGCATGATCATTCTTTCTGTCAGCGCGCGGCGGGGCCTGGCCGTAGCGGGGCTGGCCGCCGTGACGGTCACGGCCACCGGGTGCGGGTCGTCGGGGGGCACCACGGCGTCGCAATCGTCCGCCCCGTCTTCGGCGGCCACTTCCGGGCCGGCCAGCCCGAGCACGACGCCGGGTGCCAGCACGCCGGCCGCGGGCCCATCGTCCCGTTCCTCCGCCGGGTCAGGCCTGGCCGCCTGCAGCACCTCCGCTCTCTCGGTGAGCCTGGACAGCAATCAGGGCGGCGGGACGGCCGGCAGCACGTACCTGCCGATCGACTTCACCAACACGTCCGGTGCCGGGTGCGCCCTCCACGGATACCCCGGCGTCTCCTTCGTTACCGGGCCGGGCGGCACTCAGATCGGCGCGGCCGCGACGCGCGCCTCCGGTGCCTCGTCCGTGTCGGTGACGTTGGCGGCGCACGCCACCGCGCACGCGTGGCTGCAGGTCGTCGAGGCCGGCAACTACCCGGCGTCGACCTGCCAACCGGTGACCGCGCACTGGCTGAAGGTGTACCCGCCGGGCAACACGGCGGCGTCCTACATCGGCCATTCGTTCCCCGCATGCTCCTCGGGCAAGGCGACCGTGCTGACGGTGATGCCGGTGCGCTCCGGCGCGGGCGTTCAGGGACAGGTCCCCTGAACGCCGGCGTCCTGAGCACCTCCGCTGAGCACGGCCTGCCGGGCATCGCGCTCCCGAGCACCGGTCCCACCAGCACCGTTTCCTTGATCGTGGCCCGCTGATCCCGCCCCCCGGGAGACCGGTAACGTCGGGGGGCATGGATGGCAGTGAACTGAGCCCGCGGGTGCGCGCGCTGTGCGATCTCAACGTGGCGGAGGCGCGCGAGGCGGCCGGGCGGCACGAGTACGACGGCATCATTCAGGACCTGTCGCCCGCGGGGGTCCGGCAGGGCCTGGCGGCGCTGGCCGCCGCGCATGCGGACAATCCGGCCCTCCCGGATGCGCACGACGAGGCGCACCTGGTCACGTTCGAGGACCACGCCCAGATCGTCTACGGCCACCTCGAACTGCACCGCACCAACCCACTGCTGCACCTCGGCGAGATGGACGTCGCCTGCTACGACCGGGACTACGCGCCCGAGAGCGAACGGAGCGCGGCCCGCATCGCGCACCTGAGCCAGTGGCCGCACGCCGCGGACCACGCCATCGAGGCGCTGGACCGGCTCAGCCGGCCCGTCGCGAACTCACTGGTCGGCGCGGTGCGCGGGCTCTCGGCGGGAATGCCGGCCGGGACCGAGCCAGCGATCCGGGACGCCGCGCTGGCCGCGCACGCGCGGCTCACCGGCCACGTCGAGCACGCCGCCGCCATCGGCCCCCCGGACGTGGCGCTGGGCCGCGAGGCGCTGACGGCCCTGCTCAGCAGTGCCGAGGCGACCACGGTGGACCTGGGCCGGCTGGCCGAGCAAGCCGACGCCGAACGGGACAGGCTGCTGGCCCGCCTCGGTGAGGACTGCGCGCTCATCGACCCCGGCCGTCCGGCCCTGGAGGTGGCGCGCGAACTGGTCCGTGATCACCCGGACGCCGCGGGGGTGATCGAGGCGGCGCGGGTCTCGACCCAGCAGTCCATCAACTTCACCCGTGAGAAGAACCTCGTGCCCTACTCCGACGGGGAGTGCCTCGTCGGCCTCGCGCCGGAATCGCGGCGCTGGGCGGTGGCCATGATGTCGTGGAACGCCCCCGGCGAGCCGGGTGGCCCCTCGTGGTACTACATCACTCCCCCGGACGAGTCATGGCCAGACCGCGAGACCGAGGAATGGCTGGAGATGTTCAGCGCGACCACCTTGCCCGGCATCACCGTGCACGAGGTCGCGCCCGGGCATTTCTCGCACGGCCGCGCGCTGCGGCACGCGACCGGTGATGTGCGCCGCGCGCTCCAGTCGTCCGCGTTCATCGAGGGCTGGGCCCACTACGCGGAGGAACTCTGCGTGGACGAGGGATTCGGTGCGGGCGACCCGCGGTTCGCGATCGGCGTCTGGCTGGAAGCCCTGGTCCGCGTCACCCGGCTGGCCTGCGCCATCGGGGTACACACAGCCGGGATGACGGTTGCGGAGGCGGCGCGCCGGTTCGAGGCGGACACCCACCTGGCCGGCCCCGCGGCGCTGTCCGAAGCCAGCCGGGCGACCTTCGACCCCACCTACGGGCGCTACACCTGGGGCAAGCTCGAAATCCTCCGGCTCCGCGAGCGCGCACGGAAGGAGTGGGGGGCCGGTTTCACGCTGCACCGGTTCCACAGGGCGATGCTGAGCCTGGGCGCCCCGCCGCTCGGCCTGCTCGGCACCGCCGTCGACCGGGGCTGATTCGCGTTTCAGGCAGGCGGCAGCGCGCCCGGCGCGCCCTTGGAGGCTGCCCATCCCCCGCCCGGCCCACACGACCGCCCCGCCGGGCCGGGCCGAGGCCGGCGCCCGCCATCTGGCGGCCGATACCGGGCACCGGTGACCGCCCCATGGCGGCGAGGCGCTACCGTGAAGGCGTCAGCGCAAGCGTTCAGGCAAGGGCAAAGACAATGGTGTTCTCAGGCCGCGCAACCGCGCGGGGACGATCAGCGGGCTGGTGTGCCCGGTGGGCGGCGGCAGCGCTCGCGGCCGCGTGCGCGCTGGTCACGATGACGGCGCTGTCCGGGTGCGGCGCGGCGGACACCAGGATCGCGGTCGCGAGCGCGTATATCCCGCTGCCGACGACGCCCGGCACGACCGTCGCCTACCTGGATATCCGCAACAACGCCACGACGGCCGACCACCTGCTATCGGCCAGCACCAGCGTGGGCGGCCAGGTCAGTTTTCTGGCGCCGGAAGGCCTGCGCGGCAGCACGATGGTCATGAAGCTAGTGCCGGACCTCGCCGTCCCGGCCAACAGCCTGATGCGGATGAACCCCAACAGTTACCGCCTGCGCATCACCGGGGCCGGTCCCATGCAGGGCGGCAAGGACGTCATCCTGACCCTGAAGTTTGCCCACGCCGGCACGGTCAGCGTGGTCGCCCTCGTCACCGATCCCGAGTCCGGCGGCGGCAGCTACTTCCTGAACTGACGTCCCGCTAGCCTCCGCGGGCGGATAAGCCGGGGGCGCGAAGGTGGGTCGCGGGCCCGCACCCTGCCGGGCCTGTTTGCACTGGTCTGGGCGTCTTTGCGGTCATCGCGCTGGTCATCCGCCGGTGAGTCACGTACGCCCGGTCCGGCCAGCGCGGGACAATCAGGTGGAATGGCCCTTCGAGTCTGGAGCGGGACTGTGCCGGAGGCGTCCGTGCGCACGGTTTGTGCGTACTGCGGAGTTGGTTGCGGCTTGGTCCTGGATGTGGCGCAGGGTGCCGACGGGAATCTTGTGGTCACGCGGTCCTCGGGCGACCGCGCGCATCCGGCCAACTTCGGGCGGCTGTGCGCCAAAGGGGTCACGACCGCCGACATGCTGATGGCCTCTGGGCGGTTGACCACAGCCCTCGCGCGGACGGCCCGCGGAGCGCCGCAGGAGCCCACCGACGCGGACTGGGCAATTACCGAGACCGCACGGCGGCTGCGCAGGATATGGGAGCGGCACGGCCCCGATGCCGTGGCCCTCTACGTGTCCGGGCAGATGTCGATGGAGGCGCAGTACCTGGCGAACAAGCTGGCCAAGGGGTTCCTGCGTACCACGGCGATTGAGTCCAATTCCCGGCTCTGCATGGCGAGCGCGGCCAGTGGCTACAAGTTGTCGCTCGGTGCTGACGGTCCTCCGGGCTCATATGAGGACTTCGACCACGCGGACCTGTTCCTGGTGATCGGCTCGAACATGGCCGACTGTCACCCGGTGCTGTTCTTCCGGATGATGGATCGGGTCAAGAGCGGGGCCCGGCTCATTGTCGCTGATCCACGGCGTACCGCCACCGCCGAGAAAGCCGACCTCTTCCTGCAGCTCAAACCCGGAACCGACCTCGCGCTGCTGAACGGCCTGCTCCGGGTGCTGCTCGACGTGGGGCGGCTCGATGACAGGTTCATCGCGGAGTTCACCCGGGGCTGGGAGGAGATGCCAGCCTTCCTGGAGGACTATCCGGCTTCCCGGGTCGCCGAGATCAGCGGAGTGCCCGAAGCGGACCTGCACCGCGCCGCGGAATGGATCGGGACGGCCGGCCCTTCCTGGATGAGCTGCTGGACGATGGGCCTCAACCAGAGCTCCCGGGGCACCTGGAACACCAACGCGCTGATCAATCTGCACCTGGCGACCGGATCGATCTGCCGTACCGGCAGCGGACCGTTCTCACTGACCGGCCAGCCCAACGCGATGGGCGGCCGGGAGATGGGCTACATGGGTCCCGGACTCCCCGGCCAGCGGTCGGCCCTGGTAGCGGAGGACCGGCGGTTCACCGAGGAGCTGTGGGGACTGCCCCGGGGAACGATCAGGGCCGAGGCCGGCGCGGGCACCGTAGAGCTGTTCTCCCGCATGGCCTCCGGTCAGATCAAGGCATGCTGGATCATCTGCACCAATCCCGTCGCCTCCGCCGCCAACCGCCAGGTCGTGATCGAGGGCCTGCGGTCGGCTGAAGTCGTTATCGTCCAGGAGGCCTTCACCTCGACCGAGACGAGCCAGTACGCGGACCTCGTCCTCCCAGCGGCCCTCTGGTCGGAGGCAGAAGGGGTAATGGTCAACTCCCAGCGCGACCTGACCCTCCTGCGACCCGCGGCCGCCCCGCCCGGCCAGGCACTCCCCGACTGGCAGATCATCGCGCGCGTGGCCTGCGAACTGGGCTTCTCCGCCGCCTTCTCCTACACCTCGGCCGAGCAGATCTTCGAGGAGATCAAGCAGGCCTGGAACCCTGCCACCGGCTACGACTTGCGCGGGGTGACCTACGCACGGCTGCGCGCCGCCCCCGTCCAATGGCCCGCCCCGCCCGCAAATGGCTCCGGCGACGGGCGCAGCGCCATCCGTTATCTGAACGACGGGGTGAGTCAGTCCCTCGGGGTAACGGCGAGCGGAGCCCGGCCCCGGCTGTGGTTCCCTACTGCGTCCGGGCGAGCGGTGTTCTTCGCCAGGCCGCATCTGCCCGCGGAGGAGATGCCAGACCAGCAGTTCCCCTTCATCCTCAACACGGGGCGGGTGGAGCACCAATGGCACACCCTGACGAAGACGGGCCGGGTCGCGCGTCTCAACCGGCTCAACCCCGGGCCTTTCGTGGAGATCCACCCCGACGATGCCCGTGCCCTGGGCATTCGGGACGGCCAGCTCATGCAGGTCGCCTCCCGGCGAGGCATGGCCGTCCTACCCGCGGCCGTCACCGACCGCGTCCAGGCGGGAAACTGCTTCGTGCCTTTCCACTGGAACGACAACTACGGCGAGAACCTCGCCGTCAATGCCATCACCAGCGACGCCGTCGACCCGATCTCACTTCAGCCCGGCTTCAAAGCGTGCGCAGTCTCCCTATCGCCTGCACAAGACGGATGACCACCCCGCGCACACGGAAAAGAAGCCAGCTGAGACGAACACGTCTATTGGTAGCTGAACAGCAGGAAGGCGAGGAGCGCGGCCGCCGGGGCGACTCTATGCGTGAAGTGCAGGGTCGATGCTTATCCGGGCTCTGGATTCACGCGCTTGTGTTCCTGCGTCCATGCCCGGGACCGCTCCGCCAGCGCCCGGTTGTAAACGTATCGCACCGATCCGAACGTGCGGTTCAGCAGGCCGGCCTGCTCCGGGGACGGGTAGAAGCGGTACTTGTACGCCCGCCTCACCACCCGAATGCTCATCCTGAAATTTCACCATCGATGCTGGTTCAACCGTGCGGCGCCACGCCGGGCTAACCCCGCCCTGAAGGACGGGGCCTGCGCCCTGCAAGGGTTTGGTCAGTTGCCGCTGGCCATCTCAAGACATATCGTGGCGTTTACCCAGAAGCTGCTACGGAGGCATCATGGCTACGGGATCCAACATTCGCGTGGGGGACGCCGAGCGCGACGCCGTTGCCACGCAGTTGCGTGAGCACTACGGCGATGGCAGGCTCACGCTGGACGAACTGAACGAACGGCTGGACCAGACGTTGCGGGCCCGTACCGCCGCGGACCTCACCGCGGTCACCCGCGACCTGCCGTCTCTGGGCAGCTCCTGGGCCGGCGCGACGGCGGGCACGGCCCGGCTCTCGGGCCGGGGCAACCAGGCCCGGCCGCACGGCCAGTCGCAGTGGGGGAACCAGTCGGGCGGCCCAGGTGACCCGGGGAACGGGTTCGGCCCGCGACGGCGGGGACTTTCCGTGGTGGCCGCTGCACTTCCAGCGCTGGCCGCGGTGGGGGGCCTGCTGATCCTGGCCGGATTCCTCGCGTTCGGCACGGGTGGCGGCCGGCCACTGGGATTTGTGCTCTTCTTCGCCGCGCTGGCCCTGATCCGCAAGATGTTCGGGGGGCGCCGCTTCGGACGGCGCGGCGGCCGCTGCGGCCGGCGCTGGTAGCGGTCCCGTAGCGGACAGGGAGTTACAGGCGCGGCCGGCCGGCTTATCGTGGAAGGGAACACTCCCGGTCCTGGCGAGCATGGGAAGCCTGTGACGATTCGAAACGACCTTCGCGCCTCAGACGCGGAACGCGACTCGGCAGCGGCTGCGCTGCGCGAACACTTCATTCAGGGTCGGCTGACGCTGGACGAGCTGCTGGGCCGGCTGGACGCTGCGCTAAACGCGCGGATGCGGAGCCAGCTCGACGGCCTGCTGGACGACCTTCCGTCAGGTAAAGACCAGCCGGCGCCGCCGGAACCTTCCGAGCCAGTGTTCCCGGCCCGGTACGCCGCCGTAGCGGTCCTCATCATCGTGATGGCGGTCTGGCTGGTACTCGCCGCCTGGTTCTCCCAGCGCGGCTACGGATACGGCTACGGGTACCCGCCGCCGCACTGAGCCGCCTTACCGGGCCGCCTTACCGGGCCGCCTTACCGGGGCGCCTTACCGGGGCGCCTTACCGGGGCGCCTTACCGGGCCGCCTTACCGGGCCGCCTTACCGGGCCGCCTTACCGGGCCGCCTTACCGGGCCG
>Ga0181521_10001675_pt1 | contig 27110 bp, 24 predicted proteins | sample PEATcosm2014_Bin_32_FD_119764 | JGI IMG/M metagenome (GOLD analysis project Ga0181521, IMG submission 119764) | Peatland microbial communities from MTU Mesocosm Facility, Houghton, MI, USA - PEATcosm2014_Bin02_60_metaG | ecosystem: Environmental > Terrestrial > Soil > Wetlands > Peat | place...
AATTACTATCAAATGTTTGGGCCGGTAAAAAGCTCGCGGGTGTACACTCCTTCCGAGTGCTACCCCAAACACCCTTTTTTCTTTATATATATTTTATTTCTGGATCTACTATAAGGGCACCCCCCAGGGAGCAGTGCCTTGGCGATTAGTCCGTCGCCGAAACGGGTTTCGACCGCCAGAGCCAGGCATGCGTTTTCTCCACGGTGAAAATTACCGCTACCGCGTGCGGCGACACCGTGCGGGTGCGCGCTTCCACCTTCACGTGCGCCACGCCTTTTTCGGCCAGGATCTCGGCGAGCGCCGCCTTTGCCTGTTTTACGTCCTTCGCACGGCACGGTTGACCGACGCTCAGCCGGACTTCGCGCGCGTCCATCTCGGCGCGAATTTCGTCCACGGGAATGGCGGCGACATCGCGAAATTCTACCGAGCGCAACACCGGCCGCGTGACTTTCTCCTTATCGTCGATGGCCTCGATGGCCGACTTCGCGCGCGCGGCGAGCGGATTTTCCGGATAGACCACGATCAGAGTTTCGAAAGCCACCCGCGCCGTCTCGTACTTACCGGATTTGGCGCGGGCTTGTCCCTCTTCATAGAGAAGCGTGGCATCGATGGCGCCTTTGGCATCGAGCGCCAGCGGGTCGTGCGGATACAGATCGAGCAGGGTCTGGAAAGTGGTGCGGGCGTCCGCGAGTTTCCCCTCCGTGAGCTGCCGCGTCCCCGAGTCGTAGAGTTGACCGGCTGTGTCGGCGGGCGCTGCGGCGTACACGGTCGCCGCCAGAGCCAACATGGTGATCCCGAAAAGCTTCATCGCTATGGCTTACAGCATTTTTGTCGCCGACAGTTTTCGTGTTGAAATTAAAGCGGGTTACAAGGCCGGATCCTGGCTTCGTCCCGCCACGGTGGGCAGATGCTGCCACTATTTCGGCAGGTGCCGAACCCGGGTTCCCGGAATCGTTGCAATCAGTGTTTCTCCGCGGGGCAACTAGGGTGTTTCAGAACATTTCAGTACCATTTTGTTTTCCGCGGTTTCGGTGTATTCTGAAGAGGCTAGGGGGAACGCTCATCGTCAAGTTCTGCGTGTTGGCCAGCGGCAGTTCGGGAAATGCCGCGCTCGTGGCCACTGACAATACGCGCATTCTGGTGGACGCCGGCCTGAGCATGAAGGAACTGGCGAGGCGCCTCGCATCCATTGGCGAGAGCCTGGAAGCGCTCGATGGGGTCCTCATCACGCACGAGCATTCCGACCATGTCTCCGGTCTCCCCGTGCTCGCGCGCAATAAGAAGATTCGCGCGGCAATCTATATGACTCGCCTGACGGCGCCGGCCATCGATTGGGGCGAAAACCAGCCGCGGCTCGAGCCGTTCCAGGCCGGCGCCACGCTGCGCATCGGCGATATCGGCGTCCAGAGCTTCGGGATTCCGCACGATGCCATCGACCCGGTGGGCTTTGCTTTCGAAGCGCAGGGTGTGCGCATCGGCGTGGTCACCGACCTCGGCTATATTCCGGAATCCATCAAGTTTCATCTGCGCCGCACCGATCTGCTGCTGCTCGAAGCTAATCACGATCTCGACATGTTGAAGGTCGGCCCGTATCCATGGAGCGTGAAGCAACGGGTGATGAGCCGCGTGGGGCATCTTTCAAATCACGTCATGGCGGAATTCCTGTCGCACGACCTCGATTCCTCCACCCACAACCTCGTGCTCGGGCATTTGAGCGAGCAGAACAATCACCCGGCCATCGTCAACATGTTCGCCACGCAAGCGCTCGAAAGGCGCGGCCTCGCGACACGGCTGAACATCGCAACGCAACACACGCCGACGGAAGTGTTCTGCTTCTAGACGGCGATCCCATCGAACACGAAAACCGGGACCCGCCGCCAAAGAGGGAAAAAGAAAAGCGGTTCTCACAGAGGGCACAGAGGGCACAGAGGAACGCCAGGCGGAATCGGTTTGCTCCGTGTACTCTGTGCTCTCTGTGTGAGATGTCTGTAGAGCCTTTTCGCAGAGGGCGCAGCCGCCGCATTTATGCCGCTTGCGCTCGTCCAAAAGCTGACCGCTGATAGCTGATTGCTGAAAGCTTGCAGCGCACCGCGGTAAGCTGATAGTTCCCCTATGATTCCCCGATACACGCGGCCCGAGATGGGCCGGATCTGGAGCGACCAGAACCGTTTTCAGCAATGGCTTGAAGTGGAACTGGCGGCCTCCGAAGCCCTGGCCGAATCCGGCATTGTCCCCGCTGAAGCGGCCCGCCTGCTGCGCCAGCACGCCGGCTTCGACGTAAAGCGCATCTTCGAAATTGAGGAGCAGGTGAAGCACGATGTGATCGCCTTCACTACCGCGGTCGCCGAGACGATGGCGCGCGCGGGGCACGCCGAGGCGTCGCGCTGGCTGCACTATGGACTTACGTCTAACGACATCGTCGATACCGCGCAGGCGCTGCTCGTGCAACAGGCGTCGGCACTGCTCATCGAAGGGCTGGAGGGTTTGCGCTCGGTGCTGAAGCGCCGCGCGCTCGAGTTCCAGCATACGGTGCAGATCGGCCGCACGCACGGCGTCCACGCCGAGCCCATCACGTTCGGATTGAAACTCGCCATCTGGTACGAAGAGGCCGGACGCGATCTGGCGCGCCTCCGTTCCGCCGCCGAAGACCTGCGCGTCGGGAAGATCTCGGGCGCGGTGGGCACGTTCTCGCATTTCGCGCCGGAGACCGAGGAGTTGATCTGCGCCCGCCTGAATCTGAAGCCCGCGCCGGTGGCTTCGCAGGTGATCCAGCGCGATCGCCACGCTTTTTTCCTCTCCACGCTGGCGCTCGCCACGGCGCTGTGCGAAAAAATCGCCCTCGAGGTGCGCCATCTGCAGCGCACCGAAGTCCGCGAGGCCGAAGAGTATTTTTCCCGCGGGCAGAAGGGCAGTTCCACCATGCCGCACAAGCGCAATCCGGTGACCTGCGAGCAGATTTGCGGCCTCGCGCGGGTGGTGCGCGCCAACGTGCAGGCCGCCTTCGAGAACGTGGCTCTCTGGCACGAGCGCGACATCTCGCATTCCTCGGTAGAACGCGTCATCCTGCCCGATTCCACCATCCTCGCCGATTATCTGTTCGCCAAAACGACGCGCCTCGTCGACATGCTGGTGGTGTACCCGGAACGCATGCGGCGCAACGTCGATTTGACAAAGGGGCTGGTGTTTTCAAGCCCGTTGCTGCAGGACCTGGTGGCCGCCGGCATGCTCCGCGAGAAGGCGTACGCGCTGGTACAGTCGAACGCCATGAAGGCTTGGGAGGAGGACGGCGATTTTCGCGCCATGATGGAGGCCGACCCCGAAGTGCGGGCAGTCCTCACGCCGGAAAAGATTGCCGAAGCATTTTCGGTCGAGCGGCAGCTACGCAACGTGGATAAAATTTTCACCCGCGTCTTCGGCCGGGAAGCGCAGGCGTAAGTTACTGAGCCGCGACCGCAGGGAGCGGTGCTTTTCCGCTGAGCCCTCACACTCGGACGGGCGATCCCAGCGTGAACTGCACCACCGTTTCGGCCGGTATGGTCACTGCCACGCGGGTCGCCACTACAGCCTTGGCGTTCGGATCGGGATTTTCCAGCCTCTTGTGCTTTTGCCCGCTTTGGTAAGTCTCGGCCGTTAGCTCGATATGGAAAGTATGGCCGGCCAGTTGGAAAGATTCCAGTCCCAAGACCAGCTTCGCCCTGCCTTTCAAAATACCCGCTTCGGCATTCTCAAGAACGTGCCCGGCGAAGTGCGTTCCCACAGGCAGCACCACTGTGCCGTTTACCATTACCGGACCGACTAGGGTCGCGGTGAACGCGTCGCCTTGCTTACTCCGGTCCGTGCTGAGAGCCTCGTCGATGCGGACGTGCAGTTCCGTCCCGCTGGGAATCACATGGCCGCCCAGAGGAGTCTCCGGGATGACAGTCGGAATAGGCGCGTTCATCTGGGCCCATCCCGCGGCCGCCAGGGCGAGCGGTGCGATCAAGAACCATCTCGGCATCGGTTGGGTACCTCCCGAAATTAGGCTATGCAACCGGCATACCACGTTCGCACTTCACTAGCCGGCTGCAAAAAAGCCACATAGGCCGCCGATAAAGGCCGATAAACGCGGATAAGTTGTTTGTGTTCAATCGGCGTTTATCGGCGTTCATCGGCGGCTGGGTCATTTCCAGTATTCTGCTAGTGCGATTCGGACCAGCGCGACTCGATGATTGCCCAAACGGCCGGGTCGCAACCCTTCCACTCCGCGACCGCTTTATTGCCGAGGTAAGGCAGATCCGCGACTCCCGCTTGGCTCGAAAAGAAACCGGACACGCTAAGATCGCGGAATCGGATGAAGAACGATGCCCACCGCCGATCTTCGGGCGCGGCCTTCGCCGGCCACGCGATCCGGTCGAGCAGTTGCTTCTGTTGAGCGGGCGCGGCGCCGGAGAAATTCTTCCCGAACTGCCGCGACGATTCCTGATCGAGCCATGTGAGCCCACCCAGAATCTGGGCGGCCAGCGTGTCGCTTCCGTCCTCGCGTGTGCGGAAATCGAGCCAATCGTCGATGAATTCCGGCACGCCGGCCTTGCTTGCGCTGACGCTGCGTTCGTCAGCCGGGATGATCAGGTCGCACAGCCCTTCCACGGTGCGCCACTGGTGCGCATCGAAGACTTTGCGCTGATACGGCGGTTTGGCCGTGGCCGTGCTCTGTGCCGATGCCGTGGTCGCCACCGCCGGCGCGGACGCAATGGTTTGCAGGATGGTGCGGCGGCTCACGCGCGGTGAGTTGTTGCTTGGCATATCAGAGATTCCCCTTCTTCATCTGGTCGGCGATGTAATCCGAGGTGCGCCATCCGAGCGCGGTGATGGTCAGCGTCGGGTTCTTGTCGGCGTTGCTGATGAATGGCGCGGCGTCGGTCACAAACAGGTTCTTGCAGTCCCACGCCTGGCACCAGGAGTTCAGCACCGACGTCCTGGGATTCTCTCCCATGCGCGTGGCGCCTACCTCGTGAATGATCTCGCCGCCGCGCGAAATTCCCCAGTTCGCTTCGGCGCCGGAGCTGTAAAGCACTTTTCCCCCGGCCGAGGTGATGATCTCCTGGAAAGTCTCCTGCATGTGTTTCGCCTGCAGGATCTCGTCCTGGCTCCATTCGAAATGGAAACGGAGGACGGGAATGCCCCATTGGTCGACCGTGTTAGGATCGATCTCGCAATAGCTTTTTTCGTTGGGGATCATCTCGCCGCGGCCGGCGAAATGCACGTTGGCGCCGTAGATCTTGCGCAGATTGCGTTTGAGATCGACGCCATAGCCGCCGCCCAGAATCCGTTCCGATCCGCCGAGCACGCCGGCGCCCGGCAGCCCGCGGCCGCCGCCGATCTCGATGTGGTAACCGCGCGCGAACGGCATTTTGCCGGCTTTCTGCGCTCCATAATTCCACCAGGGCATGTACAGATGCATGCCGCCCACGCCGTCTTCATTCTGCGGCGGCAGATCTTCGAGAATCGGCAGATATCCGCCCACCGACGAGCCCACGGTGTCCATCAGATAGCGCCCCACCAGTCCGCTCGAATTCGCCACGCCGTCGGGCGCACGGCTGCTTTTCGAATTGAGCAGAATACGCGCCGTCTCGCAGCAACTCGCGGCGAGCACCACCACCTTGCCGTACACCGTCTGCTCGCTGCGATCTTTCTTGTCGACGTACGACACGCCGCGCGCCCGCCCATCGCCGCCCAGCACCACCGCGCGCGCCATGGCGCCGGTGCGGACCTCGAGATTGCCGGTCTTCATCGCGGGCTGGATGTGGACGCCGGGAGAATTGAAGTTGGCATTGACGGCGCAGGCGCGCCCGCACTCTCCGCAGTAATGGCAGGCGGGGCGTCCGTGGTGCGGTTTGGTGAGAATGGCGAGCCGCGAGGGAATGCACGGGATGTGAAGGTGCTGGCAGGCGCGCTGGATCACGCGCTCGTATCCGCGCGGCGCGGGCGGAGGCAGGAACTTGCCGTCGGGAGTGTTTTCCAGACCCTCCGCGCTGCCGAAGACGCCGATCAGTTCTTCGGCCTTGTCGTAGTAAGGCGCGAGCTCTTCGTAGCTGATGGGCCAATCGAAACCTTTGCCGTCGCGGCTGTACGGCTTGAAATCGTACGGGCCCATGCGCAGCGAGATGCGGCCGTAGTGATTGGTGCGCCCGCCGAGCATGCGCGCGCGGTACCACATGAAGTCCGTTCCGTGGGCCTTGGTATACGGTTCGCCTGGGACTTCCCATCCACCCTCGAGCGTGGCGTCGAAATATCCGAAGGGCTTCGCGTGTGTGCCTGCCGCGCGGTGCGGCGCGTTGTACGGCCACTTGAACATGTCCGATTGTTTGGCCTGGTCGTACCAGGCGCCCGCTTCGAGCATGCACACCTTCGCGCCCGAAAGAGCCAGAACGTGGGCCGCTACGCCGCCTCCGGCGCCCGATCCCACAATCACTACGTCATATGTCTTGGGGCTGGTCGATACTTGCATGCGCTTGTCATTCTATCGAATTCGGCTCAAGATGAGTTTGATGACCGGCGAGTACATCGAAGAGCGAAACGGTGGATACTATATCGCGGGTACGCGAATTTCGCTCGATTCCGTCGTGTACTCCTTCGAGCGAGGAAATTCGCCCGAGGCGATCCAGGAGAGTTATCCGCTCCCAGATTTACGGCGCGATCGCCTTTTATTTGGACCATCGGCCCGAGATTCGCCGGTATCTGGAGGAAAAGGAAACTCGGGTTGAATCGTCGGTTCCTCTCAGCCAGGCTAACCCCGAACTTTGGAACAGGCTTCAGCGCGCGAGAGGAATTGCCTAAGGCGGGATGTGCACGCTTTCACCTGGCACCCAGTGCCTTCGAGTTTGCAGTGTGACTACCCGGTTGTACCCCAGAAGGCGGCAACCCGCCGTCCGGCTTATCACCGTAAGACGGCCGATTCCACGAAATCTCTCGCATGGATTATCAAACCGGCCGTTCCGTGTCACGTCTTGGCGGAGGTCAGAGCGGCGGTGTCCGGCGGAAACCGCGTCAGTCGCATCCATTGGCGGTATGCAGCGACGTATCTCTCTCCTTCCGTTCCAGGAAGTAACACGACATCAGAAACGGAGACGATGTACTCGCTACCATCCGGCCGATAGCCGTCAATCCGAGCCGCTCGTTGCCGTCGTAATCGAACCCCATCACCGAGACTGCCTCACCGATGACGAGAGCATCGCGCGGAACGGCGACTTCATCCTCGAAAGGCCGCCGAAAGGCCCAGAGTTGCTCGGCCGCGCCGTTAATGTCGACCGCGATCCTCTCGATGGTTCATCCCGAGCGGCGGGCCTGTTTTTCGCACGATGGCGTCCTCCCTATGGTCCACCACACAAAGCAGTGCTTGACCGGCAAGGCGATCCGCAGCCGAAGCCCTATACTCCATTGGAGTATACTGAATTGTGCAGACCGTTGTGGAGACAGCGGGATTTCTTGGCGACGCACGGTCATTGGGCCTGTCTGATGGCGAACGGCTTGGTGTCGTAACGTGGATTGCTGCAAATCCCGCGGCTGGCGAGGTAATCGAAGGAACCGGCGGCGCCCGCAAGGTGCGATTCGCCGGAAAGGGCAAGGGAAAAAGTGGCGGCTATCGCGTCATCACATTCTTCACCGGAACGGATGTGCCGGTTTTCTTGCTGAACATCTTTGCCAGGAACGAGAAGACCGATTTGAAGCCGAGAGAACGGAGCGTCCTGAAGACGATTCTGGCGGATATCGTGAAGACCTATCGGTCTGAAAGGAAGTCGAAATGAAGAAGAGGAAACCGACAGCAGGCGAACGAATGATTGCGAGCGCCCGGGAAGCGCTGGCATTCGCCAAGGGGCGGCGGAATCACGGCTGTGAGGTACACGTCCCAAACGACATCGATGTCAAGGCGATCAGAGAGGGGATCTCTCTTTCTCAAGGGGAATTTGCCAAATTGTTCGGTCTGAGCAAACGGACCCTGGAACATTGGGAGCATGGGCGACGAGTCCCCAGTGGTCCCGCACGAGCCTTCTTGACGGTGATCGCGCGTGAACCGGAGGCAGTTCGACGCGCGTTGCTTGCCTGAGAGGAAAGTCGGATTGAAAATCGGCGCCTTTGCGCCGGAAAGAGCCAGAAAGGTGGGCCGCTACGCCGCCGCCCGATCTCACAATCACCACGTCGTATGTCTTAGGGCGATACTTGGAACGCTGCCGGGAGCATCATCTCTCGTACCAACGGAGGACCCGCAAAGCGCGTAGCGTGTTCCACCGGCTGGGCCGTCCATCGCCGTCGTCGATCGCGAAGTGGACCGCGCCAGGATGTGTGTTCTCCAGCAACCAGGTGCCGTCAGACTGCTGCTTGGATCGCACCAACTGAATTGCTTCGTCTACCCGCCGGTCGGGTGGATCCCCAGCCGCCCGGAAGTATTCCAGACCGCGCAGCACGTCGTAGTGCCAGCGGGTCGGAAATGAGAATTGCAGCCATGCGAGGTCGATGACAGCCCCGGTGCTTTTACGCCGGAGCAACTTGCGCTCGAGGAGATACTCTTCTCCCCGACGGCGCGCCGCGATGGATTCAGCCGACCCGCCGGCTGCGCGCTCGTATGCCAGCAGCCCTTCCAGGACTCTGATTGTGGTGTGGAAGGAAGAGCGAACGGAGCCATTTTCCGCCTCGCAGTTCCAACCACCGTCCTCGAGTTGCTCAGCCAGTAGCCGGGCGACCACGCCATCGACATCTTGACGGAAGTAGGCGCCCAGCGTGACGACCATACCGTTGATGCACGGCTCGACCTCGCCGCTAAAAAACGGCTGTCCGGCATGCTCCCAGCGGCAGTGTTCCCGGACCTGCGCCACCGCGCGGCGCACCTTGTCACAGTCGGGGTCGACACCGAAGTCGCGCAGAAGGACGAGACTGTATGCGGTGGCGGTCCAAGGCTGGCCCTTGGACTGCTCGCCGCTTTCGGATTTAGCCCTCCGCGCGGGGAATAATGCGCCTCCCGCCCACTGGCCGTCTTCGCCTTGCAAGGCCAGCAGCCGGGCACCCCACCCTTCCGTCGCAACGCGGGCGCGCTCCGCCGCAACGATTTCTGCCGGCGCATCGGCGAGGTCGCGCAGCACCTGCCACCGGACCGCAGGTTCGGAGTCGAGCAGCCAGTCCAGCACCGTCATGGGCCGAGTCTAACATGCCCACGGCCGCTGGGCATGTGGCGTGAGGAACTCATGGCGTGAGGAACTCATCGTCCCTCCGTCGCGCCAAGGATCAAGAGTCGACAGGTCTATACTGAAGGCATGGGGATGCGCGTGGGTATTTTCGGAGTTCTCCTGTCTGCTGCCACCATCGTGGGATTCGCGAATCGCCCCGTCCGATTCGCCGCGCTGTTCGCGTTGGGGGTGCTCGCGTGGACAGTGATCGAATACCTGCTGCACCGCCTCGCCTTCCACGGCTTCGCTCCCCATAGCGAGCATCACGCGAACCCCACCGATCCGGTTTTCATCGTCGCGCCGCTGTGGCTTTCGCTCTCCTCCACCGGTGTCCTGCTCGCGCTGTTCTCGCTGGCAGCGCGTTCGTGGAGCGCGGGTGCGTCGATCGTCGCGGGCGTGATTGCCGGATACCTGGCGTACGAAGCCATCCATCTGCGCATTCACAGTCCGGCGCCCGGAGGCCGATTGCTGCGAGCGCTGCGCAAGCATCACTACTATCACCATTTCGCCAGCGACCAGGTTTGTTACGGTGTCACCTCACCGCTGTGGGACTGCGTGTTCGGCAGCATGCCGGCATCCGCGGCGGAGCCGGATGTTCGTTCACAGGCCTAAGTTTACATGTTGCGCGTGGGCCGTTTTTACAACCTATTTACACGCTTCTGAACAAATCTCCGCGCACCAATGAGTAACATCGATCAGGGTATCGCCGTGGGATCCATTCCTCTCGTCCGCCGAGCAGTTGTTGAAGAGCATTCCGGCTGGCAGATCGTGTGCGTCCTGGAGCGGGCAGCGGCTCTCGGGTTGCTGGTTCTGACGCTGCCGCTGATGTCGATCTGCGCGGCGTTGATTCGTATGCGCTCCGGGCGGACTCCGCTGATCGCGCATCGGCGTGTAGGCCGCAACGGCGCTCCGTTATGGGTGCTCAAATTGCGCACCATGTGGAATCCGCGCGACCGCCAAAAAGAGCCTTCGGGCGCCATCGAATACATCGACGACGAAAGAGGGCCGGAATGCAAACTGGAGGACGACCCGCGCGTGCCCGGTAGGTTTCCGCAGTTCCTGCGCCGCCATTCCATCGATGAACTGCCGCAACTCTGGCACGTGATGGTGGGCGAAATGGCGCTGGTCGGTCCGCGGCCGCTCACCGAGCGGGAATTGCGCAAGCATTATGGCGTTTCGAGCGATGAAGTCTTACGCGTGCGGCCGGGACTGGCGGGCTTGTGGCAAATCTCGGGGCGGAATCGTTTGAGCTATGCCGACCGGCGCCGTCTCGATCTCGAATTTGTGCGCAATCGCAGCCTGGGGATGTACGTGGGGATTCTTCTGCGCGCCGTCCCCGAGGTCCTGCGCGGCCACAACTCCTGGTAAGTTTCTGAAAAAGGGTTAGCCCTCGTTCCATTCCCCTGGCGGCATACCGTGCCATGGTCGAATTCGCTAACCGAATCGATGTGGCGATCACCGAAGCCCGCTCGGAACAGCCTCCGGCAGCCGGGCTACCCCGACCGCCGGCCCGTTAGCTACCGATATGTTGAGATAACGCACAACAGAAAGGCAAGAACTCTGTCCAGCCTGTTGAACCTGACAAGTCCGATGGATGCTTCTGACATGGCGGCGGACGGCGAGATTTACCGCTGGCACCGGTGCGTACCGGGCACCTGCTCGGACAGAGATCTGCAGGAGCTGCGCACGTTGTTGGCCGGGTATACCGAAGCGGAGATCCGCCGGCGTCTCAACATCCCAAACCTCGGAGTTTACTCGCCATGCCCCTTCCTTGATCCGACGGAGCGTTTGATTTCGTGTGGACACCGCGCGCCCGCATCAAGTTCCGACAATCCTTGTCGCTGGCTCTTTTGCGTCCGCCGCCCTCGTTGCGGATATGTCCAGGCGCCAACGTTGCGGGATCCTTCAGTTCAGCGATGCCCTGGCGAATTACCGGTCGCGAAATCCCGATAGCTTTCGCAACGATCGAGATTCCGCCTAGACAAATCCTAAGAGCCCCAAACGGCTGATTCGAAATGCGACACATGTAGACGGTAGGTAAGGTAAACCAGGCCCGTCATCGGCAGCACCAGAAGGGAAGCCTGCCAACCGGCGCTCCGGCAGGTTGCCGTCATCAGTCCCGCGGCTGCCGACCCGACTAGATAATAAGGAAAGGACCAGAAATAGCAGTTCTGCCAGACATGCAACAGCGGTCTCGACTCCACCAGGCTGAGTACCGTGGCCACCAGGAAAGTGTTGCAGGAGTACAGCACCAGCGTGGCCAGGGTTACCAGTCCAAAGAGTGAGTTAGAGAGCCACGCCCTGGCGGCCCAGTTGCACACCATGTAGGCGATTGCCGTGCTCAGCGACAGACATGCTCCATTGAACAGGGTTCGTATTGCCGTAGGAGGTTTCTTCGGTTTCCAAATGCACTGGATTATCCCAACCAGCGTGGCCATGAGCACTGCCTCTGGAAGGCTTAGTGCGGCTATGGCCACCAACAGCAGAACGAAATTCATAGAGATCGTGCTCCTCATGCCCGGCAAGCGCACCTTGAGGGTTGCGGCGGCGCCTGCCAGCGCGAGATAACATGCGAATCGAAGCGGGTCCTGAGACTGCCACTGCAGGGCCGCCCAAAAGAGCAGAATCAGGCCGGCTACAAGCACTCCCAGGACATACAGCATAGCCTGCCTTGGCAGAGACTCGTTCGTCGTTCCCGGGTTGACGCGGACGGAAGGACGGAGTTCCCGCAAACCGAGGAAGAAGTGGACCAGGTAGCCCAGTGGCAGCACCACCAGCCAGGCCTCTGCCCGCAGTGGTTGGCCGGATAACGGAATCAGACCGACGATAGCGGCGCCCACGAGATAGTAAGGGAAAGACCAGACGTACCATTCCCGGCAGACTTCTGCCAGTGGCTTCCCATTCAGCAGCGACAGAATGCCCGAGACTACGACCGTATTGATCGCGAAGTATGCGCAAGCAACCAGCGCCATTACGGCCGGCCGGTAGGTATCCAGCCCCGATGTGGACAGAACCCGCAACACCAGGGAGCAGACAGCGATGCTGAGCGTCACGTTAGCCATGTTGAAGAGAACCTGAACGACCGTGGGCCGGTCCTTGGTGTTGCAGACCGACTGCACCACGGCGCCCGCGCAGGCAACTACCAGTATTTCGGCCAGCGGGAAGCGGCCAAAACCAAAAAGGAAACACAAACAGCTGAGCGAATAAGTACCCATCAGCCCGGGTAGCCTCAGTTTCACTAATGAGGCCACAATAGCGAAGACAAGGTACAGTGCCCAAATGGAGAATCGTGGTGAAAAGCCGTTCATCACGGAGGCGGAGAGCGAAGCTGCTCCCGCTACAAACACAGCGCCAATATAGATCTTAGCCCTTGTCGGCACGTTGCCTCCAATTCAAAAAGCGCGGGTGAGAGTTACTTTTTGTCGCTGGTGCCCGAGGAGCTAGCATGGGCTGGCAGCCCGGAGCTCAGATTCACCGAATCGCCCCAAACCACGCTGAAGCCCCCAAGGACACAGTCGCCCCACACCACCGAGTCGCCCCATACCACGGAGTCGCCCCATACCACCGAGTCGCCCCACACTAAGGAAGTGGCAAACGCTGTCGGGTTGCCCCACGAAATCAAGAAGTTCTGGTCGACGGTCACTTCTTGGGTGGTAGGATTGTAGACCGCGGTCGGGGATAATGCAGGCAACGTCACCATAGCGGTCTTGGCAAGGGCTGCGGGGATGTTCAGGTAGCCGGCGCCGACTGTGAAGATGTCGGACTGGTCGATGAAGGTAGCGCCCGTTTGCGAGTCGCTCCCGCTGCTGTACTGCGCCAGAGTCTTGCTGCCGGTCAGCATCAGCGTGGCTTTCACCTGGTCCGGGTTAAGGGAGGGGTTTTGCTGAATCAGAAGAGCCGCCGCGCCGCTCACCACTGGCGTGGCCATGCTGGTGCCGCTCAGTTGATAGTAGGTGGTGGAGACCTGGTTCAACTGGCCGGAGGTTTCGTAATACGAGTTCAGGATTTGGGTCTGCGGCTCCGAAGTGAACAGGGTGACAGTCGGGCTGGCGAGCAAGGAAACGATACCGTTTCCCGGCGCTACCAGATCGGGCTTTACGATATTGTCGATCAGCGTCGGACCTTTGGAACTATAAGTGGCAATGACGTCGTCGCTCGGATCCGGGGTCCCCATGGTGTTGGTGGCCCCGACGGTGATGATGTAAGGATCGTTTCCCGGAGAGGCGATGGTGGCGTATCCCGATGTCCCCATCGAATTGTCTCGCCCGTCGTTGCCGGCCGCAGCCACCACGACGATGCCGGCCCGGTAGGCGGCCTCGACTGCCTGACACAGCGGATCCAGCGTGTAGCTCTCGAATATCGGGGTTCCCGCCGACAGGTTGAGGACGCGAATATTGTAGGTGCTCTGCAGTTGAATGGCGGTCTCGATGGCGGAGATCACGTCGGCTTCCTGCCCCATTCCGTTCTCATCCAGGACCTGCAGGTTGATCAGATTCACGTTGGGGGCCACGCCTTTAAACGTGCGCGAGAAGCCCGCACCCGTGGAATTGTAGCCATTGGAACCGATAATACCGGCCACGTGCGTTCCGTGCCCATAAAGGTCTGTGCCATTCTCTCCGGTAACGAAGCTCTGGCTGTAGACGATGCGCGAGGTTGACTGATCCGCGCTCTTCAAATCGTTCACCAGCGTGATACCGCTATCGACCACGGCCACGCCCACGCCGGTCCCATCGACGCCGAGGCTCCAGGCAATGTTGGCGCCGACGGTCTGGGTGGCCACGTCAAGCGCGCCCATCAATTTACGGTTGGGCGAGACATAAACGACACTCGCATTTTTGTCCAAGGCGAGGGTGTCCTGCTGCGACAAGGCGACGTGGGCGGCCTTGATCGAATGCAAGTATTTCTTGAGTTGGACGCTGCCCCCAAGTTGCGCCACCATTGCGGCTGTGGGAGCGCTCTTAAACCGCACAATCACGTCCAGGAGCGTGCCGGGGGTCACCGGTGCACTGGTTACGGTCGAGCTTGAGGTCGAGCTTGACGCCGAGGTACTAGGTGCGTTTGGTGATCCCGGGATGTCCGGAGCAACCTTGGAAGGCGCCGTGGAACCCGTGGACGACGTGGACGATCCCGACGACGTGGATGACCCCGACGACGTGAGCTGGGCGAACGCCGCGGTGGCGCCGGCGATCAGGAACAGTAGCAACGATTTTTTCATTCGTGAATCTCCTTCAACAATGTTGACTATGCGTCAAGACCAGCGGCCCTAAAAGTCCTGTTAGTACGTATGTAGGTACCGGAGATATTGAAACCATGCTAACTATGCTTTGCTAACCAAGGAGACTAGCGCAGCGAATGGAATTTATGTTATTGCGTGCAGTTTGGCTACGCTTACTCCCGGCCCGGCCTTACCGATGACGATCTCTGGCCGAGCAACGGACCGATATTTTTCGCGGAGGTTCTTCGGAATTGGCATTGCGCCTACCCTCCGGCTCAGACGTCTGGAAGGGTCGCGGCTCGATCTCGTCGACCACGCCGCGCTCGACGTCGAGCACGCAGGCGCCCGAAGTGCATTCGTTACGCTTCCCACTGCTCCGGGTTACTGCGCTCTGGTGCTTCCGAAAGGCCGATTGAAAAGGGCGGCGTTTGCGCTACCATCAAATTGACCAGACGCACCAGCAAGAACAGCGGCGGATTGTTGCCTGGCAGCGCATCGCAGGGGCAGCGCAATAAATAGACGAAATCCCCAAAGCAGCAGGAGGCTCATGAGCGACCGCCTAGATTTTGACATTGACTGTCCGAACAACCACAACCAAACAGTTACATTCAGTCAGGAAGAATTCGAAGACGCGTTGAAGTCCGGTGCGTTGACGTTCCACTGTAATACATGCGACACGGACTGGCCTCCATCCAGTGAAGAAATCCTCAAGTTTCGAAAGCAGTTTTCGAAGAAGTTAGGCTAGCGCTCTCGCGGTAGCCGACTTTTCGTCGAATAATACAACACCGACCGGCGCCGTTACCTTCTCGCGGAAACACAACCTTGACGGTGCCGGCGAGGGGGTGATGGCCGCGATGCGGGCCAGAGCGTGGCTTGAGGCCCGCTGCGGTTCTCCCCGCCAAGTTCAAAGCACACGCATATGCGGTACGGACCGAGTTCTGAAACGCCACGATATTTGCAATATCGGGAGCAACTCCGTGAGATTTTCGGCAAGCGTGTGTAATACGTTGGCTGTCCAGAGGCATCCGGAGTCGCCCGGGAAACTTTTTCTTGATCGCGCCGCAGAACTTCTGCGGGATTTTGCAACAATTTAGAACGGTGAAAAACCTTAAAAGGCTCTTGGGTTCTTGCCGATAAGCTCCGATAGAAGGAGTCCCCTATCGCACGCTGGCCGCAGTGAAGAACGGAGTTGTTCGCAATGAGCCTCGCATCAGTGTGCCCTTTTCTTGCCGCGTTCGGCGCCACCGCAGCGCTGTATCTCCCGGTGCCGCAGCTAGACACCCGCCCTCCGGCCCTACTGCCGCCTGAATCTTTCATTGGGGGACTGTGTGCGAATTGCGAGGGAGAAGAACCGCCAGCCTCCCACTGCCCGATTTGCCGGCCATGGCCGAAGCGCGACACCGCCAGGCCCTGGCCGGACACAGCCGCGACAAATTGGGGCAGACAATCTCTTTTCACCTTCTCGATCAGGCCGATAGCTCTCGAAAAAGGGGGCCGAGATGCTGGACTTCCCAGCGAGAGCTGATCCGCATGCGCAAGCTGTATGGCGCCAACCCGAGCCAGCCGCATCTCCCGCGGCATAGGAATGGATTGAGGCAATCCTAATGGACCAGAAGATGCGCTTTCAGGCAAAGGTCTATATCGGGTTCATCCTGGGAGGCGGTGCGTGGGCCATGTACCGTGCCATCTCCGGCTGGCACTCGGATGACCTAGCGCGTTTCCTCTCCTACCTGGCACTATGTGTCCTGGCCTCCGGGCTCAAGGTGAACCTGCCTGGGATCCAGGGCACGATGTCGGTGAATTTTCTCTTCATCCTTATCGGCGTGAGCCAGATGGGTTTGGGAGAAACTATGGCGATCGGCTGCGCCGGCACGCTGGCACAGTGTATCTGGAAGGCCAGGAGTCCGGTAAAACCCATCCGCCTGATCTTTAGTGTTTCCAGCATGGCCATTGCGGTTACCGGCGCTTACGTCTTTTGCGAGCTCGTTCCGCTGAAAAGGGCTCCCAGTCTTCTGCTGGCGGCGGCGCTGGTGTTTTTCTTTATGAACACGGTGCCCGTCGCTGTGGTGGTCGCCCTGACGGAGGGCAAGCGGCTGGCGCAAACCTGGCGCGATTGTTATTTCTGGTCTTTTCCTTTTTACGTAGTCGGAGCTTCCATTGCCTGGCTGCTGTGCCTCGTAAGCCGTAGCTCTAACTGGCTAAGTTCTCTTCTACTCATGCCGATCCTGTACTTAGTCTATCGTTCCTATCGCGGATATCTGAACAGGCTGGAAGACGAGAAAAGACATAGCGCGCAATTGGCCGAGGCGCAGGAACGCCTCATAGCGCTGTCCCGGCAGGCCGGAATGGCCGAGATCGCCACTGGTATCCTGCACAACGTCGGCAACGTATTGAACAGCGTGAATGTATCAACCGCGCTGGTTGCCGGCAGAATTCGGGAGTCACGAGTGGACAAGCTCGTCTCTCTGATCCATATGATGAAGCAGCACTCCGGCGATCTCCAGGAGTTCCTGGGCAAGGACCCAAAAGGGCAGCACGTGCTCCCCTATCTGGCAAAGCTCGGCGAACACTTCCAGTCGGAGCGCGACGGTTTATTGACGGAGTTGGAATCGCTTTCCTCTCACGTCGATCACATCAAGCGAATCGTGGCTACCCAACAGAGCTACGCCAAGGTCTCCGGCCTGATTGAGAATGTCTGTCTGTCTGACATGGTCGAGGACGCCCTCCGAATCCTTGAGCCGGAATTGGTCCGCCACAAGATTGAGGTACAACGGGACTTCGAGCCTCTGCCGACAATCGCGGCAGAGAAGCACCAGATACTCCAGATACTGCTCAATCTCCTGCGCAACGCGAAGCAGGCGCTCAGGGAGGCGGAGGGAGGGCCCGTGATTCGCGTCCAAATCCGCCGGCTGGAGGAGGGTCGCATCAGCCTGGCGATACGGGACAACGGCGTGGGACTGCCACCCGAAAATCTCACCCGGATCTTCGGACACGGCTTTACCACAAAAGTGAATGGCCATGGCTTCGGCCTCCACTCCTGCGCGCTGGCAGCCTCCCAGATGGGCGGTTCGCTGCGGGCCGAGAGTGAAGGGCCCGGTCGCGGCGCCACCTTCACTCTGGAACTCCCGCTAAAAACCGCCGACAGTATTGCAAGGAGGGCCTGACATGAAATCACCAGGATTGCTTGAACCCAATCACAGGATTCTCGTTATCGACGACAACCAGGCGATTCACGATGATTGGCGGAAAATCCTGCTCGGCGACGTCAAAACTCAGGAACGCCTGCAGGATGATGAAGCCTGCCTGTTTGGCGTCGAGGCAATGCCGATCACCAGATTTGAGATCGATTCGGCCTACCAGGGCCAGGAGGGTTTGGCGAAACTGGAACAGTCGCTGGCCGAGGGCCGGCCCTACGCGCTGGCGTGTGTGGATGTCCGGATGCCACCGGGATGGGATGGCGTGGAAACCATCACTCACCTTTGGCGAGCGTATCCACACCTCCAGGTCGTGGTATGCACGGCCTACTCGGACTACTCCTGGAACGAACTCCAGTCCCGGCTGGGATACGCGGACAACCTGTTGATCCTTAAGAAGCCGTTCGATAACATCGAGGTGATTCAGCTTGCCCATGCGCTCAGCCGAAAATGGCTGCTAGGCCGCCAGGCGGAGGCCAAGATGAGTGAACTGGACCAGATGGTCGAAGAGCGCACCGCCCAATTGCGGAAGGCCCACGAACAGATCGAACGCGAGTTTCAACAAAGAGCCAAAGCCCAGGAGGCGTTCCGGATCATCTTTCAGGCCAGCACCATCGGGATTATGCTGCTCGACGGGAGCGGCCGCTACGTTGACGTCAATCGCGCCTTTGAAAAACAGTTCGAACTCACGCGGGACCAACTTATTGGAAAGAGTCCGGCGGAACTGAACACCGCGACTCAACGGGCCATGTGGGCGCTGCACAACGAGATCGAAAGAAACGAAGACATCGACGCCCTGGAAATCGCCTACGAAAGCCGGAGCGGCCCGCGCACGGGTTTGTTGTGGGCGCGACAGGTGGAAATCCACGATTCCAGCCACCGGCTGGGTTTGTTACTCGATATTACGGACCGCAAGGAAATGGAAGAGGAGTTGCGGCGGGCGCGCATCCAGGCCGAAGCCGCGACAACAGCCAAGTCCGAATTTCTGGCCAACATGAGCCATGAGATTCGCACGCCGATGAACGGGATCCTCGGGTTCACGGGCCTGACGTTGGAGACGGATTTGGTCCCCGATCAGCGCGAATATCTGGAAATCGTCGAAAGGTCGGCGCAGTCGTTGTTGCGGATCATCAACGACATCCTGGATTTCTCCAAGATTGAAGCCGGCCGGCTGGACCTGGAACCCGCGCCGTTCTCGCTCCGCGAATGTCTGGACAACGTTTCGAGTGTGGTGTTTCCGAGCGCCAGCCAAAAGCGGTTGGACCTCCGTTGGAACGTGAGCCCGAGAACGCCGGACTGCTTGATTGGCGACGAAACTCGCTTGCGACAGATACTCGTGAATCTGGTGGGAAACGCGGTCAAATTCACGGCGGCGGGGTCGGTCACAACGGAGGTAAGTACCGCGTCAGTCGATGAACGCCGTGTGGAGCTTCAGTGTGCCGTTCGCGATACCGGTATCGGCATACCCAGGGAGAAGCACAAGCTGATCTTCGAGCCGTTCCGCCAGGCGGAGGGTTGTATGACGCGTAAGTACGGCGGTACAGGTCTGGGTCTGACCATTGTGACGAAGCTATTAGATGCGGTCGGCGGGCGGATCTGGATGGAAAGCGAAGAAGGCGTCGGGAGCACCTTCTACTTCACGATTCCATTCCTGTTGTCGGACAAGCCGATTGCCCCTCCCAAGGACTCCGGAATGGTCGATGAAGCTCCCATCCCTCCACTTGCGATCCTGCTCGCCGAGGACAACGACGTGAGCCGATTGCTGGCCGGGCGGTTACTAAAGAAGCAGGGTCACACGGTGACTGTCGCGCGCACCGGGCTGGAAGCGCTCACCCTCTATGAACAGGGCACGTTCGACCTGATTCTGATGGACATTCAGATGCCGGATATAGACGGGCTTCGGGCCGCTGCGCAGATCCGAGCACGCGAGAGAGTGACAGGGGAGCACATTCCGATCATTGCTCTGACCGCCCATGCGATCAAAGGAGATCGCGAGCGTTGTCTGAAGGCCGGCATGGACGACTATCTCTCCAAGCCGGTCCAGCGGGATGAACTGTTTGCGGCCATCGGTAGGGCCAGCATCCTGGTTGGGGGCAGCACAGGTGCGCATCGCCGGTTCTGACATCGAGATGCGCCATCGGCTGGAAGAGGAGGTTCCACCCTTCCGCCAAGTCGCCGTGCGGTCGCTGCACATTGCCGACGCCCCCAAGGTGTCCTGCCTCACACGCATTTGCGCAGGGGCGGCCGTGTCTGCTAGAGAGTCTGCCAGAACTGGCCGAGTGGGTCATGATCTATGGCAATGGTATCGAAAGGAGGCTGTAGCCTCCTCCGTTCCAAAGGGCTGGCGGCTCATCTCCCCATTCCTTCTAGCCCCTGTTTACTTCAGTAAACCATCGTCTGTTATCACAGTTTTATTCACGCTCCGTACCGCCAGTACGTTAACAGTATTCTGTTGCCTGGGAAAGGCCAGCTTTGTACTACAAGATCATTGGTGTGTGGCGTCTCCTGAACCTTGGCGAATTCCCGTGCTTTTTTGCCGCCGCCGTTATCGCCACGGGCTCGAAGGTGAGGTTGCCCGGCATATTCGGCGCCGTGTCGGTCCAATTTTCCTCTTCATTCCGGTCGGCATTCGGACATGACCGGCCTGGGGGCAATCGCCATCGGATGCGCCGGCGCGGTTTGATTGTTGGGCAAGAGGCCTGATTGACCTTGCGGACGATCGTCAAAATCTTGGGTGTTCGAATCGGCACGCTGGCTCTGACGGTATTGGCCGGAGGGCTGTTGACCGCCTTTCTGGTTCGTGCCAGTCCGGGTTTCGATGTCGACGAACGCGAGTTGGATCCCCGGCTGAACGCAGCGAGCCGGGACTCAATTCAACAGGAGCGCGCCGCCAACCGGAATATTCTCGGATTCTACGGCAATCGGCTGGAACGGATGGTGTTGCACGGAGACCTCGGCACGTCCCCATCGCTCAACCGTCCCATCGCGCAACTGTTTCGCGAGCGGCTGCCGGTGACAGCGCAAATCATGGCCATCGGAATTGGCGGGGGATGGGCGCTGGCATTTGCGCTGGCGATGCCTGCCGTGGTGTGCCGTTCCCGGGTATTCCGGGGATTGGTCGGATCGTTCCAGCAGCTTCTCATGTGCCTCCCGGCGGCCGCTCTGGCTTTGCTGGTCTTTGACTTTGGGGGCCCGGTTCGCGCCCTAGTGGCGCTGGTGATTTGCCCAAGAGTTTTCGAGTATCTGCGCAACCTTCTGGTGGAAGCCTACGCGCAGCCGCACATCGTGACCGCACGGGCGAAAGGCCTGGGAGGCGGGCGCATCTGGGCGCGGCATGTATTGCCGTCTGTGGCCCCGCAACTTCTGGCATTGGCCGGCGTGAGCGTCAGCATCGCCTTTGCAGCCGCTATTCCCGTCGAGGCCCTGTGCGATCTGCCCGGTATCGGTCAATTGGCGTGGCAGGCGGCCACCGCACGGGATCTGCCGATGCTGGTGGCTATCACCTTCCTGGTGATCGTCATGACTCAGGTCTGCAATTCCCTGTCCGATTGGGCCGGGTTGCGAGGCAGACAGGCATGAAGCGGTCTCAACTGGTCGCGATCTCGATTCTGGCCGTGCTGTTGGTGGCGGCACTCGTTTCAGGTGCGGCGCGCGCGGACTCCCATGCTCGGCAGTTCCGGGACTTGCCGGAAGCCAGGCCGTCATCCGCATTTCCGCTGGGTACCGACGATCTGGGGCGCGACCGTTTGTCCCGGCTTCTGTTTGCCACCGGGATTTCGCTGGTTCTGGCGCCCGCCGCAGCGGTTCTGGCAACTGTGCTGGCCGCGTTGGTGGGCGGTATGGCCGGCTATTTCGGCCGCTGGTGGGACAAGTGCACCGTGCGCGTGATCGATTTGATGTTGTCCCTGCCGTGGTTGTTCCTTCTGCTGGCAGCGCGTGCCCTGCTGCCCCTGAATGCGCCTCCGGTGGCGTCCCTCGCCATGACCTACGGCCTGCTCGCCGTACTGGGATGGGCGGGGCCGGCGCGCGTCGTCCGGGCAGGTACACTTAGGCTGCGCCAGTCGGCCTTCGTACTGCAGGCGACCGCGGAAGGCTGTGGCGCGCTTCGGATCCTGTGGCGCCACGTGATTCCGAATCTCAAACCATTGCTGCTCGCCCAGTTCTGGACCACCATCCCCGTCTTCATTCTGGCGGAGGCCAACCTCGGGCTGCTCGGACTGAGCGCCAGCGAGCCGTTCCCCACATGGGGCAACCTCTTGCGCGAACTGCAGAATCCCTTTTCCGTACGGCTGGAGTCGTTCGCACCCTTGGCTGTGGTCATGCTATCCGTGGCTTGCTTCAAACTGGCAACGCCATCCCAGGAGCGATACACATGAAACGCCTTCTCGTTCTCATCGCCATGGTGGGACTGGCACTGCCCGGCGTCCGAGCAGGTCAGGTTGCAACCGAACTTCACTTCTGCCTGCACTCCGAACCGAAGACGTTCGACCCGCTGCTGGTCGACGACGTCAACTCGGAGACCATTCGCTACCTTACCGGCGGCGTCCTCATTCGTATCGACCGCAAAACCCAACAGCTCACCCCGGAACTGGCCGCGTCCTGGGAGGTCGATCGTGCAGGCCGGCGCATCGCGTTTCACTTGCGTCCGAACCTGAAATTCTCCGACGGCACGCCATTTTCCGCCGAAGACGTGGCGTATACCATGAAGCGCCTGATGGATCCGGAAACTCACTCTCCCACCGCAGATCCGTTCCGATCAAGTGACGCGCCGGCCCAGATTACGGTATCTGGTACGCTAACGGTCTCCATTCTCTTCGGCGCTCCTGTATCCGGCCTGGAAAGGCTGTTCGATCAGGTGGCTATTACATCGGCCCGCTCTCCGCTCAAGACGGCGGCCGTTCTCGGACCGTACTCGGTCGCGGAATACAAGCCCGGGGCGGAAGTACTGTTGTCGAGAAATCCAAACTACTGGAAAGTAGACGTGCAGGGAGTCCGGCTCCCGTACATCGACCGGATCCGCCTGGAGATCCAGCGGAACCGGGACATCGAGCTGGTGAGGTTCCGCCGCGGAGAACTGGACCTGATCAGTTCGCTGGACGCCGACACCTTCGACGACCTGGCCAAAGTGGCGCCGCGCTCTGTGTTCGACGCCGGCGCGTCCTTGGAATCCGAGATGATGTGGTTTAACCAGGCACCCTCGGCGCCGCTCCCCGCGTACAAGCTGGCTTGGTTCCAATCCACCGCATTCCGGCGCGCCGTGTCCGAAGCCATCAACCGCGCGGACATCTGCCGAATCGTGTACCGAGGACGGGCGCGGCCGGCCGAGGGTCCGATATCGCCGGCCAACCGGTTCTGGTTCAACGCCGCGCTGAAGCCGCATGCATACGATGTCGCGTCCTCGCGGCGGCGCCTGGAAAGCGACGGCTTTCGCATCCGCAACGGCCGGCTCTACGACCGCGAAGGCCACCCGGTGGAGTTTTCGGTTGTGACCAACGCCGGGAACCATAATCGGGAGCGAATTGCGTCCATGCTCCAGCAGGACCTCGAAGCCATCGGCATTCGCTTGAACGTGGTCACGCTGGACTTTCCTTCGCTCATCGAACGCATCACCAAAACCTTCGACTATGAGTCCTGTCTGCTGGGGCTTACCAATTTTGATCTCGACCCCAGCGCACAGATGAACGTCTGGCTCAGTTCCGCCGCGAACCACCAGTGGAATCCCAGTCAGAAGCAGCCGGCGACCGCCTGGGAGGCGGAAATCGACAAGCTAGTGCGTGCGCAGGCGGGCGAGACGCGGGCCGAGGTCAGAAAGCGCTATTTCGACCGCGTCCAGCAGATTGTCTGGGAGCAGGCCCCGTTCCTTTACCTGGTGACCAAGGACTCCCTGACGGGCATCTCACCCGAGGTTCAAAACTCGTCACCGGTTGCCATGACGCCGCAGGCTTTCTGGAACATCGAGTTCCTCCGCAAGCAGGTTCCGCCTGCCGGGAGCCGCTGAAATGGACCGCCGCGCTTTACTATCGACGCATCTTTCCGCGGACTATGCCGGCCGGCCCGGAGTGCTCCGGGACGCCGCGCTCGAGATCTCGCCGGGTGAGATCGTGGGCCTGGCCGGAGAGAGCGGCTCTGGAAAGAGCACCATGGCCCTGGCCATCCTACGGCTCCTACAGTTCTGTGGCGGAACCGTGAAAGGCGAGGTGCGATTTGGCGATGACAACCTGCTGGAGCTATCGGAAAAGGCCATGCGGCGGATCCGGGGCCGGGACATCGGGCTAGTGTTGCAGAGCCCGATTGCCAGTTTGAATCCCGGCATGAGGATTGGCGACCAGATCTATGAATCGTGGCGCGCCCACAAGGAAGAGTACGCCCGGCCTTTCAGCCGGTCCGACGCCATCGAACTCCTCGAAAGAGCTAGTTTGACCGCCGACGAAGCATTTCTGCGGCGCTACCCGCGCCAGTTGAGCGTGGGACAGGCGCAACGGGTGCTCATCGCCATGGCGATTGTCCACCGGCCGCGCCTGCTGATTGCGGACGAGCCCACCAGCGCATTGGACGCCGTCACGCAAGCGGAGATTCTGCAACTCTTCGCGCGGCTAAGCCGCCAAATGGCTATGGGCATTCTATTCATCTCGCACGACTTGCTGTCCGTTGGTTCCATCTGCCGGCGCGTCGCGATTTTGTCGGATGGCTGCGTTGTGGAGTTCAACTCCACCCAGGAGATCTTTCGGCGCCCGAGGCACCCTTATACCAGGGCGCTGATCGCTGCCATTCCCAAACTCCCCACCGGCCTGTCTCTGTCACGGACACAGCGCTGCGGGTTGGGGGATACGCGTGAAGAGACGTTCGACACCGGCGCGGTTTCGGCGGGGAGGTAGTGGGTAGGCCGGGTGTCCCATCGTTCGCCACCTGGTGTCCACGGAAATCAGTTTCTGCGCGCACGCACTCTCATCGTAGTCGATGCTGACCGGCTTGCTCCCGAGGCCATTTCACACCTTATACAGGGTTCGCGGCACGCTGCCGGCTGAGATCTAACAGCGGGTGCTGAAAAATCCGGGGTTAGCCACAAATGAACACGGATGGACACAGAAACAAAGCAGTTATCTGTACTACTCATTCTTCGTTTCTTTGCGCCGCGCAAGAATTTCATGCCGCTTGCGCTCATCCAAAGCTGACCGCTGAAAGCTGATCGCTGAACGCTTGCGGCTCTGCCGCGCTGTGCCCATCCGTGACTCAAAATGAGTTCTTCCGCATGCCTTTAGACTAGACTCTTACTGGTTTTGCGCCGGCAGCCGCTTGGCCAACAGCAGATTCGAAGCCACCTTCCCGAACCCATAGCCGAGCCGCATACTGAGCGGCTTTACGCCATCGGCCAGGTAGGCTTGGCGCAAATCGGGCTGCTCCAGCCAGGAGAAACTGCCATAGGGCTTGGTGTACTCGCCGTAGAGTTGCACCTTCCACCGGTCGGGTGAGAAGAAATGGTACGGCACTCCGGAATCGTCCTGGAAAACCGCCGCACTGTAGTCGGTCACCATGCTGCGGATGGTCGAGAAATCGTCGTGATGCGTCATGTAGGACGTCGCCTTGAGCAGCGTGGTGTGCTCCGGCATCGCTTTCACATATTGCAGAAATCCGGTATTGCCAGCGAGGTGCTTGTTATCGAGATTCAGCGACAGGTAGTAAAGCCGGTGGACGGATTTGTCCGCGTCCTCGCTAAATTCGATGACAAAGCCCTTGTTGGCATATTTGGCGTCCACGTGGGCATTGCCGGGACGGTCGATGATCTGGCCCTTTTCATCCAGCCGCACATATTTGAACCCGAGGACGGTGCGCTCGGTGCGCACGAGCAAAAGCAGCACCGGAACCAGCAGCCCGTCGGTAATTTGTCCGCGGAATTGGCGGTCCATCTCGCGCGTCACAAAGAAACTCTTCCCCAACTCGGAAGCCACCGTGGTGCGGATGCCGGAAAGGTACTCGCTCTCGTTCTTTTTTTGAAGTTCCTCGATGGAGGGCAGCGATCCGGCTGGCTCGAGCGCCACCAAGTCATAGGTCGGGCTCTCGGGGAAACCGATGGTCGCCGTCAGCGCGTCCGGGCCGCTGAATGGGTAAAACAGTACGTTGCGGGCAAATGGCTCGTCGGAAAGCTCTTTCTGCTGGAATTCATGCAGGCCGCGGATCAGCTTTTCGTCCGCCCTCGCCCAGGCGGCGTCCATGAGCTGCCGATGCTCTTTCCAGGCGGGGTCGGCTTCCAGGGCTGCGAACGGGCTGCCGGCGCTTCCTGGCATACCGGCCAGAAACCTTGCCGTATCATCGGCTTCCCGCTCATGCGGGATGGTATCGCCCCACTTAGGGGCGGCGGTCTCAGCCGCCGCCGCTTTGGCTACCGACGCCGTCGGCGATTTCTGGCAACCAGAGAACAATAACACTGGCAAAGCCAGCAAAATGCACTTACTTTTTGGTGGTACCAACGAACCTCCGGGGTCTTCCCAAATTCCTACCCCATTGTAGGTGGCTGCGGCCCGCGGAACAACTGGTCGTGAGAGAGCGCACGGATTGCTACACTTGCGGTAACGATGTCCGAGCCTTACATTCGCGTCGAAGGCCTTTCCAAGGTTTACCAGTCTGGCGGGACCGACCTGGTGGTGTTTTCGGGTGTGAATCTGGCGATCGCGCACGGGGAAATGCTTGCATTGGTTGGGGAATCGGGGGCTGGTAAGTCGACGCTGCTGCACCTTTTGGGCGGCCTCGACAGGCCTTCGAGCGGTACGATATACTACGGAAGTACAAAGATTTCGAGCCTTTCAGACTCGGAGCAGGCGGATTTTCGCAACCGGGAAATTGGGTTCGTTTGGCAAATTCACTATCTCCTGCCGGAGTTCACGGCGCAGGAAAACGTGATGATGCCCTTATTGATTCGGGGATGTTCCCGCTCCCAGGCGGCCTCCGAATCTATAGCGAGGTTGGATGAAGTGGGGTTACGGGCACGGTCGTCGCACCGCGCCGGTGAACTTTCGGGCGGAGAGCAGCAGCGGGTGGTGCTGGCTAGAGCCCTGGTGGGCCGGCCGCGGGTTCTGCTCGCCGATGAACCCACCGGCAACCTCGATTTCCGGACCGGGGAGATGATTTTCGAACTCCTGGCAGATTTGCACCGCACGCACCGGCTCACCTCGGTTTTCGTCTCTCATAATCTTTCCTTTGCGCGGCGCTGTGACCGCGTACTGGCCATGGAAAAAGGCGGCTTGGTACCCGCCGCCCGAAATGACTCGCAACGCGAGAGCGGTACGGGGTATCTTTAATTCATAGGGGGCTTGAGGTTATGTTCGAGCGTTACACGGAGAAGGCGCGGCGGGTGATCTTTTTCGCGCGTTACGAGGCCAGCCAATTCGGCAGCCCGTATATCGAGACGGAACACCTGTTGCTGGGTTTGTTGCGGGAAGATAAGGCTCTCGCGAACCGCTTCCTGCGTTCCCACGCGGCGGTGGAATCGATCCGCAAGCAGATCGAGGG
>Ga0181521_10001677_pt1 | contig 27108 bp, 20 predicted proteins | sample PEATcosm2014_Bin_32_FD_119764 | JGI IMG/M metagenome (GOLD analysis project Ga0181521, IMG submission 119764) | Peatland microbial communities from MTU Mesocosm Facility, Houghton, MI, USA - PEATcosm2014_Bin02_60_metaG | ecosystem: Environmental > Terrestrial > Soil > Wetlands > Peat | place...
ATCCAGGAGAAGCTCACCCGCTGTCGACGGACCTTGGAGCAGATCAAGCCCGGCTGCACCAGCCCCAAGTCCAGAAAGCGGAAAAAATGAACTGTCTAGTTATTTCGCAGACACTACACTAGTCCTAAAGATCTGCTACTGCCGCGGCGACGTCTCGCCCCGCGTATTCGTAATCCACCAGCTTGCCCGAAAGATAATTCTCGTAAGCCGACAGGTCGAAATGGCCGTGCCCGCTGAGGCAAAACAGAATGGTTTTGCGCCGTCCCGCTTCCCGCGCCGCCAGCGCTTCGTCCACCGCCGCACGAATGGCATGCGCCGATTCCGGCGCCGGCAGAATCCCTTCCGTCCGCGCGAATTGGAGGGCCGCCTCGAATACCGGCGTCTGCGGATAGGCCCGCGCTTCTATGTGCCCCAAGTGCAGCAGATGGCTCAACAGAGGCGACGCGCCGTGGTACCGCAACCCGCCCGCGTGAATTCCCGCCGGCACGAAATCGTGTCCCAGCGTGTACATCTTGATCAGGGGCGTCAGCTTGGCCGTGTCGCCGAAATCGTACGCCAGCGTCCCCTTCGTCAAACTGGGACAAGCCGAGGGTTCCACCGCCATGATCCGCGGACCCCTGCCGCGCAGCCGGTCCAGCACGTAGGGCAGCGCCAGGCCGCCGAAATTGCTGCCGCCGCCGAAGCAGCCGATCACCACCTCCGGCTCTTCCCCGGCCAGTTCCATCTGCAGCTTGGCCTCTTGTCCGATCACCGTCTGGTGCAGCATCACATGGTTCAAAACGCTGCCCAGCGAGTAGTTCGTGTCCGCGTGGGTGGCCGCGTCTTCCACCGCCTCGCTGATCGCAATCCCCAGGCTGCCCGGCGAATCGGGCGTCTCCGCCAGCACCGCGCGCCCCGCGTTGGTCTGCGGGCTGGGGCTGGGAAACACTTCCGCGCCCCATACGTTCATCATCATCCTGCGGTATGGTTTCTGGTCGTAACTGACCCGCACCATGTAAACCGTGCACTCCAGCCCGAAGAAACGGCATGCCAGCGCCAGCGCGCTGCCCCACTGCCCCGCCCCGGTTTCCGTCGCCAGCCTGCGAATTCCCGCCCGCTTGTTGTAATACGCCTGCGGCACCGCCGTGTTGGGCTTATGGCTGCCCGCCGGGCTGGCGCCTTCGTACTTGTAATAAATGTGAGCCGGCGTATCCAGCGCCGCTTCCAGGCGCCGCGCCCGGTGCAGCGGCGTCGCCCGCCACAGGCGGTAAATGTCCATCACCTCGCCTGGGATATCCACCAGGGGCTTGGGGGAAAACTCCTGCTCGATCAGTTCCATCGGAAAAATCGGCAGCAGGTCCTGCGGCGTCAGCGGCTGGTGTGTCCCCGGATGCAGCGGCGGCGGCAGCGGCTCGGGCAGCGATGGCAGCACATTCACCCACGCCGTAGGGATCTGGCTCTCGGCCAATAAGAACCTGGTGTTTTCAGACATGGAAGACTTATTGTAAGCGGCTCCGCGGAACAAATCCACTGCCGCTCGCGTATTCTCTCCAGAGGAGAGACGCATGCACGCAAGATGCATTCCGCTGCTCGCCGCCGCTACGCTCCTGGCAGGCTGCGTGATCACCACCGTTACCGGCCCCGCGCAGTACGAAAGCCGTTCTTTCGACCGGCAATCCGTCGGACACATGCGCCTGGAACTGCACATGGGCGCGGGCGACCTGCGCGTCGGCAGCGGCACCAGCAAGCTGATGCAGACCTATTTCACCTATAACGTGCCATCGTGGAAACCCGAAATCCGCCAGTCCGGAAGCCCCAGCCAGGCCGATTTCACCATCTCGCAGCCGGAAGGCATCCAGAATCTCGGCGGCAACAACAAATACCAATGGGACGTGCGCCTCGCCCAGGACGTTCCCCTCGACCTGGTGGTCCATTTCGGCGCCGGCCAGGCGCGCCTCGATCTCGGCGCTCTCACCCTGCACGACGTGGAAGTGCATATGGGCGTAGGCCAGTTGGAGATGGATCTGCGCGGGCACCCCGCCAAAGATTACAACGTGGAGATCCACGGCGGCATCGGCCAGGCCACCGTCTGGCTACCGTCCAGTGCCGGCGTCTACGCCGAAGCCCATGGCGGCATCGGGGAAATCAGCACCCGCGGCTTGCACAAAACTGGCGGCCACTACGAGAACGACGCCTACGAAACCGCCAAGGTAAAAGTCCACGTGCAAATCACCGGGGGCATCGGGCAGATCACCTTGATCGGGGATTAAGAGAGCCGGGTTAGAGGCGCCGCGCCGGATTCACGCAATCATCTCGATCCCCCGCACCGGTCCGCCTACGATGCGGTCCCGGCTGAGTACTTCTCAACCGGCGGGCGCGACTTGCCATCGAAATACCCAAGGGTAGTTTATGGACCGGCGTTTACGCCGCGGCCGCAGCCCAAAGGAATGAGGGCGGGTTTGGGGCGGCCGGCAGCGCCGCATTTTCGAAAAACCCGCCACTCCCCTCCTGCGGAGGCGCCGCCGCTACGGCCGTATCCTTCGATAGCCTTTATGGTAGCGATGCAGGTGGCTCCGCCGGAAAACCGATAGCTCACCCAGGGTGGAATCTCCCGTCCCGTCTCCGCGGCCGAGTTGCAGGACCGGTCCCGGAACTTTGCCGCCGTTCTCGACCGTGGGCGACTTCGGGATGCGCACCTTCAGTTCGCCGGCGCCGATGGTGAGGAACTGGGCCACATCGGGATCGCAAAAGAAATTGACCATCGCGAAGCTTATATATCCATCGGCAGTCTTCGCTTGGGAGAGTTGGAAAGGAACGCTCCCGCCGCTCGCGGCATCCAGCAGGCGAAGTTGCCGCTCCCGGAGCGTCCCGCCGAAACGCACCGGATAAGTGAGCAGGGTGCGGGGCCATCACAACCGGGCGTCCTTCAGGTGGTCGGCGATTTCGAATCGCAGCGGCCTGCCCGGTTTAAAGGAGCGGTCGCGCGGCGCATTCGATGCCTGCTGTTGCGGGCCGGCCGCGAGCGCGCTGGAGGCCAGGCCGGCGGCCGCCAGAAACGCGCGTCGCGAGTAACAGAATCCCTGCGAGTTCATAAAATCCTGCCTGATTGGCGGCGGCTGGTTCCCGGCTTACTGGAGTCCGTCCAGCCACGCCTCCACTTTCTCCGCCCACAGCCTGCCGTGCTCCTGCAAGCCCTTGGCGCTCATGTGGACGCCCGTTCCGTTATTCTGCCGGTAATCGCCTGTGAGCCTGTCGGTATCGGGCCCTTCCAACGCCACACCCTCTTTCCACAATTCGGCCTGCGCCGCTCGAATCTCCGGTGAGCCGGTATCCGCCGGACTCCGGTAGCTCACTTGCGCTGCGAACCACGGAAAATCCCAACCCACCCGCGCCCGCATCTGCCGGATCAGCCGCTCCATCAGGCGCTGGTATTCTTCCCCGTCAATCTGGTGTCCCGCTCCCTGGTGCGCATCGGATTCACCCTGGTGCCAAAGCACCGCGCGAAAGCCTTGCGGTCCCAGTTGGCGGATCCTCTCCAGCATGACGTCGAACAGTTGGCCGGTGGATTCCCACTCGCCGTCCGCGTCCTGGATCACAGATTTCAGCGTGGACGGCGGCGTATGAAATCGATCGCCCTTGGGCAGCCACTGCCGCACGCTGGTGCCGCCGAATCCGACGCTCGCCACCCCGATCGGCACGTGATAATGCTCGTACATGGCGTCGCCGAATGCCGGAATGAAGCTGCCTTTCGTGCTGTTGTCCTGCACGCCGGGTTGCGGATCGTCGGCCAGCCTCCACTCCGTGCCGCTGAACGTGGCCACCATCCCGGTGCGGGGCCGCTGCGCCTCTTCACCGTAGTTGGTCGAGTTCGATTGTCCCGAGACGACGAACACTTCTCCCACTCCCACGTGCTCGACCGCGGCCCCGCCGACCGGTTCGCCGCCGCGCAGAACGCGCACCTCAACGCCGTACCATCCTCCCGCCTTCGCAGTCATGCGCCCCTCGAAGGCGCACGGCGCGGAGACCGCGATGGGCTGCCAGGCGGCGCCTGCCATTCGCGCTTCCGCACGATCGCACGGCGCGTCCGCGCTGCCGCGGATCGCGATGCCGCCCTCCGCCATCGAGGACCGCTGGACCACCTGGTAATCGCGGGGCGAATCCAGCGTCACCGTGGCGGCCGGCGGTTCATGCGCCTGCTGCGCGGACCCGGCCGCTGCCAGCGCGAGGGCGCCGGCCAGGCAAGAGAAAACGGAATGGAAGCGTAAATTGATTTTCATAAGGAATCCGATCCGCCCGTCACCGGCCGCTTTGCGCGTTGCCCAGCAGCGTGGCGGCATCGCGGGGCACGCCCGGCCGCAACGCCAGGGGCGCCGCCGCCAGCCTGAGGTCGCAACCGCTCACCAGGATGCGCTCGCTCCCGGCGCCCACCTCGAGAAACGTCTGCGCGGCCGGAGAAGCGCATTCGCGCACCCATGCGCCGCGCGTCCCGGTGAGGCTCACTACCGGCTGCCCGCCGGCGACACTGGTCGTCCGGAATCCGCTCATGTCGAGATCCTTCACGTCGTCGCACACAATCGCCGGCCGCTCCTCGCCGGCCTCGGCCCGAAGCTCGCAGTCCCGCAGGCGCAGGCCCGTGACATGGCGGCAATAGAAGCCGTGGGCAGGCAGACGCCCGAACATGCGCGCCTCCGGATAGGCCCGCGGCAATTCCGGAATCGCGCGGGCGCTCCAGTCGCGTTTGCCGTGTTCCTCGCTGTCGATGCGGATGCCGGAAAGGGTCACGTCTTCCACGTCGAATCCCGCCAGCCCGGTAATGGAATTGGTCAGGATGGCGCCGCTGGCGTACAGGTTCTCGATCATCACTCCGCGCAGCCGTCCGGGGCCCCCATCCGGCCCCGGACGCCGGTTGCCGCGGCGAATGAAAACCGGCGTGCGCACGCGCTGCATGCGGATATTCGAGATCGCCACGCCTTCCATCCACCCGCCGTCCACCATTTCCAGCGCCAGCCCGGAGATCGCCCGCGCGGCGGGCGGCACGTCTTCGTTGAAGATCACCGAATTCGAAAAGGTTACGTTCTCGAAGCCGCCGTGGGTCGCGGTGCCGAACTTCAGGCCGTTGCAGCAGCCTGTGAGCACGCAATTGGTGATCACGATGTTTTTGGAAACGCGCGGCGCCCCGCCGTAGGGGTTCTCGCTTTTCAAGCAGATGCAATCGTCGCCGGTATCGATGGAACAGTCGGAGATGAAGAGGTTTTGGCAGCCGGTGGGATCGATTCCATCGGTGTTGGGCCCGTACACCGGATTCTTGATGGCGATTCCCCGAATCGTCACGTGATCGCAGTTGATGGGGCGCAGCGTCCAGCCGTTGGAGTTTTCGATCCGCACATCCTCGATCCGCAGGTTACGGCATTCCACGAATTCGAGCATGGGCGACGGGCGGTCGAGCGGTTTCCAGACGTAAGTCGCCACGTCTCTCCAGGCGTCTTCCGGCGGAAGCGGAGCACGTCCGCTGGGAACCCAAAACGCGGAGCCTTGTCCGTCGATGCGGCCCGGACCCGCCAGTCCCACGTTTTCCGCGTCGCGTGCGAAGATGAGGTGTTTCTGGTTGGCGTCGCCCTTCAATGGCGGTCCGGGCCGGGGCGAATAATCGGCGATATCCCGGCTGCCCAGCAGCGTCGCGCCGGCTTCCAGATACAACGTGACATTGCTCTTGAGCACCACGGTGCCGGAGAGATACGTTCCAGGCGGCACATACGCAACACCGCCCCCGGAAGCGTGACACGCATCGATGGCGGCATTAATCGCCCCGCTATCGAGTTTCTTGCCGTCGCCCGCGGCTGCGAAATCGCGCACGCTGAAAAGGTGCGCAGCCGCACCCGTAGCGCCCGCGGCGGATGCGGGCGCCTGAGCGCATCCGGCGGCCAGAGCACCCGCGCCGAAGGCCAGTAGGTCCCTGCGGTTCACAGGATCAATGGTATCCACCAAGGGCCCCGGCGCCGCAAGATAATTCACGGTTAAGATTGAAGGTTAGCCGCGTTAGAAGCAGTACGGTTCACTTTGTGGGGCAGACCATCGCCTTGTCTGGTCCGCTACGCCAACTTGCCTCCTAAGTAAACCGTAGCGGCGTTAGAGGCTGCGCCAGGCAATAATCTGGAACCCCTGCACCGTTCCGCCTACGATGCGGTTCTTCAGCAGGACTTCAAAATGCGGCAGCGGCCCGCGGCCCCCGGGCCGCACGAGTTTCACCACCTGCGCGAAGGAATCCTCGCCGGTGGCCAGTTTCCCGGCGGCATCGGTGCCTTGCATGCCCGTCCCCTGAATGATGAGCACGTTGCCGGTATGGCTGGTATTGGGCAGAAATGCCACCTCGCCGTACGCTTCCATGGGGCTGGGGGAGCTCTCCGCGATCGTGTACCGGCTCTTCTCGCCGGCCCGCGGCGCCTTGTTTAGCACGCTGGAGGTGTCCGCCGCATCGTTGTTTTCGAACTGGAAATTCAACTGGCTCTCGTAGAGTCCCACCCACGGATTGGAGCGTTTGCTCCCCAACAGAATCAGGTTCGCGCTGCCCATGCTCTCGGCGGGAAAATCGCGCGCAAAGTATACGTTCATACGGCTCCCGCCGGGGCCGCTCAGCGCGAACAGCCGCCTCAAAATATCCACGTCTGCCATGCTCGTGTAGCGCCGCGACATGATGGTGTCGAGCGCGCGGCGGAATTCCGGTTCCAAGCCGGGCCGTGACAACATCTCCAGGTAGGTGCGGTTCACGTAATCCTGAAGCCCCACCGGCTGCCGCGTCAGGTCCTGGAAAATGCTCAGGCAGGAATCCGCAATCACCACTTCGGCCGTCTGCCCGGCCGGCAGAATCCTGCTCCACAGCAGGGAAAGATTGGGCTGAGCCGCCCATCCTCCGGAGGCGACGCGCAGCCGCGCATTGTCGACGGCGAGCCAGGCGCACGCGGCGGCCAGAATCATCAGTCCGCTCCAATATAGCCAGCGCCGGCGGCCCCTCTTTGGTGGTAGCGCCGCCGCTGCCGCCGGTTCCGGCGCCGGTTCCGGCGCCGGTTTGGCCTGCGGCCGCGGCGTGAACACCGGCCCATAGCTGCCCTTGGGGATTTCGATAATGACCGGCTCGTCCCGCCCGTCGGTCGAGAAGTACTCCGCCAGGCGCTTGCGCAGATCGTAGGCATTGACGCGAACGATGGTGTCCATCGCCGTGTCGTAGCCTTCTTCCCGCCCAAAAACCTGGGTGCCGATTTCCTGTTCGTGGATGTCGCCGCCGGCGTGCTGCGAGAGATAAGACAAAAAATCCCTCAGCCGGGCGCTGCGCCGGAACTGGCGGCTGTGAAGCACGCGGTCGATCAATTCCCGTCGCTGTTCGTCCTGGGAAACCTCTGGCGGCATGGCCGTTTAGCTCCCAGTCTAACATCCGTCCGGAACGCCTATTCCGGGTAGTGCTCCGGCGGCGTCAGCGAAGCGTCCACGTAAGGCGGCAGATCGTAAGCCGACCTGCGCTTGAAGCGCAGATCCGCGCAGGGTTCCCAGTTGCGCCAACTGGAGGGATCGCTGTCCACGACCGGCGAACGCGGTCCCTCGCCATTGCCGTTCACAGCCGCCACCGCGTATTCACAAATGCCGTCCGGGGCCGGGTCGTGGAATTCGTGCCCCAGGCCGCCGAATACCCGCGCGAAATCGTTCGTCCCCCGGCGCCGCCGGTATAACCGGTATTCGCCGGCCCCCAGCACTTCGCCCCAGGAGATCCGCACCTTGCCCCCGGCCAGCTCGGTTCGCAAGCCGTCCGGTGGCGGCGGAGGCTCTTCGCTGACGTAAATCGGATACGCGCGCCCCGGTGGACTTTCCACCGCGCCATTCACCGCCATGGCGCGCACATGTACCTTGGCCCCGTTGGGCAGCCCGGTCAGTTCCAAATCCCCGCTCGTTTCGCCCGCGGTGGTCCAGGTAGCTTCCCGGTCGCGACTCACTTCGAAACGGTACCGCTCCGCGCCGGCGACTTTTTCGACGAAGATGCGCGCTCCGCCCGCGCGGTTCACCGTTCGCAGAATCCGCGGCGCCATAGGCGCCGGGATCTTCGCCGTGAACTGCCAGCGATGCTCGCCGGCAGGCACTTGGGCGGTGGCGCGAGCGCCGGCCAGGTTGGTGGGCACGGGGGCGCCATCGATATAGAATTTCGCGCCGGAGGGCGGCGGGTCCGCCAATTCCAATGCCATGGCGCCGCCCTGCCGTCCGAAATATTTCCCGCGGCACTCGCCGTCCTTGCCGGCCACCAGGCTGGCCCCCAGTTCCGGACCGTCGACGAACAGCGTGACCGGCCCGGCGCCCGCGCTCGTCCCTTCGAACAGCGCCAGTTCCACGGCGCCGTCATGGCGTTGCCGCACCACCCCGCTGCGCCCTCGGAAGCGCACGCCCGCCCCGTCGAAATGGGTTTCCTCGCGCCCGCAGAATACCCAGTCGGTGCTGGCGGGAGTCTTTACGACGTAAGGACTGTGGCGCGCCGCGCGCTCCACCGCGATGCCGTTCTTATGGGTCGCCAGCATCACCGAATCGCCCTGCCCCTCATGCCAGACGGCGCGCGCTTCGCGCGTTCCCGCACGGGTGACGGCTTCGGTGGGAAACTGGTGCGGCCCCGCCAGTTGAAGGAGGTTGGGCCGCTCGTCCTGTTCGCCCGTACACCAGGAGAAACGGCCTAGCGCTCCCGCTTCCACGGCGTCGCGGATGACCAGGTAATCGCTCCCTACCAGCAGCGCGCTGCGCGATTCGTACTCCGGCCATGCGTACGCTCCCGCGCCCTGGCGGGGCCGCAATTCCGCCCATTGCGCTACCTCCAGGTTATAAAACGGCCGCTCCAGATCGTTCATGCCGATCGACTTGTAGTGATGGTCCTTATAGACGGCGAAGTTACAACTGAAGGTGGCGTCTTCCAGCCGGCGGTCGCCCGAGTCTTCGTGTAAGTGGCCGCTGTAACTCTTCCCGCCGGCGTAATAGTAAATCGCGCCGCACCCTCCCTCGCCCGCGAAACCCCAGCGGTAATTGGGCCCCACGTCAATCTGCTGCAGGTATACCGCCATCTCGTCCGCCCCCTGCCCCGCCCGCATCACGATTCCGTATCCCGTGAACTTGACGCTTTCCAGATGCGGATCGGTTCCGCGGTTCCCGTCCGCCGGATCGGCAAGAAAACTCCACGAATTCTCCGGCTTGTGCTCGAACTGCGGAGCCGCCGGGTTGGCGGCCCAGAGAATGGCCTCCGCCAGCATGGGCCGGTAGCGCATCAGCCGCTTTCCCAACAGCCAGAACTCGAGCGAGGTGGGCCGCTTGCCCGAGTGCGCTCCTTGCGGCGGATGAATGCGCTGCTCCCGGCCGTCGATGGTCACCGGCGGGGTCAGGGTGCCCGCCAGGTATTCGGCATGCGTTGCCATCCAGGGATTCACAATCCGGTTCCTGCCGTCCATCCGGATAGCCAGTTCGTTCCCCACCATTGCCGGACGCCAGAAGGCCCAGTTGTACGTCGCCAGGCTTTCCGTCCAGCGCCCGCCGCGCGCTTCCCACGCGCCCACCGGCGGACGAACGTAGAAGCGTCCCGCCAAGAGCAGAAACTTTTCGAACTCGTCCAGCCAGGCCGGCACGGCGGGATGATCGGGAAAGAGAAACGCCGTGATGGGGAGCGCGCTTTTGCCATCCGCCATGAAGTTGGGATGCCCGCCGAACATGACCCGCATGGGCCCGATCTCTTCGCCCGCGCAGACGTAGGCGTTGAGCAGCAGCAAGGCCTGCAAGCGCGACCGCCGCGCGGGGGACAACTCTCCGCCGAAGCGCGCCACGCCATCGGCAATATAGTCGTACATGCTGCGCTGGGAAATCAGGTCCACGCCGCCGGTTTCGTTGATGCCGAAGGGAATGCGCGCCTGCGGGCCGGCCCATACGCGGGCCTCCAGGTCCGCGGCGCTCCTGGCCGCTCCCGTCCGAAACGGCGCCGGCGGCTTCTTTCCCCCGGCGGGTGGGCTCAGCACCCAGTCCTTCACTTTGTCCAGCGGAATCGAGCCGTAGCGGCTATACAGAAAATGCGCGTAAGTGTTGGGAACGCGCTTGGGATCGTTGCGCAAAGCCTCGCGGTCTTTGGCGTGATCGTAGCAGGCGATGCCCGTGGAACGGGTTCCGCTCGCCAGCGGCCATTTCCAATGCAACACGCCATCCGTATAACGGAATCGCACTTGCAAAATGTCCGCCGAGGCCCACAGCGAATAAGCGCCGTCGTTCCACTGCGCGGCGTCGCGAATGAACACCGCCATGGCGCCGCCGCTCCGCTCGTCCCAAAAAGTGGCGTGCGGCCGCGTTTCCCAAGAGACGCCAGGCGCGTAGGGCGCCAGCCGGAACAGAAACTCGCGCGCCGGATCTTCCACGCGGCTCTGCCCCTGAAACGCCGGGTCCTCGCCATTGTAGGGAGTTTCCATGGGCTCGTCGATGCCCAGCCAGCGGTACTCCGCTCCCGTCCAGCGGTCGCTGTTGAAATCCGGCCATTCGCTGGAAAAGCGATGGGTGGGATGAAAACCCCTCCACGCCTGTTCTACAAATATGCCGTCTTCCTTGGCGATGCCGTGAATCTCCTCGCTAAGTTCGACAAAGTCGTAATCGCGCACCGAGCGCACCGTGGCGGCGTACCGTTGGCCGGCGGCAAAAGAATAGGTGATCCGGTACGTGGTGAAGAGCGGACCGGATTGCAAGCGCTCCGTATCGATTCGCCGGACCGCTTGCGGGCCGATTACTCGCGAGTCTCCCATCCATCCCGTGCCGCGGTTGAGCTGCAGGATCGGCCCCGGCGCCGCATCGCCCGGGCGCAGCGTGCGCGACCGCGGAATGCGAACTTGCACCGCGCCCCCGCCGATGACGATGGTATCGTTCTCCATCCTTTCCGCAAGGTTTGTAGCGGCCTCCGCCGCCGCCGGAACCAGCCGGAAGCGGCGCGTGGCTGCTTGCGGCAGGTCGCAAAAGAAATGAATGCGTCCGCCGGAGAGTTGCGAGGATACGGCGCTTCCGCTCTCCGCATCCACCACCGCCCAGCCGGAACCTTCCACGGGATAACTCACCAGCGTTCGGGGCCAGACGAACGCCGCGTGATCGAAGGGGTTGGCGATCTCGATGCGCGCGCCCGCGGCGCCCCGCACCGGCCGCGCCGCCGCCGCAGCCATCAAAGACAGCAATGTCCGCCTGGAGATCTGCATGGGGTGCCTCACCAATCTGTGGGGCGGGCTGGCAGCCTGCGGCGGATTGGTAACCCGCCCACAGCGCCGCCATCCCGCCCCACAACCCGCCTAGAAAAAGATCTTCACCGAGAACTGCACGAAGCGCTGCTGCTCGCTGGGGTTCGGATCGGCGCTGAAGGTGCCGAACGAGGTATTGAATGCCTGGCGCAGCCGGAAGTCCTTGAAGCCTTGCAGCGTGGTGATGTTGTAACTGGTGGCCGCGGCCGTGGCGAAGCCTTGCGGCAGCGGCACGGAAAAGAAATTGGGCGGCAGCAGCGTGGTCCCGGGGAGGTAATTGCTGGTCACCAGGCTTTGAATCTGCGCCATCTGCGCCGCTCCCGCGGTAGTGGAGGAAAGCGGCTGGTTGTTGGCCAGCGCCCAGGTATTGTAGTCGGACGCGCTGATCGCCGAGCCCGAAGGCTGCGTCATCATGCGGCCGTTGCCGTAGTTGTTGAAGCCGAACACCGGATGGTTGAATGCGTTGATCGCGTCCACCCGCAACTGCACCCGCTTCTTACTGTCCTTGAAGGGAGAGAAATTCTTTTGCAGCGACAGGTTCAGATACTTCTTCAGCGGCCCGCGAATGTCGTCCATGGTTCTGGGCGCGTCGCCGAACTGTCCTTCGGGAGGCAGTTCGAAAAGCGAAGGATTCACATACGGCTCGCATCCCGAGATCTGGCAGTTGCTGTTGTAATTCGGGTTCACCAGAGGCACTCCCGGAACGATATTGGGACGGATCGCCCAGTCCGAAGCGCCGCTGATCAGGTTGTCGAACGTCAGCAGCGGCGTGAACGGGAAACCGCTCTGAATGCGGCCGGTGCCGCTGATCGTCCATCCCGATACCAGCGCCCCTACCAATTTCGGCGGCGAAGCCAGCCATTGCCGGTCGCGCCCGAACGGCAGGTCCCACATGGCCGTCCCCACAATCAGGTTCTTCACGTCGAAAGTCGATACCGAACGGTCGCTCGAGTAAGCCGCGCCATACGCCGATTGTCCGGCGGTCTGCGAATTGGTCGCGGTCAGCGTGGACCCGTTGTCGGATGCGTCGTCGATGGACTTGCCGAACGTATACGACCCGGTGAAATACAGGCCATGGTTCAGCCGCCGGTTGACGCTCACATAACCCGCGTGGCGGATGCTGTTGGCGTCGGTGGTCAAATACGACATCAACTGGTCGAACCCCAGGTACGGCTCCGCCTGGCTGCATGTCGGAATCGAAAGCGTGGTGCCGTTGACGCTCTTGCGCCCCAGCGGATCGGTGATGGAGGTCCACGGGTTCAGCCCCTGGTTGATATATCCCTCCACATCCGCGAACGGACACAGGTTGACGTCCTGCGGCGGATCGAACAGGTGCGTGCCCTTGCTGCCCACGTAGGCCACTTCGATGGCGAAGCCGTGCCCCGGATTCATGCCCAGCGTCACGTTCCAGTTCTGCACATAGGGGTTCTTGAAACCGGAGGTGATAACGAAACCGGGAATCGCCAGGCTGTTGGTGGTTACCAGGCCGTTGGAAGGAATATTGAGCACCTGCGCCGGGGTCATGGGATTCAGCACCGGCGGGTTGCTCGACAGCCGCGTCACATAGGCGGTATTTTCCTGCCCGGTGGTGGTATTCCAGGTCGCCGAGGGCGCCGCGAAATTAGGAGTGGCCGTGTTCCCCACGTCGGTCAGCGGCGCGTGCGAAATCCCGTAGCCGCCGCGCACCACGAAGCGGTTGTCGTGGTTCCAGCTTGCGCCGGGCGTCCAGGCGAAGCCGAAGCGCGGCTCCAGCCCCATCCAATCGATCGGCTCCAGATAAGGCGAGCGCCCGCCGTAACCGTCGTACGCGAACGGCGGCTCCAGCGCGGTCGTGATCACCTGCCCGGTCGGCAGCGTGATCGCCTTGGGCAGTTGCACCGTCTGCGCCTGGTCCAGCAGAAACGATCCCTGGTGATTGTATTTCTCCGTGCGCGGCGTCTGCACCGAATAGCGCAGCCCCAGGTTGAAGGTCAGGTTCGGTTTCACGCGCCAGTCGTCCTGCACGAAACCGGTGAACGTATTCCACTGGTAGTAATAGGGAATTTCGGTGTTGGCGAGGTTGATATTGTCCGGAACGCCCAGCAGAAAACTAGCTAGCGGGATTCCGCCGGTGGCGTTGGATTGCGCGCTGGAAGTCATATCCGTGCTGAAGGCGTACTGCCCGCCGGAAGCGTATCCCACGGTGGCGATGTTCATGCGCGATTGCCGCAGGTCGGCCCCGAATTTAATCGTCTGCGTGCCGCGCGTCCAGCTCAATGTGTCGGAGATGTTGAAGCTTTCGTCCACCTGGTTGCCCAAACTGCTGATGGACCGCTGCCCGATGGCGCCCCAATCGGTGCCCCCGAGTACCCGGAAAAAGGGCAGTCCGCCCGCGGTCAGGCTGGGCAGCCCCAGTTGCGTCGAGAGGTTCTGGTTCAGCCAGTCCGGCGGATTGGTGTGCGAATAATTGGCGCGCATGGCATTCAGCCGCAGGTCGTTTACCTTGGTCGGCGAAAGAATCCACGTATCGCTCAGCACGTACTGATCGCTGATCTCCTGGTCGCTCTGCAGCGAGTTCACCTGCGAGCTGTCGGTGGATTGATTTCCGGCATACCGGTAACCCGCCAGCGGAATGTGGGTATCGCGGAAGGTCAGCCGGTTGTTGTCGGTGAGGTTATGGTCGAGCCGCAGATTATAGCGCTGTTCGCGGTCGATGACCGTGCGGTTGGAGATCCAGTTTTGCAGCGAGCCGCTGATGATCGAGTAAGCCCCCGCCGGCGGTTCGTGTTGCAGAATCTTCAAAGCCACCGGGTCGAGCATGGATTGCGGAATCGTATTATTGGGAAACGGAACGTAAGTTTGTCCCGAGGCCGGCGCGGGAAGCCGCTGCAGTTGGTTGCCCACCATGTTGAACTGGTCGTAGATAGTGGCGTCTCCCGTAACTGGCGCGCCGTACTGCTGGGCGATGGCCGCCGTGGTAACTCCGCCGGTGACGTCCACCGCGCCGCTGAAGTTCCCTTGTAACATCTGCGTGGTGGGCACTAAGTCGCTCACTTCCGAGCCATCCGACACCCATTGCGGTTCGAAGGCGAAGAAGAAGAACGTCTTGTTGCGCCCGTGATACAGCTTGGGGATGATCACCGGGCCGCCCAGCAGGAAACCGGCCTGCGTCTGCCGCCGTTCGGAAACCGGCCGGCTGGTGGTCTGCGTGGTGTACGGGTCGGCGTTGAAATATGGGTTGCGGAAGAAGCCGTAGAGTTCGCCGTGAAATTCGTTGGTGCCGCTCTTGGTCGTCACGTTGATGACACCGCCTCCGGTGGTGCCGTATTCGGCCGAAAAGGCCGACGTCTGGACGGTGAATTCCTGCACCACGTCGGGCGAAAACGTCGAGACGGCCCGGCCGATTCCCACCGCCGTGTTGTTGGCGCCATCCGCCAGGATGGTGGTCGAACCCAGACGTCCGCCGTTGACGCTGAACCCGGCGCCGGGCGATTCCAGAGTTTGCGTCACCACCGGCTCTTCGCCAAAGTAATCGCCGCTCACGTTGGGCACCAGTTGCGCCAGCGAAAACACGCTGCGCTCCGGCAGCGGCAGGTCTTGAATCTGCCGCTCGCTCACGGTCGAGGCGAGCGTGGCGCTTTCCGTATTCAGCACCTCGGCGCCCGCGTTCACTTCCACTTTGGTGGTCACATCGCCCGCGTTCAGCGCCACATCCAACCGCACGTTGCCGGCGGTGTCCACCTTGACGTTGCTCACCACCTTTTCTTTAAACCCGGGCTGCGAAATCGCCACCGTGTAATACACCGGGTCGAGCTGCGTCTGCTCGTAGGTGCCGTTGTCGGCTGTCTTGATCGTGAAACTCTGGTTCGTTCCGGCGTTGGTAATCTTGACCGTCGCCCCGGCGATCACCGCGCCGCTCGAATCGGAGACCGTTCCGCTGATCGTGCCGCGGTTGGTCTGCGCCGCCAGCACCCCAGACAACAAGAAAATCAGTAAGAGGGACTTCTTCGCCATATGTCCTCCAGACATCAACGCGTCACCGACCACGCGCCATCGTCCGCCATCCGGACGGTGACCGTGTCGCGCGGCGTACTGACTTTGGCAGTCGCGCCGCTTTCCAGGTTTCGAACTTCGACGCCGCGCGCCAACGCTTCGGCTTCCGAACCGGGCGTTTGCGGCGCCAGCACCGAGACAAAATACACCGGCTTTCCCGGCTGCAACTCTTCTTTCGCAAAGACCGTCCGCTGGTCTTTCTTCGACCAGATGCTGGTGGTCTGTTGCCCGAATACCATCCCCGCGCCGGTCCCGCTCAACCAGGTCAGCAGGTCCAGGCGGCCGCCGGTCGAATAGAACCAGTTCCCGCTTTGCCGCACCGGCCGGTCGCTGGTCATCTGCCAGATCGGCCCCGCCGCCATTCCCTTGGCCAGCGGTCCCGGATCGAGACGGTCCCGCACCACCAGAATTCCCGATTTCGTCAGGACCATCTGCCGCCGCAGAGTGCTATCCGGCGTCATCCATCCGGAATATTCCATGACGCCGAATTGATCGCTCTCCCGCTGCTCCACCCGCGCCCGTTGCAGCACCGGCTCCAGTTGAACGGCTTCCACGTGGTAATCGGTACTGCTCTCGCCGGTCACCACGCGCAGGATAATGGGCCGCGCCAGTTGGCGGTTGCTGGAGAGCTTCCAGCGAAACGCCAGCACCGGATACTCCCGGCAATCGAATTCCGCGTGCACCGTTTTGGTGTGGAACTGAGTGCCTCCCGGCACGTCCCAGCGAAGCGCGTGGTCCTCCACCGCGGGCCGCGGGGTCCAACCCTCCGCCGCATCCGCCGCCTCCAGCGCCATGGCATTCTCGCCTTCCAGCCGGAAATCCGCAACCCACGTGGTTACACCCTGGCTTTCAATTCGCACGTTCAAGCCATCGATCTTGCGCTGGTAGGGATGGTTCGGGTCGGGCGCCGCCAGGCGCGAGGTAGGCAGCATGGCCTCGCGCCATTGGTTGGCGGGATAGACGCCGGGTAGCGCGGGAAACGGATCGTCGGCCGGCCGCATCATCACCAGCGACGCCTGCTCCGGTTCCCGGTTGTTATAGCCTAGCGCGGTGATCAGCGGAGCGTTGCCGTACTCGAAATAAGTTACCGTGCCGTGCTGGTTTTCGTGGGCGTGCGGCCCTCGAACGTACAGATCGCTCATCAGGAAGGGCGCTCCCGGCTCGCGGGAGGGCGCCAGAATCAATTTGTCCAATTGCCTCGGGCCGGAGAAGTCCGTCCGCGTCAAAATGGCTGAGCGGACCAGCGGCATGGCCGCCAGCTCGCCCTTGGACTGTTCGGCGAAGCTGAAATAAAAGAGGTCGATGATGCTCGTGTAGGAGCGGTTCAGCGGCTCGTGCGCCATCCCGGCTTCGGCCACCCGCTGCGCCGCCCATGCCAGGGTGGGGTCGGAATATTCGCGCTCCGCCCGCTCGAATCCCGTAACGTACATGGCCCAGTCGTTCTCGATCGGCCACTGCGGCGTAAAGGGTTGCGTGAAATTGCCGGCGTCTCCGTAAGGCGGAATGAAACCGGCCGGGGAAACCTGGTCGCGAAACCGCCTGTACATGGCGCGGATTCCGGGGCTGTGGATCAGTTCCGGGTGGCCCGTGACATCGGCCAGCAGGAAGGTGAACACCACGTCCAGGGAGTTGTAGTTGGTGGAATTTTCGGGGACGTCCTCAATCCGCGCCTGCATCCCTTGGATGGCGGCGGCGTATTCTTTCCAGGCTTTCGCCTCGGGAAGATCGGGCCAAGTCTGCGCCGCCAGCGCCAGTCCCGCCGCGCGCTGCAGTGTCTGGTTGTGGATGGCGGTCAGGTCCCGGGCGCGAAAGGCTTTGGCTACCCCCCGGCGGGTGGTGGCGCGCAGCTCGGCGTCCACCAGGCCGGCTTCGTCCAGCGCGCGATAAGTCCACGTGAAGGGATAGGGGACAAAGAAACTGGCCTCCTGGCCCTTCTCCAGGAATGCCGCCATGGCGCGCATTCGGGCAACCGCCGAAATGGCGAATTCCCGCTTGCCCGTCAGCTTCCAGGCGCGCACCTCCGCCCCCGCGGCGCAGGCCGCGTCGTGCAGGTGGCCGCCATCCACGAAGGCGTCCGGACGGGCGAAATTCCGCGCGAGGTTGGCTCGCAACTGCTTGAGAAAATAGCCCTGGTAATCCGCCGCGGCGGACGCCAACACCGCAACATTCAATAAGAGGAAAGCGAGACGCACTATAGGGATTGCACTCCGGGGCGCCCGGATATACAAGATAATTCACCGTTAGGCAACCGTTAGCTGGGGGGTGTTGGGGGCGCCTGAGGTTAGCCGGCGCGCGGCGCATGGCGATGCGCTCGCCGCGAGCCCACAGCGCCTTCACCCCGCGGCGGCCGCTTCGGCTTCATGCGGGCCGAAGCGTGGGGATACCCTCGGCCGGCCCATCGATTTCCAGCCTCACGATGGTGTCCACCGGGGCGCGGTGCGCCGCGGGCACGCCCACCTGGATGCCCGAAGCGCTCTGCCTGACCACGGCTTTCCCGCCTGTTAAAACGCTATGGCCCACGATTTTGCGTGGAATCGCCGGCAATACAAGGATTTCCGCGGGCCAGCGCAGGATGTGCAGGTAGATGGAGTTCTCCTTATGCGTGCTGCCGCCCCACCAGTTGCCTTCGGCGAGGGCGAAGCCGCTGGCGTTGGCCGGCCGTTTTCTTTCGTCGGGAGCCACCAACGGCCCGCCGCGCGTGCCATAGATGCTCTCGCCGTACCGGGCGAGGAAAGCCCCCATTTCGCGGAGGCGGGCGGCATGCGAGGGCTCCATCAGGCCATCGGGACGCGGTCCCACGTTGAACAGGAAATTGCCGTCTCCGATGGCGCAGCAGACCAGCCCGCGCAGGCACTCTTCGATGGAGCGGAGTTGGTCGTCCGGCTTGTAGGACCATTGCGTCCCCACCGTGGCGCAGGTCTCCCAAGGCCGCTTATTCTGAAACATGCCGATGCGCTGTTCGGGGGTGTCGTAATCCGCCGGCATTCCGGCGCGGTTGTTCACGATCAGATCGGGCTGCAGCCGGCGCATCGTTGCCAGCAGGCGCGGCGCATCCCAGTCGGCGGCCGTGCCACCCAGCCCATCGAAGAACCACATCGAGACCTTGCCGTAGTTGGTAAGGAGCTCGCGCACCTGCCCGTGCAGGTATTCGATATACCGGGCGTGCGCTTCTCCCCTGCGATAATCGGGATGATGCCAATCGGGCTGGGAATAGTAGGTTCCCCACTCCATGCCTCCACGGTGGCAGGCCTCGGCAAGCTGTTTGACGATGTCCTTGTGGTAGGGCGACTTTTCGCTGGTGATTTTGTAGTCCGTAAGCTTGGAATCGAATTCGCAGAAACCGTCATGATGTTTGGCCGTGAACACCAGGTACTTCATGCCGGAATCTCTGGCGAGTTGAACCCACTCGCCGGGGTTGAACTTCACCGGATTAAACATACGGTAAAGGTTGTCATAGACCTCGACGGGGACGTTGCCGGTATTGGGATCGCCGCTGTTTTTCGGTTGGCGGCCGCGGCGTTCGCCGCCGCGCGACCAACTGATCTCGGTTCCCACGATGCTGACCGGCCCCCAGTGGATGAACATGCCGAAGCGCAGGTCCTTCCAGCGTTGTATGGCGGCGTTCGGCGCGCCGGGATCTTCCCCGGCGGAACCGGTTTGCGTCCACGCGGGCAGCCCCGCGGCGGCCAGCGGAAGGGAGCAGAACGTTCGTCGATTCATGTGATTCGACATTACAGGGGTTGCACTCCGGTGCGCCCGGATCCACAAGATAATTCACCGTTAGGCAACCGTTAGAGCCCGCTGGCGGCGCACCTACCCCACAATCACCACGCTGATCGCACCCGGGCCATGCACGCCGCGCACCAGGAACTGTTCGATGTCCGCCGTGCGGCTCGGCCCCGTGATCAATACCATCGAGCTGGTCGCCTCCGCCGGATGCGGCACCACCGCGAACAGCTCGTCCAGCCCCGTCAGAATGCGCTCGCGCGGCACCACCGCGATATGCGCCGGCGGCAGCAGCGAAACCAGCCGCGCTTCCGCCGGGCTCGCCAGGATCACCAGCGTCCCGGTGTCCGCCAGCGCGTAATCCGCGCTGGTGATCCCCACATCCGCCGCCGCGCAAACTTCCCGCAGCTCTTCCCGGTCCGTGATCCCGCAGCGCACGCCCGCCAGTTCCCCGATCCCGCACTCCGCCAGATATGGCGCATTGGAAGCCACCGCGGTTTTGCCCTCCAGCTCCGCCGCCACAATCGACCGCGCCTCTTCCTGCGACGCCGCCCGGAAGGTTTTCCCCGCCAACGCCTCGATGCGCGTCCGCATGCTCGCGATGCGCGTCTCCATGTCCACTTCCGGCACCAGAATCCGCGCCGCCGGCGGCTCCGCCACGGCCTGGCCCGCGCTGCGCCCCAGCGCCGTCCGGATGCGATGCAGGATGTTCTCGCGCGACATCAGCGCTGCCTCCACAATTCCCGGAAACTCTTGCGCGGCGGCGGCGGCAGGTCGCGCTGGCTCAGCCACGCCTTCACCGGCGGCAGATTCATAAGCGGCGGCACGCGGCTGATCCACCCTCCATCCTCCGAAGGCGCCATGGAGGCCGCAATCCGCCCCGCCATCTCGTACAACGCCGGATGCGTCACCAGCCACGCGAACCCGCGGAACGCCAGCTTCTCCAGCCGGTTCTGCTTCTCCCGCGCCTCGGATTTCCTGACGTCGCTCCGCAGCTCCAGCAGGATCTTCGGAATGTCGATCTTCACCGGGCACACTTCGCCGCAGGCCCCGCACAAACTCGAGGCGAACGGCAGAGCCGGTTCGTGCGCCACCCCCATGAACTGCGGCGTCAAAATGGCGCCGATCGGCCCCGAGTACACCCACGGGAAACTGTGGCCGCCAATCTTGCGGTACACCGGGCACGTGTTCAGGCACGCCCCGCAGCGGATGCAGTACAGCGATTGCCGCTTGGCGCGGTCCGGCAGCAGCTTGGTCCGCCCGTTGTCCAGCAGCACCACGTAAAATTCGTCCGGCCCGTCCACTTCCCCCGCGCGCCGCGGCCCCGCCAGAAACGACGCGTATACCGATAGCAGTTGCCCCGTCGCGCTGCGCGCCAGCAGCTTCAGAAACGTCGCCAGGTCCTGCGCCCGCGGAATCACTTTTTCGATTCCCGCCACCGTGATATGCACCTTCGGCGCCGAAGTGGTCAGCCGCGCGTTCCCTTCGTTTTCGATAATCGCCACCGCGCCCGAATCCGCCACCAGGAAATTGGCGCCGCTGATCCCAATGTCCGCCGCCAGAAATTTTTCCCGCAGCACCGCGCGCGCGATGGCCGTCTGCTTTTCGATGACCGTTTCCCGCGCCACGTGCAGCCGCTCCGTGAAAATGTCCGCCACGTCGTAGCGCGTCTTGTGCAATGCCGGCGCCACGATGTGGTACGGCTTCTCGTGCGCGAGCTGCAGAATATACTCGCCCAGGTCCGTCTCCACGCTCTCCAGGCCGTGATGCTCCAGCCGCTCGTTGAGGTCCACTTCCTCGGTGGTCATGGACTTGGATTTCACGATCAGGTGCGCGTCTTTCTCCTTCGCCAGCCCAAGCACGAAATCCGCCACCTCGGTAGCGTCCTTGCAGTACACCACTTTCCCGCCGCGCGCCTCCACGTTGCGCTCGAACTCCTCCAGGTAGTAATCCAGATTTTCGATGGTGTGTTTCTTGATGGCATTCGCCTGCGTGCGCAACTCCTGGTAATCGGGCAGTTCGCCCACCCGGTCGATACGCCCCTGTTTCAGGCGCGCCGTCGATCCGTAAATCGCCAGTTGCAGATTGGCATCCGCCAGCGTGTCGTGAATTTTTTGGTCGAATTCGACGGACATATGGTTACCGGCTCGCCAACACTTCCGCCAGGTGCATGGTGCGCACCGGCGAACCCGCGCGCGATAGCGCTCCCTGGATTTGCATCAGGCAGCTCGGGTCGAGCGACACCACCGTGCCCGCGCCCGTCTGTAAAATCGCTTCGATCTTGGTGCGCGCCATGGCGCCGGAAAGCTCCGCGAACTTCACCGCGAACGTCCCGCCGAATCCGCAGCACTCTTCCGCCGGCAGCATTTCCCGCAGCTCCAGGCCGCGCACGTTCGCCAGCAGGCGCCGCGGAGCCGCGCGGATCCCCAGCTCGCGCAGCGCGTGGCAGCCGTCGTGAAACGTCACCACCTGCGGAAACCGCGCCCCCACGTCTTCCACCCCCGCCACGTCCGTCAGGAAAGTGGCGAATTCCCAGACCCGTTTTTCCAGCGCGTGCACGCGCGCCAGCGTCTCCGGCTCCTTCTCGAACAACTCGGCAAAATGGTGGGTGACCATCGCCGTGCACGAACCGGAAGGCGCCACGATCCGCTCGCAGCCTTCGAAGGTATCCAGAAAGTGCCGCGCCACCGTGCGCGCTTCGGCGCGGTAGCCGCTGTTGAACGCCGGCTGTCCGCAGCACGTCTGGTTCTCCGGAAAATCGATGCTGTAGCCAACCCGCTCGAGGACCTCGGCCATGGCGATGCCGACCTTGGGAAACAGTTGGTCGACCATGCAGGTAACGAAAAGCGCAACTCGACTGCCCATGAAACAAGAATTGTATCAGCAGCAGGAGGGCAGTTGAGCGCCGGCGAAACCTCCAACCTGGAAACGATCGTTCCCTCAACGGGGGCAAGCTCACCGGCCAGGAAAAGCAGACGATGAGCAGGCGCCGCGACAAAAGAATTTTTCGGGCGGCCGGGATCGGCGGACTTCGTAGGGGTCGCGGTAGGGACGGCGGTTGCCCGCTGCCGGTTTATCCCGGCGCCATCCGGACCCCTGGTCCGCGCGGGACGCCACCGTCCCGCAACGGGTTGGCACGGAAGCCCGACTTGTGCCATGCTGAACGGTTCGTATGGACATCATTACGGGAAACGTCGGTTGGATCGAAGTGATTTGCGGTCCCATGTTCTCGGGCAAGAGCGAAGAACTGATCAGGCGCCTGCGCAGGGCCATGATCGCCCGCAAGCGCGTGGAGGTGTTCAAACCCACCATCGACAACCGCTACTCGGATAATGAAATTGTCTCCCACGGCGACCTGCGCATGAAGTCGCAGGTGGTTTCCGACGCGCGCGAGATCATCGAGCGCATCGACTGGCGCAGCGAAGTGGTGGGAGTCGACGAATCCAACTTCATGGGGCCGCAACTGGTGGAAGTGGCGCAGCGACTGGCGGACAGCGGCAAGCAGGTGATCATCGCGGGGCTGGATACGGACTACCTGGGGCGGCCGTTCGCGCCCATGCCGGACCTGCTGGCGCACGCCGAATCCATCACCAAGACCCTGGCGATTTGCGTGCGCTGCGGCAACCCGGCCAAGCACACGCAGCGCCTGCGGGGCTCCGAGGAGTTGATCGTGGTGGGAGCTTCGGACATGTACGAAGCGCGCTGCCGGAGGTGTTTCGAGCCGGGCATTCCCAAGCAGACGGAGATGGAGTTCGTGAAGGCCAAGCGGAAGGAGTAGGGCCGGAGACTTACACCCAAGGCGGACGGGTCATTTTGCATCCAGCGCGCAGGCGCATTCCTTAGCACGCGTCACGCCGGATTCGATCCGGTAGTCACACTCACCTCCGCACCGTTCGATCCGGTGCGCATCCAAATGAAAAAAGCCGGCCGTGCCGTGAAGGTGCTGGTGACCTGCGCATCTCTCCCGCACAACGGCAGGGGTTGGATTGGCGCAGGCCTACGGGCGTACGGGGAACACGATGCCTATATCGCCCACGGAAACCGGAAGCTTCAGGATCTCTCCGGTCAAATGAGCGACGGGCGGCGTTGGAGGTGGCTCGGCGCCCCCGTCCGAGGCGATCAGCTACGAGAATGCATCTCCGGACGAGGCGGAGTTCTTCGATCGAGTCTTGGATTCAGTCTGCCGGGCCGCTGCTCCGGTCACCGGCAAACCGTCAGCCGGTCAAAATGAGTGAGCGGAGGCAGGTGCGCCAGGCGCATGGCGGCTTGCATCCAGGGCGCGTAAGGCCCCAGCAGCTCGTCGCGCTCCTTTCGCGCGGCGCAGGCCCCCGATTCCACGGCGGTCGTGATTTGCCCGGGGGAGACGTCGTGGGTGTTGCGCACAATCCAGACGGTTGCGGCGGCGGGTACGCGGCGGCGCGCCGCTGCCACGCCATCGGAATCGAGCAGGATGTGCGGAATGCGCGGCGGCAATAAAGGAACAATGGCGGCGTCGGTGTTGTAGACGTCCAGCAGAATGAGGTCGCGCGGATTTCCCTGGCGGTCGATTTCGGAGGCAATCTCGCGCAGCGGGGCATCGTAGGTGAGGTTCAGATAATCCTTGCGGGCGAAGTACAGGGCGTCCGAGGAAATGTACGAAAGCAGGATGGCGAGCACCACGGCCCCTCGCAGCATAGGCGCGCGCATGCGCGCGGCACCCGCGCCCACCGCCAGGCAGAGGCAGGGAAGCAGCCACAGCAGGCGCGCGGGGACGAACGGATAACTGACCCAACGGGAGACCCCCAGATAGCCCACGCCGGCCGCGGCGGCGATCGCCCAAGCAGCGGGGAGCGGGCCGCGCCATTCCCTCAAACCGCGCAGCGCCAGCACCAGGAGCAGCGGCACCAGCAGCAGCGACCATGGCAGGAACGATTCGCCGATGGTGAGGGAGACCACCCCATAGCCGATTTTCAGAACATGCTCGAGCCATGGGTTTCCGGTGAGAGCGTAGCGCGAAGAGAAACCCGACGCTTCGCCCCACTTGCGCAGCGTGCCCGCCAGCGTAACCAGCCAGGGCAGGTATCCGGCGGCGATGGCGGCCGCAAAAAGAGCCAGGCGGCGAACGCCCAGGCGTCTCCAGCCGGCAACCAAAAATCCGGCAAGCAGCGCGATGCCGGGAAGGTAATGGGTCCACAGCAGAGCCAGCAGGGCGGCGGTTGCGGCGACGGCGAAGCGCGTGGACCGGGTCGCCGTCCATTTCCAAAGCAGGCCCGCGGCCAGGATGACCAGCGCCAGTTGCATGGAATACGAACGCGCCATGCGGCTGTAAAGGAGCAGGCAGGGAGAAAGCACGAACAGGGCCAGAGCCAGCGGCGTCGCGATGGGGGCTCGGGATGGCGGCGGCAGCCATCCCCAGAGAAGCACGGTCGCCAGTAGCGCCCAGAGGGCGGAAAAAGCGCGCAGGCGGGCGATGCCGCTCCACGGCAGCGGCCAGCCATTCCAGCCGCGCAGGAGCGCGAAATACAGGGGAGGGTGAACGTCCTTTTGCAAGATCGAAACGATTTCCGGCAAAGGGTGCGCGACCGTGGTCGCGGTGAACATCTCATCGGTCCAGACGGGGAGCAGACCGAGCGCCGGAAAGAGAAGGCAGGCTTGCAGGAGCAGCAGCCCGAGGAGCGGAACGTAGCGCGACATTCCCGTTCAGTCTATCTCGCTGCCGCTTTCGCTGTAGGTAAGACAGGCCTCCCGGCCTGTCTGCTTTAACATGTGGATTTCGTCCATGACGCGGCCGGTCCCGACCAGCTTATCGGCCAGCCGTTGGGCGGTGATGTGACTCATGCGAAATTCCTCCAGCATGGGGCGGCGCGTTCGCGGTCCCAATCCCGTTCCCGATCCCGGCGCGCCGGGCAACCAACGGCGGCATGCCAATGTGAAGGAAGGTCCGTCCGGCGCGACGGGGATGCCGCAGTTTTCAACCGGCTCTAAATACCTAAGAAGAAACGATTGACAATACCGCCGGCAACCGCCAAGCTATAGTTGAACGAGGTACATCGTGAAACCGCTTCGGACGTGGATATTTACGGCCATTCCTTTGGCGCTGCTGGCTGTGCCGGCGGTTGCCCAACCGGTGATTTCGGCGAAGTCGGGCGTGGTGGATTATCTGGAAGGGCGGGTTTTCCTGGGCGACCAGCAACTCGACTATTCTCCGACGCATTTTACCGATATCAAGGAGAACCAGATTTTGCGCACGGAAGAAGGCCGGGCGGAGATTCTGCTGACTCCCGGAGTGGTTCTGCGTCTGGCGGAGAACAGTTCCATCCGCATGGTTACCAACCGGCTGATTGACACGCGCCTCGAATTGCTCACCGGTTCGGCTTCCGTGGAGGCCGACCAGATCGCCAAGGACAACGGGGTGACCATCGCCTGCAAAGACGGCCAGGTAACACTGACGAAAGCACCGGGAGTATTTCGCTTCGATGCCGAACCCGCCCGCGTGCGCATCTTCAAAGGCGCCGCCGAAGTGACCCTCAACGGGCAAACGGTGGAAGTGACTGGCGGCCGGATGGCGATGCTGTCCGGAACCCTCGCGGAAGTGCAGAAATTCGACGTGAACGATACCGATTCGCTGGACAACTGGAGCCGGCGGCGCGGAGAGTACATGGCGATGGCCAACGTCTCCGCGGCCAAAACGCTGCTGGGCTCCGGTTCCCTGGCTGGGCTGGGTTGGGGCATGGGCCAACCGTGCATGGGCGTGTGGGGATATAACCAATGGTACGGGATGATGACGTATATTCCGTGCATGGGCAGTTTTATGAACCCATGGGGATTCCCGTACTGGAGCCCGTATACGGTGGGGCGCGCTTTCTACGGCGGCGGGTATGGCGGGTATGCCGGACGCAACGGCGTGAACCCTGCACGTGGCGGATACAATGCCGGGTTCCCCTATCCGGCTGCGGCGGCTACTTCCAGCGGTTATTCCGGAGCCATGGTGTCGGCTTCGTCCACCGGATCCAGGGTCGGAACGGGTTCCTCCTCGATGGGCGGCTCGACGGCATCGGGCGGCGCCGCCTCGGGCGGTTCGGCCGGACACGGCGGCGGAGCGGCGAGCGGCGGCGCCAGCGGCGGCCACGGCAGATAAAAAGCTGGGGCGGGGTGTCTGCGCGGTCTCAGCGTCTCTGCGGTGAAAAGGCGCAGCGACCCAAGCTGCACGGGCGCCAGGTCGCTCGAAAAGGGCCGCGCGTTGTCGAACCGCGGAGGAATTTTCACACGCCCCGAACAGTCCGCGAAACCGGCGCGTCCTGCCGGCTGCGTGCGCGGCCATACATAGAAGAAAACGGCCGTTCCGCGACCGCGGCAGACGACACAGACCGATCGTCTGCCCCACCAACTGCTTCTCAAGCGAGCAGTACCGAGGCTAATCCGCGCTCCGCTCCATGGCCGATTTGAGCTCCACCCCGGGCGCGAAGCGCGGCACGCGGCGCGCCGCAATCTCGATCGGGTTGCCGCTGCGCGGATTGCGCACGCGCCGCGCTTTGCGGTGCGACACCCCGAACGTGCCGAACCCGGAAATGGTCACCCGGTCTCCCCGCGCCAGGCTCGTCTGAATGCCCTCCAAAAAGGCGTCCAGCGCCCGCGCCGCCTGCACCCGCGTCAAGCGCGCTTCCAACGCTATTTTTCCGACAAGGTCTCTTTTCGTCACCCAGCCCTCACAGTATGGAGGCGAGTTTTATCAAAGCCAGCCGCCGGTGTCAATCCCGAGTGGAATTTTTCGCACCAATTGGGCTATACTGCCGGTTCGGAAGCACAGGAGATTTCAATGACCCCCGATACCGTAAAGCTGGTCGCCGGCGTATTGGCCGTCGTGCTCGTCGCCATCATCATCTTGCGCCGCAAAGGCAAAAAGAAGAACGAAGAGGACGACTTCTGAAGATATTTGGCCCCAGATGAACACGGATAAGCAAAAGCCTTAAAAGAAAAGCGCTTTTATCTGCGTTTGTCGGCGGCTAGCGGGAGTTTACTGAGGCGATCCTCGTAAGCGCCGGCTCATTCGTAAGAACCTCTATATTTTCAACCTGATAGACTGCCTCAGGTCGATTGGTTTTTGTATTACCCTGTATAAAAT
>Ga0181521_10001679_pt1 | contig 27102 bp, 34 predicted proteins | sample PEATcosm2014_Bin_32_FD_119764 | JGI IMG/M metagenome (GOLD analysis project Ga0181521, IMG submission 119764) | Peatland microbial communities from MTU Mesocosm Facility, Houghton, MI, USA - PEATcosm2014_Bin02_60_metaG | ecosystem: Environmental > Terrestrial > Soil > Wetlands > Peat | place...
ACCTGGTCGGTGGCCGGCGGGCTGCCATCGGCGTTGGGGGTCAGCAGGCCTGCGGCCGAGAGCTCCTGCATGGTGCTGTTCTGGCCGGCCACCCCGCTGTTCCACTTCTTCACCAGATCGGCGTAGTCGGCCGAGGCGGAGTTGATGCTTTTCTCGGGCCTCCCGGGAATAGCGTGAGGGGCGCCTGGGGCGCCCCCGAACAACTGGTTATGCTGCCCGACGACGTCCTCCACGGTGGACACGTCGCCGTAGCCATCCGCCTTGAGCGTCTGGGTGAGGCTCGAGGGAAGCTGGACGTTCTTGAGCTCGTTCAGCGCGCCAAGCACCTGGGAGGGGTTGGTGACGTGATCCAGCACCTTGGCCTGGGCGGCCGTGAGCATGACACCCATGGAGTCGAGATGCTTGACGACGTCCTGGATGGCCCGGACAGCGACCTTCGGGTTCTGGCCGGGTTCCCGCCCTCCCGCGCTGGTCTGGATGCCGAGGGCCGTGGTCGGCACCCGGTACTCTCCAAGCTGGCCGAAGATGTCGGAGACCGCTCCTTGGTTGAGCCTGGCATCGCTCATGTCGACGCCGGTGTCGGCCGCGTGCGCGATCTGGAGCAGGTCCGCTATGCGCGACAGGGCCTCGAAGCGCTCGCCCTTGCCGTACCCCTTGGGGTGGCCGCCCGTCTGCACGGTCCCGGTATCCCAGGATGCGCTGGCCAGATCGTCGGGGAGGCCCTGGTTGATAGAGGGCATCGGAGCGGTGAGGTTGGGCAGCCATGCCTGGACACCCTGGGTGGCGCCAGCCGCAGTGCCCGTGGTTGAGGGCGTGTAGCCGCCAACGGCGGCGCCTGCGTTGAGGAGGGCCTGCTGCTCCGCGGCAATCTGCTCGGGGGTCTGGGTATTAGGCATTGCTCAAGTCTATCATGTCTGGTTGAGGCGAGCATTGGTGCGATGGCGGTGGCAGTTGGCGCACACAACCTCACACTTCTCTAGCTCGGTAATCAACTTGGTCAAAGAAAAACCACACATGCCACTGACAGACAAAACCTTGTCACCACGCACATGATCGAAGTCCAGGGCTTCGGGGTACTGACGATAGCCACAGTCGATACATCCAACAGCCATCTTGAGAACGCTGAGGAGAAACCGACTCTCCTTGATGCGCTCCATTTCCTTGGCCTTGACGCGAGGATGTCGCTTGCGGTACTCACGTTGATAAGCTGCCTGCTTGGCTTGTGCTAAGGTCTGAGTCATGTTTGATTGTAGTAGGTAAGGGCGTCGTGGTAGACTCCCTGGATGACTGGCGTCAGTTGAGGCACGGCCTTCTCCATGTTGTCGAGCCACAACTGCCAGTTGGTCGTGATGGCCTTCTGCTCTGACTGGTAGTTGGGGGACGTCCCGGCGTTGGAGTAGTCCTGCTGGGCGATCTCGAAGTTCTGGTAGAGCTCCCGCAGGAGCTCGGTCTGCACGCCGGCCGGAGGCGTCACCGTGGGGTTGGTCCCGAACATGGCGCCGAACTGGTTGATGGCGTTCACAGCCTGCGCCTGGCGCGTACCGTCGTTGAACTGCTGCCACCAGATCGGATGCGTCTTCTGGAGCGTCTGCATGTAGGCGGCCCAGGAGTTGTACTCCTGGCTCTTGTCAGAGCCGGCGGCCTGCAGCGCAGCGTCATGCACGGCCAGCGACTTAAAGTAGATGGCGTTGCCGGCGGCGGCGTAGATGTTGTTGAGGAACTGCTGCGGCGTGTCGCGGATGCGGAGGTTGTCGGCCACTTGCTCGTTGTAAGCCTCGGCGTTGTACGCGTCGTTCTTCGACTGCGGGATGAAGTACGCGGCAGCCGCCTGGTTGTTGTTGACAAAGTCGCGGTTCTGCTCGACCCAGGCCATGGCCTGAGCGGTCTCGGGCATCGAGGAGTTGGTGCCGGCCACGGTCGACTCGGTCGCCGTGTACGCCGTGGCGTCGGGGTGCTGCTCGAGGAAATGGGTGAAGCCCTCGGCCACACCGTACTGCTTGATGGCCGCCTGGAGGTCGTCGCGCAGGCCGAAGTCCGACACCGTCACCTCTGCGCTGATGGGCGAGACATAGCCGATGATGGCCCGCATGAGGAATAGCACTTGCGTCTGGTTCCTGACCCGGGACACGAACTGCTGCAACTGCTGTGGGGTGGCGTCCTGTGGCGGGAAGACGTGGGGCTCGGGCCCCTTCATGCCGCCCTTGACCCACGCAGCCGTCTGTATCTTCTGCTGGTAGTCGAGGTTCTGCATGGTCTGGAACATGGCGTTGACGAACGCTGTGTCGTCGCCCTGCGCTGACTCGATGGCCCGGGACACCAGCGTGTTGGGCACGAAGTTATCGAGCATCGAGGAGTTCATATTCTCCTCGCCCACACCCCAGTTGAGTTGCCCCTGCACCACGTCCGTCGCGCCGTGGATCGGAGAGTAGGTGTTGCCCAGGGCCGCCGAGGTGGCGGCCAGGGCCTTGGCCCCGATGACCACCAGCGGTGAGAGGTCGGGGCGGATACCGTTCGAGAACGGGAAGATCACCTGCGCCGAGGTGAGCGTGCCGCCGAAGCCGGCCGGGTTGACACCCAGCATCGGGACGCCGAGGGCGGCGAAACCATCGACCACACCAGTGCCGAGGTAACCCGCGCCGGGGAGGGTGAAGTACCGGCTGCCCGCGCCGTCGTTGGCCGACGACACAATCTTGTGGACGCCCGAAATCATAATCTGGAAGCGACGAAAAGCGCCCGGGTTGTTGATGAGCAAGCGGCCCATGCGTCGGTACGCTTGCTCCTGGGCGAAGAAGAAGGGGCCGAAGTTACGGACAAGCTGGTCCATCTGTGTCCGGTCGTGGACGTTGTGGATGTAGCGGATAGTGTCGATGGCAGCGTTGTCGATGGCCATGTTGACGGCCTGGTCCATCGTGAGCTCGTTGCGAGCCAGCATCGGTTCGTACAGACGCATCCGACGCATATACTCGGCGGCGGTCAGCGGGTTGCGGGAGAGGTGATCCACGATGGGGTTCAGCACCCGGCGGAAGTTGGTGGATGTGGCCCGGTTGAACCAGTTGTCGGCATTGGGGACGAGCTCACGCCCCGGCACCTTCAGAGGGCGCTCGTCAATGGGGATCTGCGACAGCCGCTTGAGGCTGACAGGCCGGTTCTTGATGGCCTGGTCGAGCAGGTAGGAGTTGGCCTCGCCCGTCTTCGAGCTATGCGTGGCAGCGGTGAAGTTGTTGACCACATCGTCCGCCCACGCGTCGTAGGGGTGCATGGAGGGCGGGTCGCCATCGCGGAGAAGCTGCGAGGCCGAGAAGCCGGACCGGACGATGGGGTCCATGTTGTCGATGTGGGCCCGAACGGCCAGGCGGGCGGCCGCCATGGCCTCCTCTCGCGTGCCACCGGCATTGTAGACCCGACGCATGGCCAGCATGCCGTCGTGGCTCATGGCCGACTTGCCGATGGTGCGGTGCCAAATCTGCAACTCGGGGATCTGCTGCGTGGGCTTGTCGGGTCCGTACTCGGTGTAGGTGCTCGAGCGGCGCACCTTGGCGTCGCGCAGGTTGGCGAAACCGTGCTGCTTGACACCGACCGGGTCATCGTTGGAGTCGACCAGCCGTTCGCCGGAGCGCAGGGCGTCGAGGCCCTGCGGGCAGGCGATGACGTAGGCGGCGGCGTACTGGAGCTCGCGAGGATTGAGGGGCAGCTTCTCGAACAGGTGGTGCATCCGCAGGACATACTGCTGCTCGGCCTGCCGCTTCCACATAGAGACACGATTAGCCGTGCGGGCGAGGCCCTTCGAGTAGAACTTGCCGTTGACGATGTGGGCGTCCTTGCGGGCGTCGAGCTCTGCGCTGCTGATCTTGTCGACGTCCGGCAGGAGCTCGTCCATGAACTCGGTCTTGTAGCCCATGCGGGCAGCAGCCGTGTAGAGCGAGCTCCGGGCGGTCTCAAACACGCCGACGCGCAGGAGGTTCTGCACCATCTCAGCGGTGGCGATGTGCATGGCGTAGCCCACCGAGGTGAGGAGGGCCTTCTTGATCGGGTTCGTCAGGGCGTCGTAGGTCCAGTCGTCCAGCGTGCCGGTGAAGGCACGCATCCCCGACGCGCCCTTGCCGATATCATGGAGCATCTGGCCCCAACGGTGGACGTCATTGAAGCCGTGCAGTTGGATGTCGCCGGTCTGGTGCTCGAGGATGGCCACGGCCTGGTGTACGCCGTTGAGCCCCACCCTCGGGCGCATGGAGCCCTCGGGCGTGGCGCCGTAGACGCCCGACGCGTCGGGGTGGTAGTCCGGCAACTTCTGGTCATAGAGCCGCTGGAGAAACTTGCGGAAGCCAGGCTCGTTGATCTCGTTGCGGAAATCCTCAGACTTCAGGGCCTCGATGCCGTCGCCAAGGTCGATGCCCGCGTGCGCGGCCACGTTCTGGAGCATGACGTTGCGGTACATCTGGATGCGAGTGGGGACGTCGGCGTGGGCCATGGCCGTCACCACCCGCTCGGCGTAGTCCCGGCCGAGGCCGTACTGGAGTTCGAGGATGAGATCGTGGGCCCCGTGCATGGTGACGGGGTTCCACGATCCCACCTCAAACGCTCTCGTAGCCCTGTTGTATGTTGTGCCTGGGATGCGCGTAGTCAGCTTTCCGATGGTGCCCAGCATCTTGCCGTAGCCCTTGTAGTGGCCAGTGACAGGGTGCAGCCCATTGAAGTCGGCGTTCTGCATCGCCTTGCGGATGTCCTGCCACTTCGCACCGAGGTGGGTGAGGGCCGGGAGCTCGGACCCGAAGACTTCGCCACGGGCAAGGGCCTGGCGGAAGATGTCGACGGCGTCGTCCTGATCCTCTGCATCCTCGAGGCCCTTGACGTAGCGAGTGGCACCGGATTCGCGGATGGCGTCCCTGGAAAGAGCGAGGAACTGTGGGCCAGCGTGGGCCGCGGCGCCGGCCGCACGCTCGCCGGTGGGCAGGAAACTGATCGACTTGAATCCCCGCTTGCGCGCCAGCGCGACAGCGTACTGCTGCAAGGGAGACTTGGTGAGCGAGCCCTGGTAGTCGACACCGAACTTCTCGAACATCTCGTTGGCGATCTGCTGCCGGCCGGCGGGCGACGCGTCGAGGCGCGACAGCCGGTCCCATTCCTGGGGGCCCAGCAGCTTCAGAATGGCGGCGGAGTGTGCATCAACGCCCTCGGTGACGTGCAGCGTGTTGGCCGTGTTCAGGATGACCTGGGTGGTGGGGCCGCCCTTGGTCGCGTACGCGTCCGGGTCGACACCATGCCGGCCGAACGAGTAGTAGGACCCGGTCTCACTCTCGGCGCGGGAGATGGCGTGAACTTCACCGGGCGACCCGGTGCGGAACCCCCAGAGCTCGCTCTCGGTGGCGGGAGTGGCGTCGGTGACGTACTTGCCGAAGACCAGGTCCGCCAGCCGGGGCGCACGGGACAGGATGGCGGCGCCGTTGCCCTTGTTCGCCAGGATGGTCTCGTTGATGAACCGCTCCAGGTTAGCCGTGTTCTTGTTGGGGTTGGCCCAGTTGGCAGCGGCGGCGAGGGTGTCGGAGGTCATGCCGCGGCCGGTGTAGCCCATGCGGCCGAGAACCCCGCCCACGCCCTCGAGGCTGTGGGCCTGACCGACGACGCTGCCGGCGTTACCGAGGGGGTCGGTCCAGATGTCATAGAGCGCGTCGGACAGACCGGAGATGGCGTTGTAGGCACCTGACCGGTTCTCAAAGCCTGGCACACCCAGACCACGGAGCCCGTCAGCGATGTCCCGGCCGAAGCTGACCAGTTGACCCGTGTGGGGGTCCCGGTAGTTGGGGTTCGTGGTCCGGTTCCAGGAGTCGCGGAACATGACCTGGCCCTCGACCGTGGCGGCGCCGGCGGCGCCCAGCATTCCCGGGGCGAGTCGATTCTTGAAGGCCTGGTATCCGGCCCTGGCGGCCCGGACCCCGGTGAGAGCGGTGTCGGCCCCCTCTGCCCCCTCGGCTGCCGCCCCGGCTGCGCCGGCATCGGCACCAGCCTCGGCCAGCGCGCCGGCGATGGCAACGTCCCCGACGCCACCGGTGAGCAGCGTGCCGGCGGCGAACGCCCCGGCGATAGCAAGACCCTCGCCAAGTGCGTACCCCAGGCCATGTGTGGCTTCTACGTCATGCAGGTAGCGGTAGGCGTGCTGCATGTACGACATGGGCATGTTGCCGATCTTGCCCACGTCGCCTATGAAGTCACTGGCGCCCTGCTTGACGGCATGACCCAGGCTGCCGAGGGTGTTCGTAAGCCAGTTGCCGTCCCCGGTCTTGTCGGCGGAGGTGGCGGCGGTGGCCAGCGAGACATGGTTCCCGGTGGCGGCCACGCCCACAGCGGCGTTGGGGATGTTGCCCCCGTTCGAGGCCACATCCACGGCCGCGCCAGGCGACCCGCCCAACTCCGGCGCAGCCGAGATGGCCGCGTTGAGGTTGTCGATGACGCTCTGCGAGGGGTCTGTCGAATCGCCAGGACTGGCCGGTGGCACGGGAGGGTTCCCTGCCATCAACGGCTACCTGCGACCTGGGCGAGAGACTTGACCACCGTGCTCGCGCCGGGGCGCGCAGCGAGGCCCTTGAGCATGGCGCCGAGGGTCTGGGCTTCGCTGGTCTGGAGAGCCTGAGCCTGCTGGCCGAGGGGGCCCATCTGGGACGGGGGCGTGAGTAGGCCGGCTGGGCCCGGATGCGGGCCGGCCGCCGGCTGGAGGAAGCCCATCTTACCGGGCTCGGGGAGACCCGGGAATCCCTGGGCCGGAGGGGCGGGAGGAGTAGGCCCGCCGGCCGGCGCCGGCGCTCCTCCAGGGGCAGCCGGGGGCGGGGGGCCTGCCGGGGCTCCGCCGGGGCTGGGCATGGCGCCCGGGGCCGCGACGGGGAGGATTTCCTGGGACTGCTGCTGTGCTGTCTGCTGGCCGTACTCCTGTCCGGGCGCGGTCATCACCGGCACCTTGCCGGGGAGATCCGTCCTGTTGTTCGCGGGATTCCGCGCTCCTGCCCTGGGCATCTCTGCCTCCTCAGAAGAACGTAACGGTGGTGTATGTGGTGTCCGAACCGCTCGAGGTCAAGTAGATGTCGGACGGAAGGTTGGAGTTGTCGAAGGCGATGAGCGAAGGCGCGCTGGGGCTGATGTGGGCGCCGGTGTCGCCAGTGAGCATCTTGAAAGTAGTGGTATGGCTCGAGCCGCTCGACCCGGGCTGGATCAGAACGCCCTCGGCCCAGGAAGGAACCGCGTACGCGGTCGGCGTTGACGACAGCAGGGTCTCGTAGACGACGATGAGATCCGTAGCGTTGCCGGTGATGGTTTGCGACTGGACGTTCACGGTCCCCTGGGGAGTGGAGAGCGTGCCGCCAACGGTGAGGGCTGAGGCCATGTGTTATCTTCCTGGGGGTGGGCCGGCGGGGGTCGGCGGGGTCGGGCCTGCGCCGCCTAGCTGCTGCTCGGCGGGCGATTGCTGGGTCGGGGAGCGGAGTTGCTGGAGTAGCTGGTCGAGGGGCGGAGGGCCCTGAGCACCCTGCTGAGGAGCGCCCGGAGGCGGGGCTTGCCCGAGGCCAGGCTGAGTCTCGGGAGAACCTGGCTGGCTATTCGCCAGAGCAGCCTGCTTCTTCTGGAGGGATGCTTGAACCTCAATGACACACTCCTCGAGTTCCTTGTCGCCGGCGCGCTTCAACTGCGCTATCATCGCGATCTCATGTGGGTCCAGCATACCATTCTGGGCCTGGGCCTCCATACCCTTGAGCAGAGCGCCACGCAGGGCCTCGAGCTCGACCATGTCCCGCTCATGCTCCGGGTCCTCAATCAGCGGGTCGATCTCGCGGCTGGTCTGCATGGACATCTGGCCGGTACCGGTGCGCTGACCCAGTTCGATGGGGATGCCGGCGGCGTCGACCCCGGGCAGCGAGAACTTGACGTAGTGGAAGTCGGTCTCCCAGAGATCGTTGGGACGGTAGTCGTTGGAGACCACCCGGCCATTGCGGGGCAGGTAGAAGCTCGTCATCTTTGGGCCCCAGTAGGCCTTCTCGATGGCGATGGCGCGGCAGTCCTCGGCCTCCATGGCCTCGGCCAGCACGTTCTGGAGCTCGCCCAGGACGGGGTCGGAGGTAGCCGACGACACCTGGTCGCCACGGCGAGCGGTGCGGATGTTGGTGGCCGACTCCCCACCCCAGTCTGAGGGGATGCCGGCCTGGACGCGCTGGGCGCGCTCGAGGCGGTCGATGGCCTGGCCGACCTGGGCTCCTGGCTGGACCGAGACCGGCACAATGGTGCCGTTCTCGATCTCCCCCACCACGCCCTGGCGGCCATCCGCTATCTGGACCACCCGGGCGGATGAGGGCGAGTTGGGGTGGCTGACCACCCAGAGCTCGGGAAAGATCGACCGAGAGATGGCCAGCATCTCGTAGGCGGCCAGCTTCGACTGGCTGAGGAACATGTGCATGATGCCGTCAAAGTGGCCCTGCAAGCGGCCGAGGGTGATGCGACCGGGGACCACGGCCAGGCACATGCCGGCCTTGTTCTCGGCCCGCTCGAGGATGAGGCAGGAGGCGGAGCCCTCCGACCCGTCGTAGTACGTCGAGACTTCCTTGGCGGCGCCCTTCACCACCAGGACGGTCTCGTTCTCGTCGTTGTACTCGAGGAGCTCGAAGCGGGTCTCGTTGGTGAACTTCTTCCCCTTGAACAGCACCCGGGCCGCGTCCGCGTAGTGGGTGCGGAGCCAGCCGAGGGTCTGGGTGCGGCAAGTGATGATGTCGTGGGGCTCGATGTCGTCGGGGTCGCTGGCCGGCGAGGGGAACGAGTGAAGCGGGTTGAGGATGTGCCAGTAGGGCATCTCCCGCTTGCTGTGGAAGCCGGCGCCGACCGGCTTGACCATGACCGGGGCGCAGCCAAAGCCAATGAGGAAGCGGGACCGGCGGCCGGCCTTCTTCGTCATCTGGTTCATGTCCCACCTGGCCAGGAGGGCCTTCCGGCGGTCGTGGGCGCGCTGCTCGGAGATCCCGATGCCTGGCTTCAGGGGGGGGAAGAACACGTCGGGCAGCCGGCTGGAGAGCCGCTGCCCAAGCTGGTCGATGCCTTGCGTCAGGAGGTTGGCCACCGAGGGCTGTTCGTGGTCGTCCAGTTCCGGCAGCGGGACGATGGTGTCGCCCTCGTACATCGTGACCACCTCACGCATCTTGCCGATGCTGGGGCCCAGGTCGCGTACGCGGCGGTGGTAGGTGGCTACGACTTCTTCAGCGGAAACCGGCATTGGCGGCGGCCTTCAGCGAGGGAGGGGACAGACAGACCCAGTGTATCACAGCGTCAGAACGGCTGCCCCGACAGCCAGGTAGGCCGCTTCTGGCGGGCGGGGGGCTTGTCCGGCCGGTAGATGCGTGGAAGCTGGAACTCCCCGAACCACTGGGACATGGTGAGGTCCGTGGTGCGGCCGTGGGGGTACGTCGTCACTTCCTCGATCAGCTTCATGGAGGCGAAGCGGCCGAGGCTGTTTTCCTTCCACGGCAGCCGGACGGCGCCGCGCTCATACAGCGGGCCAAGCATCTGGACGCCGAAATCCGGGTCGCTCTTGTTCCGCTGCGTCGAGTGGGGTATGATCTTGACCCCTCGGAGCATCTGCCACTTGTGGACGAAGTCGTACTGGAGCAGGAACCGCTGGGCGGCGTTGATCTCGAAGATCAGCCACCGGATCGGCCAGCCCTTGTCGTTGCTCGTCTGCACCCATTCCTCGAGCAGCCCGCTGTACCGCTGCGTCGTGGAGTCGAAGTCCAGGAAGTCCGGCGCGTCGAGTTGCCGCTTCTCGAGATCGACCAGGAATCGCTGCTCCGTCTTCGGCTGGTAGATCCACCACTGGATGCCCCAGTATTTCGTGGGCGACGGGTCGACGGTCATGTACGACATCAGCGGCGGGGAGATGTTCTTCGGGAGCTCGAGCCGGTCGCGGTCGAAGTCGAGGCACCCGTCGTGCTCGCTGTCGCCGTAGATCCAGGAGCGGTTGACGAGGACGGTCTGCGGGTCTACGTCTTCTTGCTGGTAGAGGACTTCGAAGCGGTTCTTGCCGGTGTGCTGGAGGGTGCTGATCTTTCGCCAGTTGATGCGCGAAGGCGATAGTAGGCACCCGGTGGGATAGGGAGCGGCCCCCCGGCGATGGTGTTCAACGGCGCAGCGGTCATCGTAGTGCGCCTTGAACTTGATGTGGTGGTACTTGGGAACGGCCTCGAGGATCTCCCCGGTCTCAGGATCTTCAATCTGAGGTACCTGCTTGTCGAGGCAGTACCTATAGAGGTCGTCCGCGTCAATGCGTTGTCCTTGAAGAATGAGTAGGCCCCCGGGCTCAAGGCGAGTCTCAGCCAAGTCATCCCAGTCAGACTTGAGCGAATCGCGAGCCTCCATTGAGCGCTGCTTGCGGGGGTCCACCAGGTCGTCCCAGACGATGAAACGGTATCGTCCACCGATGAAGCCTTGGTCGATTCCATAGGAAGACCAGGTGGGTTCCTTCTCTGTGATGGCGCCGAGGTCAGCGTATTGAGCGACGACGAAAGCACTCGCTGTCCAGAGCTCCCGTTCCAGGGGCTTGAACCTCCCGAAGTCGGCGGCCAGTGTCGCTTCGGCGTCGAAGGCTGTGCCCCGGAGGAGCTCGTCGGCGTTAGCCTTTTCGGGTAGCGTTCGCTCGAGGGTGCGGCGGAGTCGGTTGGTGTACCGCTCTGCGAGAGGACCAGTGACAGAGCCCATCTGCCCCGTGAGAGCACGATTGCGGACTGTGATCCAAGCGGGAATGTCATGCGTGAAAAGAAGAGTCTTGCCCGACCCAGGTGGAGCGTTGATGACCACATATTCTTCCTCCGGTGTCTCGAGCAGCTTGACGACTTGCATCGCCGCTTCCTGCTGCCACGGCACCGGCACGCGGCCGAAGTACCGTCGTTGGAAGTAGCCGAAGTCGTCCCACGCCCGCTTCGCTTCGTTCGAGAGCTCGCTGTACCGCTTCGGCCCCGGCAGGTCTTCCTCGGCGCGCTGATGCGTGGTGGTCGTGCTCTGGTCCCGCTTGCCCTGCTCGAGCGCACGCGCTGTGGTGAGGGAGAACTTGGCGAACTGGGCCGCCTTGGCCATGGAATGGCCGGCGCCCCGGAGCTCCCAGTAGACCTTCTTCTGCTGTGCGGTGATGACCTTCGGCATCAGAACGGAAGCCAGTTGGGCAAGGTCTCGACTTCTTCGTCGTCGCCCTCCTGCATCTTGGGGCCGGCGTAGAAGAACGCGGTGACCCCGGGCTCGAAGGTCTCCTGGCGCGTGTAGATGACGGGGCCGTGCATGTTGCCGGCGCCGAAGGCAGCATTGAGGACGAGAGTGTCGACCTCGAAGGGCACGCCGCGTACGCGGCCGTCGAACGGGCCGTCGACGAAACGCTGCTCCTCGACTTGCACCGCGTGATCCTGGCGTGTCACGTTGAGAACGCCGGCCATGGGATCGAGCTCGTCATAGGGGTCCACCCCCTCGTACAGCATCACGACGGCCGGAAGTGGTCAGGCTCGGGGGCCTGGTTCACCACGGTCCCGGGGCGGATGGCACGGGCAGCGGCGATCTGGTTCTTGTCCTCCACGAAGCCGGTGTTGCCGATCAGCGTCTTGCCACAGTCGTTGCAGATCACATTCTTGTTTCGGCCTCCGCGCTGGACCTTGTGCGGGCAGGGCGGATGCGGGTCCACATAGCCGCACTTGCAGAAGCCGATGACGTTGCCATCGCCGTCGCGGCCGTACCGGCCGTAAACGTGCCGGGGCCCGTACAGGCAGGGGGGCTTGGCGTTGGGATCAGGCGGAGGCGCCGGCTCCCCGAAGGGGTTTGCAAAAACGGGGGTGTTTGCTGACGCAGCAAACACGGCCACCGGGGCGGCGCCGATCCGCCGATGCTTGATGGCAATGAGCTCGGCCTTGAACTTGGGGATGCCGGCTGCGACGAGATCCGCGACGTAGGGATCGTCGGGCGCGGGGGGGTCGAAGGGGTTAGCCACGGATCTCACCAGTTACCACTATCATCTCATGTAGGAGTTCCGCAGTACGTCGAGCTTCGGAATACCGCTTCCAGGTCTCCACCGGAATGCGATGAGTGGGCTGGGTGTCATAGCCGGGGAGGTGCGGGTAGAAGACGCCATCGCTGCCTCTAATCAGGTCGATCTTGTCCATCATTTTCCTTCGGGCGGTGGGGGAATGGGCTTGCCAGGGGCCTTCGGCTGACCGGTCTTCTTCGTCTGCTTGCCGTCTGGACCCGTGACGGTGATGGTGTCCTCGGTGCGGACCGTGCCGGCGATGTGCCACAGGATCGGGGCGATGCAGGCGCACCCCGGGGCGTTGCAGTTCTGGGGCCGGGTCCACCCGAACTTCTGGGCCCGGGGGCTGTGCCGCCAGCGGACGTGGCCGCAGTTATGGCACAACGAGGTGCTGTATTCCTGCGAGTCGAGTGACAGTCGCCACCAATACGGGTCTAGGGTCGCCACACCGGTCTCCGCCACTCGTTGCAGATGAAGCAGCGGCGCTTGGCAGCCGCCGGCGCTACCCGGTGAGTGCAAGGGCGAGGCGCCTTCCTTCTAGCCAACGAGATCCTCCAGACGCACGCCCGGGTACCCGCCGACTGGCGGGTAGGTCCCGGGCTCCGGGTCGATTACTTCCGTCCCGCAGACGAAGCACGCCCACTCTTTCGTGTAGACGCCGCGGCAGCGGGGACACTCCCCCCGTCCTCTCGTTCGAAAGAGACCACGCGATTCCGGTCCTTTGGGCACCGGTGGGAAACGAATGTCGCGATAGCCACTTGCTGGAGGGAGCACTTCGGGCATCTCCAGTTCGCCACGTCAGAAGGGGCGTTGCGGGTCCTCGGCGCCGGCGGCCGCGGCGACCGGCTCGGCCCGCTCGGCCGTGGTGAACTCGACGGTGTTGTACGAGAGCTCGGCGCCGACGTTCCAGGCGTTGAGGTAGTGCTTCGTCTTGGTCTCGCCGTTCGACTCGTAGGTGTCCGTCTTCTCGAGGCCACGCACGATGACGCGGTCGCCCTTCTGGAGCGACTCCGCGACGTTCTCTGCGAGCTCGCGCCAGCAGGTGATGTCCTGGAAGTAGGCCTCCTGGGCCTCGATGCCCTTGGCGGCGTTGGCCTTGACGCCCGGGACGCGGACGCTGAAGTTGCAGACGGCCAGGCCAGTCTGCGTGAACCGCAGTTCCGGGTCGCTACCGCTGATGGTCCCGACGATGGTGATGAGCTCCGACATGGGGTTTCTCCTCCCGTTGTGGTCTGTTCATCCTACACCCCCCTGCGCTTCGAGTAGGGACCAAGCATGTAGATGATGAACGCGCCGATGATGATGTCGAGCAGTGTATCAGACACCCAGACGATCCCGGTAGTAGGCCACCGTGAGGGCGATGCCCTCCTGGAGCGGCACCATCTTGTGCCGGTCATAGCCGGCGGCCTCGAGCCCGCCGCTATGGGCGATGGTCTGTCCTGGCACCTCGCCGGGACGCATCGGCAGGAAGGTGATTGGCGACGTGCTACCGGTCTGCATCTCGACTTCGTCCCGCACGGCAGTAGCGATCTCGAGAACCGAGGTGTGCCGGATGGGACCCACTTCCCAAGCGTCGGCCGGCTTGTGGCCGGCCTCCAGCCGCTCGATGGCCATGACGAAGACATCGGCCACGTCCTGCACCCACACCATGTCGCTGATCTGCGAGCCGTCGCCGTACACCTCAATGGGGTGACCGGTGAGAGCCTGGTGGATGAACGTCGGCATGATCTTGCGGACCTTGCTTGAGCCCCACGGCGCGCACACGCTCTGCCCGGGGCCGTACGCGTTCATGGGCCGCACGACTTGGACAAGGCCGCCGAGGTTGTCGTTGAACATATAGCACAGGTCTTCGGCGCACGTCTTCGTGATCGTGTACCCACCACCACCCTGGTGGCGCATCCAGTGGTTACCCACAGCCGCGTACGCGACTGGGATATCGTACTGTTTCGCTGCGGCCAAGACGTTGAGGGTGCCAAGGATGTTGGTCTCCACAGCAGGATACGCATTGCTAATGGTCTCCTGCGTGCCCAGAACGGCCGCAAGGTGGATGATGACATCGGCGTGAGCAGCAGCTTCCGTGACAGAGGTACGATCACGCACGTCCCCCAGGAAGCGGATGTGCTGAAGCATGAAGGGCGGGAACTCTCGGTCGAAGACGATTGGCTCATGGCCTGCGTCCTCCAGCGCTGTGCGGACGTGCTTGCCGATGAAGCCGTTGCCGCCAGTGACGAGTACCTTCATTCCTCCGTGAACCCCTGCGCCTCGAGGGCCGCCTGCCAACAGGGCCCATTCGCCAACTTGACCTTGTCTTCGTAGGGCGTGCCGACCTGGCGGTAGAGCTCGAACTTGATCGACTCGAAGGTACCGATGATATCGCAGAGATCCTGGTACCGCCAGATACGCAGAACCGGGGACGATATGTCGAGGGCACCAACGCGCGTCAGGTAGTCGTCGGTGATGATGGCCAGGATATAGCCCAACTCGCCGGCGGTCTGCGGGGCCACGTCGGGCACAGCAGAGATGTACTGGTCGAGTCGCTCGCGCTTCTCAGGGGTGACGTAGGGCATTGGCGTATTCCTTCACGATGTCCAGCCTGCGCTGGAATGGGTGGATGCCCCCGGGGTTGATGGCCCAGGGATGGTCGGGGATCTCAGGATCGAACGGATGGCCGCATAGCCACGGCACTTCGTTGAGCTCGTCGGTGTGGTCGGTCTCTCCGAGGAACTTCGCCGGATCGCCGTGGGAGTAGTCCCAGTCCCAGCCGAACCACTCTTTGAAGAAGCCCTCCTCGGCCCACTGCTGGTGGTACCAGACGAACCGCTCCTCCCAGCAGCAGTCGAGCATCTTCTTCGTCGCGTCGCAGGAGAGAAGCACCTGGACGGCGCCCGTGAGGCCCTTCGGCATGGCCACGGGCCTCTCTGGCGTGACGTGGATACGGACATCTTGCTCGGGGTTGACGATGACAGCATCGAGGTCGATGTAGACGATACCTTCGTACCGGTCGAGTAGGTGCCGGCGCCAGGGGATGCTTGCGTACACAACGGCCGTGCCGAGATTGCCGGCGATGGTGCCGACGAGCCATGCGGTCTCCCCCGGGCTGACGAAGCATGGGCAGTAGTCCATGCCCCATCGCTTGGCGTAGGCCCGGAACAGAGGCTCGGTGATGGGAGCGATGCGCTCGGTGTACTGGTCGCCAGGACGCGCCGAGATGACGGTGGTCAGGGCCCAGGTCATATCAGCCGGTCCTTCGAGATCCGGTCGCGCAACCACTGCTCCTGGGCGAGCAGGTCCAGAAGGAACCGGCGCAGCTTGTCCGGGTAGGCGTCGAGGCCGTACTTCTGGATCGCGTACGTGTCGATGTAGCTCAGGAGCTCCCGGCAGTCCTCAATGAGCTCCCGGGCGGTCTCCTCCCGGCCCGTCATGCTGGTACCTCCGGCGGAGCCGTTCGCGCCAGGTAGCGCTCGAGTACGGTTGGGCGCTTCCACCGACGCCAGTTGACGAAGTAGACGGCGCCCCACACGGCGCACCAGGGGTAGATGCCCCAGGTGTGGGAGGCCGCACCCCACGCTGCCCAGAGGGCCTCGCAAGTCATCCCGACCACGAAGCCGCTGCGCTTGCGGAGGCCCACCATGTAGACCCCGATGCAGCCCACGATGTTGGGCGCCTGGAGAAGCACGTTGAGCTCGGTGCCAGTCACAGGTCGTAACCCTTCTTCCGCAGCCGGCGCCGACTGCGGGAGTTGGCGACGGGGAGGGTGTTCTGGCCCTCGAGGGCGTCAGCGATCCGGGTCAGTTGGACGATGATCTTGCCGGCGTTCGAATGACCCAGCACCGAGATGTCGTTGAGGTCGTCAGCAATCCGGGCCAGGTGGCCGGAGGGCGGAGTGGTCACCCGGGACACGGCCGGCGGGGTCGGTGCAGCGGGGCCCCACCCGGCCCTGGCCGCGGTGACGACCGACTCTGCGAAGCGGGCCCGGTTCAGTTGGTCCTGGCTCTCCGGCTGTGGCGTCGGTTCCTTCTTGCCCATGTCCCCTCCCAGGAGATCGTGCCAGGGGGCCGCTTTCGACACGGCCGGGATCAGTCAGCTCAGTGGAGGCGCCGCACCCCCCGACACGTACATCCTAGCGCGACGGGTGGGGTAGGATGTACCTGGGCCAGCGCGCAGGCCCCGCCACTGGGTAGCTCCCGGTGTCGCTTCGCAGTACCCGACTCTCGAGATGAAGCTGTTGGCGCTGTGGGGACGGGTGCCCCGCCGGGTTCGAATCCCGCCGAGAGGGTCAAGCTCGGGCTAACACCCTGGGCAGCAGTGCCCCCGTCCCCCGCCGGCAAGGCGGGATCGGGGTGTGTATCCCCCCGTTGGCGTGGCGTCCGGTCTCCAAAACCGTGGCGGCAGGGTTCGAATCCTTGGGGATGCGCTGGTCAGGTGGACGATGGCGTCCAGCAGGCTGTAAACCTGTGGCTTCGGCACCGGGGGTTCGATTCCCTCCTGGCCAACTAGCATTGGATGAGGTAGACGTTCCCGGCCGACCCGGCAGCAGCCGAGGTATTCAGGCCGGAGCCGGTGGCTGATCCGTGGGAGCCGCCCACGACCGAGGACGAGAATCCAGAGGGCAGAGATCCGCTGGAGATGGACGTGGAGCAGAGCACGATCACTCCGCCGCCGCCTCCACCGCCGCCGCCGGAGTTGCCAGACACCCCGTTCGCCCCGGCGCCGCCGTTGGACGAGAAGACCACGGACCCGGCGCCGGCGACAAGGGATTGGATCATCAGGATCAGCGCGCCGCCGCCCTGGCCCCCACCCCCACCGGAGCCAGTATTGCCACCGCCGCCGCCTCCACCGGAGCCGGCCGTCCAGATTACCCCTCCCGACGTGACGCTCCAGAGGGCATGAGTGGTGGCATCGACAGCATTGCGAGGAGCGGTGCCCTGAGCCGCCGTGGGCGCTGTGGACGTACCGGCCGCGCCACCAGCGTTGGTGTTGCCCTCCCCGCCGTGCCCCCCGGAGCCGCCACAGGATGGGGTAGTAGCGGCAGACCCGGCAGATCCAGTGGCCGACGCACCACCATTGCCCCCACCACCACCAGCCGCCGCCGTGTGCCCACCGGAAGCGGCCCCCCCGGTGGCCGTGTAGCCGGCCTGGCCAGAAAAGTCGAAGGTGAGGGTGCCGCTCGAGGGCCCGGTCAGGGCCCCGGAGCACCAGATCCGGTACCCGTTGGCGGCCACCGTGACCCCGGCCGCGCCGGTGATGGACGCAGCGTAGATGTCCCGCTGCATGGTGTACGTCGACCCCGACAGGGTGGCGCCGGCCACGGTGCCCCCGGACCCGGTGAAGTTCAGGGCGCCGTCCGATCCGTCCCCGAACAGGCCCAGGTTGCCGGAGGCGTTCGTCCCATTGGTCCCATTGATCCCATTGGTCCCGTTCGTCCCATTGGTGCCCGCAGCCCCGGTGGCTCCGGTGGGGCCGACCAGGCCCCCCGGCGAGACAGCCGATCCGGAGTTGACGGTCGAGGTGGAGGAGGCGTTCCCGGTGTAGCCCAGGTTGGTGAGGGTGACGTGGACCCCGTCCCCGTTGATATTCGAGACCTGGTAGTAGCCACCGTTGGCCACGTACAGGATCTCCCCCGAGGCCATCCAGGTGTTGTTTGCGACCGCAACGACTACGGTAGAGTTGATGGACGGCTGGGTGAAGTTCGAGGTGGTGGTGGTGTAGGCGTTGACCCCGTTCGTCCCGTTGGTGCCGTTCGTCCCGTTGGTGCCGTTGGAGCCCGCCGGCCCGGTGGGCCCGGTCGGGCCAGTCGGGCCCGTGGGACCAGTGGCACCTGTGGCACCGGTCGCGCCAGTGGCGCCGGTGGAACCCTCGGCGGCCAGAACATCCCAGTACGATGGGCTGGTGTCGGGCTCCTGGTTCAGCGAGTCAGCGATGGCGATGTAGCTCGAGCCCCCGTAGCTGACAGCGTCATCCACCACGTAGGTAATGCTGGCCGACCAAGGGCCGGCCCAGGTGATCCCCAGGGGGATGTCGCTCTCGACGGACAGGTTGACAGTGGCGCCGCCCCCGGTGACCGAGACCGAACCGTCCGAGGAGTGAATCCCAGAGGTACCGACAGCCTCAGCCATCGCTCAGAGCTTCGGCGCGCCTCCGGGCGTAGTGGGGCCCGGGGCAGGGCGGGGGCTCGACCACGATCTTCGGCCGGCGCAGTCCCCGCTTGGCCTTGGGTTCCGGGGCCGCCGGCGCCGCCGGCGTCAAGAGGACGACCAGCGCAGCGAGGGAATCGGCTATGGAGTTCAGCGTCCCTACGAGGGCGCGGGCTTCGGCATCTTGCATGTCCCAAGCGTACCACATCCCCTCTTGGCCGCCGTTGACCCCAACATCTTGTGGTCAGCGGGCCCAGACCACAACCCCTTGTGGTCGGGGGACGCGGCGAGCGGGGGGTGTACGATGGTAGAGACAAGCAGCCATGCGCCTGTTAGCTCTGGGCCGAGCCTCGTCCGCCAAAGTACGAGTGCGCCAGGAAGCAAAGGGCCGGTGATCAGGGATTTTTCGAAGTGGGGACCTCCCTACTTTCCGAAGCGCGCTTGTAGTGTTTAGGGTCGAGGGTTGAGCCTTCCGCCCCTGGAGGGGGCTCCGGCTCCCCCCAAGCCGGAGACACCGTTCAGGTACCCCGTTCTGCTACAGGAAGTGCCATGGCGCCGACCTCCCGAATAAGACCTATGACACATCCCCCTGGGGGCCGAATAAGGGTCTATGGGAGTCGAGTTTGGCACGCATTTTCGTGTAGATGCAATGACGTCATTATAGTCACCCCTCCTGGGCACACCCCCAGTAGTTGTGCCTGCGAGGAGTCGTTGCGATTGCAAACAATGCGAATGCAAGGACTGTTGACCCTCCGTTAGGATGGTTTCATTGGTCCTGTGTGCGATTGGGAGTGAATGAGTGACAATGAGCGTTGCAGCATCGTCGCAGCATCGTGGGCACACTGCCTCTGGGCCAAGGAGCGAGGCAGGATCGGCCAAGACTGATGACCTGGCTCGCATCCTGCGCGACCTGGACGACACACAATGGCGGAAGGTGTCGGCATCATGACCACCTACGTCGATACCTATGACCTGGACACCTTCGCGGCCATGCTTCAAGAGGAACGGCCCGAGGACGTGCCACAAGAGGGAGGGAACGTCACCACCCTTACCTTCCCTCACCTGCACGAGCACGGGACAGACGCGGCCACTTTCCTCCGCAGGATGGTTGCAGGGCTCCCAGAGTCCCTGCGAGTGAGTCTGGGACAGGACTAGGCGAAACGGCCCTAGGGCCGTCTAGGGGAACGCTCAACCCCTACTGATTGAGCCAGAGCATGACGAAGGGAGACAGAACCATGACCACGCATTACGGATCAGAGCGACACCTTGTCGATGAGGCGACCGATCTTCGCCTACACCTTGAGGACGACCACGGTAAGGAGGTGAGCGCGTACAGCCACGGTGAGCTAGTGGACCTGCACGCCGAATGTCACGCCGACGACAAGAAGCGGCAGGGACGCAATCCGCTGAGGCTCGTTTGCGCTTGCCGAAGCGTTCGGGTTTTTCCTGAAGCGATGGACGTTGGGCCGATTATCTGCGGCGCCTGCGGAAAGGACTTCGAGTAGGTCGGGGACGTTAGTCCCCACCGCGTACGCGCTAAGGGGCGTGCGCGATGGGGCACGAAGGGAGAACACAATGGAACGGACCACCACCACCAGGCACCCGGAGGACCAGAAGGCAGCGGTCAACCGCTTCCGTCAGTCCAAGGTGTGCCAGCTTTCGCTGCTCTGCTCCGCAGAGGCAACCACCCGCGGCCAGCACCCTGTCCTGGGGGACATTCCCCTCTGCCAGCGTTGCGCCGACACGCTCGCAACTACGAGCTTCAGTGGCGGGTATAGCGTCTAGCCTCTCGCATAGGCCCAGAGATGGGCCTATGCTTGAGGGTAGGCACTACCGCCCACCACGACGACAGGGGGACACCGTGTACTCACCACCCAAGGCAACACTAGCCGACCTGGATGCAGCCGACCTGGTCACCTCACTCTACGGACCCGACCTTCGGCAGACTCCCAGGGCCTACACCGAGGACAGGCGCGCGGCCGGCGACAGGCGCGTCGAGGTGCGAGGCCTGGACCGCCGATGCTGCCCACCCTACAGCGTGGGCATCGGGCCCGGGGGCGACCTGGTCATCATCTGGGAGGACTAGGCACGGGCCGCGTACGCGGTCGCGGGTTGCCCTGTACTTACTACCAGACGGAGGAACGGCGTGACACTCAGACGAACGGAGCCGGACACTCCGGCGCAATGCGAGCGGAGATCTCAGGGCCGGCGGTATTGCTTGACCGATGAGACCTTGGGCGACAATCTTTGTCGCTACTGCGAGGCATGGGAAGATGATGGCGATGACCGATACGACACAAGAGAGGAGTTCGAACGTGACAAAGATGAGCGCTATGGATGCTAGGGACCGCGTCACTGATGACGAGTTCGTCGCCATGACGCCGGCCGACTTCAACCGCGTACGCGGTTACGATCCGCTTACGCGGACGTACACGGACGTGCCGCCGGAACCGTTGCCGACGCAACAAGAGCTCGCCGTGCTCTACAAGAGATGGGCCTTCCGCAAGAAGCACGGATAGGGCAATGACGCGTCAGAGCCCCGGAATGGTCTCCCACTCCGGGGCTCTTTCGCGTGCTGGCCGGTTCCCGATACGCCACGGTGGTGATTCGAACCCCGCCGTTACCCGATGCCTTCGGACGACGCTCGCAGGTCAGTTCCCGCAGCCGGCCAGATCAGTGTTCAGTGTACTGTCGTTTAGAGGTCTAACGTACAGTATATCAGTTGAACGCAGCTACGCGCAGTCGAGCTCGGTAGCCGCAGTCGAGTAGGTGTATCCACTCCATGTGCCGGCGTGGGTACAATGAACACTCAGGGTCCACCGGGTGGATCTGAGTGAGCGACAGAGGGTCGCAGTCACAGCCGAACGCTCGCATCCACCAGGCACGCGCCTTGAGGAACCGCTTGTCCTGCTCGGTGAAACTCTCGTCCCACCAGTCGAGGTCAGGGTCCTCCATCGTCCCCTCCTTCGGTGCGCCGGTAGGCGTCGCAGATGCGCTGGACGTGAATGAGGTTGCCGAAGCAGTAGGTTTCATCTTCGTCGGCACCTCCACCCGTAATGGCGTCGTTCGCTTCGTCCCAACAATCCCGAAGCGCGTCTACCGCACGGGCTAGGCGGGTGGTGAGGTCGGCGTTCTCAGCCTCCAACTCCAACCGCTCGAGTTCGTGGTCGCAGGACTCGTCACCCATCATCGTCCCCTCCCGTATTTGTCCTTGTGGAATACCAGGCATGGCACCCATTGGTTGTCGTCGGGCCCGCAGACCCCACGCTGGAGCCCCTGTAGGGGCCCCAGCCGCTTGTGAGGATGGAAGGTGAACCGCAGGACGCAACACAGCGGGAAGTGGGACTCGAGCCCGCAGCGGAAGTCGAACCATCGCCAGCCCAGTCGCGTACGCGGCCGCCTCAACGTGTGATCCCCAACCAGATGATGTTGGTGATGGCGACGCCCAGGAACATGCCCGAACATGCTCATGGCGTCACCAGATCCCCACCGACCACCTCGATGGCCGGCTTGACGTACATGCGCTGGTGGCACCGGAGACAGAACCGGGCGAGGTTGATGACCTGCTCCGGCGTGAGCGTGTAGCTGTTGACGCCGTGCGGTGTGGCCATGGTCAGAGCGAGCACGTCGTCCAGTCGCTCGCCGTTCTCTGCTCGCGGTGCCACGGTGCCCATGATGTTGCAGGGCGTCACCGGGAGCTCGGTGGGCATGTCGGGCTCGAGCGCTTCGATGACTTCGTCATCGGTGGGCTCCTCCATGATGTGCAGCTTCGGTGTCTCGTCAGTCATCCTGCCTCCAGGTAGCTTTTGAGGGCGTCAAGGTGACGCTCCACAGCGGCGCTAGATTGAGCCACGACGTTTCGGCCTTTGAAGGACCAATAGGTCAGACTGGTTCCGGTGAGCATGGATCTGACGCCGTCCCGAAGGCTGGGGCCGTGGGCCGGCCACATGCACAAAATGGTCTATAAGGACGAAGCCAACGTCCACTGCTGCGTTGTAGGTGAGAAAGAGTCCGGGCCACAGCTTGCCGGATGACACGTAAGACTGCACCTTGCATAGCACGACCCCGCCAGCTCTGACGACTCGGAAGCATTCGCCCAGGCCGGCGTCAATGTCGTCTTGCACGCCCCGGGGGGTGGTGGGTGTGCCTGCCATCCCATACGCATCATGAAGTCCCTTGATGCCGCTGGTGGCCCGCCCTCCCACGCTGACATAGGGAGGGTCGAAGGCCACCGCGTCGAAGACGCCGTCGCTGTCGTACATGCGGCGGAAGTCCCAGTTGGCATCGTCCTTGCGGTCCCGGCACACCAGGTCACCGCCGTCGAGCGGGTTGGGGCGCCACACGCGCCACCAGGTGCCCCGGCCGTAGGTGGGGTCCAGGATGCGGTCAGACCGGCGGAGGTAGCCCAGCTTGGCCACCTCCGCGATGAGCAGGGCGTTGGTCTGCCAGCTACCGGCCGCGTACACGACCGCGTCGTCGGGTGCTTCTGGCAAGGTCCCTCCTCTCCTGACGGTTCCGGCAGTCCGGCGGGCGCGGCGGGCGCAGATCCTCGGGGAACTCCCCGTAGGTCTCCTCCCAGTCCTTGACGGACTGCTCCTGGTGGTGCCTCACGGCCAGGACCCGGCTGAACCAACGCACCCGACCGCGTACGCGGACGGCCGTGCGTGGCGTCGTGCGGCCCGGAGTCGAACGGACGCCGGCGCTACCAGCCCGCGTCATCGTCCGGCGTCCGTATTGCGGTCATCGGTGCCCAGGTGCCGGTTCTCGAACGCCCGGAGGGCGCAGAGGTGCCAGATGGCGGCGATGAGATGCGGGAACACTCCGATGACCGGATCGTCGTCGTTCTCGATACCCTGTTTCCAGAGGTTCAGGTGGCGCTCGGCGGCGGCCAGTGATAGCCCCCACTTGTAGCCCTTCTCCCAGTTGCGGTCGGCGTACTTCTGGCAGCCCCGGCCGTAGTGCTCTGCGAGCTCCCACATCACGTCAGGCGGGATGAGGTCGAAGCGCGCTAGCTTGGAGCCCTTCTCGCCCCCCGTGTTGGGGTCCACGATGCGAACCTCGAGCGGCGAGTAGAGGTCGCCGGCCTCTGCCTGGGCCATAGAATGGCCCAGCCGCTCCTCGAATGCCTCCTGGGCGGTGTCTCGGAACAGTGTGTAGGTGAGCGGCGTGCCGTCCCCACACTCGACGGCCCGAAGGATCTGGAGGCCGATGGCCTTGGCCACAGTGAGCTCGGTGGCCACGCCCGTGCTGTTCTCCCAGCCCGGGAGCAGCAAGATAGCGGTGCAGCTAAGGATCTGCTCGATGTCCCGGGACATGGCGTCTTCCATGGTGAACGGCAGGTCCGGGTAATCATGCTCGTCCATGCCGAGGTCACGGTCCATGTCGGCCGGCGAGATCACATACCAGCCGGCCTCGTACATGAAATCCCGCCACTCGTCAAACGCCGGGAAGTTCCACAGCGGAATGTCTCGCATCGGGCCGGCGATATAGACGCGGCCCTCTCCCTTAGTACGTCCCATCCGGATGTCCCTCCTGTTCGCCGTATAAGTGTCGGAGAATATGGGTGAAGTCGGCCAGTCCCATTAGGACGTATGAGCGCTCCACGGCGTGCCGCCGGCGCTTGATGACGACGGCGCCCCAGTCGGCGCCGGCGTTCACGGCCTCCTGCTGCGCCTCCTCGAGCCACACGGAGAGTTGCAGCGTGCCGTGGTCCTTGCACTCGATGACGACTTGCGGCGAGATGCCGGTGAGGTCGCCCTGGTCGGCGGCCCCGGTGAGGGCCCGCCTCTCGCAGCGGGGGAAACCCCAGGCCTTGAAGTAGTCGCGCACGGCCGACTCGAAGGCCGTGCCGCGGCGCTTGTTGGCGTTGACCATTACCGGCCTCCCCATCGGATGATGCTGACATCGTAGCGCGCATGTGTGTCCATGGTGTACCGCAGGGGCTCGGGCTTGCGCGCCACGTTCATCTTGGCCATCTTGAGCACCATAGTCTGACCTGTCTTGTCATCCGGATCAGCGTACACACCCATCTGGGCCCGACACGCACCAGCAATACCCACGGACCCTCCTCCCTGGTGCTGAAGGTGGCCTTCTTTAGTCTTTCGCATGTGACGCACGAACAGAATGGCAGCACCCGTATTGTGGGAAACCACCTTGAGAGGAGAGAGGACACGGCGCACCTCCTGGTCGTTGTTCGAGTTGATCTCGGAGGAGATGTAGGCCATCAGGGGGTCGATGATGACCAAGTCGATCTGGTTCTGCACGATGGCGGTCTCGAGGTGGTAGATGTCCTGGGGGAGCCATAGGGGCCGGCCGAGGGGATCTCGCTCCGTCTTGACCCCCTCTAGGGCCATTATATTCCCCGGGTCGCCCCCGGCGGCCTCCACGCGGGGCAGGATGGTCGTCCCCAGGTCGTCCTCGGCCCCGCAGAGCAGCACGCGGCCCTGGAAGCCACGGGAACCGTCCGGCATCCGCTGGCCGGCGGAGACCCGGGCGGCCAGGTCGGTGGTGACGGTCGACTTGCCGGTGCCGGGGTCGCCGTCGAGGATGCTCATGGCGCCCAGGGGAATCCAGCCCTGCCAGAGCCACTGGACCTTCTCGCGCACCACCTCGGACAAGGGCTTGACGATGGGGTGATCTGGAGCCGTCACGCTCTCGCTCCAGACCCACCCATCGTCAGCCCATGCCTTTTCGTCGCTCACGTCGGGGATGCGCGCCACTCGCGCTGCCACCTCACGCTCCAGGATGGCCTGGGTGGCTGGGTCGGTCCCCTCTGGGTGCGGCGTACTCAGGGGCGGCGGTGGCTCGATCTCGGCCCGCGCCCTACGGAGATGGTCAATCTCCGCCTTGTATTTCTCGAAGCTGTCGCTCACGGCGGCGTGCCACCTCGGCCTTCCGGTCCCTTGGCTTGTCCTTGCGCTGCGCCGCCACCCAATCGGCGTTGGCCATCTGACAGTCCGCGCATACGGGCGTCCCATTGCGCCGGTGGCGCATGTAGCCGGCCCGGGTCCCGCAGCCCTGCGCATTGGATGGAACATGGTCGACGGGCTCGAGGAAGTCCACGGCCACGTCGATGCGGGCGCGTACGCGGTCGAGGGAGGCCTGCGTCTGCCCGCCCCAGACCCCGAACCGCTCATGCCGAAGACCCCAGTCGGCGCACTCCGCTATCACCGGGCAATGCCAGCACAGGCACTCGATGGCGGCCATCTGGGTGGCAAGGTCGTCATCTGCGAACAAAGCAGCCCGGACGGCCCTGGAGGCGCCCCGACAGGCAGCACGCTGCTGCCAGTCAGGGCGTCCCAGTTGCGGCACGTCGTCTGCGTGGCCCCCGGTCAGGAGCTCGGTCACAGGGCGACCGCGCCCAACTCCTCGGCCATCCGGACGAGCTCATCGAGCTCGAGGTACTGGTCGTAGGAGAGCGGCCAGCCGTTCTCCTCCACGAACTTCCGCGGGACGGCCTTCACGTCGTCGCCGGGGAGGGCGTTGACCCGGTCCACCATCTGCTCATGGCTCAGGTTGCGGAGCTCGAGGCTCTGCCAGCCGCCGGGGCCGACGCCCTGGTGCTCGGTGATGGGCGCCGGGTCCTCGCCGGCCACGATGGCCGTGGGGGTCTCGGGCGTGACCACGGTCTCCTCGCGGGGCTGGGCCGATGCCCGCTTGCGGCGGGGCGCCACAGGCTTCCGCTCGGAGGTGGTGTCGTCCTTCGGGGCCTTCTTCCCGCTGGCGGCGTTACCGTCGTCGTCGGGCTCCGTGACGAGGCCCAGGAGGGCCACCAGGGCGTATCGGCGGGCGTAGGTGATGGCCGCGCCCTGCTTCTGGCTGTCGTCGCTCTTGTGGAGCAAGATCGTGGAGTCGATCTCGGAACCGCTCGGGACATGCCGCAGCACGGTCCTGAGTGCATCCGTTGGGCCATCGGCGCCCACGTAAGAGAAGCCGGGGACCTGGATGACCAGGATGTCGTTGGCGTGCAGGATCGGATACACCGCCTTCACGACGGCCTCCAAGTCGGCGTACTTCGACTTGAAGAAGGTGTTCTCGACCGTCTTGGCGACGGTCGGTAGGTTCTTCTGGACCTCGAGGAGCGCCCCGTAGATGTCGTCTGCCATGTCTCTCCCTTTTCTCAATAGGTTGCCGGCTAGGTAGCCGGCCGCCGGAACTGGATCTCGCCTCAGAACGGGGGATGCCGTCTGAGGTACTCCTGACGGAGCCAGGCCCGCACCGCGGGTGCGGTGCCGGCTTTGTGGGTCTCCGTCTTGGGGAAGTCTACTGCGAGCCGCTCACACTCCGCAAGCCAAGACTCGAGGACTTCGTCCGTCAGTTTACGTACTCCACGTCGCTCTTGTGGAGCGGCCGGCCCAGAGACCAGCCCTGGCACGCCGAACACTGGTACCGCCGGCGGCGTGTCACTGCGTTGGCCGCCCAACCCTTCGGCCTCATCGTCCCCTGCTCGAGACACTTGGGACAGGCATCCGGAGTATTGGAGATGAGCCCCAGGTTGGGGTGCTGCTTCGCCCACGGGCGCAGTCGCAGGTAGAGCTCCTCCAGGAGCACCACGTCCTGCTTGTTGTACCGCGTCATGGTCTTCCATGCCTTCTCGTCCCCTTCCAGGCAGCCCATCCACGTAGAGAAACCGAGATGGTGCGCCTTCCTCCCAATGTCGAGCACTTGGCACAGGTCGTCCAGCCGATTGGACGTGAACTTGAAGTGGCGCTTGGCCAGGGTGAGGGTGTCCACCTCCAGGAAGGGCTCCGGCGGAGGCATCTGGTGAATCAGCATCCGCGTACGCGCCTTGGGCTGGTCGAAGTGGTTCCCGTTGTGGGCCACCACCACATCGGCCTCGTTGAACAGACTCCAGATGGCCTGGACCACACCGATGTCGTTGGTGGGGTCGCGATCGTAGGTCTCGTACTTCGGCAGCGAAGTGACGTGGACGGTCTTCTCACCCAG
>Ga0181521_10001681_pt1 | contig 27101 bp, 28 predicted proteins | sample PEATcosm2014_Bin_32_FD_119764 | JGI IMG/M metagenome (GOLD analysis project Ga0181521, IMG submission 119764) | Peatland microbial communities from MTU Mesocosm Facility, Houghton, MI, USA - PEATcosm2014_Bin02_60_metaG | ecosystem: Environmental > Terrestrial > Soil > Wetlands > Peat | place...
CGGACCAATTCGACCGGCTCCGGCATTTCCCAGCCGATTTTTTCCTCGAGGATTTCGCGCAACGCGATGTCCGCCGCGCCGAGATTCGTGGTGTCATTCACCAGCGGCCGGCTCAAGCCGCCGCCGCCGGAATTGAGCTGGCGCACGCGCCGCGAAATGAGGTTGACGAGGACGTTCGGGTTGCCAACTTTTTCAGCGGCTCTTTTGCAGAGTTCAGCGTTCACAATTCGTTTTGACAAACAGAGTTGGAAATTCTAATTGTCAGCGCCGCCGTATGCAATAAGAAAATTCAACCTGTTGCAAAGTCAATTAGGTGCCATTTTAACGCCAAATTAAAGGAAACGGTGCATACGATGAAAACGCGCAAATTAGGAAGACCCGGACTGGTGGTTTCAACCTTGGGACTGGGCTGCATGGGCATGTCGGAATTCTACAGCGGGCGTGACGACGGGGAATCCATCGCCACTATCCACCGCGCGCTGGATTTGGGGGTGACGTTCCTCGACACCGCGGATGTTTATGGACCGTGCCTCAACGAAGAACTCATTGGCCGCGCCCTTCAAGGCCGGCGCGACCAGGTGGTTTTGGCCACCAAATTCGGCATCGTGCGCGACCCCAAAAATCCCAACGTCCGCGGCGTCAACGGAAGACCCGATTATGTGCGTTCTTGTTGCGAAGGCAGCCTGCGCCGGTTGAAAGTGGACGTGATTGATTTGTATTACCAGCATCGCGTGGACCCGGACACGCCCATTGAAGAAACCGTCGGCGCCATGGCGCAACTGGTGAAGGAAGGCAAGGTGCGTTGCCTCGGACTGTCCGAAGCCGGCCCGCAAACGATTCGCCGCGCGCACGCCGTCCATCCCATCACCGCGTTGCAAAACGAATATTCCCTTTGGACGCGCGATCCCGAGGAGAAAATTCTGCCGACGTGCCGGGAACTGGGAATTGCTCTGGTCGCCTACAGCCCGTTGGGTCGCGGATTCCTCACCGGCCGGTTCAAAAAATTTGACGATTTGGCTGCCGACGATTCCCGCCGCAATTCGCCGCGCTTTCAGGGTGAAAACTTTCAACGCAATCTCAACCTCGTCAAACGCATCGGGGAACTCGCGTCGAAAAAACATTGCACGCCGTCGCAGCTTGCGCTGGCCTGGGTGCTCGCGCAAGGCGAAGACATCGTGCCCATCCCCGGCACCAAGCAGCGGAAATATCTCGAAGAAAACGTTGCAGCGGCGGAGATCAAGTTGACCGGCGAAGAACTGGCGCAAATCGCCGAATTCGCGCCCGTGGGCGTCGCAGCCGGTCCGCGTTATCCCGAACATCTGATGCACCTGGTTGGCCGGTGAAAAAGCGTAGCGGCTTTCGGCAGAATGCCGCAATTATAAATTTTCTTGAGGAAATAATTTGAATGGTAGGGACAGCGCGCTGCGCTGTCCGGACGCCGCAGCGGGCGTCCCTACCAATATAAAATGTTAAATCCCCACGAAAAGCCGTTGCTTGCGCCGGCACGGTTTTTTTCCTAAAACACCATCGCATGTCCGCAAAGTCCCAATTCAATTTGACGCAATTTCTCGCCACACGCACCGAGGCCGTCAATCGCGCGCTTGACCAATTTCTGCCGTCCGAAAAAACCCGGCCCACGACCATCCACAAGGCGATGCGTTACTCGCTCTTCGCCGGTGGCAAGCGGATGCGCCCTGCGCTGTGCCTCGCCGCCGCGCAGGCTTGTGGCGGACGCGAAGCCGACGCCTTGCCGCTCGCGTGCGCCGTCGAGTGCATCCACACCTACTCGCTCATCCACGACGATTTGCCCGCGATGGACAACGACGATTTCCGCCGCGGCAAGCCGACCAACCATAAAATTTTCGGTGACGGCATCGCCGTGCTCGCGGGCGACGCGTTGCTGACGCAGGCGTTTGAGATTGCCGCGCAGGCCAAAGGCTGGCCACGCTATCCGCATCGCGATTTGATTTTGGAAATCGCGAAGGCTTCCGGCTCGCTGCAACTCGTCGCCGGGCAGGTGGCGGATTTGGAAGGCGAAGGCAAAAAAATTTCCGCCAGCGAACTGCGCTACATCCACGAGCGCAAGACCTCCGCGCTGTTGTGCTGTTCCGTGCGGCTGGGCGGCATGAGCGCGAATTGTTCGTCAGCGCAACTTCGTGCGCTCACGGATTTCGGTTATCACGTCGGCCTCGCGTTTCAGGTGATTGACGACATTCTGGATGTGACGCAAACCAGCGAGCAGCTTGGCAAGACGGCGGGCAAGGACACGCGGTCGCAAAAGGCGACCTACCCGGCGATTGTCGGCCTGGAAAAATCGCGCAAGATTGCGGAACAATTGACAACCAAAGCCTTCTCCGCATTACGAACCTTCAAAGGCCGCGCCGTCGCGCTTGAAGCCCTGGCGGAATTTCTTTTGAAGCGAGATAAATAACCTTGACTGCTATCGCGGGTGATAGCATCTTAAATTCGTGAGAATCGTTCAGGACACGAATGTTTTTGTCGCGGCGTTGCGGCGCGGGGCCGGCGCGAGCCGTTTGGTTCTGGAAAGTTGCCTGCGGCGTTCTCATCAGCCGTTGATGGCGCAGGCGCTCTGGTTTGAGTATCGCGACGTTTTGAGCCGTGTGAAATTGTGGAAGGATTGCGCGCTCACGGCCAAAGAACGGGCCGAATTGCTGGACGATTTTGCCGCCGTTTGTTTGTGGGTGCAAATCTGGTTTCTGTGGCGGCCAAATTTGCCGGACGAAGGCGACAATCACCTCGCGGAACTGGCGATTGCCGGAAATGCCGCCGCGCTGGTGACTTTCAACGTGAAACATTTCCTGCCCGCAAAATTCGCGGCGGCGGGAATGGAAGTTTTGACTCCGGCGCAATTCAAACAACATTATCTCGTATGAGACCAAAACACAGTTCCGTCGGCGGAAGTGACAAGTCGTTGATTCGCTGGCGCGGCCAGCAAAAATTGGAGCGCGTCCGGCAAATCGCCAGTCGCAGCGGCCAGAGCCTCAATCAAATGGTGAATTCCTGGGCGGACATGGTCATCGCGCAAAGTGACGCCGAGGCGTCGTTCCTCGCCGCCGCCGCGCGCGGCAATCCCGAACGCGGCCTGCGATTGATTGAAAAACTAAACCGGCAGGATCGGAAAAACCGGATTTCCGGCGCAAAACCATGATGCCGGTTTTGCCGCGTTGTCCCTCAATGCGGGATTCAAAGGCCGCGCCCTCGCCCTCGAAGCGCTGAGGAATTTCTTTTGAAACAGGATCGTTGAGGCCGTTGCAGCCTATGCATCTTCGTGCTTGTGACCTTGCGGCGATGGAAGGGGTTTGTCCAGTGGATTTCGCGGTGCTGGGCGGTGCGTGTCCGCCATTTCGGAGGGGTGAGTTCCACGAGACCCCATATTTTAGCCCAGTCAGGGCGTCGTGTAACTCCGCCCTCCGAATTATTCGCTCCACTCGCCGGTTTGCAGATACGGCTTGAGTTTTTCCTTGAGGGTTTCGCGACCCGCCCTAATCAATTTGTCTTTACGACCTCCCTCACCTGTTTCCTCTCCCCAAGAGAGGACAAACCGCAGCCAGATTTCTGTCTGGCGAAAGATTGTCCGGCCAATACCGACGCCCGACGTTCCAAAGACGCGGCGAGCGTTTCTCCTTCTCCCCGGGGGAGAAGGCCGGGATGAGAGCGGTCGTGCAAATCATTCTTGTTTTAGAAACATCGCCATCGCTGGATTTCATTCCGTCCCCTCGCTGCTTTGCAGGTATAGCCTGATTCTTTCCAAAGTAATGCTAGTCTTAACGCATGATCGCCAAAGTTTCGGTCAAAGGCCAGACGGTGATTCCCGAAGCGGTGCGCGAGCAGGCGCGGATCAAAAGCGGCGATGAACTGGACGTCGGCTACGCCAACGGACTGATCGTGATGCGCAAACGCCGCGCCTTGACGCCCGCGCGCGTCCGCTCGCTGATTTTGTCCGGCCGCGAACTTCCCGAAATGACGCCGGCGGCTGAAGCGGTCGTGTCGCAGGCCGTCCAGCGGGTCCGCCGCCGCCGCAAATAATGAGGGTCGTCTTCGACACCAACGTCGTCGCCAGCGCGAGCTTCTGGCGCGGAACGCCGTTTGATTGTCTGGCAGCGTGGGCGAAAGGCCGTTGCGAAGCCGTGGTCAGTCCTGCGTTGCTCGCCGAATACCACGAAACCGTCGAGGAACTTCGTTTGGAATATCCCCGACGGCCGTTCGTGGCGTGGGCGGATGCGCCGGCCGAGTCCGCCACGCTGGTTTTTCCCGTTGAACGCGCCACGGGCGCAACGTCTGATCCCGCCGATGAAATGATTTTGGAATGCGCGCTGCAAGGCGGAGGCAGATTACATCGTGACCGGCGACAAAAAACATCTGCTGCCCTTGAGAAGTTTTCAGGAAACCCCAATTGTAAGCCCATCAGAATTTCTTCGCCGATTGGTTTAGAGGATTCTCATTCGCTCCGCTCGCCGGTTTGGAGATGCGGTTTGAGCCTTTCCTTGTGCGTTTCGCGTCCGCTTTAATTCCCCGACCATTTGTATTCGTAGCCGGCGGGTGGTTCGTAAAAGGCGGGAAAACCGTCAGGTCCCTGTGTGCCGTTCCAATAGATTTTGATGTAGCTGACGTGGCCATCCACAAAACTCATCACATTCTGGGCATCCGGGAATTGCAGCGGCTGTCGGCGGTCGTGGCTGCTCAAACCGCCGCCCCCGGAAATTTCCCCGATGATCTCGGTCTTGCCCGGCTCGCGCACCGAGGCGAACGGTTTTTGCGCCATACCCAGATTGTTGGTGTCGTCGCCGCGTGCCAGGCCGTTGAACCAGTAGCTGGAAAAATGCGTCCAAGCCTGGTTGCAAAAGCCCTGGCCGGTTAATGGAGGATCCGTAAACCATAAACCAAGCGTGCCGGAAAAAACGAAATCGTCGGCAGCGCACACGAAAACGGCATTGTTGGATGAACTCCCGCCGACATACGGCAAAATGTTTTCTTTGTAATCGAAGTAAATGGAATTGGTGTAGTAAGCGATGGCATCGCCGTGGTCATCTGCATACAGATGGACGGCCAGATTGATTTGACGAACATTGCTGACGCACGCGATTCGTTTGGCAGACGACTTTGCCCGGCTCAACACCGGCAAAAGCAGCGCCGCCAAAATGCCGATGATGGCAATGACCACCAGCAGTTCAATCAAGGTGAACCCACGTTTCACGAGCAGTTGGGAAGTTAAGTTCTATTTCGGTTCGCGCCAATGGCAAATGTCATTTTTAGACAGTGCGGGGCACTTCTGCTCGTTTGGCAACTTGTGGCAGATTTTGATTTCAAACCGGGAAAGCGGTCCGCTCAAGGCGTCTTCTCAAATTTTTGGTTGACCGTTGCGCGGTGCGGTTCATTTTAACTGGACAAGCCCGGAACACTAACGCGTTGTTGTTTATGGACACCAAAATCAGCTTCATCCTGAATGGGAAACCGCAAACCATCGTCACAGATCCCGAACGGCCCCTGCTCGAGGTGTTGCGCGAGGATTTACGGTTGACCGGCACCAAGTTCGGCTGCGGCGAGGGCCAATGCCGCGCCTGCACGGTGTTGCTCAATGGCGCGAGCACCCCTTCCTGCATCACCGCCATCGGTGACGTGGACAAGCAGGAGGTGGTGACGATCGAGGGACTGGCCAGCGGCGACCGGTTGCATCCGGTGCAGGAGGCGTTTCTGGCAGAGGGCGCGTTCCAATGCGGCTACTGCACGGCGGGCATGATCTTGGGCCTGGTCGGGGCGTTGAAGGAAAATCCCGGAGCGTCCGAATCGGAAGTGATGTCGCAGATGCAACGGCACATCTGCCGTTGCGGCAGCTACGCCAAGTATGCGAAGGCGATTCACCGCGCCATGGCGCAAACCGGAAAGGCGCACGCATGAAAACGAAGCTGCCGCCAAATGGAATTGCCCGGATGGACTGCGAGGAACTCAATTACGATGAGCCGGTCGAACGCGTGAACTACGATTTCGGCCTGAGCCGCCGTTCGTTCGTGAAGGTGCTGGGTGCGGGATTGCTCATTGCTGCGACCCTTCCCGCAATGGCCCAGGAAGAGGGCCGGCGCGGGGGAGGCATGGGCGGCAGTGGCGCGCGAAATATCGGAGCGCGTATTCACCTCGGCCAGGACGGCACGATCACGGTGCTGACGGGCAAGGTCGAAGGCGGACAGGGCGCGCGGACGGAATTGTCGCAGGCCGCCGCGGAGGAACTCGGCGTGCCGGTCGGCCAGATTCAAATGCTGATGGCCGACACGGGCGCGGTTCCCGATGACGGCGGCACTTACGGCAGCATGACCACGCCACGTACGCTCCCATCGGTGCGCCGGGGCGCGGCGGCGGCGCGAGATTTGTTGATTGAATTTGCGTGCGGGCAATGGAAAGTCGGGAGCGACACGGTCCAAATGCGCGACGGGAAAATTTTTGATGCGGCGGGCAAGCGCTCGCTCACCTATGCCGACCTCGCCAAAAGCGGCGATGCCGCGAAATGGTTTGAACAGGCCATTCCGGCGGACGTGGAACTGACTCCGGTGAAGGAATGGAAGGCGCTCGGCGTCCCGACACTCCGGCCCAACGCGCACGACATCGTGACCGGCGCGCACCAATACCCGTCGGACATCGCCCGGCCAGGAATGCTCTACGGAAAAATCCTGCGGGCGCCTGCCTACGGCGCGAAACTGGTTTCGATTGATGTCACTCAGGCGAAGGCGATGAAGGACGTGATGGTCGTGCAAGACGATCAATTTGTCGGCGTGGCGGCGCCGAATTCCTCCCGGGCCGAGGACGCGTTGACGGCGATTGCCAAGACGGCGAAATGGGAGACCGTGCCGCAACCGTCGAGCAAGGAGCTTTTCGATTATCTCAAACAAAACGCCCAGGGCGGCGTGCCGCCCAATCCCTACGCGGGCGAATTTGCCGGGGCAAAGGTCGTGCGCCAGACGTATCACGTTCCCTACATCCAGCACGCGCCGCTGGAACCGCGGGCGGCGGTCGCGGAATGGAACGACGGCAAACTGACCGTCTGGACCGGGTCCCAAAATCCGTTTGCAGTCTGTGGCGAACTCATGCGCGCCTTTCATTTGCCCGGGGACGGTGTGCGCGTCGTGATTCCCGATTTTGGCGCCGGTTTTGGCGGCAAACACAGCGGCGAGTGCGCCATGGAAGCGGCACGCCTCGCGAAGACCGCGGACAAACCGGTTTCGTTGCAATGGACGCGCGAGGAGGAATTCACGTGGGCCTATTTCCGTCCGGCGGCGGTCATTGAAGCGGAAGCCAGCCTGGACGGCGGGGGCAAAATCGCCACATGGCACTTCATCAACGTCAACTCCGGCGCGAACGCCGTGGACACGCCTTACACCGTCGGCAAAAAGGACTGCCATTTTGTGCCGTCCAAACCGCCGTTGCGCCAAAGTTCGTATCGCGCGCTGGCCGCCACGGCCAACAACTTCGCCCGCGAGGTTTTCATGGATGAAGTGGCCGCTGCTGCGGGTGCCGACCCGCTCGAATTCCGGCTCGCGCATCTGGAAAACGACCGTCTGCGCGCCGTGCTGGAAAAGGCCGCAAAGGAATTCGACTGGCCGACCCGCGTGAAGAAAAAAGATCCGGACGCCGGCGTCGGCCTGGCGTGCGGGACGGAAAAAGGTTCCTTCGTGGCGGCCTGCGTGGAAGTTGGGCTTGACCGCAAGAATAACCGGATCAAAGTCCGCCGGGTTTGTCAGGCTTTCGAATGCGGCGCGATTCTGAACCCGGCCAACCTGCTCTCCCAGGTCCAGGGCGCCATCATCATGGGACTGGGCGCAGCCCTCCGCGAGGAAATGCAATTCGAGAACGGCCGGATCCTCAACGCGTCCTTTGGAAAATATCAAGTGCCACGCTTCGACGACTTGCCGGAACTGGACATCCACCTCGTTGACCGCCCGGACCTGCCTTCCGCCGGCGCGGGCGAAACGCCCATCATAGTCATTGCGCCGGCCATCGCCAACGCGGTCTTCCGCGCGACCGGCAAAAGCGTCAATGCCCTGCCGGTCCGCCTGGCCGCGACGTAATCAAACCTTCATTCATTCGCTTTAATCGCCGGTTGGCAGATACGGCTTGAGTTTAGGAGGTTCGCGTCCGGGTGGGCTGGGTTTTTGTTGAAGCGGGGCAAATAAAGAATATATTCTTCATTAATCATGAGACATTCATCCTTTGTTGTGTGTGCCGGTTGTCTTGCTTTGGCGGTCGCCTCGCTGTCCGCCGTCGGGCAGGTCAGTGTCTGGACTTATCACAACGATAATTTTCGCTCGGGCCTGAACGCCAAGGAGACGATCCTGAACCTGACGAATGTCAACTCGACGTCGTTCGGCCGGCTGTTCACCAACATGGTGGACGGTTGCGTATATGCGCAGCCGTTATATGTGCCGGGCGTGGCGATACCGGGGCAGGGCACGCACAACGTCCTGTTCATCGCCACGGAACACGACACGGTCTATGCGTTCGACGCGGACGTGCCGACAGTGGCGGGCGGGCTGCTGTGGAAGACGAATCTCGGCCCGGCGGCGGTGACGACGACGAGCACATTCACGAACAAGAATTTCGGGACGCGCTATAACAACGGGGCATACACCGACATCATTCCCGAAGTGGGCATCACGGGCACGCCGGTGATTGATTTGAATTCGGGCACGCTTTACGTGGATGCGTTCACCGGCGAAATCAACGGCGGGGTGACGAATTATTTTCACCGGCTGCACGCGTTGAACATTACCAACGGCACGGAACAGCCGAACAGCCCGGTGTTGATCAGCGCCAGCGTTCCGGGCAATGGCGTCGGCAGCACGAATGGCCGGTCCATTTTCAACGCGCAGCAGGCAAATCAACGCCCCGCGCTGACGCTGGCCAATGGCATTGTGTATGTCGCGTATGCCGGTTACGCGGACACGGATCCGTATCATGGCTGGATCATCGGGTTCAGCACGACGAATCTGGCGCAACTGACCAATTACGTTTTCAATACGACGCCCAACAGCACCATCGCTGCGTATGGCACGAACGCGGGAGAAGGCGGCATCTGGATGGGCGGCGGCGGATTGGCCGTGGATACGAACAACAATCTGTTTTTCGAGGTCGGCAACGGAAGTTTCGATGCCTTGAATAACTCCGGCGGCACGGAATATGGCGACAGTTTCATAAGACTTTCAACGACGGACGGCCTGGCGGTGGCGGATTATTTCACACCTTACAATCAGGCGACGCTGGCCGCGAACGACACCGATTTGGGTTCGGGCGGATTGCTGATGCTGCCCGACCAGCCGGGAACGTTTCCGCACGAGTTGCTCGGCGCGGGCAAACAAGGACTGATTTATTTGATCAATCGCGACCAAATGACGACTGGAAACAATCATTATGATTCGACCAACACCATTGATTTTGTCGTGCAAACCGTCAGCGGCAAAATCAACGGCGCATTCGATACGCCCGCCTGGTTCAATGGCGGGATTTATTACGCCGGTTCCGGAGACAAGCTGAAGCTGTTTTCAGTCACCAACGGCCTGATCTCCACCACGACGGCTTCAACCGGCTCGCGCACCTTCAATTTTCCGGGGGCGACGCCGAGCGTTTCCGCGAATGGCACGAACAACGGCATCGTCTGGACGTTGCAAATGCCGTCAAGCCTTGGGAATCCCGCGGTGCTCGTTGCCTGCAACGCTACGAATTTCACGACCGAACTTTATAACAGTAGCCAGGCGCCGGGGAACCGCGACGTGCTGGGCGCCGGCGTCAAATTCGCTGTGCCGACGGTCGCCGACGGGAAGGTTTTTGTCGGCAGCTCGAATTCTGTTTCCGTTTTTGGTTTGCTCGCGGGCACGTTTTCATTCAGTTCGCCGGCCTACGGTGTGCAGGAGGCAAACACCAACGCGACCATCACCGTGAACCGGGTTGACGGGACGAACGGCGCAGTTCAAGTGTCATATGCGACGGTCGCGGGTGGAACGGCGTCGAACGGCGTGGATTACGCCGGCGTTTCCGGCGCGTTGAACTGGACGAATGGCGAGTCGGCGCCAAAAGCGTTCATCGTGCCGGTTCTGAGCAACTCCCAAGTGCAATCGAATGTGACGGTGAATCTGGCCCTGAGCAGTCCGACGAACGGCGCGGCCTTGGGCGTGCAATCCACCGCCGTGCTGACCATCATCGAACCGCCGATTGACGCCTGGAAACTCGCGTATTTTGGAACCAACGCCAACAACGCTGCGGTTGCAGGTGATTCGGCGGATCCGGAGCAGGATGGCATCGTCAACCTGCTGGCGTATGCGTATGCCTTCAATCCCCTGGTTGCCAACACAAATCCGTTCACCGGCAACCTCGCGGCAAATCAATTCCAGATTCATTTCCCACGCAACACCTCGGCGAGCGACATTACTTATATTTTGCAGACTTCCAGCACGCTGACGACGTGGCTCGACTTGATGACGTTCACCGCCGCGACCGGCTGGGTAACGAACCTGGCCGGCACGACGGTCGCCGAATCCGCGACCAACGGCGTTCCGCCCGGCCAATACGTGAACGTCACGATCACGAGTTCAACGAACGTGGCGGCGGGCGCGATGGACCAATTTCTGCGACTGCAAATCCATCGGTAAAATCAACTGAGTTCGTTCCAATCGCCGGTTGGCCGATACGGCTTGAGTTTTTCCATGAGCGTTTCGCGGCAGCGATGGTTTCTTGACTTAAGGCCCACAAACGCTAGTTTGTGGGCATGAGCGCACAACGCATTCATTTGCTTTTGAGCAAGGAGTCCCTCTCTTTTGGCCGCCAGCTCGCCCGAAAGAGAAAGACCAGCATGTCAAAATTGGTCGAAGGGTTTTTTCTCAGCGGGCGCAATCACGTTCGCAGCGGGAAACCGTTCTCCGAGCGATGGGCGGGCAAGGTGGCCTTGCGCGCGCCCAAACCATCAGACCGCCGGGGAACGCAGCTCGCCAAAAAATATTCGTGAAAATCCTGCTGGATTGCGATGTGCTGCTGGATGTGATGGCCGGTCGGGAAGAGTTTCTGGCTGATTCGGCTCGCGTGCTCGACGGTTGCGAGACGGGGGGAATCCACGGCGCGATTGCGTGGCACACGCTGGCAAACGCTTATTACCTGGCGGCGGAGCGGCGGAAGGCGCTCGCTTTTTTCGAGGATTTGCTTTCCTTCGTCGAAGTGGTCGGCGGCGACACGGAATTAGCGCTGGAGGCGATTCGCGCAGGCTTCGCCGATTTTGAGGACGCCCTGCAAAGCGTTTGCGCGCGGCGCTTTGAAGCGGACTTCATCGTGACGCGCAATGTGAAGGATTACAAACAGTCGGAAGTCAAGGCGATGGCCCCGGCAGACTTTGTCGGAAAATTTTTGAGCGCGTAATGAATTTTACTCGCTCCACTCGCCGGTTTGCAGATACGGTTTGAGTTTTTCCTTGAGCGTTTCACGACCGCGATGGATGAGCGATTTGGTCGCGGAAAGCGAGCAGTCCAGAATCTCCGCAATTTCCTCGTAGCTCAAATCCTCCTGCCGGCAGAGCAGAATGGCCGTGCGCTGGTTCTCGGGCAGTTCGGCCAGCGCTTCCTCGATTTTCTGCGCGAGTTCGCCGTGCAATAATTTTTCCGGGGCGGCAACTTGCGATTTGTCCTCGTATTGCCGCGGCGGCTGGTCTTCGTGTTCGGCGTGCACTTCCTCGATGGATTCGGCGGGATGCCGCGAGCGGCGGCGGAGTTCATTCAGGCACAGATTACGCGCGATGGTGAACAGCCACGTGGAAAATTTCGCCGTGCGCCGGTAACGGCTCCGGGATTTGTAAACCTGCAAAAAAACCGTCTGTGCCAGGTCCTCGGCCTCGATTTCGTCGCGCAGCGAACGGTAGATGAAATTCAGCACCGGCTGCTTGTATTTGTCCACCAATTCGGCAAAGGCCGCGCGGTCGCCGCGTTTCACGCGGAGCATCAGTGCGGCATCGGGATCGGGTTGGACTGGCATCGCATGGAGTTTAACCAACTCCGAGCGTGCGACAAGGTTTCGCTCATTTAAGAACCGGCTGACTTCAAGAGAGATTCGCCGAAAAGTCCGGAACCGCCCCAGAAAAAGGTGTCGCCGCCAGAAAGTTTTCGATACGCTCCAGACATCGGACCTGACAAAACAGGACAAGTCATCGTTTAACCTATACCGAAACGGCGCATGGCGTTCAAAAATTTCCCCAGGCAGATGCAAGGCGTCCAATTGCTCCAGCGCTCGCTCGCCCGCGGGCGGCTCGGTCACGCTTATTTGTTCACCGGCCATCAGCTTGAAGAATTGGAATCGCTCGCCCGCACGCTGGCCAAAACGCTGAATTGCCGGAAACCGGTCAAAACCGGCGGCGTGGCGACGGATTGCTGCGATGACTGCCCGGCTTGCCGGAAAATTGACAACGACACCCACGCCGACATGCATTGGGTGCGGCCCGAATCCAAATCGCGCGTCGTCACCATCGAACAAATGCGCGAGTTGATGCGCGAGATCCAACTCAAGCCGACCGAGGCCGAATTCAAAGTCGCCATCATCACCGCCGCCGATCGTTTGAACACGCAGGCGGCGAATGCCTTTCTCAAAACGCTGGAGGAGCCGCCGGCCAAATCCATTTTGATCCTGCTCACCACGGAACCGCAGCGGATTCTGGAAACGGTCTTGTCGCGCTGCCTGCGCCTGAACTTTTCCGGTGAAGGCACGCGCCCGGCTGACCCCGCGCAAACGGAATGGCTTGGGCAATTCGGTGCGCTGGCGGCCACGGAACAAAAAACCTTGCTGGGCCGTTACCGTCTGCTCGACGTGCTGCTGCAAAAGCTCGGCGAAATCCGCGCGCGCGTGGACGAAACGCTCACGGCGCGTTCGCCTTTGCAACGTTACGACGACGTGGAAAAGGATTTGCGCGAGAAATGGGAGGACGAACTGGCGGCGGCCATCGAGGCGGAATACCGCCGTCAGCGCGCCGATCTGCTGTTGTTGGTGCAATGGTGGCTGCGCGACGTCTGGCTTTCCACACTCGCGGCCGGCAACGAGCTGCTGAGTTTTCCGCAGGTGGCCGGGGCAGAAGCCGTCGCGCGCCGGCTCACACCGCGCCGGGCGCTGGAAAATTTGCAAATCCTGGAACAAACGCAGCGGTTGCTTCACACCAACGTCCAGGAAGCGCTCGCGTTGGAAGTCGGTTTGCTGAAATTGCAGCTTTGATTCAATGCAATCGGGTCGAGAGTCGAGAGTCGAGGGTCGAGAGCCAAAGAGCGCCCGGCCGACACCGGCTCTCGACGCTCGTCCCTCGACCCTCGACTGGATTTTTGCACTCCTGTTCGGGTTGTTTCTCGGGCTGGCGATTTGGAAGTTCGGCAACCCGGTCATCCTCGACCACAAAATCATTCCGCCGGCTTCGCTGACCGAGGTGTGGACCGACGCGTGGCCAACGCACTGGAGCAATTGGATTTTGTTGCCGCTCGCGCTGGCCGGAGCGGCTTTGATTTTACAAAAGCCGAAAAGTTGTAGCGGCGCTTTGCAAGCGCCGACGAACAATAACAATTCGCAAAAAAATCGGCGGTCACAGACCGCCGCTACAAAATGGCTGTGGCTGCTGCCGTTGTTGTGGTTCGGCTGGCAATTGCTGTCGGCAACGCACACCGTAGATGCCGATCTCACCGCGACCACGCTCTGGCAATTTGCCGGATGCGTTGCGTGTTATTTCATCGGCGCGCTGGTGCTGGGACGCGAACGCGCGTTGCGCTGGCTGCTGGCCGGCCTGCTGGCGGCGTTCGCGTTTTGCCTCGTCCGCGCGGTGGACCAGCGGCTCTTCGAGTTTCCCGAAAGCCGCCGAATGCTGGTGGAAGGCGAACGCACGGGCTGGACAAATTTCCCGCCGGAAATGCTTTTGGAAATGAAACGCGATGGCACCGTCATCACCACCAACGGCGTGGACGTGGCCAATCCCGCCATCCTCGCCCGAATCACCAAAAACCGCGTGATGGGCACTTTGGTCTATCCGAATGCACTGGCCGGAGCGATTCTGTTGTTGTGGCCGGTCTCACTGGCACTCGCCTTCAACAGCACCCGGCAGCTTAAACCGCCGATCCGGGGCGTAGTGATTGCAATGACTTGCCTGCTCGGCGGGCTGGGGCTTTTCTGGTCAGGCTCAAAAGCGGGCTGGTTGATTGGCATGGCGCTCGCCGGCATCTGGCTGTTCCGGCTGAACTGGTCAGCCCGATTGAAATGGACCATGCTGGCGACGATTCTGTTGGTCGGGCTGGCAGTGTTCGCGCTTCGATTTCACAATTACTTCACCGCGGGCGCCGCCAGCGTGGGCGCGCGGTTCGATTACTGGCGGGCGGCGGTGCAAACCACACGCGATCATCCGTTGTTTGGCACGGGACCGGGGACATTCCAGCGGCCTTACGCGCAAATCAAATCACCTGAAGCCGAGATGGCGCGGCTCACGCACAACGATTATCTCGAACAATTCTCCGATTCAGGAATCATTGGCGGCATTTGCTATGCGGCGTGGATTGGTTTGACGTTGCTGACAGTGGGTCAACGCGCGTGGCGGAGCGGCGGTTACCTTCAGTTCAGTATTTTCCTGGGATTGCTCGGCTGGTTTGCGCAGGGACTGGTAGAATTCAGCCTTTACGTTCCGGCACTGGCGTGGACGGCGTTCACTCTGCTCGGATCCTTGCTCCAGAATCGCTCCCCCAAATAGGCAGCACTTGCCATGCTATTGGTAGCCACATGCATAGGCGCTATGGCGAGCGAAATTTATAGTAAATGCCGTGTCGCTCAGGAATTTGATAAAGTTTAACTCCTGCCAAGTCCCCATCCGCGGCGCGTCTTGTCAGCGTACGGTAACCTGGCCCTGATTTTCGTACCTGAGCGGTGTGGTGTAGTCCATGCTGTCCCGCGTTGCCCGGTCGGTATCCAGCGGACAAGTCATTGAACCACCTTGAAATCAAGAAAGCGGGCGCTGCTGCGATGGGCGAAGACGCCGATATCGAGAGAACCGTCGGCCCCGGGCACGTCAGCTTCGCCAATCTTGCTCCAATGGCTGCCGTCCTTGCTGGAGTACCCGGTGAATCGAGTGCCCTGCCGCTGAAGCTTCAGCCAGCACGGCCAGTAGGTATATCCACCCAGCTCCGTCCGGTCATCAATGCGGCCATCACCATTGGAATCCCACTCCAGCGAATAGCCGTTGCCGGGTGAAGCGCCGAATACCAGGTAGCCGGGCGATTCCGCAGGCTTCGAAATGTCCCTCCGAACGATGATGCCCGCACGGCCAAGCCAATTGTCCCGGCCGTCCGGATTCTCCAGCTTCAGAATTGCCGAATTGGTTTCTCCCAACGCGTGCGGCAAATAGGCAGCAGCGTACTGGTCTCCGTGGTCCAGCACGGCGTAATCGCCGCCCGCCCGAATGTAGAATCCACCCTCGACCTGCTGCACCAGCCCTTCGATGTTCTGAAATGAAAGATAGGGCGCGCTCACCGCGCGACCGACAGGTTTGGGCCGCACACTCACGTCCGTCACCAGTTTACCGAGTCGCACCGGCACTTCGCCGCTCTCTCTGGATCGCAGATTGACGAAGCCAACACGCGCCGTTTCGTTCGCGTCCAACCAGACGCTGCGCTTAACCTCCCGGTCTCCAAGCCGCAACTCGAGTTCGCCAAGGCCTGTATGGCCGGTGTTTTGGACGGTCGCAAACACGAAAAACGGTTCGCCGGAAACCGCTCCCCCGGGCGGGGGGTCGAGCGCCCTGGGGAGCAATTTGGCCGGCGGCACTTCCGCACCATTTATCATCAACTTGCGAACATCCGCGAGCATCAGCGAGGGCGCGCCAACCGGCTCTCGTTGAGCAACGAAACGGTCCAGTTCCAGCGTGCCAATATTCTCGCCGAAGAGGGCCGGCCGCCGGTCCTTGTCGCGGTAGTCCACCCGGACGTCATGGAGTTCCAGGTGCTCGACATTACGGCAGTACACCCCGTAAGCCGGGAGCATCGAATACGGGTTGAACCCCTGCCCGTTCGGATCCTCCTGCTCAACTCCTCCGATGAATGTCATCCTGGCATTTCGCAGGATGATCGATTTGGCAGGATTGTTACTGGGCGCGGACACATAGAACGGCGCTCTACCGCAATCAATCGTGGTCAGGTTTTCAATGATGATGCGGCCCACTGCCGAATTGTTGCCACTGTACGGAGCATCGCTGCCGTATGCCACATAGACCGGCGTGCGGACATTGATCATCGTGACATCGGACAGGACCATGTTGTCCACCGGGCCGGGCGTGGTCACCCTTGCCGAACGCGAATTCGCGCGCGATGAACCCTGAGGCAGGATCTGAAAGCCGGCTTCTGTATCCCGGCGCATGCCGAGCCGGTGGACGTACTCCCCGGGACCGTAGATCAGACAGTTGTTGATCAGCACGTTGCGGCCACCAACGCGGATCGCGTTGCAGGAGCTGTTCAGAAGGCAGTTGCAGACGGTCGCGTTCTCCCAGTAGGCCCCCGCCAGGCAATCATCACCAGTGTAAAGCTTGCAATTCGAGATGGTTACGCCCCTGACGTCGTGCAGGTTGATGCCGTCGTAGCCGGCGAACGCCGTCAGGTTGTCAATGTTCACCCGCTCGCAGGAGCGCATGATGAGCGAGTAATTGCCGGCATCCTTGAAGGTCACGTCGCGCACGACAACGTCTTTACAATTGTAGAACAGCGCGCCATGCGGACCGCGGAGGTTTTCTTCGCCATGCGGATTGGTCAGATTTTGTCCGTCAATCGTCCCCTGACCCATGATGGCGACATTATGAACGCCATTGGCCAAGATGATCGCGCCGTACCACTCACCCTGGCGTTCGGGCCACCGATAGTCGGAAAGATTTGTGCTGCCCAGTATCCTTGCACCCGCGTCAATCCAGAGGGTCACATTACTCTGAAGGAGGATCGTTCCCGACAAATAAATACCCGCAGGGACAAAAACGGTCCCGCCTCCGGCCTCGCGGGCCGCTTGGATGGTTTTGTTGATGGCGTCCGTATCCAGCCGGATGCCGTCACCGGCGGCGCCATAGTTCCTGACGTTGAACTGGGTCAGGGTCTGGGCCAAGCCATTGCCCACCGACCAGACCAAAAGGCCAAATGCCAAAAAACGCGATAGGGAATGCATAGCACCGGCAGGAATATGCTTGTTCATGGTGTGGTTGGCAGGATAAATCCCGCGGGTGTTCAGGGCGAGGGAAAAACTCGGCGAAAGCCAAGAACCGGGCGCAACTTGACGCTACCGCCAAAGCCTTTGCCCGCCAGCGGAGCGCGGATTGTCCTCAATCCGCAGCAGTTGATTTTTCGGAGGCGCTGCGAGTTGGGACAGCTCGCGCTCCGGCGGCAGTGTCAAGGGTGTGTTGCCCAAACTCAAGTCTGGTGGGGCGAGCGTCCTCGCGAGCCAAAATTATCCTGGAACCACGCGCCTCGTCAGGAGCCTCGCCCCACCAAACGAACTCGAATGCGATTTGGGCAACACGCCCTCAAGTTGCGCCCCCAAGAATCCCAAGCGCCGATGCGGTTCTCAGAGGATTTAAGAATAAAGCATAAACGCAAACGGATTCCGGGTAATTGGTAGGAAATCAATTCGACAAGGGACAGGCGAGCGGCTAATCTGGCCACGGCTTATGAAAATTCTCTTTCTCAATGGGCCTAATTTGAACCTGCTCGGGCAGCGCGAGACGGACCTTTATGGCCGGGCGACACTGGCCGACATCGAAGCCAAAGTCCGCCAGCGCGCCAAAAAGCTTGGGGCCACAATTGACTTCCGCCAATCCAACCTGGAGGGACAGTTGGTGGGATGGATTCAAGAAGCCAAGGGCAAATTTGATGTGATTGTCCTCAACGCTGCCGCCTATACCCATACCAGCATCGCGCTTCGAGACGCGATTGCCGCCGTGGAAATTCCCACCATCGAAATCCATCTCTCGAACATCCATGCCCGGGAAGATTTCAGGCAAAAATCCCTTATTGCCCCGGTTTGTTCCGGCCAAATCACTGGATTTGGGCAAAACTCATACATTTTAGCGGTTGAGGCGTCAGTTAACGTTATCGGACATAAAAAACGTCATTGAATTGACCATTCTTGGGTTACTTTAATGACCGTTAATTTCTTAACTTTGCCGCTTGACGCCTTGTTTTCGGCTTAATAGACTCATTGCCAGATAGAAAGTCCACAAGCAGAGTCGGATCCGGCTGCTGCTTTTTTGCTTGAAGGGCAGTGTGAATGGGCTGTGTGTTTTTTTGAAATTTTAACGAAATCGAATTGTGGATCTTAAAGATATCAAGGCCATCATTGACTTGATGAAGAAGAATGCCATCTCGGAATTTGAGATGGAGAAGCAGGACTTCAAGATCAGGTTGAAACGCGGTCTCAATGGCGGAACGCCTGTTTCTTCGCTTGATGAATTCCCTCCGGCAGTTGCCGTTGCGGCGCCCACGCAAATTCCCGTTGCAACCACCCCGGCCGCCGCCACGCCCCCGCCGGTTGCAACCGGTGAAGTTGAAATCAAGTCGCCGATGATTGGCACCTTTTACCGGGCGCCCTCCCCGGAGGCGGCAAGCTATGTCGAAGTGGGCACCGACGTAAACGCGGACACGGTGGTCTGCATCATCGAAGCCATGAAAGTGATGAACGAGATCAAAGCCGAGGTCAAAGGCGTCGTCACCCAGGTTTTGGTCGAAAACGCCAAGCCGGTGGAATTCGGCCAGCCGTTGTTCAAAGTGCGGCCCAGCTGACACGTTAAACAGTTAAATAAGTGGTTGGTTAAATGCATGATTTGTCCACCAGTTGAGACTCGTCCAACTCATTGAACTTATTTAACTCATTTAACCCTTAACCATGTTTGAAAAAGTACTGGTCGCCAATCGCGGGGAGATTGCCGTTCGGATTATTCGCGCCTGCAAGGAACTGAATATCCGCACCGTCGCCGTTTATTCCGAGGCGGATGCCAATTCAATGCACGTGCAGTTGGCGGATGAAGCGATTTGCATCGGCAAGCCCCCGGCGGCGGACAGTTACCTGCGCATTGACCGCATCGTCAGCGCCGCAGAAGTATCGGATGTGGATGCGATTCATCCCGGCTATGGTTTTCTTTCCGAGAACGCGCACTTCGCCGAGGTTTGCGAAAGCTGTAACATCCATTTCATTGGCCCGCATCCGCGCACGATGCAAGCCCTGGCTGACAAGGCCGTAAGCCGCGCGCTCGCCAAAAAGGTCGGCGTCGCCGTGGCGCCGGGGTCCGAAGGCGTCGTTGAGAAGGAGCAGGACGCGCTCGCCGTGGCCAAACGCATCGGCTATCCGGTCATCATCAAGGCCATCGCCGGCGGCGGGGGACGCGGGATGCGCGTGGCGCACAACGACATCTCGCTGGTGAAAGGCTACCACACGGCGCGGACGGAGGCCGAAAAGGCCTTCGGCAATTCCGGCGTCTATATCGAAAAGTTCATTGAGAACCCGCACCACATTGAAATCCAGATCCTTGGCGACCATAAGGGCCGCATCATTCATCTGGGCGAGCGGGACTGTTCCATTCAGCGCCGGAACCAGAAGGTGGTCGAAGAAACACCGTCGCCGTTCATCGAGCACAAGTTCCGCAAATTGCGCGACAAAATCGGCAAGGCCGCCATTAAAATCGCGGAGGCGGCCCACTACACGAACGCCGGCACGGTGGAATTCATCGTGGACAATCACGGCAATTTTTATTTCCTCGAAGTCAACAAGCGGATTCAAGTCGAACATCCCATCACCGAGGAGGTCACCGGGATTGACCTCGTGCGTTACCAAATCCTGCTGGCCATGGGCGAAACGCTGCACCATTCGCAAGGCGACGTTCAATTCAAGGGCCACGCGATTGAGTGCCGCATCAATGCCGAAGATCCGTTCAATGATTTTTGTCCCAGCCCCGGCCGTGTCGAAATGTATTTCCAGCCCGGCGGCCGCGGCGTGCGGGTGGACACGCACACCTACGCCGGTTACACCATTCCATCAACCTACGACTCGATGATTGGCAAGCTGATCACCTACGGCAAGGACCGGCGCGAGGCGATGGACAAGATGAGCCGCGCGTTGAGCGAATACCTGATCACCGGCATCAAAACGAACATCTCGTTTCAGCAGGCCATTTTGCAGGACCCGAATTTCCGGCGTGGCGTCTATTCGACGAATTTCATCGAGCAACTGCTCGGCGGGGCGCGGCGCGAGTTGATCGAAGAGAAAACCTGATGCCCGGCAATGTCCTGATTTGAAGTTCGGAGCGCGAGTTGTCCTCAACTCGCAGCGGGTGTGGCGTGGGGAATCTTTGAAAAGCATGGCCAGACTCCTTGGGGCCGGGCGCGCTGCGGTTTGAGACAAACCGCGCTCCACCAAATCGGAACACAACCTGATTCCGCTTGTTGTTGACATTGATTGCGGCTGTGTTATAAAGCGGCGACTCGTTCAAAGAACGAAAGTGTTGGTGTCAACCAGACAGATTGTCAGCAAACGGAAACCGAAAACGACATTCAGCGATCCTGCCGATGCAGTCCTCCGACCTGGTTATTTGATCGGGCAATTATTTTATGAGCCAAAACAGATTGTTTGTAGGAAACCTCTCGTATCAAACGGGGGAAAATGACCTTCAGGATTACTTCGCCCCGGCCGGGGCGGTGACCTCGGTGAATCTCATGCTGGACAAGGTCACGGGCAAGTCCCGCGGCTTCGCCTTTGTGGAATTTGCCACGCCCGAAGAGGCCCAGAAGGCCGTGGAGCAATTCCACAACAAGGAATTTCAAGGCCGCGCCCTTACCGTCAACATCGCCCGCCCCCGCGAGGAACGTCCTCCACGCGAAAGCGGCGGACGCGGTGGCGAGCGGCGCGATCGCGGCGAACCGCGCGAACGTTATTAATTCCCCGCAATCAGGTTTGGCGGGTGAGCGGCCGGCCATTCCTTTTTCAGAATTAAATTTGACAGCGGGGCAAGGCCGCTTATCTTAATCCGCAAACATTATGGCTGAAACTCCAGGCATTCCAACGGGCGCCGTGCCGCCGAAAAAAGAAACCGGCAAGGTGCAACCCAAAAAGGAAACCGTCCGCATCAATTTACCGCCCAAGCCGTCCGCCGCGCCCACCATCAAGCTGCCGACACTGCCGCCCGGCGGTCCGACCGGGGCTGCCAGCGCAGCGCCGTTGCCGACCGCGACCAGGTCCGCGCCGATTGCCGCTCCGGCGATGCAACCCCGCGGCACGGCTGCACCCGTGGCACAACAACGTCCGGCGCCGATGGTGCAAAGGCCCGCCGCTGCGCCGACGGTCGGTGGGCTTGACAAAGGTCTGGCGATTTTCGCTGCGATTGCCGGTTTGGCGGCCTTGGGTGTCACGGCCTATTTGATCTGGCTGCTTCCCATCGGTAATTAACTCAACATAGTCTCAACGCTGTAATTGTTCACTTTATGGCCTCACCCTCGATTGTCACGCTCACGCAGGAAAACTTTTCGCAGCAGGTCCTGCAATCGCCCGCGCCCGTGCTCGTGGATTTTTGGGCCGAATGGTGCGGCCCGTGCAAAATGATCGCCCCGCTACTCGACGAGCTGGCCGACGAATACGACGGCAAGGTAAAAATCGGCAAGGTCAACATTGACGAGCAGCAGAACCTCGCCGCTGAGTACGGCGTTCGCGCCATACCCACACTGCTCGTTTTTCACCATGGCGAGGTCGCCGACCAGCTCGTCGGCGCGCGCAGCAAGCGCGACCTCAAGGCCAGCCTCGACCGCGTTGCCGCGTGACGCACGCCGGTCCCGCGAGGCGGGGATTATGCCGCTGATAGTCTCGCCCCGACAATTCACTCAGAGGGCCGAGTTCTATCATCAACTCGCCCAGTGCACCTCCGCCGGCATCGGCGTGATTCGGGCGCTGGAGCAAATCAAAGCCAATCCGCCGGCCCGTTCGTTCCGGGAACCGCTCCAACGCCTCCTCGACGAACTTGCCAGAGGCGCGACGCTGGCCGAATCCCTGCAACAGCTCGGCTGGCTGCCCGTATTTGATGTCGCGCTGGTGGAAGCCGGCGAACGCAGCGGACGGCTCGATGCCTGCTTCCGCCTGCTCGCCGATTATTACAATGACCGCGCCACCCTCGCGCGCCAGGTCATTGCCGACTTGATCTATCCGGTTGCATTATTTCACATGGCCGTCTTCATTTTTCCGTTTGCGCAATTCTTCCTCACCGGAAACCTGCTGGCTTACCTGGCCAAAACGTTCGGCGTCTTGATTCCGATTTACATTTTTATCGGGCTGGCCATCTACGCCACACAAAGCAAACACGGCGAACCATGGCGCGCGCGCATCGAATCCCTCGTGCGGCGCATTCCCATGCTCGGCACGGCGCGACATTATCTCGCCCTGTCACGACTTGCAGCCGCTCTCGAGGCGCTCACCAACGCGGGCGTGAACGTTGTCGCGGCCTGGGATTTGGCCGCGGCGGCCAGCGGCTCGCCTGCCCTGCGCCGTGCCATCGCCGCGTGGAAACCACGCCTGGTGGCCGGACAAACGCCCTCCGAGGCCGTGCGCGCCTGCCCGCTATTTCCGGAAATGTTCGCCAACCTTTACGCCAGCGGCGAAGTCAGCGGCAAATTGGATGATTCGCTCCGCCACCTGCACCGGGTTTACAACGAGGACGGCGCGCGCAAGCTTCACGCCTTCGCGCAATGGACGCCGCGCCTGGTCTATCTTCTGGTCGCGTTGATGATTGCCTGCAAGGTCGTCCAATTCTGGCTGGGCTATTTCAACGAAATCAACAACGCATCGCATTTTTAATTCCGCTTTGCGCTTCCAATCCCCGCGAATTACCTTCGCCGCATGACGTTGACTGAAATCCTGGCCGACGAGGAAATTCGCCTGCGCGAATTCCCGGTGGCGCGCGGGAAAATCTTCCTCGCGCACGCCGGCGTCTGCCCGCTGCCGCTGCGGGTGGCGCAGGCGATTGCCGATTGTGCGATGCGCGGCACCACCGGCGATCAGGAAACCTTCGTGGTTCCCGACCGCCTGAACGATGCGCGGAAACTTGCATCGCAATTGCTGAATTGCCAGCCGGACGAAATCGCGCTTGTCGGGCCGACGTCGCTGGCATTGAGCTTCGTCGCCGCCGGTTTGAATTTTCGCAAGGGCGACAACATCCTCATTTACCACGACGATTACCCGTCGAACGTCTATCCGTGGATGGCGCTGGCCGGACGCGGGGTCGAAGTCCGCCTGCTCAACACCCGCGGCCTCGGCGTCATCCGCCCGCAAGACGTGATGGGACAGGTGGACGAAAACACACGGCTCGTCGCGCTGGCATCCTGTCATTTCATCAGCGGTTACCGGCTCGAACAGGAAACCATCGGAAAATTTCTGCGCGAACGCGGCATCTGGTTTTGCCTCGATGCCATTCAAACGCTTGGCGCGTTTCCGACCACGGTGGAGCACGTGGATTTTCTGGCCGCCGATGCGCACAAATGGCTGCTCGGTCCGTGCGGCGCGGGCGTGTTTTACGTCCGGCGCGAATTGCAGGAGAACCTGAACCCGCCGGTCTATGGCTGGCACAACGTGCGGAATCCGAATTTTGTCGCGCAGGAAAACATTGTCTTCCGCAACGGCGCAGTCAAATACGAGGCCGGCACGCACAACATGCTCGGCGTGGTCGGCTTGATTGCCGCGATGGAACTTACTTTGGAAATGGGCGTGGAAAGCGTGGCCGCTGAATTGTTGCGCAAGCGCGCGTGGCTCGTGCCCGCATTGCAAGCGAAAGGTTTCGTGGTCTTGAACGCCGACGCGAAAACGGAAAACGCGAGTGGCATCGTTACGTTTTATCAACCGGGCAAAGACCTCGCGGCTTTGCACAAAAAACTGGCGGACGCCGGCGTCGTCACCTCGCTGCGGACGGACCGCAAGGGACAGAATTACATCCGCCTCTCGCCGCATTACTACAATACGGACGTGGAATTGCAACGCGTGCTGGAATTGGTGTAGCCGCAAACTTCAGGTTGCGTTTGGAGCGCGACTTGAAAGTCGCGGCTACATCTTCCCGGCGCATCGCGGCTTTCTATCGCCGCGCAGCAAACCCAGCCCATCATTCGCCAAAATCCGGCGAGCGTTGCTTTGCCTGAACTTCGATTTTCTGGTATTGTAAAAATCCGGGGTTTTCCCGGTATGTAATGAATCACTCCATGTCATCGGAGAAAGAAACGACCGGCGCGGCTGCTCCTGATTCAACCGGACCGGTTCAGAAGGCGTTGCCTCCCGATTTGCCGGCGCAGTGCAGCCGGATGTCGCTGCTGGGCGTGGATTATTTCCACATGAAAACCCGCGATGGCGGCGACCTTTACCTGACCCATTTTGGCGTGCCATTCTGGCGGCATCTGTTGCCGGAAAACTGGTATGCGCAGGAGTGGTTCGAGTCCAAACGCGAGCGGCTCGAAGGCACCAGCCTGGTTTATAAGGTGCCAACGCGCGTGGTGGACGGCATCGCGTTGAACCTCGTCGTCAAATGGTCGCGCGTGGGGGAAGTCGTCCCGATGGACACCCTCACCATCAACAAGTTCATCCATGCCGAGTTCAACAGTCCGTTCGAGGAATTTTCGCTGCTGACGGAGTTGCGCAAGGGTGACTCCGGCCCGGCGGGCATCCGCATTCACACGCAACGACCGCTGGCGATTTACGTGCCCAGCCAGCGGCTCCAACTCTGGCAGACCGGCCGGTCGGAGGACAAAATCAACGCGAAAATCGCGCGTCATCCGGGCGTGGAAATCGACATCCTGCGGCAATACGTCGTGCTTTACGGCTGGATCAAGGGGCAGGACGCGGTCGAGACGGCGGAGTTTTTTCATCTGGAAGGCAAGCGACGGTCGGAGTTCCTTGCGCTCACGACCAGCTTGATCATCCACGAGCTTTGGCAGAAGGGTTACCGGGTCGTGGACATGAAGCCCGAGCACATCATTTTGCGTCCCGGCCCCAACCGCTCGCTGTTGCGCGACCGCAACGGGCAGTTCGCCTACGCGCTGGTGGACTACGAATTGCTCGAACGGACGCCCGAACACGAACAGGCCGTGCGCACCGCCAATCGCCAGCTTTACCTCAAGCACATGGCCCGGCGATTTGAAGCGGACGTCGCCAAACCGCTGCCGGCGCATCTGCAGGCGATCAACATCCTGGGTGTGGATTACATTTGCGGCCGCGCCGAGAGCACCGGCGGCATGCTCTGGGTCGTCGGGAAAGACCCCGATTTGTTCAATTACTTCCTGCCGGAACGCTGGCGGCGCACGCCCAAGAAAAAATTGTCTTCGCGCAACCAAATCTTTTACACGCGCACCAAAGACAACATCAATCTGGTGTGGAAGGTTTCGCGCATGGGCGATCCGCCGCCCCAGTTGACCAATCCCGAAGCCAGCCGGGAAGCGGCGCGCGAATACGGTTTCAACAGTCCGTTCGAGGAATTTGCCTTCGCGCTCGAACTCAGCCGGAACGGCGTCAAGACGGTTTATCCCCGTGCGATTTACATGACCGGTCGCCGGCGCGGACAAAACCGGCAGGCTGCCGACGACCGGCGCTACGCTGCGTTGGCACATTTGCGCACGCCGGAGGGCGACCTGCTCGTCCGCAAAGAATACGATTACATCACCATCTGGGGTTTCTGGAACGGGCCGGACGAATGGCTGGCCGTGGCCGACGGCAGCTTCCATCACGCCGTCAATGCCAGGCAAGCTTTTGCCGGCAAATTGATTTCCAAACAACTTCTGGTGGAGTTGGTGCAACTGAAGGCGGAAAAACTGGCGCGCTGCGGCTTCGAGAATTTGAACCCCAAACCGGACCATTTGCTGCTCTCGTTCGACCCGGCGGAAAAGCTGGTGATGGATTCTTTGGGCAAACCCGCGGCACGCCTCTGCAATTTCGAACTGGTCCGACGCCGACCCGCCGTTGAAGCCGCTTCAGCGATTTGAATACGCGGTTCGCCTTTCCCTTCAGTGGCAGGATTTTGACATTTGGTGGGACGAAGAATTTCCGGCGCGGACAATGCAGGCTAGAGGCGTCATTCTCAAAAAGGTTTATATGGGGCTGCAGGGAAAATCACATCATCTGTGGTGGTGACTCGCATTAAAATCCGTTAACCAAATCCCGCACCCGAACGCCAAGAGCCTTGGCGATTTTCAGCAGATTATCCACCGATGGTGATTCAACTCCCCGCTCGATTCGGCTGATAAACACGGTGGAGAGGTCGGCTTTCTCTGCCAACTTCTCCTGACTGAATCCGGCCTCTTTGCGTGCGGTACGAACGGCCTCACCCAAAAGGCGGCGGTGTTTCTGAATGGCCGACATGACCGATTTAGAAAACACGAACCGCAAAATGTCGCCATGTCGTTATCGCCTAGTTTTTGATGGATTTTGCTTGCATTCATTGGCAAGAAGGTTCAGAAAAGGAGAAGCATAAAAAAGTCAGTTTTGTTGCCGGGGACGGCTGTCCAATCCCGGTGGGATTGAAGCTTGCCGGGATGAAAATGGACATGTTGTTTTCCCGACGGAAAGAAAACATTTATGAAAACAACAAAATCATTATTCGGAATTCTCACCATTTCCTTAGTTCTTTTGTTCGGCTTGTCCGCCAACGCCCAACAAACCACACCTTTCAGTTCGTCGCTGGTTTTGGATTTGCCCTTGGATGGCACTGCCGTAGATGTGGGGCCAAACAACTTCACTGTCACAACCAATGGAGGAGGAACATGGGTGTCGAACAGATTTTCACAGGCGAATTCAGCCCTGTCTTTGAACGGCGTGAATCAGAACATCGTGATTCCTTACGATGCACGGTTGTATCCGGACGAGTTTACTTTGAGCGGATGGTTCAATTTCCAACAAATCAGCCTTCAATCGGTAGTGTGGGAGGTGGGCAATGCCTCCTCCGACTCGTATCACGGCTTTCAATTGCAGTTTCGGGGATATGATTTTGAATACCAAGATTATACTGGCAGCACGGGTAACGCAATGCTTTCAGTGAACTTAACAAACCTTGTGGCTAATACATGGTGTCA
>Ga0181521_10001684_pt1 | contig 27084 bp, 24 predicted proteins | sample PEATcosm2014_Bin_32_FD_119764 | JGI IMG/M metagenome (GOLD analysis project Ga0181521, IMG submission 119764) | Peatland microbial communities from MTU Mesocosm Facility, Houghton, MI, USA - PEATcosm2014_Bin02_60_metaG | ecosystem: Environmental > Terrestrial > Soil > Wetlands > Peat | place...
AATGGGCCCCGCCATCGCGGTCTACGTGTGGCAGTATCCGCTGCGCCTCGTTCACTGGGGCATCGTGATCTCGATCGGCGCGCTCGCATTCACCGGATATTACATTCACAATCCGTTCATCGTCGGCCAGATACAGCACCCCTTCCTGATGGGCGAGTTCCGCTTCGTGCACGAGGTTTTCGGGATGGCGTTCATCGCCTTTTTCCTGCTGCGCCTGTATCTTTTCTTCGCGGGCGACCGCTGGGTGCGCTGGAGAGCGTTGGTGCCTCTCCACAAGGCCCAGTGGAAGGAAATGATCGAGGTGATGAAGTTTTACGCCTTCATCCGCCCCACACCTGTTTCCAAGGTGGGCCACAATGCGATGGCCGCGTTCTCCTATATCGGCATCTACACCCTCGTGCTGGTTGAGATCCTCAGCGGGCTCGTTATGTTCAACTGGCTCCGGCACAGCCCGATTCTCACGCCGCTCGTGGGCTGGATTCCGCGCATGATCAACATTCAGAATCTCCGGCTGATTCACTACTGTCTGATGTTCGTGTTCATCGCATTCGGGATTTTGCACGTGCATCTTTGCCTGATTGTGTCCAGCGCGGAAAAACGCGGATTGCTCGACAGCATCTTCACCGGCTACAAGATCATTCCGGTGAATGAACTCGACGAAGACGATCACGAGGCCATCAAAGCCTCCCAGGGTAAACGGGTTCATCATTGAGGACATGAGAACGCTGGTCCTCGGTCTCGGCAACCTGGTTCATTCCGACGATGGCGCGGGCATTCACGCTGTGCAGCGTATGCAGACCGATGCGCGCGTGCCTTCGGACGTGGTCATTATCGATGGCGGCACGCAGGGCCTGAGTCTGCTGCCCCACATCTCCGGATTTGAGCGGCTGCTGGTCATCGACGCGGTCGACGCCGGCGAGCCGCCCGGTACGCTGATTCGCCTCGAAGGCCGCGCGCTGGCCGATATGCCCGGAAATGCTTCCGTCCACCAGCTCGGTTTTTCCGACCTGATGGTCGCCATGAAACTGTTGGGAGACCTGCCGGCCGAAGTGGTAGTATTCGGTGTACAACCGATGTCGACCGAATGGAGCGCCGAGCTTACCCCTCCTGTAGAGAAGGCCCTCAGCCCGCTGATCGATTCGGTCGTCGCACAGCTTGAAGCATGGAAAACCTCATTGCATCCGGCAGGAGCCGCCACCGTTTTATGACTCTCACGAACCGCTTTCTCATGATCTGCGCCGCCGCCCTGTTCCTCGCGGGCGGAATGGCAATCGCACAGAAACCGCCGGATAAACTGCAATTCGCCTCGAAGATGGGCAACGTCACCTTCGATCACGCCGCGCATGTCATGCGCGCCAAGAACGACTGCGCAACCTGTCACACCAAGCTGTTCCCGCAGGATGCGAAAGCGCCGCTGAACTTCAAAGCCGGCATGCACAAAACGGCCGAGGCCGCGAAGACCTCATGCGGCGGATGCCACACGCCCGGCGGAGCGGCATTCGACTCCAAAGGCAACTGCGCCAAGTGCCACGTGAAATGACGGCGATTTCTACGCCTTACCGCCCGCGGCGCTGATGTAGCTGTCCACGGCGCGCGCCAGCAAGTCGAGCGGAACCATTCCGGGCGTCAGCACCGCCGTATGGAACTCGCGCAGGGAAAACTTATCGCCGAGCGCCATTTTCGCCTTGTCGCGAAGCTCGACGATCTTCAGTTCTCCCATCATGTACGAGCACGCCTGACCCGGATAAACGGTGTACCGCTCCACTTCACTGGCTTCGATCCCATAATCGATACCCTGCTGGCGAGTCCACTTCATCGCGTGGAGACCCGTGTCCACGACCAGCCGCCGCGCGCGGAATAGTTCGGCATCGAGCTGCCCCAGCTGTCCTTCGATATCGTCTCCATACCAGCCCGATTCGGCCGCAAGCCGTTCCGCGTAGAGCGCCCAGCCCTCGGTGATGGCGGAAATTCCGCCCAGCGCGCGAATCTGGCGGAAGCGCGGCAGATCCTTGTTTTCGACCTGCAGCCCGATCTGGAAATGGTGTCCGGGGACGGTCTCGTGATAGACGAGAGTGCGCAGCCCGAACTTCGTCATGTTCGAGACGCGCCGGGGGAACTGGAAAGTTCCCGGCCGCGAACCGTCCGGCGCCGGCGCGTTGTAATTGGCCGCCGCGTTGGCTTCGCGAAAACGCGGAAACGGCTGCGCGACGATGGGCGATTTGGGCCGCAGATCGAACATCAGCGCGGACCGCTGGAGCGAATCGGCGAGAATGCCGTCGATGTCGCGCATGATCTGCGCGCGGCTCTCCTCCGATGTGGGATTCGGGTACTGCATCTCCAGCTTGAGCTTTTCGATGCGATCCTTCACCGAACCGTCCGTTCGTCCCAGACGGCGCAGCAGACCGTCCATCCGGCTCTCGATCTGAGCAACCTGCTTCAGGCCGATTTCGTGAATCTCAGCGGCTGTCAGATTCGTAGTGGTGAAGTGATGCAGATCGTACGCGTAAACGTCCGCGCCGCCCTTAAATCGCCACAGGCCCGCGTCGTCCGTCGCCTTCGCGCTCTGCGCTTCGAGCAGCGCAGTCGCCTTCTTCCATGCGGGATAAATGTCGTCGCCGACCACTTTCTCCGCCGCGGCGAGGAGTTGCTGGCGCTTCGCGTCGGGGAGCGACTTAATCGCGGCCATCTTGTCGGCGAACACAGTGACAAACGGATTCTGACTCGGGGAGGGGTCGGCGAATCCCTGCATCTGCTTGACCGTCGCCTGCAGAATGAATTTCGGCGGAACGATTTTCCTGGCTTCGAGGCGGCGCGCTTCGGCGATGGCCTCCTCCATGCGCGCCCGCACGTCTCCCAAAGCGGCCACATAGTTTTCCGCATCGCGTTCCGTCGCCAGCGGATGCCGGACCGTCATGGTCTCGACCAGCCCGACGTTGGCCCCGTTCATTTGCTCGAGTGGAAACGTGTAATCGAGAAAAGGCTCTTCGCGGACGACTTCGTTCAGTTGCCACTCCATCAGATCCGCCGAGGTCCGCTGCAGCTCGGTGAACGAGGCGCGGTTGAATTTGCGAAGTTCGGCGATGCCCTGGCGCGCGCGCTGGATGCGGTCGCGCTTCCAGGCGAGGGTCAGGGGCGTCAACTCGCGTTCGAGCTGATCCTGTTCGGAACCGGTGAAGTAGCGCGTGCTGGTGGCGAGGTTAGGATCGTGGCGCACCCAGTCCGCCGTGAAGTCACGGAAGAAATCGTCGATGGTGCGCGTTGCGGCGGGAGGAGTTTGGGCGAAGGCGGGAGCGGCCGCGAGCGCGGCTCCGCCGGTCATTCCGGCAGCGAGGAAGTCCCTGCGGGACAGGCTGGTCATGATTGTCAAGTATAGGGGAAGTTGGGTAGTCGGCGATTTGCGCGTTATACGACCAAGTGGTAGTCACTTCCCACAACGCCGTATGAACTAAGCCGCTGGCGCGGCGGACGCTACGCGTGGGGTAAGGCGGCGGCATTCGGCTGACAACAGCGGTATGTGTGGGTCACAAGGAGGTCCCTGTGACCCATTTACGCAAAATGATGCTGGACGAACTCCAGCGTCGTAATTACGCTCAGAGTACCGTAACCGCCTACATCAGCGCACTGCGCGAGTTCGGCGGTTATTTCAAGCGCCCGCCCGATCAACTCGGACCGGAGCAGATTCGTGAGTTTCAGCTCTACCTGATCCGGGATCGCAAGCTGGCCGTCAACACCGTTAAGCAGCGCATGGCAGCGGTGCAGTTCTTCTTCCTCAAGACGCTCAAACGCGCATACCTGCAGGAAGAGTTCCCCTATCCGAAGACCCCACGCAAACTGCCCGCCGTACTGAGTCAGGAAGAGGTCACGCGGCTGATCGACTGCGCCGCCAACCTCACGCATCGCGCCATGCTGATGACTCTGTATTCGACGGGGCTGCGCCGCGCCGAACTCGTGCGTCTCAAGGTCTCCGACATTGACAGCCAGCGCATGGTGATTCACGTTCATCAGGGCAAAGGGAGCAAAGACCGCGATGTGCCGTTGAGCCCGAAGCTGCTGGAGACACTGCGCGAATACTGGCGACGGACCAGACCCCGGACGTATCTGTTTCCCGGCTATGGCGGCGACGTGCCGCTCACGACCAAGGCCGTATGGCATGCCTGTCACGATGCAGTGGAACGAGCGGGCATTCAGAAGAAGATCAGTCCACACAGTCTCCGCCACTCCTACGCCACGCATCTGCTGGAATCCGGCGCCGACCTGCGCACCATTCAGTTACTGCTTGGCCACGCCGACATCAAGCACACGATCGTTTACCTGCATCTTTCTCAGCGCCATCTGCATGCGGCGGCGAATCCGCTTGACTCTCTGCCGGTTTGCGATGCCGCCACGGTCCGGCCTTCGCGGAGGAACAAGGCCAGGTGAGCCGGCCGCCCTTCGAGGTGGCCGACATCATCCGCGCGGCAGCGGGAAGCTTTTTCGAGAAACATCGCTCGTGGCTCAACGGGCTGCACCGCAAGGTGCTGTCCGCCCTCGTGCGCTGTCGTACGGCAGCGCTCGGCGGCCACCGCGATCAATGCTCCAGATGCGGCCACCAGGCCATCTCTTATAACTCCTGCCGCAATCGCCATTGCCCCAAGTGTCAGAGCAACGCTCGCGACAAGTGGCTCGCCGCACGTCAGGCAGAACTGCTGAACGTTCCGTACGTTCATGTGGTCTTCACGCTTCCTCACCAACTGGCGCCGCTCGTGTTTCACAACAAGAAACTGCTCTATGGTCTGCTGTTCCGCGCCAGCACCGCCGCACTACTGGAAGTAGCCGCCGATCCCAGGCATCTCGGCGCGGAGATCGGCTTCCTCAGCGTGCTGCACACCTGGGGCCAGAACCTTCTCCATCATCCACACGTGCACTGCGTGATTCCGTCGGGCGGACTTTCTCCTGACCATCAGCGATGGATTCATCCGCAGTACCGCTTCTTTCTGCCAGTGAGGGTATTGAGCCGGGTCTTCCGCGGAAAGTTCCTCGCCGAACTCAAGCGTCTGCATCGGCACGGCGAGCTTTGCCTCGCCGGTCGCCTGAAGGCGCTGACGAAGAACAAGCCATTCCGTCAGTTCCTGCGCACGCTTCACCGGCAGGACTGGGTGGTTTACGCCAAACCTCCGTTCGGCGGGCCGCAACACGTCCTGCACTATCTGGCGCGCTATACGCATCGGGTCGCCATCTCCAACCACCGGATTGTGGACGTTGCCGATGACAACGTCACCTTCCGCTGGAAGGACTACGCGGCAAAAGGCAAACAGCGCCTGATGACACTCGCTGCCGAAGAGTTCCTTCGGCGGTTCCTGATCCACACCCTGCCGCGCGGCTTCGTGCGCATCCGCTTCTCAGGATTCCTCGCGAACCGGCGCCGCGCTGAATTATTGCCGGTATGCCGACGGCTGCTGGAAGAGTCTTCACGCCTGGAGGCTCATGCACCAGCCACAACACCGCGCAACGATGCCGGAGTTCGGGCATGCCCTCTGTGTGGTGGTCCGATGATCCTGATCGAAAGACTCACGGCGCTCGACCTCGCACGCGCATCCTCACGGAGCGTCGTTGCCGACACCTCGTGAGATGAACTCACATCCGGCCAGCTACGTGCCCTTGCGGGCGCGGGTACCCGACATGTGTCCCGCAGAGGAAAAGCCTTTCGAAAGGAAGGCCATGACCCTTCTGAGGATCTCGCAGTCAGCCTGGAATGACCGGCGGAGCAGGTCGAACAACCCTCTGACCTTCGCGACGGCGACCCGTTCGAAGCCAATCGCACTCGCGGGTTCGATGCAAATCCCATAGGCCGCCGCGTCCGCCGCAAACGCCAGCGGCTTCCTTCAAACGGCCCTATCGAAAACGCCCCGGCCCTGAACTTCCGTGCTCCGTCTGCAGTTACCCGCCGAGGCGCTTCCGATAGGGTTCTACCGTATCTGGACCGCGCCCCTGGTTCCTGGTCGGTTGTTCTCCGCACTGTACGATAGCCGGCGATCCGCCCGTGGCCATCACCAGGGGCTCAGGGGTTGTGTTGCACTGCTCCAAAATAAATTGAGAAGCTTCAGCGCTGGACGGTTGTGTGGCACCCTTCAAGCACAGTTGTAAAATTGCCCCATGCCATCATTCAACGCAATACGCCCTCGTGTCAGTGCTTCGTCGGACGGGCGTGGCTTTGCGGCAGCGATGGTTATTTGGTTGGTGAGTGCAGCTTCCCCGATTTCACTAATGGCACAAGCGCCAACGTCTTGGTTTGGCACCTGGAAACTTAATGCAGCCAAATCCATTTACAATCCCGGCCCTGCCCCATACAAACGGTCTACATCGCACATCGAGCCCTATGAAGGTGGAATCAAAGCCAGTTATGACTTTGTGGGGTGGCGCGGGGAAGCCCTGCACATGGAATGGATCGGAAAATTCGATGGCCGGGATTATGCTGTAGAAGGCCTCGATGAGCCGCGAACGAATGCTTATACGCAGATCGACGAAAACACGTTTAAGGATGTCGCCAAGGTAGATGGGCAGATCACGTCGGTTTCGCGAATTACTTTATCACCCGACCACAAGATAATGACGATGGTTACTGAATCATCGAACACGCAGGGCCAGCCCGTTATCACAACTAGTGTCTACGAAAAGCAATAACGACGACATCTGTTTTGATCGTGCACAACGGACACGAGCAGCCTGTGCGCGAAAATCGAAGTCCTGACATCTCATGGCTGTGGTGGGTCAGCTGGCCTCACCCAACGGAACGTGCTGTTCAGCAAACGAAAGGTATCGAACTCCTCGCGTTTGAGGTGTAGAACGATTTTGTAGCCATCCATTTCGCCATCGAGCGTCAGTTCATCGGGCACGGGGCGCTGATATGCAAAATTGGAGTGCCAATGTAAGGCACGCCCTTTCGTCAGCGAGAGGGTCTTTGCGCTCTCGTCGATTTGCACGCCATAATGCGCAAATGAATCGTCGGTTCGCTGAAATGCCATCTTATTCGAAGTATCGAAAATCACGCGCCTCCACCGGCGATCATAATCGTTAAGCGCTGCTGGCCCTGCCTGGCCATCAATGGAAAGCTGCTCGATATCCCAAATACCATAAAGCGCAGATTTAGGTCCTCCCGGCTCGCCTTCTTCACGCCAGTATCCGACAGTAATATTCGTGTACATGCCGATCAGCCAGATGCCGAAGGCAATTTGCGCGATTATTGAATTTCGATTCGCGCGCGCCGTTTTGAACAGCAGAAGCTGCCGCGAAGGGGGAGGCGCACGGTCAAGCAGGAGGAAATCGATCAGCCGGCGAATATCAGGCGCAAGCAGGAAGGCAATCATCAAAATCAAGTTGAATGCGATCAGCGTGAGGCCGACGTCGTACGTGAGGTTCAGAAGCAGAACCATAATCATATCGGCCAAACAGACGAGCGCGCCGAAGAGTGTTGTTGCTGGCACGAGCAGCAGAACGCCCCCAAATACCTCCGCCAGCCCCGTGAAGATTTCGTAGGCCGGCGAAGCGCCGATGTTCGTCCACAGCAACCCCGCGAGGCTGATGCGGCCGACTGGCTCGACAAGCGTTATAAGTGAAGGGGACGGCATCTGCGTGGGAATGACCTTGGCCATTCCGTAATCGAACATCTGCGCCGCCACCGCCAATCGCACGAATAGCCGGAACCATTTGTGCAGCGTGACATAGTTTTCACGGTGTCGATCCAGAACGGACCAGGCTGCGGTCGTAACAATTGCGACGAGCAGAACCCAGAATTCCTGCACCCAGAAAAAATACGTGTCGCCGCTATTGCCGTTGTATACCAGGCCGGAATGAATATCGAACAGGCTCCCGGCGAGCCAGAAGGTAAATTCGCGGAACGGCCAAAGAGGACCCAAACCCGGAAACGAGAACCCCGGAAACAGCAGCAGGCCGCCCGAGAACTGGCCCATCAAGCTGTAGAGCGCCAGGTAAGCCAGGGCGAAGCGGAAAGTGAGACGAGTCGCGCTATGCCAATGCGGAATCGAGGATTTATGTTGAACTGCCGCCACTTCGAGCGGAGTACCGATCAGGGCCTGCTTGCCCATTCCCACCTCGAGCAGAAATAAAGATCAAACCGTCGTCGGTCCCGATGCCGTTTGCGGTCTCTAACTCGGGCGCGCACCCTTCGGCCTGCGCTGGCCGACGGGAGAGAAAAACGAGGAAGCTAATCCCGACCTTTGACTCGTCGAAACCTCGACTGCCCGAGGCCCGTGCAGAGAAAGCCCCGGAAGGTGTTCACCAGCCTATTTCTTTCCTTGGTTGTTCATATCTGCGAGCATCTTCTTCAGTTTCAGTTCGTACTCGGGATAAGTGGTTTCTTTGCCGCCCTGCGTTGCTTCGAACGGAATTCCGTGCTTGATGGCAAAGCCGTCCTGCTTCGTACCCAGCGGGTAGTGCGGAACGTATCCCTGATCGTGCCCCGCGATTTCGTCCACAGTCTCGAAACGGAACATGACGTCGCCGTTGTTCATCAGGTTCGAGGACTTTACCCACTGCGAAGTGCGAACGAAAGGCTCTTCGAGGTACACAGGGTCGTCTACGATGATCATGTCCGTCAGGAAGTCGCCGTGGCGGAAAATATGTTCCGTCACCGTCGTATTGAAGCTGGCCGAGACACCGTTGCGCTGAATCACGCCGTATTTGATGTGATCGGTGAAAATCGTCAGCTGATTGCCTTCCACCTTGCCCGTCGCGAACCCTCCCCAGGTGTGCTCGGCATATTCAGAAGGGTGAGGGCGTCCGTCCATCCAGATCACACGGTCGTCGCGCCCGTAAACGCCTTCGATCGTGTAAGCGATGAGCTTCTGAGTAACCGGATCGTTGATCATCTGGATACGGAGGTTCGGGCCCGGTCCGCGCATAAAGTACATGGCCGGATGCGGCTGGCCCTGGTGCTCGGGCAGCGACAGTATTGAAGCGTCCCAGTCGTTGGCGCGCTGCCGGACGGCCGCGTTGATCGGCAGGCCGGTATAATCGCCCAGTTCGGCACCCGGAACGCGGTGCGGCGTGTCTTCGTGAGTCCGTTGGGCCCATTCGCCCGAGATGTCAACCTGAGCAAACGCGGAAACGACGGTAGCAAACGCAGCCACTAATCCGATAAAGATACGATTCATGTTCAGATGCATGACAAATAGCAACCTCCCGGAGCGTGAGTCATGAAAAAGCAAAAAGCGTGAATAGCCAGTATATCTCAATCTGAAGGCCCCGTCACATCCCAGTCAGACTGTCCAGCCGCAGAGTGCTTGGGGGCACCGATCGGCAAGCCATCTTGCCAAAAGGAAGTCAAACGGCGGTCGCGCTTGTGGTTAACCGTGCGAGTTTGGTGAAGCCCGGCCCGGCACGGGCGTCCGGTTCGAGGAGACGATATCCGTAGCCGGTATAATCGGGCGACAGTGTTCCTCACGCGGAAACGCCTCTCCCGACGTGCGATTCTGCGTGGTGCCGGCGCAACGATTGCATTGCCCTTTCTTGATTCAATGGTTCCTGCCGGGACGTCTTCTGCGAGCTACGTCACACACCCGAAGCTGGCGTGTATCGAAATGGTTCATGGCGCTGCAGGCAGTACAGACGAAGGCGTCCGGCAGCACTACTGGAGTCCAGCGAAGGAAGGCACGGATTTCGAGTGGTCCTATTCACTACGGCCACTCGCCCCGCTTCGGGATTACATCACGGTTGTGAGCGGGACGCAGGCAAGAGGCGCCGAGCCAGCCACGCCTTCCGAGGCTGGAGCAGATCATTTCCGCTCCAGCGCTGTGTTTCTCACTGGGGCTCACCCGAAACAGATTACCGGAGCCGGGGTCACTAACGGCATCTCCATTGATCAACTCTTCGCCCGACACGTTGCCCAACGCAGCCCAACGCGTGTGCCATCGCTGTTATTGTGTGCCGAGAATATCGGGCTGAGCGGATCCTGCGGTTTCGAGTACGACTGCGTCTATTCAGACACGATCTCCTGGGCCTCGCCCGTGCGTCCCTTACCCATGACCGGCAACCCACGCGCAGTTTTCGATCAGTTGTTCGGATCGGCTGTCCGGCACGGCGCAAGTATTCTTGATGCGGCGGCCGAAGATCGTTCACGGGTTCGCAACCATGTCGGCGGAACCGATCATGCCAGAATAGACGACCATTTGGAAGAGATTCGCGCCGTGGAGCGCCGCATCCAGGCAATCGAGAAATTCAACGCCCAGGCGGAGCAGCGCGAGCGTTTTTTCGCACCCATCGGAGTGCCCGATTCCTGGGAAGTTCACGTAAGACTCATGTTCGATCTGCAGGTGCTGGCGTTTACTTCCGACACCACACGCGTATCCGCGTTCAAGATGAGCCACGATACGAGCCTCCGCGTCTTCCGCGAGAGCGGCGTTCAAACTCCTTTCCACACCCTTTCGCACCACAGCGAACGGCCGGAGCTGATTGCGGATTTTGCAAAGATCAATCGCTATCACGTGGATCAGGTTCGTTACTTCCTCCAGCGCCTGAGAGACACTCCCGATGGCGACGGCAATCTGCTGGACCATTCGCTTGTCCTCTACGGCAGTCCCATGGGCGACTCTCATTTGCACGATCACCGGCGCCTGCCTCTGTTCCTCGCCGGGCACGCTGGCGGACAATTACGTGGCAATCTTCATCGGGCCTGTCCCGACGGCACACCGCTTGCTAACCTGCTGCTGACAATCCTCCGCACGTTGAATGTGGATCAGGCCGGGCTCGCCGACAGCACCGGCGAGATCGATTTGTAGAAGCGCAAAGGGCGTTGTTCCCGCGCGACCACGAAACCGGGAACCTCCACTGTATGGCCGGGCGGACGCGACCGTATTTTGCGCGTGTTCCCCGAAGGGTACGGGAGGCGAATCGCTGTGCAGCCTGATTCACTACTCAATTTTCCGCTGGCCCTCATACGCAAGAGGCCCGCGGTCCGGCAGTGGAGTATCGTAACTGACGGGCATGGGCATCAGTAGTTTTCGAACGCTCGCTACCACCCGTTTTGCATTTAAAGGCCGCGTGAAAATCATCTGCGCGCCAAGGAGGTCAGCGCTTCTCAAGTTGTTCTGAGATAGCGCCGGCAATGTTGCCGCGATCCTTAGCTGCGGCCGGGCGCCGTCGATTCGGCGCAGAGTCTGGGCGCGCGTTTCGAACGAGCCGTCAGTCGGCAAATCCGAGATCACCGCGTCTACAGGCTGCCCGACCGTCCGCGCCAGCGCATCCTCATCGTCTCTGGCGACCTCTACCTCATAATGTTCCCTCGAGAGTACCCGCCTGTACCAGGCGAGGACCGGGGCATGTCTGTCGATCACGAGCACGCGTTGCCGTTCGGAACGCACGGCCATTGTCACTTCTATCGGACTGCTGGCATTTCCGACCGTCAACACCAGCGGAACGGTGTTTCCAACCGGCGCGTCGAGGGGGATACGGAAATTCACCGCCATTAGCCCTGCGACGAAGTGCGGGGCGGCTCCCGCGTACAGGATCTCGGCGGGTTTGCCTCCGACGGTGACCCGGACCTTCTGCCGAGGCGTGGCATAGTCGGCAATTCTCTTGAGGGTGGGAACCACGAAACCATCGAGGCCCGCCGGCATGGTCTGGCCAGCGCCCGTTGCGTACAGTTGACCGATGGACCCGCGCGGCGCCGGATTAGTTTCGGAATTACAGCACCCCGTCTGATTCAGCATGGAAGCTTCGCCTTTACCCGACCGGTTGCGGGTGAACACCGCCGGCCTGCTGTCTGTCACCTGCACGCTTGCAGGAGCGGACCGCCTGCTCCGATACTGGACGACCACGCTGGCCCTTCTCCCAACCCTCACCTCGTATGGAACAACCGCAGCGATCGCGCTGTGCACTACCCATAGCAATGGTGCGGGAACGCCGTCAAATAATACGCGGGTGTCTCCCAGGACCGAAGGCAACCGCTCTCCATTTCCTTGTTGTGAGCCGGCGAGCGCGGGAGGCCCGGCATTGGCGGGGAACAGGAAAATAATTTCCCCGGGGGCGACGTTCCCGGCCGCCATATCCGCGGCATTGACGATATCGCGCGCACCCAGCACGGGTCGGCCGGGCTTGGAAACGAATGCCCAGTAGAGAACGGCGCATAGTCCCACGCCCAACACTCCCCACCCTATACGGTGTGTCAGCGTGCTCGCTGGAATTGTTCTCCGCAATGGCATCGACATGCGGTTTTGCTGTAATCAGAATACGCTGCGTGTTGCGCATCGTGTCCGGAGGTGAGATCGGTCGGCCTCCCGTTGCGCGGACAAAGTAGTGAGCATCAATGAGGCTGAGGGAACCGAAATCGGGAGAGGTTTGCCAGATCACCGACGGATTAACTGCGAAGGTTACTAATCCCATTGCTGACAACAAACCTTCTCGCGCCACCAAACGCCCAGGAAGTCATGATGTGGGAAATAACGTCGCCGCGTAGTCGGCATCCCGTTGATGTGCCGCGCCCTGCACCGGTCAATCCAGGATTACGGACCCGCCGAAAACTGATTGTCCCAAGCGGGCACGAGATCCGCTAACATCGGGAGCTGTTTTGAAGCGGGTCCTGGCGAAAGCCATATCTTGCGACGGCTAACTTCCTCGAATGGGACCTGGGGACAACGAGCGAGATCCACTTCCGCCCGGAACCGCTTCGTTGACGGCAGAACGCCACCGAATTTCGGCGAATGGCTGAACAGGAAAGACTGATGGATGCCATCAGGGGCCGAAGGCGGCGGAAGCACAGGGATTCATGGCCAGAGTGCTCATTTGGTCCCGTACGTGCAATTGCACTCCCGACGTGCACGGTATTGAGAGCGGGCGCGTTCGAGGGAAATGATGACAAACAGCACACGGCAGCAGATTGAAGGCGATCTTCACGACGCAAAAGGAACGGCTAAAGAGGCTGAGGGCAAACTGACTAACGATCCTGATCTCGAAGCGGAAGGCCGGACTGAAAAAGTGGCTGGAATCGTCCAAAAGAAGCTGGGAAAACTTGAGAAAATGATTGGCAAGTAAACGCGATCGGTTGACCCGAACGCAGGAACCGCGCGGAAATGCCGTCTGACTCGTGCCGACTGGCCGATGAAGCATGTCACAAATCCAACAGGTCGGAGCGGAATAATGCAGGATCCAGACCCTCACCTGCCGCCTTCCGATCCAGATCCGGACCCTCTTCCCCCTCCGTCTCTTCCCGAACCGGACCCGGATGAGCCAGGCCCCGACCTGATGCCAAACGTCGATCCAGCTTTTCAATATTGATTCCGGGCTTTTGAGGCTCGTCAGCCACGCGGCCGCTCACGGACCCCGCACGTGACTTTTCCTCGAAGCGGTGGTCCGTCCCCCGTATTTGGCACGACGCCAATGGTATAAGATGAGCAGCGGCGCGCTGGATCGCTTAAGGTCGGGCGCTTGAGAAGTAAGGAGAAATGACGATGAGATTGGCGAAAGCGGCGTTGCTTTTCACGCTGGCGTCCGTGGCGGCCTGGGCTCAGGTCAATGTGGGCGGACAGAAGCCCGAAGCCAGCGTGCCCTTCACCATGACCACGGTGACCACCTTTGAACTGCCCTGGCGGCTGGCCTTCCTGCCGGATGGCCGCATGCTGATCACCGAAAAGGTCGGGCCCGTTTGGCTGGTGTCCCAGACGGGAGAGAAGATACTGGTGGGCAATACGCCCCCAGTCTATTGGCAGGGCCAGAACGGCATGCTGGGCGTCTTCCTCTCACCCCATTACGCCACCGACCAGAGCATCTATCTCACCTATGTCGAGCCGGGTGACTATGGCGGCGGCCTCGCGCTGGCGCGCGCCAAGCTGAACCTCCAGCAGGGTCAGGCGGGGACCACGACCGCCACCTCGGCCAGGCTGACTAACTTCGAAGTTCTGTGGCGCCAGCTACCCAGGGGCAAGGGCGGCCAGGACGGCGGGCAGATCGCCTTCTCGCCCGACGGCCAGTATCTGTTCCTCACGGTCGGCGACCGCCAGCGCATGACCCCCGCCCAGGACCCGGACCAGCCCGTAGGCAAAATCCTGCGCCTGACGCTGGACGGCAAACCCGCCCCCGGCAATCCCAACTTCGGCAAAACCGGCGCTGCCACCATTCCCCTGATCGATCCGCCCAGCGACACCGAAGCCGCCAAGACCGCGAAGGTGGTAAGCACCTATACCTTTACCAGCCCCAACATGACACCGGCTGAAACCTGGACCAGCGGCCACCGCACGCCCTATGGCATGGCGTTTTCGCCCGCCGGCGAATTGTGGGAAGTCGAGCATGGCCCGGCTGGCGGCGATGAGCTGAACCTGATCGAGAAGGGGAGGAATTATGGGTGGCCGCTTGTCTCCTATGGCAAGAACTATAACGGCGTACCCATTGCCAATCCCGACACGCGGCCCGACCTGGCGGAGCCGGTGCTCTATTGGGTGCCAGTGATCGCGCCGGGCAATCTGATGTTCTACAGCGGCACCCAAACCTTCCCGCAATGGAACGGCAGCGGCTTCATCAGCGGCCTGGCGACCATGACGCTCAACCGCATCGTCTTTGACGGCCATGGCGGCGCCAAAACCGCCGAGCGCTGGAGTGTGGGTCACCGCATCCGCGACGTGGAAGAAGGCCCCGATGGCTCGCTGTGGATGCTGGAAGACGCCAATCCCGGCGCGCTGATCCATGTGACACCCAAGTGATCGTTTCGGGTTAAGCGAACCAGAAGCAAAAGGGGCCGGAGCGATCCGGCCCTTTTTTGCTTTGCCTGTTGCCGCTTGTGCCGGCTCACGCTTCAGCGCGGCTGGATTGAGAGTAAACGGCGAGTGGAGTCAGCGGCAGACTTCGGAGAAATCTTTCCCTGGCCGCCCAGGGCCTGTGGCAGACGCCCAAACAACCGCTCCCTTACGGTCACGGCTCTGTAGATCAGCGTGTTAGTCGCCTCTATGCTCCCGCGCGTTCCCGCTCGTCGACCAGTTGCAGGAACGACAGAGCCTCCGTGTAGCCCGGGCGGAGCTTCAGCGCCCGGTTGAAATCGGCGCGCGCCTGGACCGGATCGGCCTTGTACATCAAGTGATAGACGCCCACGAATAAATGCGCCCGCGCGTCCAGCGGCCGCGCGCGCACGATGCGTTCGGCCACCTCGGTGGCTTCATCGAACATTTCGAGCTGATGATACTCCGCGGCGAGAAAATCCAGCCGCGTATCGTCGCTCGGGTCGGCGGCGATCTCTTCCATGAGAATCTCGATGTACCAGTGGTTTTTGCGGCGGCGCGCTTCCCGATCCGAAGAAAAATTGTGCTCGATGCGAATGCCGGTCTTATGCAGCCGTCGGCCGCCGGCGAGAATCGAGGCATCGATGGTTTCATGCACGCGCCCGCGGTACCGGTAGTCCGGCCGGTTGGGAAAGAGCCGGACAACGTAATCCGTAATCGAAGTCTCGGAATCCGACGCGTGATTGTGCCGCTCCAGAAAGTATCCGGCGTTTTCGTCGAGCGCGACCAAACTTTCCACCTCGTGCGCACTCGCCGGGTCCAGCGTCTCATCCGCGTCGAGCATCAGGATCCACCGGCCACGCGCGTTCGCAATAGCGCGATTGCGGGCGGCTGCAAAATCGATGACCGTGAAATCGAACGGGATTACTTTCGCTCCGCAGCTCGCCGCGATCTGTGGCGTTGCATCCGCCGAACCAGTGTCGACGATGACGATCTCGCCCGCCAGACCTCGCACCGAATCGAGACAGCGCGCCAGGTTGCGCTCTTCATCTTTAACGATCATGCAGAGGCTGAGGGCGTCCGGCATTGCTGCTCCGATCATAAGATGCGCGCAGTGCGTGAAGATAAGAGGGTATGGCGACCGATCTCGACCCCGCCGACTGGCCCGCATTCCGCGCGCAGGCGCACCAGATGCTCGACGACGCGCTCGACTATATCGAGCACATCCGCGAGCGCCCGGTCTGGCAGCCCATCCCCGGCGAAGTGCGGGATCGTTTTCGCGAACTCGTTCCCCGGGCGCCCTCCGGTCTGGCCCAGGTCCACGGCATATTCCTGAACGACATTCTGCCCTACGCCACCGGCAACACCCACCCCGGCTTCATGGGCTGGGTACACGGCGGCGGCACTCCCGTCGGCATAGTGGCCGAGATGCTTGCCGCCAGTCTCAACGCAAATCTCGGAGGGCGCGATCACATCCCGATCGAAGTGGAGCGCCAGATAGTCCGCTGGATGCAGGCGATTTTCGGCTTTCCCGAGAGCGCAACCGGCTTGTTTGTGACGGGCACTTCGATGGCGAACCTCATCGGCGTGCTGATCGCCCGCGACGTGGCGCTGGGCTTCGAGGTGCGGTGCGAAGGGGTCGCCGCGAGCCCTCGCCGCCTGACTGCCTACGCCTCGGCGGCCGTTCACACATGCGTGGGCCGGGCGATGGATTTCTCCGGCATCGGCAGCGATGCGCTCCGCCTGATTCCCGCCCGTCCCGGCTGCGGCATGGACCTGGCGGAACTGGAAAAGGCGATCGAAGCGGATCGCCGCGCCGGGTTCACGCCCTTCCTTCTGATCGGCACTGCCGGAACCGTGGATACCGGCGCCATCGACGATCTCAGCGCGCTGGCCGATCTTTCGCGCCGCGAGCATCTCTGGTTTCACGTTGACGGCGCGTTCGGAGCGCTTGCCATACTGGCGCCCGATCTGGCTCCCCGTCTGCGCGGCATCGAGCGCGCCGATTCGCTGGCGTTCGACTTCCACAAATGGGGCCAGGTTCCGTATGACGCCGGTTTCATTCTGGTGCGCGACGGCCTGCTACACCGCAAAGCCTTCGCCACCTCCGCCGCTTACCTGCGCCGCGAGGAAAGGGGACTGGCGGGCGGATCGCCATGGCCCTGTGACTTCGGACCCGATCTCTCGCGCGGCTTTCGCGCACTCAAGACATGGTTCACGCTGAAGGTTTACGGCGCCGACGCGCTGGGAGCCGCGATCTCGCGCACTTGCGAGCTGGCGCGCTATCTGGAGAGCCGTATCAAAGAAACGCCCGATCTGGAACTTCTGGCTCCGGTCGAGCTGAACATTGTGTGTTTCCGTTATCGAGCCGGCGACGACGCGCATCGAATCAACGCCCGCATCGTCGCCGATCTTCACGAAGCCGGAGAGATTGCCCCGTCCACCACCGTCATCGATGGACGCCTCGCCATTCGCGCCGCCATCGTGAATCACCGGACAAGCCGCAACGAGATCGACACGCTCGTTGCAAGAGTTGTGGCGGCGGGCCGCGCGATGCAGCACAGCGCGGTGCGGAGCCATCAGGCCCAGTCGAGTGAAGCGGAGGACTGGGCGCCGCGAAGGCTGCGGGAATCCCGGCTGCTGGAACTGGAGGTACAAATCGCGGCAGACTCCTCTGCGATTCCACTGCGGTTTGAGCGAGCCTGTCTGCTGGCGGAGGTAGGCCGCACCACCGATGCCCGAGACGCTTACATCGAGTTGCTTTCGCTGGAACCATCGCATCGTGCCGCGCTGAACAATCTCGGGACGCTGCTGCATCAAACGGGATACCGCGCCGCGGCGCGCACTGCCTATGCCCAGGCGGTGGCGAAGCATCCCGACGACCCGATGAGCCAGGTCAATCTGGCCAATGTGCTGGTGGAGATCGGCGCACTGGCGGACGCGCGTGAACATTACGAGACGGCACTGCGCCTGCAGCCGGATCATGCCGAAGCGCACCAGGGCCTCGCAACCGTTCTCGCGGAGCTTGGCGATCAGCCCGGCGCCGCCCGCCATCGGCAACTGGGGTTCGCGAGCCGGCCGGTGGTCGCTTTGCCCTATCGCGGCGAGCGGCCACCGCTGTCGGTGCTGCTGCTGGCTGCGTCCGCCGGCGGCAATATTCCGATGCGCCATTTTCTAAATGATCGGATCTTTCAGACGTTTATCGTTTTCGTTGAGTTCTATGACCTCGCGACCCCGCTGCCGCCGCACCGGCTCGTCTTCAATGCCATCGGTGACGCCGATCTGGCGGCGCCGGCGCTCGCCGCTGCGCAGGCCGTGCTGGCCCTGACGAGCGCGCCTGTAATTAATGCGCCCGCCGCCGTGGCCGCTACCGGACGCAGCGACACCGCGCAGCGCCTCGCGGGCATTCCAGGAGTGGTCACGCCAGGGGCGGTCACGCTGCCGCGCGCGCTGCTGGCCGGTCCGGACGTCGCGACGACCCTGGCCCGCCATGGCTTCGAATTTCCGCTTCTGATCCGGACCCCGGGCTTCCACACCGGGCGTTACTTCCTTCGCATCGAGACCCTCGCGGAGTTACCCGGGGCGCTGGCAGAACTACCCGGCGAGGAACTGACCGTTCTCCGCTACCTCGACGCGCGCGGACCGGACGGTAAGGCGCGCAAGTACCGCGTGATGATGATCGACGGCGGGCTGTATCCGCTGCACGTCGCCATCTCGAGCCACTGGAAGATTCACTACTTCACGGCGGACATGGCGGACAATCCCGAGCATCGCGCCGAAGACGCGGAGTTCCTCGAAAACATGCTGGGTGTGCTTGGAGCGCGCGCCATGGCGGCGCTGACGGAGATCCAGTTGCGGCTCGGGCTGGATTACGCTGGCATCGACTTCGGGTTGAGCGCCGGCGGCGAGGTTCTGCTGTTCGAGGCGAATGCCACGATGGTGGTCAATCCGCCGGAGCCGGATGAAAAATGGGCCTACCGGCATCCGGCTGTCGAGCGAATCTATGCGGCGGTGCGGCGGATGCTGATGGGGCGGGCGGGCGGCCTATGACATTTGGCATAACGCTCGGAACGTCATAGACTGCTCCTTGATCCGGTCCTTCAGGTGCGCAGATACCGAGGCGCTCTTCAGTGACCGGATGGTCCGCCGATTTCAGTCCATCGAGCGCCCGGCGCGACGGAAGCTCCTGTACCTGAACCAGGCAAGGCGGCTGGAGGATCTTCGAGTGCCCCCTGGAAATCAGCTGGAACGGCCGAAGGGCGGCCGCGCGGGGACGTTCAGCATTCGCATCAATGACCAATGGCGCGTCTGCTTCGCGTGGCGTAACGGTGACGCGCATGACGTTGAGATTGTGGATTACCACTAAGCCGGGGAGATGACAGTGAAGCCGCCGAAACTACTCGATCCAATCCACCCTGGAGAGATTCTCCTGGAGGACTTCATGAAACCGCTTGGAATCAGCATCAACCAGTTGGCTCGCGATCTGGACGTCCCGCCGAATCGTATCGGCGCAATCGTGAATGGAATTCGATCCATCACGGCCGATACGGCTCTGAGGCTGGGAACATATTTCCATGTTTCGCCGGAAACCTGGCTCGGGCTGCAAATCGACTACGACCTTCGCGTTATACGGCGGCGCGAAGGGGATCGGATCGTCCGCAGCGTTCGGACGCGGCCAGCCGCCTGATCGGGGATCGTCACTCCTTATGCAAGAGCGGCATTACCGCTTCCGGCGTAAGGGCGCGGACAGGAGATCCGCGAAATCCTTTCGGATCCCGCGTAACGATACATTCACAACTGGCCAATCGTGCGGCCGCCGCGGTCACCGCATCCTCAAAATCGGATAAGTGCATTTGCAACGCTTCCTGAATGACCGCACCATTCACGGCAGCTACTCCAAAGACTCTCAGGATCGCCGACATAATCCGCCTGGCTCTGACGTCGCCCGTCTCTTTTCGAACCAGGTAGTGGATGGTCGTCACCGCGTGAGCGGCGAGCATTCCTTCCGAAACGCCCGCCTCGACGGCTGACCAGACCGATGCGCTTGCCTCCACATGCGGTTGCCGATCGAGCAGAACGTCGAGGACGACATTGGTATCGAAGAGAATACTCTTCATCGATATTTCGCCGCCAGATGCTTCCTGTATTCCCCGATGTCCGCCTTCCTGAGAATTCCCCGGAGGGAACGCAGAACCGGAGCCGAGCGTGGGACGGGAGAAGCAGGCTTGGCGACCGCCTCAAGGTAGGCTTCAACCATCTCCGATACGGAGACGCCCCGCAGCTTCGCATACTGCTTCGCGCGCGAGACCACGCGGTTGTCCACACTCAATGTGAGCTTCGCCACATACGTATTGTATCACTAAATTCGTACGTATTATGTATAGGCGTCTAACAGCAATGGAAATGATGCGACGATAGCAGCATGAGGACAACCGTCACTCTCGATCCGGACGTTGAACGCCTGATCCGCGACGCGATGCGGGCGCGTGGAATCTCTTTCAAGGAAGCTCTGAATGAAGCCGCACGAAGTGGACTTCGCGGCAAAGAGCGCCCCCGAGCAGGGAAGTTCACTCAGAAATCGTACAGGATGGGTGAGGCGCAGCAGTTCCGCTGGGACAAAGCACTGGCTGCGGCCGATGCAATCGAAGACGATGAACTCAGCCGAAAGCTGGGTGGTGTCCTAAGTTGGCCAACGTAGCGGTATTATTCTCCCCTGAATCGTCGCCACACCCAAGCGACAATACCGCCCGCGACCCCGCAGAGCCAAAGCACTCCCACGGCGTGGTCGTTTTTGGGAACGATGGGATATAGCCACATCCGGTTATTTCGCCTTTGCCAGAGTCTTTCGCCATTATGGCCCCATCGCAGAAGACTTCTGAGCTGTCCAAACAACTCCGAGGCAGCTGAACTGATGGTCGGTTTGGAACACATGAGCCGAAATCACATCAGTTTTGTGCAGATGGCCCTGGTGTGGGCCGCAGACGAAAGTACATGGAAAGACTGAAAAAGGACCCGGAGGTTTAGCCCTCCGCGGTCTACCCTAGCCCGGCGTCGCGCAGGAACTGCGCGGATTCTTCCGGCGGCGTCGGATTGATGTAAAAACCCGTGCCCCATTCGAAGCCGGCCACGCGCGTCAGCTTCGGAATCACTTCGATGTGCCAGTGATAGTAGGGGTTTGCCGCTTCCTGCGGCGGCGCCGTGTGGATCAGAAAATTGTAGGGCGGCCGCTCGAGCACCTTCTCAATCCGGCGCAGCGTCGATCGCAGAACCCACGCCAGATTATCCACCTCAGATCCGTCGATCTCCTCATAGTGCGAGCGGTGCTGCTTCGGAAGAATCCATGTCTCGAACGGGAACCGCGCCGCGTACGGTTCCAGCACGATGAACTTGTCGGTCTCGGTGACTACCCGCCCGGCGGCTTTCGACTCCTGCCGGATCAGATCGCAAAAAACGCACCGCTCCTTGATCTTGTAATAACTGCGCGCGCCGTCGATCTCTTCCTGCACGCGAATGGGCACCACGGGCAATGCGATCAGCTGCGAATGCGTATGCTCCAGCGTTGCCCCCGCCGCTTCGCCCTGATTCTTGAAAAGCAGCACATATTTCAGCCGCCGGTCGTTCTTCAGATCGAGAACGCGCGCGCGAAAGGCCCAGAGCACCTGCTCGATCGCCTTCTCCGGAAGCGCGGTCATGCTCAGCGCGTGATCCGACGTCTCCACGACGACCTCGTGCGCGCCGATGCCCTGCATCTTGTCGAAGATTCCTTCGCCCTGGCGATCCAGTTCGCCTTCGATGCCGAGCACTGGAAACTTGTTCGGGATCACGCGCAGCGACCAGCCGGGCTGGTTCGCGCCCGTGCCGTTTCTGTAGGCGAGCACTTCGGGCGGCGTCTTGGTCTCGTTTCCGGGGCAGAACGGGCAGAATCGCCCCGACGGCGCCGAGGGAAGAGAATCGCGCAGAAAATCCGTGGGCCTGCGCGCGCGCTCGGTCGAGATAATCACCCAGCCTTCCGTGATGAGATCTTTTCGCAATTCCGGCATTCGTGAAAACCACTATATCGAGAGCTCGGGCGCGAACGCGTCGCGGAGGTGCTCGATCTTCTCGCCCGCAATGGAAATGACGTCGAACCGCGCCCGCGCCGGGTCCGCTCCCGCGCGCAGAACGTAGTCGCGCGCCGCGCGCCGCAGTGCCCACATCTTGTCGTCGTCGATGGCCCGCTCGGGCGCGCTCCATTGCGCCGACGCTCTCGATTTCACTTCGACGAACACCAGAAAGTCGCCTTCCCACGCGACGATATCGATTTCGCCGCCGCCCTGCGGGGGCTGCCAGTTGCGCGCGGCCACCGTGAATCCGTGCCGGCGCAGATAACGGTGCGCTCGATCTTCGCCGTGCGCGCCCAGGTTAACGTGCCTGCGGTAACGAATTCGGTCGCCGAGGCGGTAGAGCGGGGCCAACGGGTTCAAACTCGAACTCCATGGCTTTTCCGCGTATGACATAGCAGAGATAGAACTCCCAGAACCTGCGGAAGCGCGGAAAGCGGTTTACCAGAAATTCGAAGCCGAGCCATTTCCAGAATGCTAGTAGCTTGACGCGCACCGAAATCTCACGGAATTTCGCTTCCGAGTAATAACCGAAGCCGCCATGGTTCTCGCCGAAGGTACGAAAGGAGAAGCTGTTGAGGTGGTGCTTGTGCGTCGGGTCGCAGAACGAGCTGTAATCGGTGTAGTGCGGCGTCTCGATGCGGACGCGCCCGCCCGGCTTCACCAGCCGGTGGAACTCTTCCATGGTCCGGATGACATCGCTCAGATGCTCGATCACGTGGATCGCGCGCAAGCGGTCGAACGAGCGGTCCGCAAACGGATAAGGGAACCGGTCCAGATCGCAGATGACGTCCGCCGCGCTGGCCGGGTTGACGTCGATGCCGATGGCGCCCTCGTACTTGCGAATGCCGCAGCCGACATCCAGCGTTTTCAGCCGATCCTCCCTAATGCACTCTTTCGAAGAGCGGCGGATGCCAGATCAGGCCCACGAACGCTCCCTCCATCGTGGCGCTTATATACTCCGTGTTATTCGGCGAGCTCTTGAGATGGATGATTTTGGCTCCGGCCACCAATTCCACCGCGCCGCGCCGGTAAGCGACCGTTGCGTTCGCATCCCAGAGGTCCGCTTTGTGAAAGATCCCGAAGCCCGAAGCGTCCGCTCGCAGCAGAAGGTGTGGCGTAAGCGCGTATTCCGCCGCGATTCCGAAGGTGGGCAGATAGATGTTCTTGCTGCCTGAGGCAAACTCCGCCACCCCGGTTGTCGTCGATACCGGCACCAGCGGCGCATTGATATTGTTGCTGAGGCTGATGTACTGGAATTCCCAAAGCGACTTCAAACGGAACTTCGCCACCGGAAATTTGTGCGGAAAGAGCAAATCGTCCAGATAAATCTTGGTACCCCAGATCTTGTAATTTGTGGCCAGATAATCGCCCTGGCCGATCGCGGTTCCTAAGATCGTGGTATTGGCCGGAGCGTACTGGTTGCCGTCGCCTTCCATTCTGAAAATATCGACATGCATCGACCCGGTCCGCGTGACCGGCACGCTGAAGTCCAGGCCGGGAGCCGGTTTGTACTTGCCGAGATCAGTCAAAGTCTCATAACCAGTCGCCTGGCTTCCGCCGTAGAGCGCCGGCTGCGTCCCGGCGAATGGCGCCCAATAAGTAAGCCCGATCGTTAAACCGCGCGGCTCGGGATAGTCTGGCGCCGTACTTGCCGGGGCCTGCGCCTGCGCCTGCGCTGCCTGCGCCGCGATAGCTGCCTGTGTGGCGGGGTTCACCTGAGGCGGCGGTGGCGCCGGGGCCGGAGGCTGATTCTGCGCCTTCCCGGCCGGTGTCAGCAGCGCCAGGCTCATGAGACCGGCAACTACACATAGATCGAATCGGCAAAGCGTCAAAAGGACTCCTCCCAAATACCTGCACGTACATCCTCGTTCAGATTGTATACGCAGTCCCGGTACCGTCGGATACATTGGTTTTCGCCATCCGTCCGAATTGGGCGTACGATGAAAGTCATGGGGGGCGGCGTGGCCTTTGAATCGGATCTGGTTGAACAGTGTCCCGATTGTCAGCGCCTTTTCAGGGACTACGAGGCGGTGACATTGGACTGGTTCCGCGTTCAGGGCCAGCTTCGCATCGTCGAGTATTCGGGCGACGATGAATCCTCTTCTCGTATCGTCGCCGAACTGAGCGCCATCGCCGACCGCCGGCGCGTACTGCGTGAGGCTCTCGCCGAGCACGTTGAGCGCGCTCATCCGCGTCAGGCGTCCGCTTCCTCTACGCTTACCTGAGAGTCTGCCCCACCAGCTACACTCGAATTGTGGCGGCCCATATCCTGCCTGCGGCCGCGGCTGCCGGCGACCTGGCGGAACAGCCCGGCATCCGCGAAGCCCTCCAGTGGTTTACGCGCGAAAAGCAGTGGGTGAATGAAATTCACCTGCAGCTCTGCCGCATCCCCGCGCCCACCTTTCTGGAACAGGAGCGCGCCCTTTGGTTCGCTTCGCAGTTCCGCTCGCTCGGCTGGCATGTGGCGATCGATCAGGCCGGCAATGTCCTTGCCACGCTCGATGCCTTGCCGGATAAGGCCGCCGTGCCCGACGAGAGTCAGCCCCTCGTCGCCATCACCGCTCATCTCGACACCGTCCTCACCCCGCGCTCGAATGAAGATGTCTCCATCGACAATCAGGGCGACATGCGCGGTCCCGGCGTCTCCGACAACGGCGCCGGACTCGCCGCCCTCCTCGCCATCGCCAAAGCCATCCATTCCGCTCCCCATCCCGCCGATCTCTGGCACAGACTTCTGCTCGTTGCCAATGTGGGCGAAGAAGGCGAAGGGGATTTGCGCGGCATCCGCCACATTTGCGGCCAGCCGGAACTCATCCGGAAAATCGGCGCGTTCCTCGTTCTGGACGGCGCCGCCACCGCGCACATCACCACCCAGGCCCTCGGCAGCCGGCGCTTTCTCGTCAGTTTCGCCGGCGCGGGCGGGCATAGCTGGAGCGATTTCGGCATCGGCAATCCCGTCCACGCATTGGGCCGCGCCATCTCGCTGTTTGTCGATCAGAAGCCTCTCGATCCTCGGTCCACGCCGAAGGTTTCCGTCAACGTCGGCATCATTGAAGGCGGGGCCAGCATCAACGCGATCCCCGCCAGCGCGCGCGCCAAGATCGATATCCGCTCCGAGAGCAATGAAAAGATCGTCCACCTCGTAACCGCGCTGCAAAATGCGGTGGCCCGCGCCGAGGACATCGAGAACGCCCGCGCCGTCGGCCAGAAAGTAACCGCCACCGTCCGCGAGATCGGCAACCGTCCGGCCGCGAAACTCCCGGCCGACGCCCCCATCGTCGCCAAAATCCGCTCCGTCGAGGCCCACCTCGGCATCCGTTCCCGGCTCGATTGCGCTTCGACGGACGCCAACATCCCCCTTTCGCTCGGCATCCCCGCCATCTCCATCGGCGCCGGAGGCCAAGGGGGCGGCGCGCACACGATGTCGGAGTGGTATCGCTCAGAGGGCCGCGATCTCGGCCTGAAGCGCATCCTGCTCACCGCCGCGCTTCTCCTGCGCGACAGCGCGCCGGAGTGAATGCGCCGGAATGAAGCGTGCGCGCGCCGATCTGGCCCTGGCAGCCATCACCCTCATCTGGGGTACGACCTTCGTCATCGTCAAGTCCGCCCTGGCCGATGTTTCCCCTTTCCTGTTTCTGGCTTTGCGCTTTAGTCTCGCGGCGGTTGCGCTGAGCCTGATCTGTCGCCGGGTGTTTTTCGATAAAAGATTTGGATCCAATTTCTTAGGCCCCGGTCTGCTGGCCGGCAGCCTGCTTTTCGCCGCTTATGTGTTTCAGACCCTCGGCCTTCAGCTCACCACGCCCTCGAAATCGGCCTTCCTGACCGGCTTATCGATCCCGATGGTACCTTTAGCGAGTTCGCTCGTCTACAGAGATAGACCGCGCCTCTGGGAGGTCGCCGGTATCCTGATCGCGTCGTTCGGAATGGTATTGATGACGTCGCCGTTGTCACTTTCGTCCGGATTCGGGATGGGCCGCGGCGATATTCTGAGTCTTCTGTGTGCGGTCACGTTTGCGCTGCATATCGTGGTGACAGGTCATTATTCGCCGGTAATCGGATTCGAGCCGCTGGCTGTCGTCCAGCTCGGGACGGCGGCGGCGCTGGGCTTGCTTTCGGTCTGGTTCGCGGAACCCATCCGGTTCCATGCGACTCCGGCCGTGGCAGGCGCCGTGCTCTTAACGGGACTGCTGGCAACGGCGCTGGCATTTACAACACAGGCCTGGGCCCAACAGTACACTTCGGCGTCCAGAGCTGCTCTGATTTTTGCGCTGGAACCCGTGGTCGCATGGGTGACCTCGTGGCTGGTGACGGGTGAAACAATGGCCAATCGCGGCAAAGCGGGAGCCGGGCTGATCCTGACCGGCATTCTGCTGGTGGAGTTGAAACGAACCAAACCGGAAGGACATCAAAAGAAAGGGGCCGTCTCTTTGGTATAATCCAAAGCAATCGCGGCACTTATAGGAGTAAGGACAAAATGAGTTTCTACGACAAAGTGCGAGGACAGAAATTCCTGTCGTTCACGCTGATGGTTTTTACACTGGCGGCCGGCATTCTGATCGGTACGATCGCGCAGACCGGCGCTAAAGCCGCGAAGGAGCAGGCGGCGGCCCCCGATGCGACACCGCTCACGATTCCCAAGGCCGTCGTCATCGAGAATGAGTTCACAAAGGTTGCGAAGACGCTCGAACCTTCGGTCGTCAACATTGAGACAGAGTACATCCCGAAAACCAACGTTCAAACCCGCAACACCCCTCCCAATACCCGCCGGCGCCAGCAACAGCAGGAGCCGGACGACCAGGGAGACGATAACGGCGGCGGCTTGCCCGACCTGTTCCAGCGGTTCTTCGGCCAGGGCGGTGGCGGCGGAGGTCTCCAGTTCGGTCAACCGCAGGATCAGCGCAGCGCCAGTCTTGGCTCGGGCGTCGTGGTGGATCCGAACGGCTACATCCTGACCAATAATCACGTCGTCGAGAACGCCACGCGCATCAAAGTGAAGTTCCACAACGACAGCACCGAATATCCGGCGACCGTCATCGGCACCGATCCGCAGACCGACCTCGCCGTCATTCACGTCGGCAGGAAGGGCCTGCCCGCGGCGAAGATCGGCAATTCCGACGCCATTCAGCCCGGCGACTGGGCCATCGCGATCGGTTCCCCCTTCAGCTTCGAATCCACCGTCACCGCCGGCATCGTCAGCGCCGTCTCGCGCGATCTCGGGCAGCAGGATTCAACGAGCTTCCAGCACTTCATCCAGACTGACGCCGCCATCAATCCCGGCAACAGCG
>Ga0181521_10001686_pt1 | contig 27070 bp, 24 predicted proteins | sample PEATcosm2014_Bin_32_FD_119764 | JGI IMG/M metagenome (GOLD analysis project Ga0181521, IMG submission 119764) | Peatland microbial communities from MTU Mesocosm Facility, Houghton, MI, USA - PEATcosm2014_Bin02_60_metaG | ecosystem: Environmental > Terrestrial > Soil > Wetlands > Peat | place...
AGCGCCACCGGCAGGGTGACCTTCGGGTTCCTCACCTCGGCGGCGGTGAAGGTGATGTTGTTCCAGGCATCGGAGGAAAACAGCGAGCCCGTTTGTGCGACGGCAAGGATCGTGAGCATCCCGACCAGCGCAATGGGGCCGCCGATGCCGACCTGAACCGGATGCAGCGTGTGCCATCCCGCATTGCGCCAGTAGTTAGCTCCAAAGTTGGCGGCGATGGCCTGCGCGTTGCGTCCGACGAACAGCCCAAGCAGCACCAGGCCAAGCAGTGCTGCCGTCTTGGCAATCGTGAAGATGTTCTGCACGATGGCCCCGGTCCGGACGCCAAAGATGTTAACGACCGTCAGAAGAATAACAATGACGATGGCAGCGAGATTTTGCGTGTTCAGGCCGACATCCATGTTGCCCAGGACCATGGGGCCAATGGGGATCGGCGGCACGTGCCAGAGGTGAATCAGCCAGTGGGTGGAAGAAACCGAGGGAAGGAATACTCCCAGGAACTTGCCGAAGGCGATGCCTACGGCGGCAATGGTGCCCGCCTGCACCACCAGAAAAAGCGTCCAGCCATAGAGAAAGCCCCAGAGCGGCCCGAGGGCCTCGCGCAGGTAGACGTACTGGCCGCCGGCATGCGGCATCATGGCGGCCAGTTCGCCATAGGCGAGAGCGCCGGTGATGGTTAGAAATCCGGTGAGCACCCAGGCGCCGATCAGCAGCACGGGAGAATCGACCAGGCGGGCAATGTCGGCCGAAACGATGAAGATGCCCGAGCCGATCATGGAGCCCATCACCAGCATGGTGGCACTGAGCGGGCCCAGTCCCTTTACGAATCCAGTGTCGCTGGAGGCGACGGAGATAGTTCTTGTTTCAGTAGCCAAGGAGCCTCGGTTTGCCACAGCGAGTTTTCTTTGAATCTGTCACCCTGAGCGAGCGGCTGCCGTTGCCGCGAGTCGAAGGGCCCCTACGATGGCAGGTCGTTTTCATAGGGGTGCTTCGACTCGCGCGGCAAAAACAGCCGCACTCGCTCAGCATGACACTCGGATTTCAATTCAACATAAGAGTTTCCCCGAATGCCCGTCAGCTTACACCAACAGCCGCAAGAATTCTTCCGCAACTTTGACCGGTGAGCTCAGCAGATCAGCAATGACCGCAACCGAATCCGCTCCGGCATCGATCACGGAAGGCGCATTGGCGCGCGTGATGCCGCCAATGGCAACCAACGGTTTCTTTGTCGCGGCGCGCGCTGCGCGAATCCCATCCAGCCCAACCAGGGGATCGGGATTGCGCTTCGACGAGGTCGCGAATATCGGCCCGAAGGCAATGTAGTCGGCAGGACCGGCATCGGCTTCCTGCAACTGCTCGAGAGTGTGGGTCGAGACTCCGAGAATCCGATTGGAACCGATCACCATACGCGCGCCCTCGGGCGAAAGATCGGCCTGACCGACGTGCACTCCCTGGAAGCCGGCTGCAATGCAAACATCGGCGCGGTCATTCATGATCAGCGTGACCCCATCATCGAGAACATGCCGGAGTTCGCGGGCGTGGGCCAGCATCTCGCGCGTCGAGCCGACCTTGTTGCGGTATTGAATGATGGTCGCGCCGCCGGAGGCGAGATCGCGCGCGTAATCGACAATGGCGGCAGTAGTCCGCAGCGGCATGGCGAAACATGAGACATCGACGATGGCGTAGAGCTTTGGTAAACCATTTGGCATTTAGCAGTTGGCACTTGGCTTAAAAACAGCCCACAACGCTGACCCGCTACGGAGACAACTGCCAAGTGCCAAATGCTAAGTGCTAAGTGCCCTGCGCTATTTAGAAGCTCCCTTAGTTTGCTCGAGGAAGCGCTCCATGAACTTGGTATCGAAGTTTCCGGCGCGGAAGTCGGGATCGCGCATGATGCGCTGGTGCAGCGGAATGCTGGTGTAGATCCCTTCCACCACGAACATGTCTAGAGCCCGCGACATGCGCGAGATGGCTTCATCGCGGTCGCGTCCACGCGCCACCAGCTTCGCAATCAGCGAATCGTAATATGGCGGGATGACGCCCTCGGCATAGGCGGCCGTGTCCACGCGAATGCCCGTGCCCCCCGGAATGTTGAACACCGTAATCTTGCCCGCCGACGGCGTGAAGCGCTCGGGATGCTCGGCATTGATGCGGCACTCGATGGCGTGTCCGCGAGATATCACGGGATGGTTGATGATGCTGCTCAGCTTCTCGCCGGCGGCAATCATGATCTGCGACTTCACCAGGTCGACATCGGTGGTCATCTCGGTCACGGGATGCTCGACCTGGATGCGGGTATTCATCTCGATGAAGTGCAGGCTGCCGTCCTCGTCCATGAGGAACTCGACCGTGCCGGCGTTCATGTAGCCGATGTTGCTGAGGGTCTTCACCAGGATGCCACCGATGCGCTCGCGCAGCTCGGGCGTCATCTTCACCGATGGCGATTCTTCCAACAGCTTCTGATGGCGGCGCTGGATGCTGCACTCGCGCTCGCCCAAGCTCATCACGTTGCCGTGCTCGTCGGCCAGCACCTGGAACTCGATGTGGCGCGGCCGCTCGATGAACTTCTCCATGTAAAGATCGCCGTTGCCGAACGCTGCCGCCGCCTCCGACTGCGCCGCGTGGAACAGGTTGGGCAGCTCCTGCTCGTCGCGGATGACCCTCATGCCACGCCCGCCGCCACCGGCCGAAGCTTTGACGATCACCGGGAAACCAACGCTGCGCGCCCACTCCAGCGCCTCGTCCGCCGAGCCGATGATGCCGTCCGAGCCCGGCAGGATGGGCACGCCTTCGCGCTTCATGGTGGCGCGGGCTTTTTCCTTCTCGCCCATCAGCCGCGTTACCTCCGGCGGCGGGCCGATGAACTTGATGCCGCAGGCCTGGCAGACCTCGGCAAAGTTGGCGTTCTCGCTCAACAGGCCGTAGCCGGGATGGATGGCTTCCACATTAGCAATTTCCGCGGCGCTGATGACGGCGGGAATGTTCAGGTAGCTTTCGTTCAGGCGCGGCGGGCCGATGCAAATGGCTTCGTCGGCGAAGCGAACGTGGAGCGAGTTGCGATCGGCTTCGCTGTAGATGGCGACCGCCTTGATGCCGAGCTCCTTGCAGGCGCAGATGACGCGCAGGGCAATCTCGCCGCGATTCGCAATTAGGATTTTCTTGAACATGAATGAAGGGGCGCAGCTTTAGCTGCGCCGTTCGCGTTATTTGTTTTGTGTCATCCCGAGCGCAGGCGGCCTTCCTTTGGCCGCCGGAGCCGAGGGACCCCTATATTGGCTTGATCATAGGGGTCCTTCGACTCCGGCGCGCAACAGAGGCGCGCCTCCGCTCAGGATGACACAGGCGATGGAGAGAGCATCAGCGACGCAGCTAAAGCTGTGCCCCTTCACTGCCGACGAATACCAAACAGCGGCATTCCATATTCGACCGGGCTTCCGTTGGACACAAGCATCTTGGCGATCACGCCCGAAACTTCCGCTTCGATCTCATTCATCAGCTTCATAGCTTCGATGATGCAGAGCACCTGGCCTTCCTTCACCGTGTCACCCACTTTGACGAAGGGCGGAGTACCGGGCGAAGGCGCTTCATAATATGTGCCGACGATGGGCGACTTCACGATGTACAAGCCGGCATCCGAAGCCGCTTCCGCCGTTGGACCGGGGGAAGCCGTGGTAGCCGGCGATGCCGGTTGTGTACCAGCCTCTGGCGCCGAACCGCCGGCGGCGGGAGCCGGTTGGGTCACGGCAGGCGGAAGCGGCTGCGCCGCAGCGACGATAGGGGCAACCTGGACGACCGGAGCGGCCGGGCTGCCGCGCTTGACATGCACCTTGATGTCGCCGCGTTCGAGCTCGAACTCGGTGATGTCCTTCTCGACCAGAAGCTCTATGAGTTCTCTAATTTCCTTCTGATTCATGGGAATGCGACACACCCTGCTGATCGGTCAGAACCGCGGGCAGTTGGCTGGAACCGGATTTCCCAACGAGAGCCTAGTCTGACCCACAGCCCAGACGTACCAGTGCAAAGCAATCAGCCATTATGAACGCTGGTGCGGAATTTGGGAAGATGCAGTCTCTTCGACGCAGCCCCGCGTTCGACGGGGAGCGGTTTGCGGCCGCCGCTGTATGGAGACTATGCGATTCTGCTGCACGATGGGACGAAGCTGACGCTGAGCCGCGGATTTCGAGAGAGTGTGCTAAAGAGGTTGGGGACAGCGTAGGGGGCTATTCGCTCCGAACAACAGAGGATCCGTGCCTTGATTTTGAAGATTTTTGGAGTATTGGGTGTCCAGTCTCCAGATGTCACGCCGGATTTGGCTCGGCTGATTTCCCCCAAACCCATCACCTCCTTGGAGGTGCGGGAAGACCTGCAATTGAAGCTCTGGGAGGTACTTGAGCTGTTCCTTGCTTCTCTCGACGATAAGGCAACCGTAGCCGACTTTCGGGATTTCCTTTTCAAGCTCGACTGGCCTGCGCCTGCCACGGCCCAGGCGGTTGATTCTGCGGTCAAGGCTCATCCGGAGTTGTTTGAAGAAAAGACGGAGGGACGCGAAAAGTTCTTGACGCTTAAGGAATCTGTCGTGCGGTAAAGCGCAAGAAGTCTCTAGGATGGCCTTACTTCAGCCTGCGAAGTAATTGGTTGTAGGCCTCGTGCGAGCCGATCCAGAACCAGTGAAAATCACTATCTTCCCGCAGCGCTATCGCTCGGTACGAACGTCCGACATCGACGGTCCACACCTCGCCTTTTTGCTTAAGGCCGAGGGAGGGATGAAACGGCTCTTTAGTAAAGAGCGCGAACTTCTTGTCGGCAAGCTCGCGAACGTGCCCAGGTAGCTTTTCGTAGCATTTCCAGAACTCGGGAAGAGCAAAAGAGCGGAAGCTCACGCGCGACGCGGACCTTCCGTGAATGGTCTGGACTTCCCGGAGCGCACCTGCTGACGGACATTTTCAAGCAGAGCTGAACCAGCGCCGCCAGCCGCGAAGTCGCGTTCGATCTCCGCATCCCAAATAACCGAGTGTCGGTCAGCGACCCAGGTGGCAAGCTGGGCCTGCTCGTCCTCGGAAAGAGTTTCGATCGCGCGCTGTATCTCGGGAAGGGTCACGGTTGTATTGTACCGCTGATTGGGGGTAGAGCTGGCCTCAGCCGGCGTTTCGGAACTCTCAAAATAAGTTGGACCTGGGGTGGTCATTGTTAATGACCACCCGAGCTCCTCGCTTTATGCAGGGGCGGCGACGCGGCGCTAAAGCGCCGCGCTACCTGTACTTGCTGGGCTAATCTTTGTATCCCGCTCCGCGCAGCGCGCTCTCGAAGCAGTGCATAAAGTGGGTCACGCTTTCGTTGGTGGCCAGCGGGCCCATCAGGCCGACGCGGAAGACTTTGCCGGCGAGCGGTCCAAAGCCGCCTGCGATCTCGATGCCGTTGTCTTTGAGCAGGGTCGCACGGACCTTGGCGTCGTCAACGCCCTGCGGGACTTTGGGAGTGTTCAGGTTCCAGATGCGATGCTGGGGCGCAACCAGCATCTCCAGGCCCAGCGCTTCGATCCTCTTCACGAACTCGAGATGGGCCTGGTGATGGCGCTCCCAGCGGTTCTCGAGGCCTTCTTCCTCGATCAGCGCCAGGGCTTCGCGCAGGGCGTAGAACATGGTTGCCGAGGCGGTGTGGTGATAGCGGTGCGACTGGAGGAGGTAGTCGGCGACGAGCTTGATATCGAAATACCAGGAACGATTGGGGGTGGTGCGAGCCTTCAGCCATTCCATGGCGCGCGGGGAAACCGTGATGGGAGCCAATCCGGGAGGACAGCTCAGGCCTTTTTGCGAGCAACTATAGGCGATGTCGATGCCGGTCTTGTCGACTTCCACCGGCATAGCGCCCAGCGAGGTCACGCAGTCGGCGATGACCAGCGCACCGACTTCGTGCGCGGCCTGGCAGATGGCGTCGCCGCGCTGGAAGGCGCCGGCCGAGGTTTCGGCCTGCACATAGGTCACCACCTGCGGCTTCTCGCGGTGAATGAATTCCGCAGCTTCCTTGCCGCCGAAGACCTCGCCCCAAGGCTTTTCGAAGCGAACGACTTCCCCGCCCTGACGGCGGGCCATCTCGGTCTGGCGATCGCAGAAGAAGCCATTGGCGAAGGCCGCGACTTTGGTTCCCTGCTCCACGAAGTTGCTGATTGCCGTCTCCATGCCGCCGCTGCCGGTGGCGGAGATGACGAAGGTCATCTCGTTCCTGGTGCCGAAGACGGTGCGAAGCAGGTGTTGAATCTCGGTGGAGATTTGAAAGAAGTAAGGGTCAAGGTGGCCGACGATGGGCTGAGCCATCGCCTGATACACGCGCGGGTGCACCTGACCCGGTCCGGGGCCATACAACAGCCGTTTCGGGGGGTGAACAACAAGATCTTCCATAAGAGCGATCGGTTCTGCGACAGTAGCCATTAGGCGACTCCTTACATAGTAGTGGATGTTCTCAGTATAGCGGCGATGCGAAAAGCCTTCTGTGATCTGTAACGCGGTAGGACGTGACGCTGGCGATTTCGCCTGCTTGCGCCCCCGATTTGACTTTCAAGACCTGGTTAGTACACTCTTCCGAAACCCCATGTTCACGCGAAAGCAACTGGGCGTGTCGCGTCTCGATAACGTCAAGGACTGCGTCATCCTCGCGCTCATGTTTCTTGCTGCACCGCCCATTGCCTGGGGTGCGTCGTCGCAAGACATCCGGGGAGCAGTCAAGGACCGCAGCGGTGCCGTCGTTGCCAGAGCCCAGGTCCTGCTTCATGTCGGTGGACAGAACTTTGGCCGGACAACGCAGCCGGACGGGACATTCGAGTTCAGCGGAGTTGTGGGCGAGGCCGGAACGATCGAGGTCAGCGCCTCGGGCTTTGCCACGAACACGACGGCCTGGCGCGCAGGCAACAATCAGCTCACCATCACGCTGCAGCCTGCCACGGTACAGCAGAGCCTGGATGTCACCTCCACGCGAACATCGATCCTGCCAACCGGGGTCGACAACGTGGAGTCGCAGCCGGACGCGGTGGTGGTCACCGATCAGCAGTTGGAGGAGTGGGGTCCGCTGACTACCGACGACAAGTTGCGGCTGGTGCCAGGCTTCTCCTTGCTGCGGCGATCGGGCAGCCAGACGGCAAACCCCACGTCGCAGGGAGTGTCGCTGCGCGGACTGGGAGCAAGCGGCGCCAGCAGGGCGCTGGTGCTGGTGGATGGCATCCCGATCAATGATCCCTTTGGCGGCTGGATCTATTGGGCGCGGGTACCGCAGTCGTCGCTGAGCGAGGTGCAGATCGTCCCCGGCGGGGTGTCGGCGCTCTACGGAAACGATGCGCTGGGCGGCGTGGTGAACCTGGAGACGCGCAGCGCGGTGCAGACGGCGGCGAACCTCGAGGTCTCGTATGGCAATGAGAACTCTCCGTTCGGTTCGGGATGGGGAGCGATGCGCTTCGGGCAGTGGGACCTGTCGGCCAGCGGCGAAGGATTTCGCACCAACGGTTACATCGATGTTCCCAAGGATGTGCGGGGCACGGTGGACAAGCCGGTCGACGAGCAATATGGCAGTGGGAACCTGAAGCTGGAGCGGCTCATCGGAGACCGCGGCCGGGCGTTCCTGGACGGCACCTTTTACGGCGAAGACCGGCAGAATGGCACGCCCCTCCAGATCAACGACACAACCATCCGCCAGTTGGCTTTCGGAACCGACTACGACAGTCCCGCTGCCGGCTTGTTCACGCTGCGGCTGTACGGCGGAACCCAGAACTATCATCAGACCTTCTCCTCGGTCCCGCTCAACCGCGACAGCGAATCGCTGACCGACGTGCAGAACGTTCCGGTGCAGCAGATGGGACTGATCGGGCAATGGTCGAAGCAGATCGTCAACCGGCTGACCATGCTGGCCGGTGTGGATGGGACGTACGTCCAGGGCGTGAGCCTGGAGACCACGTATGCGAGTGGCAAGCCCACGGCCGACTTGAGGAATGGCGGCACGCAGGAGGCGCTGGGCAGCTTCGTCGAAGGCATTGTGCAGATCAGCCCACGCTGGTCGCTGACGCTGGCCGGACGGGAGGACCTGTGGAGCAACTATGACGCCAGCTCCATCCGCATTCCGGTGCACGGCAATGAGACTGACCTGAACTATCCGAACCGCGGACAGAACGCGTTCGATCCTCGGGTATCGACGTCGTACCGGCTGGGGGATCGCGTGGTGCTGTATGCATCGGGCTATCGGTCGTTTCGCGCGCCTACTCTGAATGAGCTTTACCGTGCCTTCCGCGTGGGAAACACAGAGACCCTGGCGAACGCCTACCTGCGAGCGGAGCGCTTCTCGGGAGGCGAAGCCGGGGCGCGAACCACTATGCTGAACAATCGGGTGTCGATCCACGGTAGCATCTTCGGAGGCGTGGTCAGCAATCCGGTGGAGAACGTGACGTTGAGTTCGACTCCAACCCTGATCACGCAAATGCGGGAGAACCTGGGACAAACGCAATCGTTGGGATTTCAACTGGGAATGGACATCCGCTTTACCAACAGGATTACACTGAACGCCGGCTACCAGTTCACCAATAGCGTCGTTTCCAGTTTCTCCCGCGAGCCGGCGCTGGTGGGCAATCTGATTCCGCTGGTGCCGCGCAGCATCTTCACCTTCCAGGGAACATGGGCAGCGCCCAAGATGTTCTTCGTGGCAATCCAGGGACGCGCCGAGAGTAACGAGTTCGACGACGATAAGAACCTGTTTCCACTGGGCGCGTGCTTCGTGCTGAGCGCGACCGTCTCCCATCCCTTGCCCAAAGGGTTTGATGTCTTCTTCCAGGGCGAGAACCTCACCAATGACCAGTACTTCATCGCCAAGACGCCGACGCCGGATATTGGCCAACCCATCCTGGCGCGAGTTGGAGTACGCTGGCAGAGCCGAAGATAGCGCAACGAAATCAATGGAACCAGGACTCTTCCGGGCTGGAAAGCTCATCTGATAAGAGTGTGCGCGATTCAAGCTCTCGTCGCACCAGTTGCGATGTGGAAGAAGGATGAGAATGTCGACACGCCGCGTCATCTTCGGGTTTGCAGTGCTCTGTTTGGCGATGATGCCGATACTTTGCGCGGCGCAAAGCGAGCAGCCGACGCGTTCGGCGGAAGCGGCGAAGCTGCTCAAGAATGACCCTCTGCATGTGTTCAGCCAGTCGGTGCAGCAACTGTCCAGCATCGTCACCAAGTCGGTGGTCCAAATCGTGACGACGGGATTCGGCTTGACCACCGGCGAAGAGAAGACCGACACGGCGTACCTGGAGGCGCAGCGCGGGATTGGGGCCGGGGTGGTGCTCTCGCCGGATGGATACATCGTAACCAACGCGCACGTGGTGGAGGGCGCGCAGAGAATCCGGGTGCGCCTGCAAGGACTGGACAAGCAAACCGCCGCCCAAGTGGATGCGTCGCCGCACGGACCTATCGAGGCCAAGCTGGTTGGTATCGACCGGGTGAGCGATCTTGCAGTACTGAAGGTTGACGTGAGCGGATTGCCGGCACTGCAACTGGCGGACTCCAACGATCTCAAACAAGGGCAAGTGGTGTTCGCCTTCGGCAGCCCGCTGGGGCTGGAGAACTCGGTCAGCATGGGCGTAGTAAGTGCGACCGCGCGGCAGATCGATACCGACAAACCGGATGTTTACATTCAGACGGACGCGCCCATTAACCCCGGCAATAGCGGAGGCCCGCTGGTGGACGTAGATGGCCGCGTGGTCGGCATCAATACCTTCATTTTGTCGGAGTCGGGAGGCAATGAAGGACTGGGGTTCGCCATTCCCAGCGACGTGGTGCGCAACGTCTATGAGCAGATCCGCACCGAGGGACATGTGCATCGCGGGCAGATTGGGGTATATCTGCGCACCATTACGCCCGAGCTGGCGGAAGGCCTGCACTTGCCAGCCAACCAGGGTGTGCTGTTGGAAGATGTAGTGCCCGGCTCCAGTGCCGACAAGGCAGGATTGAAGGTAAACGATGTGGTGGTAAGCGTGGGAGGCAAGCCGGTCAGCGACGTGCGCCACTTCGCACTGGACTTGTACGGATACAAGATCGGCAAGAGTGCGGACATTGGGGTGCTGCGCGGCGGGCAGGTGCTGACTGTCCCGGTAAAGGTGATGGAGCGGCCGGACGATCCGGAGCGCTTCGCCGATATGGTTACGGGGCCGAACAACCTGGTGAACCGGTTGGGCATTGTTGCGGTGACGGTCAACGACGAGTTGCGGGAGGCCTTGGGCGGCCTGCGAATTGCCAACGGAGTGCTGGTGGCGGCGCGTACTCCCAGCAGCACGCTGCTGGGCGAAGGGCCCCAACCCGGAGATGTCATACACTCGGTCAACGGGACTCCGGTACACGACCTGCCGCAGTTGAAACAGGACCTGCGCAAGATGAAGCCCGGGGATACCATCGTGCTCCAGATCGAACGCTCTGGACTGCTGCGCTATCTGGTGTTGGAGTCCGAATAGGCGCCAAAAAGCGCATGCCCTGGCTTAAGCGTCAGGGCATGCGGATCAGATACATCAGCGATTGCTGAACCAAGGCGGGCGCGAACCCGCCGTCTGGCTAAGGCGCGAAGAAGCTGGAAATGTCCAGGATCAGTTGCGTCGTTCCGTAGGCAAAGGCGTTGATTTCGCCATTCATAGTGCCCGTCGGCACCACGGCCATGTTCGAGGTGATGGCGCCGTCATAGGCATTCAGCGTGGAAACGAACGGTTGCGTGCCGGGGTTCGGCCACAACGTGAGGTAGCCGAGCGAGCCGACCGGCACCACGGTTGCGTTGAACGTATCGGCCTGGGATTGCGATGGCACCGCGCAAGAGCTTGCCACTGGATTCACGGGCGGACTCAGCAGTCCGCTGAAGGCACCGTGACCATTGCGGGTATCCAGCACCCGGCATGGCGCTATGGGATACTGCGACAACCCTCCCGGTCCCGGCGCCGCAAAGTAACCATTGATATCGATGGCCAAGTCGGTGTTGTTGAAGGCAAAGGCGCTGATCCCACCGCCGGTGCCCGCCGGTACGATGGCCGCGTTGGCTACCACCGTCCCCGTCGGGGCGTTCAGGGTGGAAACAAAGGGTTGCGTCTCCCCTTCCGGCCAAACTGTGAGATAGCCCAGCGGATGCCCGTTCGGTATCGCGGTGAAGTTGAAGGAGTAGGCCGCCGGGGTTACGCCGGAGGGAATACAGGGGCTTTCCAGCACCGGGAAATTGCGCGGCACGCCGGCCGAGAGAGATGGCGGACCTAGGCCCGAAGGATATTGCGAGCTGCGGGTATCAGCCACGCGACATGGCGTCAGTGGATAAAACGCCAGCGTCGACGGGCTGGAGGGTCCAAAGTAGCCGTCAATGTCCAGCACCACGTCGGCTGTGTCGTACACAAAAACGCTAGCCCCTCCGTTCACTCCTGCTGAAACGATGGCGGCGTTGGCCTTGATTCGGCCGTCCGAGTTCATGGTTGACACGAAGGGTTGTATCTGGCTGGCCGGCCAAATCGTGAGATACCCCACGGGCTGACCATGGTAGGGAATTAACGTAACATTCAGCGAATAGCTGGCAGCGGTGGAAAGATCAAGGCCGGTGCATTTCGTTTGCGCCAGTTGGGGAAGATTAAAGGTCTCGAAAGTTCCTCCCTGAATGGGACCGCCGCCGCCGTTGGCCAATCGCGTGTCCACCAGCCGGCAGGGAGTGACCGCATTCAGTTGCAGTTCGGTGGCGCCGCCGATCACCGAAACGGTGTTGTCCGCTTGATTCGGAACGTAGATTTCATTAGTGCTGGAGTTAACCATCGCGGCATTAGGGAAATCGCCGACGGCGATCGGGAAGGTGGCATTGGTGGCGCCGTCGAGCACAGTAGCACTGAGCCCGTAGGTCCCCAGTTGGCCCACTCCCTGACATGCTAAATAGACCTTGTTCGTTACAGTATTGACCTCCATGTCGGCAGCTATCGCGTATCCCGTCGGGCAAACCGGCAACGTTGCGGTTAGCGCGTCCCCGCTGATGAGGCTGACCGAGGGAGGCAGGGTGCAGTTAGGATTGCCGCCATTGCCGCCAAGACAATTGCCAACATAGGCCGTATTGTTAACGGAATTAAAAGCCACCGGCCCGGGATGGACTTCGACGTTGAGCGTTGCTTCAACCGTGTTGCTAGCGCCGTTAATCACGCTCACACTTCCCGGATTCCCGCTCCCGTCGGCTCCTCCATAGTTGGTGACATAAATCTTGTTGTGGACAGAGTCCACGGCTGCGTATAACGGGTAAAAGCCGACGGTGATGGTGGTGATGACCTGATTATTGTTGCCGTTGATCACGGTCACGGTTCCTGCACTGCTGCACGTCAGATCACTCCCGCACTCGTTCATCACGTAGATGGTGTTGGTAAGAGCGTTAACTGCCGCGCTATAAGCGTAAGCTCCGGCGTTAACGTTTATGGGGGTGCCATTAAGGTTGTTTCCGTTGAATACGGTTACCGTTCCACGGGTAGTACAGTTGGGGTAATGGGGGTCGTTGCACAGGTTGACCGCGTAAACGTTGTGCGTGGATTGGTTAACCACCACCCAAGCGGTGTCGTACCCGGTGGCGGCGATGTTTGCCGTGCTCAGCGTCGCGCCATTAATCTCCGTAACAGCTCCAAGGCTCCCGCAAGTGCTATCGTTAGCGCAGGTAGCCACGTAGGCTTGGTTCAGGCCGGTATCGACCGCCATGCCGTAGGGCAAGTAACCAACTCCGACGTTCTGGGTCGCAAGAGTTGCGCCGTTGATGACCGTCACGCTGGGATTGGTAAAGACAGTGCAAGTGGGATCGTTTCCGCAATTGTTGGCGACGAATATCTGGTTGCTGACCGGGTTCACCACTCCGCTGGCTGGGTTCACCTGGGTGGCAACGGTCGATGTGACTACTTGAGCGCCGGCTGGCAGGCAGGCCAGGGCGGCGATGAGAGCGACGACGAGAAGCGGCAGACGGTGCGCGTGCATCAGTTCCTCCGGGTGACTTCTGTTCGAATGGGGCCGGCAGGGAAGATTGTCTTGCGGTCTTCGACTGGCGGACGGACTTGAATCAGCAGACTATTCGAATCATCGAACCTGCTAGCTTTGAGCACAGAGACTGCGAGAATGCGGGAAATATTAGCACGGTGGGCCGGATAGTCAAAGAGTTATTTGCCGGGATTTATTCGTCGGCGTCCCGCCGGGCTTGATGTGCTCACAGATCGCAAACGCTCACCCGATACCCTCCATCGCGAAAATAAAAAAATAAAAAAATAAAGTCTTGCCGTACAGCAACTTATCAAGGCGAAATCGCAAAGTATTCTGCTTAAAGGAGTTAGACTGCACTGCAACTCCCGCGTTTTGAATACTTTGCAAGCTGCTCCGTAAAGCGTTCCGCCCATTGGACTTAACTCGGCTCGCAAAGCTAATGTTTTGAATACTTTGCGAATATTCGGCCTCGACAACTGACCACCGGCAACTGGCTTCCGGCAACTGACAACTGGCTACTGGTTACTGGCAACTGCTCCTCCGCAAACATAAAAGGGCACGAGCGTAAAGTCCCCTACCCTACCCATCCATTATCCAACTCCACCACTATCAGGTCAAGAAAATATGGCACTAAAATGTATTCATTTGCCCAGAACGGGAATCTACCAGCCGAGCGATCCCACGGCATAAGTTTCGTGTTCTCAATCTCTTGCACCGTACTCCAAAATTAAGTTGACTCTTCCCAAATGATGGCGCAACACTTTGCTGCGTTGGCGGAGGCCCGCCTCTATAGGAAGGAGCAACCATGAGCTATCAACAGCAATGTGCGACCTCGAGTTGCAACATGAGCTTGCGAACAATGATCAGGCTGTTCTGCGCGGCGATCTTCGCAACAACGATTATGGCGCAGGCGCAGACCATCACCGTGCTGCACAACTTTACCGGTGGCGGCGACGGGGCATTTCCCTATGCCGGACTGACCATGGATCGAGCGGGAAACTTCTACGGCACGACCTCCGCGGGTGGGGGGTATGGGCGGGAGGGAGTGGTCTTCCGGCTGTCGCGCGCCGGATCGGGCTGGGTCTTGACGCCGCTGCACAGCTTCCGAGGAGAACCGAATGACGGCGCTGTACCGTATGGCGGCGTCATCATTGGCCCCGACGGAAGCCTCTACGGCATGACTAACCAGGGCGGTCAGTATAACGGAGGCACGGTTTATCGCTTGCGGCCCTCACCTGCGGCCTGCGGGTCGACTATCTGTCCCTGGGAGGAAACCGTGCTGTACAATTTTTGCCCACAAGGACGATGCGCCGACGGGGCAGGTCCGGGTTTTGGCAATCTGGTCTTCGACCAGGCCGGAAACCTCTACGGCACAACGATATTCGGCGGCGCTGACAATGAGGGGGTGGTTTTCAAACTCACGCCTTCCGGCGGCGCCTGGATCGAAAGCGTGCTCTATAGCTTCCCCTCTTCCTGCGATAGCGGCTGTGTTCCGTTCAGCACCCTGATTGTCGACACTGCCGGCAACCTCTACGGCACAACCGGCCAGGGCGGTGTGGAGAATACCGGAGTGGCTTTTGAACTGTCGCCTTCCGCTTCTGGCTGGACGGAGCAAACGCTGGCTTCCGTCAACATCGCGTCCTACGACGTCACTTACGGCGGCTTGGCCATGGATGGTCAGGGAAACCTGTTCGGCACCTCCGGTGGCGCCTTTCCGGGCGGGGCATTCGAGCTGACACCTTCTAACGGTGGTTGGACGTTTAGTGTGTTGTACGCCTTTTCGCCTAGCAACTACGCAGGGCCCTACGACACCCCGACGCTGGATGCAGCCGGCAACGTCTACGCCGCGGCGTGCGGGGAAGGCGCCGGCGACGACGGCGAAGTCTTCAAGCTGACGCCCTCGAACGGGGGATGGGCCTACACCTCAGTCAGCTTTAATGGCAGCAATGGAGAGTGTCCCATCGGCAGCGTAGTTCTCGATACTGGGGGAAATATCTACGGTACGACCGGCCTCGGCGGCGCCTACGGAGATGGCACGGTGTGGGAGATCACGCCGTAGAGCGCCGTAAAGCAATGATCGGCGGCTGGCGCTCAGCAGTTATCCAGTGGGCGGCAACATGGCACTAATGCAGGATGCAGGCGTACGTGGCAGATCGGTCGCCACTTCGCAGAGGAGATTGATATGACTTTTGCAAAGCGATACCACAGTTCCGCGATTGCTCGGCTCGTATGCCTAGCCGCCACTTTCGCTCTTCTCACCGCCTTGGCGCAGGGGCAGACGCTCACCGTATTGCACCCCTTCGGCAACCTGTCGGGGGATGGCGCCAATCCTTACGCTGGATTGACCATGGACGCCCACGGCAACCTGTATGGAACGGCCTCAGACGGAGGATACTTTGGCGATACTTGCAGTAACGGCTGCGGCACCGTGTTCGAGCTCAACCGTTCAGGCAACAGCTTCGTTTACCGGCCGCTATACAGCTTCCAGGGCGGCAATGACGGCGACGCTCCGTACACTGCGGTAACCATAGGACCCAACGGCAGCATCTATGGCACCACGAGAAACGGCGGCGGAAGTGCGAACTATGGCACGGTGTTCAACCTGCAACCGCCGGCGACCTTCTGCCGAGCTGTGCTCTGTCCGTGGCGCGAAACCGTGCTGATTGGCTTTAACTATGGCAATGGCGCCGAGCCTTACGGCCAGCCGGCTTTTGATCAGGCAGGCAATCTCTACGGCACGACAACCTATGGCGGCTACTTGGGCGAAGGTGAAGTTTACGAGCTTACGCCGTCCAATGGCGGCTGGAGAGAAAATATAATTTACAACTTCGGCACTGACAACGGCCCGTACCAGCCGAGCGGAGGAGTCATCCTCGACCACGCCGGCAACCTCTACGGCACGTCAATGTGGGGCGGGCTAGGCGGCTACGGAGTAGTTTACCAATTGACGCCTAACGGAGGGTCATGGATCCAGACGACTCTTTACAGTTTCAGCGGGGGCAGCGACGGTGGCAGGCCGTCAACTGACCTGCTCATGGATGCTGCCGGAAATCTCTACGGCTCGACCGGCTGGGTTCCCGAGACCAACAATCCCGGAACCGTGTATGAGCTTACGCCCTCCGGTGGTGGATGGACGTACACCCTGCTGTACGCGTTTCCCGTGGGGACCGAGGGCGCAGGTTCAGTGAGCAACCTGGTGATGGACAGGAACGGCAATCTCTACGGCACCACCTCCTTTGAAGGCCCTGGCGGGCTCTGCGACTACGGCTGCGGCACCATTTTCAAGCTGACGCCCTCCAGCGGTGGCTGGATTTACACCGACCTGTACGACTTTACCGGCGGCAGCGACGGGGCTTGGCCATTCGGCGGCGTGGTGTTGGACAGCCAGGGCAATCTCTATGGCACGGCCGTTTATGGCGGCACAGGCAGCGAGTATTGCTTGAACGGCGCCGGGGGTTGCGGCACCGTGTGGGAGCTCACGCCATAGCTCGGACTCCTCAGCCTGATTAGATAACCGTGTCGGCGGGTGCCCCACTCATTCGCGGTTTTCGAATGAGTGGGCGTCTCGCCTCGGTCAGGATGACAGATCCGACGCAAGTCAAGGCATGACGTCGTGTATGAACCAAGCTAAGCTGCTAACCTGTTGCCGGAGGTTTCCGTGCGAGCGCTATTGCTGATTGCTTTGACCTGTGTGCTGGCGATGACGGCGTTGGCGGCCGAGCCGCTCGAGGTGTCGTACCGAAGTGGCAATGAGACGGTACACGCCATTCTCTATATGCCGAAAGGCGACGGGCCATTTCCGGCGCTGGTGGTCATCCATGAATGGTGGGGCTTAAACGAATGGGTCAAGCAGCAAGCGTCCAATCTTGCCGATGAGGGTTACGTGGCGCTGGCCATCGATCTCTATCGCGGGCAGGTAGCCAGCAATCCCGATGAGGCGCACCAGATCATGCGTGGGGTCCCCGAGGACCGCGCCAACCGCGACCTGCTGGCGGCGACGGCTTACCTGGGATCGCTGCCCACGGTCAACCACAAACGCATAGGGGCAATCGGCTGGTGCATGGGCGGCGGCTACGCGCTCGATCTGGCAGTCGCCGATCCCAAGCTGAAGGTCGCCGTCATCAACTACGGACACCTGGCCAGCGACAAAGCCACGCTGAAGAAAATTCATGCCGCGGTGCTCGGCATTTTCGGCGGGCAGGACAAAGGCATTCCCGTCGCCGACGTGCATAAGTTCGAGTCCCAGATGAACGAGCTCAACAAACATGTCGAGATCCTCATATTCCCCGACGCGGGACACGCCTTTGAAAATCCCGACAATCAGCAGGGATACCGGCCCGACGACGCGGCCCAGGCGCAGAAAATTACGGCTGACTTTTTGCGCAGGAACTTGCAATAGCGCCATGCAAACAGGAAGTCAGCTTTCATGGAAGCGAGGCCGGCCAGGAGGTTTCCGCAGGCGGCGTTACGCCTGCGGCACCCCATCAATCCGCAATTTGAGGTAGTGTCCTAATTTCATCCGGCTTTGAAAGGGCACGGATTCATCCGTGCCCTAAGCGCCGTCCCACCAATGCGGCTTCAGCCGCTGAGGGAAACGTCCGTATCGAAATTAGGACACTGCCTAATTTGACGGCGGCGCCAAGCGGTGGTAATTTCGAGGGACACTGGAAAGGAGGGTGATCCAAAATATATGAAATCTGACAGTCATTGTAGTATCCCAAGTGAGGTGGCTGAGGCTTAGGGCTTCCGCTCTAAATCCTCGCAAGACAGCTGTTTCGTGTCTGCCGCTGGGGCCACGTAGAGTGGACAGCCTCAGGCCAATTCCAACAGCTAACCGGAAAAGACCCGCCGGGCGCACAGAAAGCGCTGCGGGTCTTTTTCTTTGAAGCTTCGAGCTACGAGTTCAGGACTCGGACCTGCGTTTCGAAATGCTCGCGGCTCGAAGCTCGTAGCTCATGGCGCGAGGTCATCCATGCAACAAGCCATCTATCCTGTCGTGAATGTCCCCATCCTTGAAACCGAGCGCCTCCGTCTGCGCGGGCACCGCCTCCATGATTTCCCTGCCTCTGCCGCAATGTGGGCCGACCCCATCGTCATCCGCCACACCACCGGCAAGCCGCAGACGCCCGAAGAAGTTTGGGCGCGGCTGCTGCGCTATGTCGGGCACTGGGCGCTGCTGGGCTTCGGTTTTTGGGCATTGGAGGAGAAAGACTCCGGCGAGTTTGTAGGTGAGTTGGGCTTCGCCGATTTTAAACGTGATCTTCAGCCGTCGCTCGACGGCGTGCCGGAAATCGGCTGGATTCTTGTCCCACGCTTTCACGGTAAGGGCTACGCGACTGAAGGAGTTCGCGCCGTAATCGCGTGGGGAGACGAGCACTTCGGCGCAATCAAGACGGCCTGCCTGATCCAACCGGAGAATCTGCCATCGATTCGTGTGGCGGAGAAATGCGGCTATCGCGAATATGCGCGATCGACTTACAAGGAACACGAGGTGATCATGCTGTCGCGCGAAGGGCAGTGAGAGCGCTCTTACTGCTGCGGTGGCACTCCGTGCTTGCCGACGAGCGCTTCGCCCGGCTTCAGCTTGCGGCAGCACCCGCTGACAATATCGCCTTGCGGCAAGTTGACCAGCGCCGAATAGGGGAAGGTCGTCTTCAGTACGTCATCGTGACAGGCAGTCGTATCGATCGAGGCCGAAAGGCCATAGCCTCCATTGGCAGGCGCGAGGCCGTTGGCCCGGTGCCAGTCCCAAGCCTTCTCGTCCGGAACCCAGAAGAAGTTGCCGAGAAAGGATTGGTCAGGCTCATTGTCGCCCAGGTAGCGTGCCTCGCCATTCACAAACTGTATGCTCCAGCTCGGGTAATAGCCGAAGCACACCATGTCGGGCGCCTTGGGCTGATTGGGAACGCGTGGATTCTCAACCTTGGGTGAGGCGTGAGCTTGTGGGGCTTGCGTTTGGGCGGGATTCGACGCTTGCGCCTCCGCCGCGACTGCGGCCAAACCCAGTAACAAAATTAGCCCCACCCAGAAGATCGCACGTCGCATGATGCACTCCCTTGTGGAAAATACTCTCCGCTAAGTGGGGCGAAGTCAACTGTTAGTTTTCTCCGCCCGCAGCAGCCCCTTGCGCACCACCTGCTCAATCGACGTCCGCAGCCCCATCGCCGGCAGCGCGTCCAGGCTGACCCAGCGCACATCGCTGACGTCGCCGCCCGCCTTCGCCTGGCCCGAAATCGGCCGGCACAGGTAGTCGATCAGCACGTAGTGATATTGCGTCTTACCCAGGCCATCGGTAAAGATGCTGTCGAAAACGTCGAGCACTTCGCCCGGCTCCACTTTGACACCGGTCTCTTCCAGCGCCTCGCGGCAAACCCCATCGCGCAGCTTCTCGCCCAGCTCCAGCACGCCGCCAGGAACCGACCATTCTCCCCGCAGCGGTTCAGTATCGCGCCGGACCAAAAGCACGCGGCCGCCTTCGACGATCACGGCGCCCACGCCGATGATGGGATGTTCAGGATAGTCGCGCTTCATTGGCAGTTAGCACTCAGCACTTAGCACTTGGCACTTGGCAGTTAGGGAAGCTCCGCTTAACTCCGGGTTTTGAAAGGGCATGGCTTTCACAGGCCGCTGAGAAATTCCGATTTCGCGAGCTTTGTGTCAGGGCACGACTTCAGTCGTGCCGAAAAGTCCTTTATTTTTGTCATCCCGAGCGGCCTTCAGGCCGCGAGGGATCTGCTGTTCCAACTTTTTCAGCGGCCCTCTTTCAGCCGTGTCGCAAGCATCGGAAAATCAACAGGGCTTTAGCCTCTGCGGCAAGTGAAACAAGTTATTCCGAGCTTCCTTAGCAGTTGGCATTAGTCGTTGAGAACTAATGCTAAATGCTGAATGCTAAGTGCTAATGCCAACCGCGACCTCACTTCACCTCGAGCCGTAGTCCACAGCGAAGAAGCCAGCCGGGCTGAATCCCACCACCTTCCAGCCCTTGGGCTCCAGCTTAAGCTGAAAGCGCATCTGAGCGCTGCGTCGCGCCGGCACCTGGCTAAATTCATACGGCGATGCGTCCATCTCCACCTCCGCCGTAGCTGAGCCATGGTCTTTGTCCGCAGTCACTTGAAGGATCTGATAGCGGAAGCGCACCTCGGCGAATTGAAAGAAGAAAGCTTGGAGCTGTCCTTGTAGATCGGCGAAGTTGTTCGACTCTTTCCGGTCAAAGACCGACAGCACCTTTTGCAGGTTCTGCGTCTCCACCCCCAGGCGCAAAGGCTCCAGCACATCGTGTGCAACCTGGTCACGCAAACTGAGACTTTCGGCGTCAGGGGGACCCTGAGCTTCCGAGCCCGGAGCCGCCGCTTGGGCCGGGGATTGTTGTTGCGGAGCAGCCAGAACACCGCTGGCCGGCAAGCCAGCCCCAGGGAGGACCACCGCGCTCACTGTCCCCGGCAACATTGCAAGGCAACAAAGCAAGATTCTCCGCGTCAAATTCACGTAGTGTGCTGATTTCATCCGGCTCTGAAAGGGCACGGATTCATCCGTGCCGTAAGCGCCTTCCCACCAATGCGGCTTTAGCCGCTGATGGAACGTCCGTATCGAGATTAGGACACTGCCCAAATTCATAAGTGCTGGCGTTGCCACCTCTCGTGCATAATACTGGTTTTAGCTTTGCGATGCTGTAACGTCCGCGGCAATGGATTCCGGGAGGGTTAATGCCCGCTCGGCTGACGGGCCTGGAATCACGCGGACACTCCCAACAACCTGGGCTCTAGCGGTGCAACTTTGTGGCGCGCCAAGGGTTACAAGAAATGTGGGCAGCATCGCACTAGATCGGGCCATGCTAGCTGGAGGCGTTGCTCAGAGGACTGCGCCACCGGCGGCCAGGCGGGGCGAATTGGCTGAACCTGTCGTTTTACAGATGCTGAGCGACGCCGAGGTCATGCTGCGCGTGACCGCAGGCGACGATTCCGCCTTCGATTATCTGGTCGACAAGTATCGCCGGCCGATGATCAGCTTCATGTATCGCATGACGCGCAATCAGGCGGTAGCGGAAGAGCTCGCTCAGGAAGTGTTTCTGCGGGTCTATCGTTCGCGGCAAAGCTATGCCGCGAGCGCCAAGTTCACCACCTGGTTGTATCGCATTGCGACTAACCTGGCGGTGAATCACGCGCGCGACACCAAGTACGAGCGCCCGGAGAACATGGTCAACATCGACGAGCCCGATGCCGATACTGGCATGACCACGGATGTTGCCGACAGCGGCTTGAATGCCGAACAAATCATCCTGCGCCGTGAGCGACTGGCCGCAATTCGGCGTCAGGTAGAGGCGCTGCCCGAACGGCAGCGTATGGCCGTGCTGATGCACAAGTACCAGAACATGGACTACCGGCAGATTGCGGCGGTGCTGAAGCTAAGCGAATCGGCGACCAAGTCGCTGCTGTTCCGGGCGTATGAGACCCTGCGTGAAACGTTGAAGGGTTTTATATAGGGGGTCAATTGGCGGTGAAAGGGCATGGTTTCAGCGAATGTTTGAGAGGTTCCGGATGATGGAGACCCCGTGCGAATCCGTGTTTGAAAGGGCACGGCTTCAGCGAATGTCTGAGACGTTACGGATGATGGAGATCCCGTGCGAATCCGTGTTTGAAAGGGCACGGCTTCAGCCGTGCCGTTGCAAGTTGTTTGTTTTGTCATCACGAGTGGGCTTCAGCCCGCGAGGGATCTGCTTTCCCGGGTTTTCGGCAGGGCAGTACGAGGCGCGAGAAACAAGTGCCGTAGGCGCGAGAAACAAGTGCCGTAGGCACGAAATAAGTTAGCCCAGCACGCAGCGGAGCGGAGTGCTGGGTCAAGTGGGAAAAAGTAACCGAGTCCCGTAGGGACGGCACATTCCGCAGCAGGATTGATGATTCAAAAGCCAGGGAAATGGGTGCAGTTATGAAGTGCGAAAAACTTCGGCAGGAATTCATGGAGGCGGTGCTGAGCGGACCGGAAACGGTTTCGCCGGAGATGCGGGAACATCTGCGGAGCTGCCCGGCTTGTGCGGACGAACTGGCTTCCTTGCAGCGGACAATGACGCTGCTGGAGGAGTGGCAGGCGCCGGAGCCGTCGCCCTACTTCAATACCCGTCTGCGGGCTCGCATGCGCGAACAAGGGGCAACGGCTGCGACTGGCTGGATGGCCTGGCTCCGGCGTCCCCTGGTCGCGGCCGCCGCTGCGGTATTGATCGCTCTGGGAGCCGGCTTGCTGGAGATTGGCCACTTTAGGAGCGATAGGAACACGCTCGCCAATAATGACAACGTGGTCCGCGTCAACGCCCCGGAAAGCGCGGTGAGCGATTTGCAGTACCTCGACACCAATGCCGATCTGTTTTCTGAATTCGACGCCCTTGATGGGCCGTCTTCGACGGAGTAAATAGGAACAGCCGTGCGTCTGGCCAACTCCATGCCGCTGATCGCGATGCTGCTCGTCAGCGCAATGCCGGCGTTCACCTTGTCGTCGTGGCAGCATCATGCGTCGTCACCGTCGTCGCGGCAAAGTGCGCCGTCGAGGCACAGCGCACCTCCACCCAGTCCGCATATCCAGAGTGCTCCATCCAACCGGCCCAGCTCGAATGGAGGATATACCTTCAATCCCCAAGCTCCGGGACCGCATGAGAGTGCCCCATCGAACCGGCCCAGCTCGAATGGAGGATATGCCTTCCATCCCCAGGGTCCGGGACCGCATGAGAGTACCCCATCGAGCCGGCCCAGCTCGAACGGAGGATATACCTTCCATCCCCAAGCTCCGGGACCGCATGAGAGTGCCCCGTCGAACCGGCCTGGCTCGAACGGAGGATATACCTTCCATCCCCAAGGTCCGGGACCGCATAATGGCGACTGGCTGCGCCAGCACATGAGCGCGCCGCCCAGCCAGCAGGAACAGCAGTTGCGGCGCGATCCCAACTTCCAGCGCCTTCCTCCTGAGCGGCAGAACCAGTTGATCAACCGGCTGCGCGAGTTCAACAGCCGGCCTCCCGAGCAGAGGCAGCAAATCCTGAACCGGATGGAAACCTTCGAGCACATGACGCCGCAGCAGCAACAGGCAGCACGGAACCTGTACGGCCGTTATCGCAATCTGCCCGACGACCAGAAGAACAAGGTTTCGCAAGCCTATCGCCGGCTGCGCGGCATGCCTCCTTCCGCGCGTAATGAACTGTTGAATTCCCCTGAGTTCCGTGACCACTTCACCGATGATCAGAGAGACCTGTTGCGCGGCATGACCGACCTCAACGTCCCTCCCGGGCGCTAGCCATAAGTCCGAGGCTCGACTGCGCCCCCAAACCCGTGTCATCCTGAGCGGAGGCTCGTTCGCGCAGCGAACGAGCCGGAGTCGAAGAGCCTGCCCCGAGCGAAGCCGAGGGGACCCCTATTTACTCAAAGATCTTTCGTGCTATAGGGGTCCCTCGACTCCGGCGGCCAAACGAAGGCCACCGTCACTCGGGATGACACCATATTGTCGGCTATGTACTTCGAGTGTCCCGACATCCAAACTGCACCACTACGGGCTGTCGCCTTACATTGTGCTATTTCGCGGCAATGTGAATAATGGAGCGGCAAGAAAAATGACAGAGGAGAACGCAATGCGGCAAAACCGGTCGTGGATACTCATCCTGGCAGCTCTGACAGTCCTCACCGCAACGATGATCGCGCAAGATAAGAAACCGCTCAGCCCGCCCGGCACGGCGAGCGTCACCTTCGCTGACGGGAAGACCATCACCATCGACTACAGCCGTCCTTCCATGCGCAACCGGAAGATCTTCGGCGGACTCGTCCCTTACGATCAGGTCTGGCGCACTGGCGCCAACGCGGCCACCAGCCTTAAGACCGCCGTCGACCTCAACATCGGCGGCACAACCGTTCCCAAGGGGAGCTACACGCTCTATACCCTCCCCGGCATGAGCAGTTGGCAGCTCATCATCAACAAGCAGACCGGCCAATGGGGTACCGAGTACGACCAGGCCCAGGACCTGGCGCGCGTCCCTATGAAAGTCACGCAACCTCCGTCGGGCCTCGAGACGTTCACCATCTCCTTCGAGAAGAATGGCGGCAACGCTGCCACGCTCAAGCTGGAGTGGGAGAACACCATCGCCAGCGTAGACGTGCAGGAAAAGAAATAGCCGAGCCGGGAGCCAGAGCTCAAGAGTCTGCGTGAGTACTAAGCTTCATCATTGCCGGTGGAGTATGACACGCGAAAATCAAGCGCCGTAGGCGCGACATATCATAGCCCAGTACGTAGCCGAAGGCGGAGTGCTGGGTAGAGTGGGAAAATTCGCCGAGTCCCGTAGGAACGGCACAGTTCTCACCCAGACTCTCAAGAGCGCGCGGGGATGGCAATGGGTTTTGAAGGGGCGCAGCTTCAGCTGCGCCGTTTCAACTCCCTTAAATGTGTCATCCCGAGCGACGAGCCCGCTTCGGGCTAGGAGTCGAGGAACCTGCTTTTCGAACTTCCAGCCTCGACAAATCCACCGCCTCGTCGAACTCTATTCCCAGCAACTCCCGCAAACAGCGCCGTAAATCACCTGCGGTGCTGAGCTCACTTTCCTCTCGACTTCCTCCCCGAGTCACGATGAGCCGCATGTTGGCTAGCGTGATGCGCCCGTCCGGCGTCGCCCGGCTGCAGATCCAGTTTTTCGTGAAATGCGATTCCGGCGAGACTTGGTGAAACGCACACATCCCCTGATAGTCATTCAGCGTATGCGGAACATCACGAAACGCATACAGCGGGACTTGACCTCTCTCATCTTCGCGGAGCAGTTGCCACTCGTCGCCAGTGGCCGACACCACATAGCGACGTCCATTGACCTGATCGGCCCCGCCTGCGCGAAACACGATGGGATCGACAAACGAGTCTCCGAAACCAACATCCACCAGCCAGGGCTCGTCCAACTCCACTTTCAGCAGCATGTGATCGAATTCCGGCCCGAAGTCGCCGTCCTCGCGCCGCACCCGCGCCGACAGCATCTGTACTGGGAAGCCCATCGCGATGAGCAACTCGCCAAACAGGCCGTTGAGTTCATAGCAGAACCCGCCGCGACGGCGCGTCACGACCTTGTCGTAGATTTGCCCGAAATCAAGGCCAATCGGGCATCCCAACGGTATGTCGAGATTTTCAAAGGGGACGGTGAAGAGATGTTGCCGATGCAGGCCGCGAAGAGTTTCAGGGGACGCCTCGCGCGGGCCATCGTACTCGATGCGCCGTAAATAGGCGTCGATGTTCATAGGTGAGCCGCTAAGCCACCGCTCCAGCAAGCAGGCTTTTAGCTATTAGCCTTTAGCTTTTGGCAACAAGGTAGCCGACTGACCACTTCAAGTAACAGCCAGGAGCTGACTGCTAAAAGCTAACGGCTAAGTGCTAAGTGCTAACGGCTGAACTTTCAAACCGGTAGCTCATCCTGCAGCCAGCCCGTCTCCTGCGGCTTCGGTTCGGCAGTCAAATCCAGTACCAGGTTTTCCAGGATCAGGCGTTTGCTGGGAGGATTGGAGCGCAGCGCCAGATCGGCGCGCGCCACTCGCCGGATGGCAGCCGTCAGCTCGCGCCGCGACTTGTAACGGCGCGCCTGCCGGATGACATCTTCCGCGGCAAAGGGCGGGATGCGAAAGCCCTGCCACAGCGCCTGCCACAGCGCGCGTGAATCCCGCACGTTGCGCTCCAGAATCACCAGCATCTGGCGGAAGGTGCGCGCCAGCATGTACAGATGACCAATGGCAGCCTCTTCTCCGTCGCCGCTGCTGAGGATGGCATCCAGCACCGCCAGCGCGCGGCCCCGGTCGCGAGACGAAATCGCGTCGGTCAACTCGTAGAACGATCGTTGCTTGGCCGCCAGCACCAGCGTTTCGACATCGCCAAGAGTGATCCGCTTCTTGTCGCCCACGAACAGCACCAGCTTCTCCAGTTCGTTGGCCACCATCATCATGTCGCCGCCGAGCGAGTCCACCAGCTCGCGCGCGGCATCGCTGTCCAGCTTCACGTCTTCCGCGCTCGCGGTCGCAGTCGCCCACTTCACCGCGTCGCCCTCCTCAACCCGAGCGAATTCCAGTAACGGGCAGTGCTCGCCCAGGGTCTCGCGAATTCGCTCGTAACGCTCCTTGTCGGTCAGCTCCATGCGGCGCGCGTCTGCAGGTATGCTGATGTAGTCGGCGATGAACACCAGCAGCGCGTCCGGATTGGGATTCTTGAAGTAATCCTCAATGGCAGCAAATTCGTCATCATGCTTGCCCCGGCTGTAGAGGTTCTTGATGCCACGGATGAAGAAGACTTGAAAGGGTGACATCAGCGACGGCGTCCGCGCCTTGTCCAGGACCTGTTGCAACTCCACTTCGGCCAGGTCCATGTCATACAGGCTTAATTCGCGGACGTCGGCGGGCACCAGATGCTGCAGGATGGCATCGCGGCAACGTTTGCGAAAGAACGCCTCGTCGCCGATGAACACATATCCCGGAGCCAGCTTGCCCGCTTTCACGTCGGCCACGAAGCGGTCGGAAGCCGCGAAGCTGCGCATCTAGTAGGCCTCCAGAATGTTGGCCACCAGCGTCTTGGCGAAGCTGGTTGCTATGCGTTGCACCGCCGGTGTAGCTTCCTCGAAAAAGCTGGCCACGTCAACCGACTCCTGATACTGCTCGCGATACAGGAAGTACGGATTGCTCCATAGCACCTTTCCGCCCTTTCCCGTCAGGCTGGCGTTCAGCACCACCACCACCAGCGACGATGAGATGCGGCCGGTGACGGCGTCGTACGTCAAGGGAGCGATGTAAACCGTGGTAATCGTTCCGTTGAGGGTGGCATCGGCCGTGCCGTCGTTGACCGTCACGATGCGGTAGTTGGTGCGCTCGCGCAACTCCCGCACCACCGCCTCCGTCAAAACTTGCCCAATGCGATAGGCTTGCGTCGAATTGGCGATTCCCGGCACATAAATCGCGTGCAGGTCGGTTGGAAGGCGCACTGCGGTGCCGGCCGTGTGATAGCCGCAGGCCGCCGTCAACAGCAGCAGGGCCGCACTCCAGGCAAGAACCAGCCGCCGCGCTCTGGCATGACCGCTCACTGGACCGCTCCTCGCGGGCGCGAAG
>Ga0181521_10001690_pt1 | contig 27051 bp, 23 predicted proteins | sample PEATcosm2014_Bin_32_FD_119764 | JGI IMG/M metagenome (GOLD analysis project Ga0181521, IMG submission 119764) | Peatland microbial communities from MTU Mesocosm Facility, Houghton, MI, USA - PEATcosm2014_Bin02_60_metaG | ecosystem: Environmental > Terrestrial > Soil > Wetlands > Peat | place...
ACGCCGATCCCACACAATGGCTGCCGTCCGCGCAAGAAACGCCGCGTGTAACTCTCAACCCTCAACCTCAACATTAGCAATGGCTCGTTACACAGGTCCCCGCGTTCGCATCAGCCGCCGTTTCGGCATGCCGATTTTTGGCCCGACGAAGTATCTCGAACGCCGCAACTACGGCCCCGGCGTGCACGGCCCGAAGTCGCGCCGCAAACACACCGATTACGGCCTCGGTTTGATTGAGAAGCAGAAGCTGCGTTATTACTATGGCCTGCTCGAACGCCAGTTCCGTGGCGTCTATGAAAAGGCGCTGAAACGCCGCGGCGTCACCGGCGAACAGATGTTGCAGATTTTGGAGACGCGCCTCGACAACGTGGTCTATCACCTCGGCTTTGCGAACACGCGCGCGGCGGCGCGCCAGATGGTTTCGCACGGCCACGTCACGGTCAATGGACGCAAAGTGAACGTGCCGTCCTACGGCCTCAAGGTGAACGACGCGGTGAGCGTCAAAAATTCCAATGTGTCGCGCCAGTTGGCGACGAAAAACCTGGAGATCGCCACCAGCCGCGCGGTGCCGGACTGGCTGCTGTTGAGCAAGGAGGAATTCAAAGGCACGGTGGTGCGGATTCCGACGCGCGACGAGATCCAGCCGATTGCCAATGAGCAGGCGGTGGTCGAATTTTATTCCCGTTAGAAAAATGAAAACCGGATTGTTGGATTGTTGGATGGTTGGATTGATGGTAAAACACCTGTCATTCTTTCCATCAATCCATGAATCCATCAATCCACAAATCCAAAACAATTATACGGGCTTCGGCGGCTGCCGGGAATAACAGTGCCGAAGTCAGATTAAAATTGTTGAAAGGAAACTATGCCAGTACGTCTAGGACGATTCGAAATGCCCAAGCGGTTGACGAAGGAAGATTCAACCGCCACCGAAATTTACGCCAAATTTGTCGCCGAGCCGTTTGAAACCGGCTACGGCCACACCGTCGGCAACTCGCTGCGCCGCGTGTTGCTGTCCTCGCTGGAGGGCGCGGCCATCACCTCGATGAAGGTGGACGGCGCGATGCACGAATTCGCGACGATTGACGGCGTGGTCGAGGACGTGACGGACATCGTGTTGAACCTTAAAAAGATCAAGTTCAAGGCGCATTCGCGCGACGAGCAGACGCTGTTGCTCTCCGTCAACAAGGAAGGCCCCGTCACCGCCGCCGACATCCAGCTCAACCAGAACGTCGAACTGGTGAACCCGGACCTGCTCATCTGCACGCTCGACAAGAAGAAGAAATTCGAGATGGAATTGGCGGTGAAAATCGGCCGCGGATTTTGTCCGAGCGACGAGAACAAAAAACCCGGCCAGGCCATCGGAGTGGTCGCCATTGACTCGCTGTTTTCGCCGGTCACGCGCGTGCGTTACGCGGTGGAGGCCGCGCGCGTCGGCCAGCGCACCGATTACGACCGGTTGATTCTGGAAATCTGGACGGACGGGCGCATTTCACCCGACGACGCGCTCACGCAGGCATCGGCAATTTTGCAGCATCACCTCGACGTGTTCGTCGGTTACGACAAGAACGCGGTCGAATTCGAGGAGGCCGTGGACAAGCAGGACGAGGAAAAGACGAAGATGAAGAAGCTCCTCAACATGAGCGTGAACGAAATCGAATTGAGCGTCCGCGCGGCCAACTGCCTGAACAACGCGAACATCACCAGCGTCGGCCAGCTTGCGATGAAGACCGAGCAGGAAATGCTCAAGTATCGCAACTTCGGCAAGAAATCGCTGAACGAAATCAAGGACAAGCTCCAGGCATTGGGCCTGTCGCTCGGCATGAACTTCGAGCCGGGCCTGCTGGACACGCCGGTGAAGGAAAATCCGGTGAACAATTAAGGCCAGCCTATGCGACATTTGAAGCGAACAGCCAAACTCGGTCGCAGCCCCGAGCATCGCAACGCGATGCTGGCGAACCTGGTTTGCAGCCTCATCAAACACAAGCGCGTGACCACGACGCTCGGGCGGGCGAAAGCCGCGCGTCCCGTTGCCGAACGCATTGTCACGCTCGGCAAGCGCGGCACCATTTCCGCCCGCCGCACCGCCGCCGCCCGTTTGCACACGCGCGGCACGACGCTTCAACTCACCAAGGACGAGCGCCGCAAATGGCGTGAGCAGGAGGACGTCGTGCGCATTCTTTTCGAGGAAATCGCGCCCGCGTTCAAGGAACGCAACGGCGGCTACACGCGCATCATCAAAATGGAACAGCGCCAGGGCGACGCCGCCCAGCGCGCGATTCTGGAGTGGGTGGATTATACGCCCGCCACTCCCGCTGCGCCTGAAACCGCGCCAACCGAAGAGACCAAGCCGACCGAGGCCGAGCCGGGAGAAGCGAAATCAGCGGAAACCAAGGGTGAGAAAAAGTAAGCCGGCTGAAAATTTCCGCAAGCCCGCTCGCCCGGAGCGGGCTTTTTTGTTTCGGGTTGGGCGAGGCTCCTGACGAGCCGGGTTTTGTAGCGGCGCTGTGTCAGCGCCGGCGTCGGTCATAGACCGACGCTACAGGATGGTCAAATTGCCGTGGACAAAGGACCGGGCCAGGCATAAGGTCAATTCCGTGAAAACTGATAGGCTGCGAAAAACCGGAGTGGGCTGCGAAAATATCCAGTTTCGCAGCTCATGTAAATGTTAGGCATCAGTGAGCGTGTTTATATGCAAGCGCAGCCATCCCTCCTCAAAGCACCGTTGGTGGTTCAATTGAATCGCGTTGCCTTTATTTTCTATTTCGCGGTTTTGGTGTGGTTTCTATGGCGCAACCACCTTGCTATATTGAATGGGGGTATTGAGCACAACATCTTTTTCTCTGGCACGATTTTATGTAGCGTGCTCGGATTTTTTTACTCCTTTGTCCGTGCTCGCAGGTCAAGGTGGATTTTGGCCATTCTGGCCGCTTTAATTTCTCCGACCTTTGTGTTCATAGGCAGTATGTATGCGGGGAGTGTAATCCCTTGGATCAGGGGGTGGCCGCTCGATGCACTGATGATTCTGGCAGGAGCCGTTATTCCTTGGTCGCTCGTATTCGAACTTTTTATCAACAGGAAAACGGATGTGTATTTTACGGGACAAGCTGCCTCTGGTCAGGATGGGAAGACGACCATTCGGCGTTCGGTGCTTTTAATTTCAGGCAATGCGTTGGTGTTCTTTGCCTTTTCAATCCTGTGGGTTTGGCAATATCACATCAATGGCAGTTTGTCAGATAAAATAGACCATGTGGTCGTGCCGTGGCTGTGGTTAGTTTCTTTCTTTTTCGCGTCGCTGTTGACATTCGGTAGGCTCTCGATAATGACAGCGATGAAATCGCTGGTATGTGCATTGGTTCTTGCTTTTTTCCTCTGGGATTTCATTCACGGGGTCTTGGTGCCCATTTTCGACCCGTGGTTTTAGTTTCAAGACAGGACACGAAATGCGAATATGACATGATGCCTAAAGGCGCGCCAGATTTTTTCCGGGCGATTTCTCCGGGATGTCAGCGCAGGAAGAGAAGTAAAACTGGCTTTTTTAATTTCTACCGCTGGGTTAAAAACCGCCAATCATGCCTGACAGGAAGGCAAATGACACCACAATGGCGATGACCAGCACAATTATCCACCACAGCCAGGAAATTCCGTGCGGCTTGGCACGTCCGGCGCCGAATTCCCCCTTGACGAATTTGTCGTAATCAAATTCCTCGTCCGGCAACCCGAGATTGTCGGCGTGCGCCTTTTCCGACCAGCCGGTCCGGTCGTCCGAACCGCATTCGGGACAGGCTTTGGCATCCGGCGGGACTTCTGCGCCGCAGTTGGGACAAACCTCGGGAGGCATTTTCAAGGCTAAGGGCTAAAGGCTGAATGCTAAAGTGATGGAAGCGAACATTCGCTTTTTAGCCTTTAGCCTTCAGCCTTCAGCCTTTGTTTTCATCCTCCGGCGCTCGTGTATTCCTCATCCGTCAGCAGGTCGAGCCCCATGAGGATGTAATCGTGCGAGACGGCCTGCATGTCCTTGACGTAATTTTCCAGGCGCAAAAGCTGGCTGAAACTGAGCAGGGCGAACATCTTGATCGCCCCCGCCTGTTCGCCGATGAACTCCGCCTCGACCTTTTCCAGGCCCACCTGCCGGGCAGTGTCCACGATTTCGGAAACCAGCGCGCTCGCCAGACCGCGTCCGCGATGTTGCGGGTGCACCAGCACGCTCACGCGGCCAATGTGCCGTCGCCAGCCGCCGAGTTGCTGGTGCAAGGTCGCGTCACCGACGATTTTGCCACCAATCAGCGCCACCAGCGGCAGGTTGCGGCCGTAGTCAATGTTCCGGCACCAGTCGCGGATGACTTCGATTTCCGTGACGCGATGTTTGATGAACATCCGTTCGGGTTCGGGGATGCCGAGAAACAATTGATGAAAATCCTTCTCGTCGTCGCGGCGCAACGGACGCAACGTCGCTTTTGTGCCGTCCTTCAACGCAATGACTTTCGGAAATTTCTGGAGTTCGAGTTCAATATTGAATGACATGGCTTCTTTTCCCGTTCGCAGGCAATTTGTGCCACACGCTGTGTCGGCAGTCAATCCATCCGTGCCGGATTACCCGCGGATGCCCGAGCCGTGTTTTACAAAGCGACTGTTGATTTCTGCCGGATCCAGACTCCAACGCGCCGCCAGCAGAGGAATTTTCCTGGCATTGGCCTCAGCGTCGCCAGCGGTCGCCGAATTTTCTCCGTAGGCCAAACATTTCATGCCCAGTTCAATTTCCGGCAGCGTTTTGGCGCCTTGGTTCCAGACCGTTTCATTCGCCCACGCATACGCGCGCGTCACGCAACCTTCGTCCAACCGCGCCCAGGCGTGATGCTGCAGAATCGCATTTACGTGGAAGTACTGAACGTGCCCCAGCCGGCGGCTCAACGTCGTCAGAAAATGAAAGCAGTCGTCCACGTCGTCACCTGGATTCGGGAGAGCCGGGCCGGTGACGATGACCCAGCCGTGCACCTGCGGACTGATGAAAAAGTCGCGTCCGCCCGTCATGCCCTCTGACCATGAATCCACCGTGGAACGATTAAGTCCCAAGGCGCTTTGGACGGCTTTAGGATTGACCGAGCGAATGGCCAGCCAGGTCGTCGGGCGACGAAGGAAAGGAGGAAAAAACAAAACGGAGTATTTGTTCGGACCGGTCGGAGGCAGAAGATTGAGATAATACGAACGGCGGTGCATCGCGTATATCAACGAAAGGAAGATGATTCCCATACCCAGCGCCAAACCATGCAACGCGAGCAACATCAGCGGCATCCAATCCGCAGAACTCATGAGTCTAGTTTACACCCGCATCCATGACGGTTTCAATGAAAATCGGAATGGAAGTTGCTGTCGCGCAAACCGCTACAACCGTTGCCACCAGATAACGCTACCGCTTCAATCGTTTTGCGGCTGTCGGCGAACACCAAAATTCCGCCATTCAACCGATACAAGCTTCATCCAATCAGGATTAAGACTGCCACGCCGATCACGGTCGTCAAAATTGTGACCGGGATCCCGATTTTCGCATAGTCCCAGAAGCCGACTTTGATGTGGTGACGCGCGGATTCGACGACGATGATGTTGGCCACGGAGCCGAGGATGGTGAGGTTGCCGGCGAAGGTCGTCGCCAGCGCCATGATTTTCCACATGAGTTCGGGATTGGCAAAGCCGGGAATCCATTTCCCCGCCACCAGCACGAACGGTACGTTGGAAAACACATTCGAGCCGGCGACCGAGAACCACGCCAGGTTCCACGCTTGCGCCGCGGGGCTTGAGCCGAACAACCCGTGAAGGTGTTGATAAACCTGGTCCGGCAGACCGGTGCTGGCGAGTCCTTCGACGACGACGAAGAGGCCGGCGAAGAAAAAGAGGAGATTCCAGTCCACGAGCCGGAACACTTCGTGCGTGTCGCGCCGGGCCAGCACCATCACCAGCGCCGCACCGGCCAGGGCCGTCCACGAAAGATTGAATCCGGCCAGAAATCCGCCAAAGACCACCGCCAGCACGCCGAAGGTCAGCCCGATGAGCTTCCGGTCAACCCGGCGCGGGGCGGCCTCGGGGGTCTGGATCGAAGCAGCACGAAGGGTCTTACGAAAGGCAATGCTCAGGATGGCAAATTCAACCGCCAGTCCGGCGGCTGAAACGGGCAGGAGTGAAAAGGAAAACCTGGCAAAAGGAATTTTGGACAGGTGCCCGATGATCATGTTTTGCGGGTTGCCGACGAGTGTGCAGGCGCTGCCGATGTTCGCGCTCATCGCCAGCGCGAGCAGATAGGGCAGCAACGGCAGCCGCCCGCGCACGACGACCGCGATGACCAGTGGTGTCAGCATGAGGCAAATCGTGTCGTTCACCAGCAGCGCGGACAGAATGCTGGCGGTGCTCAGGAGATAAAAGAGCAGCCGCTGCGGCGTTTTGGCGACGCGCAGCACCCGGTCGGCGGTCCATTCAAAAAAGCCGGCGAGATACAAATACGCGGAGATGAGGCTCATGCCGAGCAGCAACACCAGCGTGTCGTAATCCACGGCGCGATAAGCCTGTTCGGGCGTGAGCACGCCACACGCCACCATCAACACCGTGCCGAGCAGCGTCGCCGCAGGGCGATTCAAAGGCAGTATGTGCAACTGCCGGCCGCTGATGAGCAGGTAGGTGAATACAAAAATTGCAATGGCGATGAATTCCTTTTGGTGCATCTGGAAAAGCCGTTCGGACGTCAAGACTCCTTGCGCGGGAAAAGCGGCGCTGGCTCGCCGGTTTTGTGGCCGGGTTGAAGTTTGCCCCAAATCGCTTCTGAAAATTTGTCCGGCACGCCGGTCAAACCGAGTTGCGCATAAATCTTCGTTGCCGTGCCGGGCAGGAACGGCCAGAGCAAAACCGCCAGTAGGCGGCAGGTCTCGACGAGATTATAAAGCACCTCATCGAGACGTTTGGCTTGTGCCTGGTCTTTGGCCAGGTTGAACGGCTTGGTCTGCTCTACGTAGAGATTTGCAAAGTCGATAATAATCCAAATATGTTGAATAGTAGCCTGCAACCAATTCGAAAGCCACAATTGCCGTATAGGTTTTATGAACTTTCCAATATCGTCGCTGTATTGAGTATTTGTAGAATTGGCAGGCACGATTCCGCCGCGATAGCGTTTGAGCATTGAGAGCGAGCGGTTGACGAGATTGCCCAGACCATTGGCGAGTTCGGCGTTGTAGCGGGACTTGAACCCGGCGTCTGTCCAGTTGCCATCCGGGCCAATGTCCAGTTCGCGCAACACATAAAAACGAAACGCATCCAGACCCCATTCATCAATGATCGCAATCGGGTCAACGATGTTGCCGGTGCTCTTGCTGATTTTCGCGCCGTCCTTTTGCCACCAACCGTGGACAAGAATTTGTTTCGGCAGCGGCAGGCCCATCACTTTGAGCATGATCGGCCAGAACACCGCGTGAAATCTCAAAATGTCCTTGCCGATGACATGGATGTCGGCGGGCCACAGCGACAGTTGAGGGTTGAGGGTTGAGGGTTGAGAGTTGAAAGCGGATGAAACAACCGGGTCGCCGTGGGCGGCGGGGATGCTGATATAATTCACCAGCGCGTCGAACCAGACGTAGGTGACGAAATCCTGGTCGAAGGGCAGGGGAATGCCCCAGTTCAACCGTGCCTTGGGTCGTGAAATGCACAGGTCTTCGAGCGTGCTGTTTTTGAGAAAACCCAGCACTTCGTTACGGCGGTAATCGGGCTGCACGAACGACGGGTTTGCTTCGAGATAATCAATCAACCATTGCTGGTGCGCCCGCAACTTGAAGTAGTAATTGTCTTCCTCGAGTTCGATGACTTCACCGTAAACCGGATCAAACGTGCCATCGGGCAGGCGGTCTTTGTCGGTCAGAAAGGTTTCCTCTTTCGTTGAGTAAAAACCTTTGTAGGTCTCTTTGTAAAATTGTCCTGCTTCGTGGAGCTTCGCAAGCAGCGCCTGGACGAATTTCTTGTGACGCGGCTCGGTGGTGCGGACGAAATCGTCGTTGGTCAGTTCAAGTTTTTTGGCGAACGCCTTCCAGTCGGCAGCCAACTCGTCGCAGTAGGCCTGTGGTGTTTTACCCTCGGCGACGGCGGCCTGCTGGACCTTCTGGCCGTGTTCGTCGAGGCCGGTCAGAAAAAAAACCTCCTGACCGAGACTGCGGCGGGACCGCGCAATGACGTCAGCTACGATTTTCTCGTAGGCGTGGCCGAGATGCGGCTGGCCGTTCACGTAATCAATCGCGGTGGTAATGTAAAACCGTTTGTTCATTGTCGAACGGTCAGTTTGGCCGACAAATGCGTCATTGGCAATCTCGCTTGCGGTACAGCGGGCAATGGCTACATTGCTTTCATGCTGCCGGATGAACAAACCAGCCCGGAACAGATTGCGGTGTTTCGCCGGATGACGCCGGAACAGCGGTGGCGCGCCGCGCACCGGCTTTACTGGACGATGCGCCGCCACAAGGCCGCGTTCCTCCAGAGTCAGCATCCCGAATGGCCGGAGGACCGGGTCGCGGCGGAAGTCCGCGAGATTTTCTCCCATGCCCGAACCTGACCTGATCGAACTCTTCGCGCAGCCGCTTGCCCAGGCGGGCATCCGGTATCTCATCAGCGGCAGCGTGGCCGCCATGCTCTACGGTGAGCCCCGTGTGACCCACGACATTGACTTCGTGGTTTTTCTCCATTCCGAAGACGTGTCCCGGCTCGCTGCGATTTTCCCGCCGCCGCAATTTTATGTCCCTCCGGCAGCCGCTATTGCGGAAGAAATGGCGCGGGAACGGCGCGGTCATTTCAACGTTATCCATGCTGACTCCGGATTAAAGGCTGATTTCTACACTGCTGGCCGTGATGAATTGCACACCTGGGCATTCCGCAAGGCCAAGTCCTATCCCATCGGGAAAAATTCCATCACCCTCGCGCCGCCGGAATACGTCATTCTTCGGAAGCTGGAATATTACCGCGAAGGCGGCTCGGAAAAACATCTGCGCGACATTCGCGCCATGCTGGCCATCTCGGGCGACCAGATTGACCACCCCGCGCTCGCCGAATGGATTCAAAAGCGCGGCCTGGAACCCGAATGGCGGCGCGTGACGGAATGATTTTCAGGCATGGCCAGGATGCGGCTGGCCATTGACGTAATCAATGGCGGTGGTGATGTAAAACCGTTTGTTCATTGAAAAACCAGTGTGATGGACAAAGCCGTCATTGGCAATCCTGCGCCGCAATTCCTTTGGCAATCGCGCTTGTCGCAGGGAGTTTTCCCGCTACAATGTTCCTCGGCTGTGGCGGAAAACCAGCCGGCAAACAAAAACCGCATGACATCCGGGCTTTCAAATTTCGCCGCGCGTTTGCGCGAGTTCATTCTTTCGGAGGGCCGAGTGCCACGAGGCCCTGACTCTGAACTTCAAAGCTTGAATGGGGACTCGCATAGCTCGTCCCACCGAAACGACGCCGATTTCAACGAGTTCGCCCTCGAACTCTTCGCGCTACAATTCAAATACAACGCCGCCTATCGAAAAATCTGCGAAACACGTCAATTGCTGCCCGAAGGGGTCGAGCATTGGACGCAAATTCCCGCCGTGCCTGCGGCGGCATTCAAGGAGCTGGAATTGACCTGTCTGTCACGAGACGAACGCACCGCTGTTTTCCATTCCAGCGGCACAACGGAGCAAAAGCCCAGCCGCCACTTTCACAGTGCGGAGTCATTGAAAAGTTACGACGCATCATTGTTGACTTGGTTTTTTGAAAATGTCCTGCCGGATTTACGATTTACGATTTACGATTTACGATTGGCTTGCCTTACGCCACCGCCAGTGCATGCACCGCACTCGTCGCTCGTCCACATGTTTGAAACGGTGCGGCAAAAAATTGGCGCGTTGGAAACGGTGTTCGTCGGCAAAATTGCAGCCGACGGCTCCTGGACTCTGGATTTTAACGCCGTACTCGCCGCTCTATCCCTTGGATCCCAGACCCGAGACCCGAGACCCCACCTCTTGCTCGGCACCGCGTTTTCGTTCGTCCATCTATTGGATTTTCTCGACGAGAAGAATTTGCGCTTCGATTTGCCCGCCGGTTCGCGCGTGATGGAAACCGGCGGTTACAAAAACCGTTCGCGTTCGATGCCAAAAGTGGAGTTGCACGCGCTCATCACGGAACGCCTCGGCGTCCCGCCTGAAAATATCATCTGCGAATACGGCATGAGTGAACTCAGTTCGCAGGCTTACGCAGTGACAAGTGACAAATGGCGAGTGACACGGGAAGCCGCCTCATCCTGCCACCTGTCACCTGTCACTTGTCACTTCCAATTTCCTCCGTGGTCGCGGGTGCAAATCATTTCACCGGAAACCGGGCGCGAAGTGGCTGAGGGCGAAACCGGTCTGATTCGTGTTTTTGACCTCGCGAACGTCTTTTCCGTCATGGCCATTCAGACGGAAGACCTGGCGATTTGCCACCGTGAGGGATTTGAATTGCTTGGCCGCGCGCCACTGGCCGAGCCGCGTGGTTGCTCACTGATGTCTCACTTCGCACTCCGCACTCCGCACTCCGCACTCAAATGAACCTGCCGAACTATTTTCTCGCCGATCTGCCGCCGGAAGCGACGCTGTCGCCGACGATGATCACCGAAGCGTGCCAGACATTGAAGCGCAACCGCGACCGATATCTCGCGCAGCGCGCGACACACAATCTGGCGCAGGTCCTCGCCGAAGTCGCCAAAGGCTGGTTGCAAACGGACAACCGCTTCCGAAAACTCGCGCTGGAGCACGGTCCGGCGGAAACCGGCTTCTCGCGCGCGACACTCGCGAAAGGCCTGGACAATTTCTTCCACCAACTCACGCCGGAAAATTTCTCTGAATTGCTCGAACAGGAACTCGGCGAGGATTCGTGTCACGTGTCACGTGTCACGTGTCACGTCCCCCGTCACTTCTGGCGCGGACCTGAAATGCTTGTCCACATCGCGGCGGGCAACATTCCGAATCCGACGCTGACGAGCATCGTGCTCGGTTTGCTGACGCGGTCGGCGCAGTTCGTGAAATGCGGAAGCGGATCTGCGTTTTTGCCACGGCTCTTCGCGCATTCGATTTACGACGCCGACCCGAAACTCGGCGCGTGTCTCGAAATTGCCGAATGGCGCGGGGGAAATGTTGAATTGGAGATGGCACTGTTGGCGGAAGCGAATTGCGTGACTGCGACGGGCGGCGACGAGATGCTCGCGGCCATTCGCTCGCGGTTGCCGATTTCCACCCGCTTTCTCGGTTATGGCCATCGTGTCAGCTTTGGTTTTGTGGCAAGGGAAATTTTGACCGGATCCCATTTGCGGCGGGTCGCCGCGCGCGTGGCGGACGACGTGGTCGCGTGGAACCAGCTCGGCTGCCTTTCGCCGCACGTGATTTATGTCCAGTCCCGCGGCGAAATGTTGCCGGAAAAATTCGCGGAACTGCTCGCGGACGAATTGGAGCAGCGCGAACAAACCGAGCCGCGTGGCGAACTGGCGGCGGAACACGCCGCGGTCATCGCCTCGCGCCGGGGGATTTACGAGGTACGTGCCGCGCATTCTCCGGACACGCTAATGTGGCACAGCAAAAATTCAACGGCCTGGACGGTGGTTTTTGAGGCGGACGCGCGATTCCAAATGTCATGCCTGAACCGTTTTGTTTATGTGAAAGGCGTGAAGGATTTGCACGAGATGCTGCAAAACGCCGACGCCGTGCGGGGCAGGGTTTCGACGGTGGGCATCGCCGCGCCGGAGGACCAAAGGGAAGAATTGGCGATGCAATTGGCACATTGGGGCGTGACGCGGGTATGCCCGTTCGGCCAGATGCAAAATCCGCCGCTGACCTGGCGGCACGACGGACGCCCGGCGCTTGGCGATTTGGTGACGTGGACGGATTGGGAAAAGCAATGAGTCAGTAGTTAGCAGTCAGTAGTCAGTAGCCTGGCATCACGGGCTGTCAAGTTGCTGGCGACCGGCGAAAAACTACTGACTACTGACCACTGACTATTGACTAACAAAAAAATGAAAATGGAATTGCGAAAATCGTTTCAGTTTGAAGCAGCGCACCTGTTGCCACATCTGCCGAAGTCCCACAAGTGTCGGCGGCTGCACGGCCACAGCTTCAAGGTGGACATCGTCGTGGCAGGCGAATGCGACGCGCAGCTCGGCTGGCTGATGGATTACGCGGACATCACGGCGGCGTTCAAACCGATCTGGGAAAGATTGGATCATCGTTACTTGAACGAAATTCCCGGCCTCGAAAATCCGACGAGCGAAAACGTGGCGGCGTGGATTTGGAAGAGATTGAAACCGAAGCTGCCGCTGCTCACGGAAGTGGTCGTGGCGGAAACCTGCACCGCGCGGGCGGTTTATCGCGGTGAGTGAAAGGCCGATCCAGTACAGGTCGAGATCACGAGACTCATTCTGAAAAATCAGAGACTCCCCACGTCGTCTCCTACAAATTTATCGCGGGGAATAGACCAGGTTCGTGCCGGTGAACGGGTCTTGTGGAATGGCCTTGAGATACTCCGGCACCAAATCGGCGATGTTCGCGGGAGGGTGGCCTTTATCCAATTCGTAGGCGCGGGCGGCAAGGGCAACTGTCAATTGCCGCATCTTCGTTTGTTGATTGTTGAATTTTTCCTCGGCTTTTTGAAAGGCTTTGTTCAAAGAATTACGCGATATCAACCGGACAAGCTCGTTCCCCAACCCCGGAAATGCCCGGCGCGACCAATCGCGTTCCTGTTGCACAACTTGCTGCCAGGTTTGTTTTTGAGAATCCAAGGTTTCCAACGCTGCGGCGGATTCATGGCAGGATTTTGCGTCCAGTTGACCAACAAGTTTCTGCAAATTGGCGACTCCGATTGCTTCGATGGCCGTGCCGACAAGCTCGTCAATCAAAACTCCACCGCGTGCCGATTCGTTGCCGAAGTGAATCACGTCCAAGTAAGATTTGGCGGCGTCATTCGGGCGATTTTCTATTTCGTCCAGTTTGCCTTCAGCCGCCAAAACCCATGCCAACCGTTTGAGGCCGGCGAGTTCGTTGAGGTGATTAGCCATGTCAGTTTGGGACAACTGTTGGGCTGGCACCCGGCATTGGTTGCTCAATCCGGCGCGCAGCAGTTGCAGCGCTTCGGCATTTGCTGCAACCAGTTCGCCTAGCCGTTGCTGATTCAACTGGTTCAACTGCTGATAGTCACCGGGACCGCTCGTAATCATTTGTCCGGCCTTCACCAAATCATTGTAGCCGTTCGGATTGGGCAGGGGCGCGATGGGCGGGAGCGGCTCGGCGTCCCAGAAAAGCAGGAAACCCAGGAAAATGAGGAACGGCGAGGCCAAAATCAAAAGCGTAATCAGCCAATTGCGGGTTTTGGTGGTCATGCTGACGGCAGTTTTGGCAAAATTATCGGCGGCGTCAATCATTCAGGTATTGACGCGCGGCGGCAAATTTCATTTAACCAGAGGTGTAAATTCGAGGTGATATATGGGAAATACAGCCGACAAAACAATTGACGCCATTGGCCAGGTAAAAACCAGGGTCGTGGTTTTCCTCACCGACTACGGTTTTCAAATCATCGGCGCGCTCATTATTCTCGCCATTGGCCTGGTTATCGCGTGGTGGATCGGGCGCGCGCTTCGCGAATGGCTGGAAAAGAAAAACGTCGAGCCGCCCATCGTCATGCTCGCCGTGCGCGTCGTCCGGCTGCTCATCTTTCTGGTCGCCCTGTTGCAGGCGCTGGAAAAATTAAGCGTGCCCATCGGCCCGGCGCTGGCGGGCATCGGCGTGGCGGGCGTGGGCATCGGATTGGCCCTTCAACACGTCCTCGGCAATGCCGTCGCCGGCCTCTCCATCATTTTCACCAAGCCGTTCAAGGTCGGCGAATGGATTGAGATTGGCGGCGAGTCGGGGCAGGTGACCAAGATTGAACTCTTTTCCACCACGCTGGTGCACACCGACTTCTCGCGCATCGTCATCCCCAACCGCAAGATTGTCGGTGAAATCCTGCACAACTACGGCCACGTCCGGCAACTTGACCTCTCCGTCGGGGTGGCTTACGGGACGAACTTGAACGAAGCCACCGGCATCGTCCGCCGCGTGCTGGGGGCCAACCTGCGCGTGCTCAAAGAACCCGTGCCTATTGTCGGCGTCACGATGCTGGCCGATTCCTCCATCAACATCGCCATCCGCCCGTGGACGAAGGTGGAAGATTTCATTCCGGCGCAGGTGGAAATCAATCAGGCCGTTGCGGAACAACTCCGCGCCGCGAACATCTCCATTCCCTTCCCACAACGAGAGGTGCGGTTGCTCAACCAGCCGTAAAACCATCAGACGATCCGCCTCAACCGTCCAATCGGCCTGCACTGGTGCAAACTGCCGGTTTATTCATGTAGCCGCAACCTTCAGGTTGCGTCCCGAGCGCGACTTGGCAGTCGCGGCTGCGTCATGGATGGGTGTTGTCAGTTACTTTACGCCTTGCCGTGATGCATCTCGGCGTGGACTTTGGCCACGCCCTTGGCGAGTGCGTCCCAGTCGGGTTCACCCGTTTCCCAGCCACCGCTGAAACGCACGGCGCGGACGGCTTGTGCGGCCTTGAATCCCATCGCGGCGAGCACGTGACTCGGCTCTTCCTTGCCGGTCGTGCAGGCCGAGCCGGTGGACACGGCAAAGCCCGCCTTGTCGAGTCTCACCACCCATTGATGCTTGCGGTCGCCTTCGGGCATGAGCGCGGAAACGGTGTTCCACAGACGTGGCACGTTTGCGCCCACGATGGTCGTGCCGGGCACGGCGTGCAAAAGCTGCCGTTCAAAATTGTCGCGCCACACGCCGCGCAAAATGTGTTCGCTACGGGCAATCTGCTTCTCCCGGATTTCCAGGGCCGCGAGCATGGCGACAATGGTCGCGACATTTTCGGTTCCGGCCCGGCGACCGCCTTCCTGCTTGCCGCCGAGAAGCAGGGGGGTGACTTGGCTCCGGTGCGGCACCTTCAAAAAGCCGATGCCGCGCGGCCCGCCGAATTTGTGCGCTGCCCCGCTCAAAAAATCGCATTCACCCAGACTTTTGGCCGGCATTTTGCCGAGCCATTGCACCGCGTCGCAGAAGAACAGCACCTCGTATTGCCGGCAAATCGCCAGCACCTCGCGCCACGGCTGAATGACGCCGGTTTCGTTGTTCGCCGCCATGACGCCGACGAGGCCGGGACGCGTGTCGGCCAGTTCAACCGTGAGCCAGTCAAAATCAATCACGCCGTCGCGCGTGACAGGAATCATGCGCGCGCGCTTGCCGAAATAATGCTGCGCCGATTCCATGACGCAGGGATGTTCGATGGCGGAAACCCAGACTTCGCGTTTGGCATCCAGCGTGTGGACAAAATGGTGCAGGACGGTGTTGTTCGCCTCCGTGGCGCCGCTGGTCCAAACGATGTCGAGCGGATGACAGCCGAGAAACGCGGCCAGCTTTTCGCGCGCATCGGTCATGGCCCGCTCCGCCCGCGCGCCGGCCTGATGCATGCTGGACGGGTTGCCGCCGATTTTTTCGGTGGCTTCCAGCCAGGCTTCGCGCGCTTCGCGCATCACCGGGGCGGTGGCGTTGTAATCAAAGTATATCATCAGCCGGACAGGATACGATTGGCGGCAATACTGGCGAGTTTTTTATGGGCGGCGGTGAAAGCGAGTTGGCGCATTTGGGCGGGGGCCAGCCAAACACCGGTTTCGGAGGGCGGAGTTCCACGACGCTCCATTTTGAAATTTTTGGGACTTGCGGAGATCGCCCCTCCGAATCGCACACGGAACGCTTCCAGTGTAATGCGATAACGCGTGATGGAATGTTTTACCGTGCAAAGGGGTTTTGCATTGCGGATTTCAAAGCCGAGATTTTTTGCGACGCAAGCGAGAGATGTGGCGGCGGGCCTCCGGCCTGCCGGTGAGGGCGGCATCCTGCCGCTCGGAATTTCGCGCGGATTTTTGCCAGGTTTTGGATTCCCACTGTTTTTTCCACCGGGCTGGAAGCCCGGCTCTACGGCAGGCAGGATGCCTGCCTCTACTTCCACGTTCGGAAATTCCCAAAGATGCGCATTCACAACTCCGGCGGGCCGCTGCCGCACCAGAAAACGCCCGTTCCGCTCAACGACAAAGGCAACGAAACGTCTCGCGGTGGTGGTTTCGCGTTTGCCGAGGTTTGGCAATTCTTCAACGCGGTCTTCCCGAAACGCCACGCAGAGTTTTTTAACCGGGCAGATCCGGCACCGCGGATTGCGCGGCGCGCAAACCAGTGCGCCAAGTTCCATCAGAGACTGGTTGAGATGGGAATTCGCGGAATCGTTCTCGTCCTTCGTCCTCGTTCTCGATCCGAAGCGTGGCGCGTGCTGCGTGATGCGTGATGCGTGAATTACCAGTCCTCCCGCCAACTTCCAAAGCCGCGCGTTTGTCTTCTTCGCTTTTGGATTTTCCCCGATGCCAAAAATGCGCGTAAGCACGCGAATGACGTTGCCGTCGAGAATCGGCGTCGGCTGGTTGAAGGCGATGCTGCAAATCGCGCCGGCGGTGTAACGTCCAATGCCCGGCAACGCGAGAACGTCGTCAAAGTTCTGCGGAAATCTGCCGCCGTGCCTGGCCACAATTTGTTGCGCGGCCTTCTGCAAATTTCGGGCGCGGGTGTAATAGCCGAGTCCTTCCCAAAGCTTGTGGATTTTATCCGGGCTGGCGTCCGCGACGGCCTTGATGGTGGGCAGTTCACGCATCCAGCGTTTCCAGTAGGGCATGACGGTTTTGACCTGGGTTTGCTGGAGCATGATTTCGGAAACCCAAATAGCGTAGGGATCGCGGGTGCGGCGCCACGGCAAGTCGCGAGCGTTCGCGGAAAACCAGTCCAGCAACGCCGGAACCAGCCGGTTCGAGTTCGGCTTTCGGCTTTCGGATTTCAGATTTTGGCCCGCCATGCGCCGGAATTATTGCCGCAAAGAGGCGCAAAAGCCGCAAAAATTTGAAGAGGCGAGACTGTTGACCAGCCGCGTTTCGGGCAAAAGGTCTTGGTTGCCGCAAAGTTGGAGTTCAAGCTTTAGCTTGTCACAAGCGGGTGTCTTGGCAATAAAGCAAGCTGAAGCTTGAACTCCAACTGGAATCGCCGCAAAACTTTTTGTGTCTTTTGCGCCTTTTTGCGGCTATTTGTTTTTCAGTGAAACCGCTGACTTCCTACACCTGCAAACTGACCGACGAACAGGCGGTGGCGCTGGAGGCCGCCCTGCGCGCGCGCCACTGGAAATTCCGCGAAGTGCCATACGCGCGGTTCGCGTTTGAATCCGAAAAGGCCAACGTGGTTTTCTACGAGAGCGGCAAACTGGTGGTGCAAGGGAAGGGGACACAGGAATTCATCGAGTTCCTGCTCGAACCGGAAATCCTGAAACAGGCGAGGCTCGGCTACGAAACCGTTCTGAATCCCGAATTGCTGCTGCCGCGCATCGGCGTGGACGAAAGCGGCAAGGGCGATTTCTTCGGGCCGCTCTGTATCGCTGGAGTTTACGTGAACGAGAGCGTCGTCAAGGCGTGGCAGGACGCCGGCATCCGCGATTCCAAGAACATTTCCAGCGACAAAAAAATCGGCGAGTTAGCCGAGCGCATCCGCAAAACGCCTGGTTGCGTGGTGAACACCGTTACCATCGGCAACGAGGCTTATAACCGGCTTTACGCCAAAATGAAATCGGTGAACGCGATTCTGGCATGGGGCCATGCGCGGGTGATTGAAAATCTTATGGGCCAGCGGCATCAGATGAATCCCGTGCCGGTGAAGGCCATCAGCGACCAGTTCGCGTCAAACAAGGAAGTCGTGGCGAAGGCGCTGATGGCGTTGGGCCGGGAGATTGAATTGGTTCAACGTCACAAGGCGGAAGAAGATTTGGCAGTGGCGGCCGCCTCGATTCTGGCGCGCGACGGATTTGTGAAAGGCCTGGCAAAACTGGAAAAGCAGTTTGAATTGGAATTGCCGAAAGGCGCGTCAGCGGCCGTGGATGAGGCGGCGAAGAAATTTGTTGCCGAGCGCGGTGCGGAGAATTTGCCGAAAATTGCCAAGGTCCATTTCCGCACGGCATTTCGTGCACAAGGTTTGCCGGAACCGCCGAAAAAGGAATGGAGGCGCAAATAAGTTGGAGTTCAAGCTTTAGCCTGTTTTCGGACAAGCTAAAGCTTGAACTCCAACCGGCGGACAAGCTGTCCGCGCCCCGATTAAAGAATGAAACCCAATTCCATCGAGCTGCCCGGTTGCGAGCCGATTCCGATTTTGTATGAGGACCGCGCGGTGTTGGCGATTGACAAGCCGCGCGGGTGGATGCTCGCGCCGGTGGCGTGGCAGAACACGTCGCGCAATTTGCAGGCGGCCATCGAATCCTCCATCGCTGCGCCCGACTTCTGGGCGCAATCACGCGGACTGAAGTTTCTCCGGCACGTTCATCGGCTCGACGCGGACACGAGCGGTGTCTTGCTTTTTGCCAAAAGTCCCGGCGCGGTCAAAATGTTTTTTGATCTGTTCGAGAGCCGGAAAATGGAGAAGACGTATCTGGCCGTCGTGGCTGGCGAGCCGAAGCAAAGTGAATGGACGTGCGAACTCAAACTCGCGCCGGACAAAAAGCGATTCAGAAAAATGAAAGTGGATGAGCGTTTTGGCAAGGAATCCGAAACGCATTTCAAAGTTTTGGAAACGCGCGGAAAATTTTCTCTGATCGAGGCGAGGCCAATCACCGGTCGCACGCACCAGATTCGCGTCCACCTTGCGGAATCCGGTCTGCCAGTTGTCGGCGATGAGCTTTATGGAAAATTGGGAAATGATTTACCGCTCGGTTTGCGCGCGGTGCGGCTGGCTTACACGGACCCATTCACGAAAAGGCCCGTGGAAATCAATGCGCCGACAAAATGTTTTCTGAAGGATTATGGGTTTCCAGGGTAGGGCGGGCAGTCCTTCCGCCTTCGCGGCGCGACGGCGGCTGCCCGCCGCTGCCGCGAAAAGACCGGCGGCGCGCACGGAGTGACGCGCCCTGCCAAAAATTGGGAGGACATCGAACAAAGAACATCCAACGCCCAACATCCAATCTTTTGACCAGTCAGGGCGAGATGACGCGGTAGAAACGCACGCGATAATTGGTGGCGGTGCGGTCGGTAAACGGGAACAACGAGTTGGTGGCGAGGAAATTGGTCAGGTCGGTCCACACAATGGGAGCGGCAAGATTGGTGGCGGCCTGGATGCGGTAGTTGAAATTAGTCTGGAGCGTGAGGCCGAAAGCGAAGCCGTTGGTACGCGACTGGAACGGCCCGGTGAATTGCGCCGATGGCGCCGGCACGTTGATGGCCAGCATGTCGGCGCCGAATTCGCTGGTGTCCCCGCCGGATGAAGTGGCAGTGGCAGTGAAATATTGGCCGGAGTAATTGGCGGTGTTGTTTGTGAGTGAAAAGCCTGCATTGCCAGAACCATCAGTGGTCACGCTAACGGTGCCGACGTAAAACTGGCCTTGGCCATAACCGCTGGGGTCGGCGTTGAGGTTGCGATAGACATCGATGAAATAAGCCTGATTGGTCAGGCTGTTCAACGTGCCGGAAACGATGGTGCTGGCAGCATAACCGTAGGCGTTAGTGATGACGGGATAATTTTGCAGGTCGTTCGGGCCGGCGAGAAAACCAGTGTGGTTAAGCGTGACACCGACGTTGCCGAGGTCAATGCCGAGGTTGGTGTTGCCGAAAATGGAATTGCCACGGATCGCATCGTTGGTTGTGGTCGCGTCGAACAGGAGCACCCCCTTGACGCTGCTGAAAGCGATGACATTGCGCGCGCCGGCACTGGTGCCGCCAATGAAATTGCCGCTCGCACCGGACTGCAATTCGACATTGGCTCCATAGAAACTGGCGGTGCCGTTGCCGAGGGCGTTGGTGCCGGTGACGTCGGTGCCAATGAAATTGCCCTGCACAAAATTGCCGCTGGTACCGGGGTCACTGATGAACACGCCGTAGGAGCCGTTGCCGGAAATGAGGTTGGCGGCGGCGGCGGTCGTGCCACCGATGAGATTGCCGAGAGAGGCGCCATAGATGCCCACGCCGGCAAAACCGTTGGCGAGCGCCTTTTTTCCAGCGAAGTCGGTGCCGACAAAATTTCCCTGGACCACGGTGCCATTCACTCCGCCCATGGCGATGCCATAACTGAAGCCCGGATTGCCGGAAATGAGATTGCCTGCGCCCGGGGTGGTGCCGCCAATGAAGTTCCCATTGGCACTGCTCCAAATCCCAATCCCGAAACCGCCATCACCAATGGCATTCGTACCCGTGACATCGGTGCCGATGAAATTTCCGAGCACAAAATTGTTGCTCGTGCCGGGATCGGAAATATAAATGCCATATGCCTGGTTGCCGGAAATCAAATTGCCTGCGCCTGGACCGGTTCCGCCGATAAGGTTGTTCGCCGAGCCGTTCCACAAGCCAATGCCGTTCGTTTGATTACCATTGGCCAACGCCGTTTTGCCGCTGACGTCGGTGCCGATGTAATTGCCCTGAATGACATTGCCACTCACGCCGATCATGGCAATGCCGTAGTTGGTGTTGCCGGACAGCAGGTTGCCCGCACCGGCGGTTGTGCCACCGATGGTGTTCCCGCTGGTGTTTGTCAAAATCCCGATGCCAATGTTCCCATTGCCGAGCGCATTGGTGCCGGTAATGTCGGTGCCGATGTAATTACCGAGCACAAAATTATTGCTCGTGCCCGGATCGGAAATATAAATGCCATATGCTTGGTTGCCGGAAATGACATTGCGCGTCCCGGCACCGGTGCCGCCAATGGTGTTGCCGGTCGCGCCGCCGACCACATTGACGCCGTCGGAGATGTTTGGAATCCCTGCCGTGCCGGCGGCGTTCAAGCCGATGTAATTTCCTTGCACGATGACATTGTTCACATTCGTGCCGGCAAGCCAGATGCCCGTCCCGCCGTTACCGGAGATGACGTTGCCGGCGGCGGCGTTGGTGCCGCCGATGACGTGGCCGACACCGTTGTAAAAGATGCCGATGCCGCCCAGCGCGTTGGGGACGGCAAAGGAGCCGCTGGCGTCGGTGCCGATATAATTGCCGAGGATGACGTTGCCGGTCGTGTTCGTGTCAGACATCCAGAGGCCGTACTGGCCGTTGCCGGAAATGATGTTTCGCGCGAGCGCATTGGTGCCGCCGACGATATTGTGGCTGGCGCCCAAAGCAAACAGGATGCCTTGATATGCATTCGAGGCCGCGTTGCTGCCGGTATAATCCAAACCCAGCCAGCAGCCTGCGATGGTGTTGTTGGTTGCATCGGCGTATTCCAGGGTCAAGCCATTCCAGTTGAATCCCTGGAACGAAATGTTTTTCACCTGGTTGCTCGACGCGTAGATCAGCAGGCCGGAATTGGAGGTGAAGGATTCGGGGATGATTTGTGAACCATCCACGACAATCAGCGGTTTGCCCGTGAAACCGGGTTGCGTGGAACCGTCAATGACCATTCCATTTGAGACGAGCGGTGGCAGATGGCCGGTGAGATGGATGTTAAAGACGCCGTTGCTGTAACCGGGGTCGTTGGTCGGAATGTTGAATTGGACAACGGAGCCGGGATGATCGGTGACGTAATAAAGTGCGGCCCGCAGACTGCCGAAGCCGACGTCAGCGGTGGTCGTGACAATATTGGCGAGCGGGACTGCGGGCGGGCCATAGAGATATTGGAGCGCTGCGCGGTCGCCGGGGCTGAGGCAGAAATTGCCCATGCGAAATTGATAGCGCGGAAAGTAAGGCGGCCTGGGTTGCTGCGTGGCGAGCACGCCAGGGTTGGTCGAGGCAAAATCCCAGCCCAAATGCATGACCGATTCAAAGTCGTAATTTCCGTTGGTGACGCTCGTTGGGTCAATGGTGAACCAGAAAATGTTTGTTGGCTCCTCGTTGATGTTGTTCGTCAATATCGTGAGGTAGCTGGTTTGATCGGGCCGGATATTTTCGTGAGTGAACCCAAACGAGTGCCCCATCTCGTGGCAGACTTGCGCACGGCTGAGGCTGGAAACAGTAACAACCTGCGGGTTGTAGCTGCCGCCGGATACAAAATCCAGGAAGTTGGTGTTGTAGGTGAAAAGAATCCAGCGCGTCTGATTGGTGTGCGGAACGAACTTCACGTTCGCGGCCAGTTCCCATTCGCGCAGCCCGTCGAGATACGTCTGTTGCTGCGCGGCGGAGAGGGTGTTGGTAAATTCGTACGGCACAATACCGTTCGACCAAGGAACGTTCGTCGGCGAAGTGTCGGCGTAGAAATTTCCGCCGCAGGCGGCGAAAGGCCCGAATGAAATCCAGACAAGCGCCGGGAATATGCGCATGCGTTCAGCCGCTCCTGACAGGAAAGCCCGCCGCCCTGATTTCATAATGCATTTCAAACTCTCTGAACGAGTTGACCCTACAACATTTTTTGCTGTTTGTCACGCAAATATGGGCACATCCATTGAACAAACCGGTCTCAAAAAGCAAAAAGGCCCGCCGGATCTGGCGGCGGGCCGGGCAACGGGCAGTTCCTTTTAATCGGCGTATTTCACGCTGCAGCCGTAAGGCTTGGTTTCGGAAACGGTGATCGGTTTGCCGGCCAGCAGCGCGTCAATGGCTTGGCTGACGTAATTCTGCGCCTTGCTGGGGTCGTGGAACGGGTCGGGCTGGTTGTCAATCGCACCCTCATAAACAAGGATGCCGTCCTTGTTGATGACGTACATGTCCGGCGTGGTTTTCATGTCGTAGAGATGGCCGACGGCGCCGGAGCTGTCGTCAATCCACGCCGTCACGTCCATTTTTGCCGCCGCCATTTCCTGGCGGGCCTGTTCCGGCGTGCGATGGCTGAAATTTTTCGGGTTCACAGAATTCACCAGCAGCCACACGACGCCTTTGGCCGCGAGGTCGCGTTGCAACGCTTGCATCGCGCCGGTCTTGTATTGGTTATGGCAATAAGGACAGTCGGAGTTGTAAGACTCGATCACAACGATTTTGCCCTTGTAATCGCTCAGTTTGACGGTCTTGCCGTTGATGTCCGTGGCCGTGAAATCCGGCGCGGGCTTGCCGATTTCCACCGCCTGCACTGCCGTGGTCAACACCATTGTAGCCAGTAAAATCAGTGTTTTTTTCATAGGTTCAGAATTTTTAATTGTTGGATTTACAGACACCAATCTGCCCCGTTCCGTTCAAAAGTCAACGCGCCGCCCGGTCCAGCGCGTCCAGCACGATGCCCGGTGTCAAAATCGCCGGCAATACAATCGGTTCCGCGTCCGGATTTTTGGGATAAACCAAAACCAGCGGTACACCAGCGCGGTCGAAACGGTTCAATTCCGCCGTAATGCTGTCTGGAAAATGCGTGTAATCGCCAACCAGGGCGACAGCGCTGATTTCCTTGAGCTTTTGTCGGACGGACGAAACTTCGATGCTGGTTTTTTTGTTCACCTGGCAGGTCAGGCACCAGTCGGCGGTGAAATCCACCAGGATGGGATTTCCGCCTGCGCGCGCCTGCGCGACGGCTTCCAGGCTCCACGGCTGCCAATCTATGCCATCCGGGGATGCTTTCAACGAACCTGCGGTCGCGGCAACTATCGGTTCTCGCCAATGCAACTCGTTTTCGAGCGCGAAGGCGTAGCCGCCGGTGACGAGAATTAAAACGATGACGAGCGCGACGCCTTTACCGGCCCGGTCGCGCTGGACAAATGTGCCGAAAATCCAGGCCGCAAACGCCATCAGCACAAGAAAAACGCCGAGCCACAAGACGTTCGCGCCATAATCACCAGCCGCAAGATTGAAAAGCCAGACGGCTGTCAGCAACATCGGAAAACCCATCGCGATTTTGAATTTTTCCATCCACGCGCCGGGCTTTGGCAAAAATTTCAGCCACGCCGGGTTCCAGCTCAACACCACATACGGTGCGGCGAGGCCAAGTCCGACAAACAAAAAAATTAAAATGATCAGCGCCGAGCTTTGTGCGAAGGCAAAACCCAGTGCCGGCGCCAGAAACGGCGCGGTGCAGGGCGTTGCCAACGCCGTCGCCAGCAACCCATTGAAAAACGCGCCGGCCGCGCCTTGTTTTGATACCAGTTGCCCGGCTGCGCTCAACGTGCGCCCGCCGAGGGTGACTTCGAACACGCCGAATAGATTCAACGCGACGAGCGTGATGAGGGTGGTGAGCACGACGATAAATTCCGGGCTGCCGAACTGCATTCCCCAGCCCGCGTGATGTCCGGCGGCCTTGACACCGATGACAATGGTGGCAAGCGCAAGAAACGATACGAGCACGCCGAGGGCATAGATCAGTCCGAGCGCTCGGACGCGGCTCGGCTCGTGTTGGGCGTGGTTGATGAAGCCGAGGATTTTCAGCGCGATGACCGGCAGGACGCACGGCATGATGTTCAAAATCAATCCGCCGATGAAGGCGTAGAGCAGCATTAAAGGCAGGACGGGCATCTTGCCTGTCTCCATATTTTGACCAGAGAAGTTAGAGACAGGCGCGACGCCTGTCCTACTCACCGCTTCGCCCGCCGGGGCTTTAGTGGCAATAGGCAAATTAACATTGAAACCATTCCTGCCACCTTGGACAATAATTACGCCGCTGATCTCCTTTGGCCAGTCGCCGGAAAATTTTTTAATAAACTTCCGCAGGCAAAATTGATACGGACTCGGCGGATTGGTCAGGTTCTCAGTTGTCCCTTGAATTTCAAAATTTTCGTCGGCATCAGGAAAAAAGTCAGCCGGATTAACGTTCCAATATTTTGTCATTTCTCCCGGACCGCCGGCAATCATCAGCGGCCGAGTATCGCCAGCCGGCGGTTTTTCCCACCATGCGTCCACCCATAGTTGATCAGCTTGTGGCACTTTCATTCTCCACGAATCAATTGTCGCAGCGTCGGCGGAATTTGTTGTTTCGCTGCCAATATTCAATTTCGCTTCGACGTCGCTGCTGCCAGGAATGCAGACTTCCTTGCATTCCAGCCAGGAAACCTTTGCCTTCAAACCGAGCGGGCCGGGTTTCAAATCGGCGGCAAGCTTCAGCGGCACAATGAGCATAACCTCGTCGTTGTAACCGTAGGTGGTGACTTCGGCGGGCGGGAGTTTTTCCGGCAACGGCCATTGGATTTCGCCGGCGGTAACACCGGGCGGCAGTTGCCATTCAATTTTGGTGGCCATGCCCGCCGCACCGGGATTTTTCCAATAGGTGTGCCAGCCCGGCTCCATTTTCAAATCCACACCCGCCAGCACGGTGTCACCGGGCCGTGCGGTGTCGGCGGACAGCATCAGCCGCACCTGCGTGTGCGCGGCGTGCGCGAGATTTCCGGTCAGGCCGAAAAAAATGACGGCCAACAGTCTCAAAAAGGTTCGCACACTGTTATAGATGCCTGAAACGGGGAAAAATTAGAATATTTTTCGTCCATTATCCCGCATTGAAAAATCCGCCCGATAAAATAGCCTTGATGCCACGCTGATGCAGACCGGACCCAGCCCCACTTACGATTGGTTGCGCGCAGGTGACGAAATTTTTCCTGCGATGCGCACGGCCGTTGACGCGGCATGCCAATCGGTCTGTCTGGAGATTTACACTTTTGAGGAATGCCCGTTGGGGCGCTTGTTCCGCGAAGCGTTGATTCGCGCTCGCGGACGCGGGGCGCGCGTGCGTGTGCTCTTGGACGCGATCGGCTCGGTTTTGTTGCCCGATGATTTTTGGGAACCGTTGCGGAAGGCGGGCGGCGAAGTCTGCTGGTTCAATCCCATCGCCTTGAAACGGGTGACGATTCGCAATCATCGCAAGCTGCTGGTATGCGACGAACGGGTGGCGTTCGTCGGCGGTTTCAACATCTCGCCAGAATACGAAGGCGACGGCGTAGAGGATGGCTGGTGTGACGTGGGATTGAGGATTGAAGGTCCGCTGGCGGCGCGACTGGCGTCGTCGTTTGAAGACATGTTCGCGCGCGCCGAGTTTCGGCACAAGCGGTTCATGCGCTGGCGCAAATTCAACGCCAGGAAAACCGAGGTGTTGCCGCCCGAACAAATGTTGTTCAGCGGGCCGGGGCGGGGTCAAAGCCCAATCAAACATGCGTTGCGAAAGGATTTGGCGGGCGCGAAAAGCGTGCAGATCATGGTGGCATATTTTCTGCCATCGTGGCGGTTGCGGCACGATTTGATGCGCGTCGTCCGGCGCGGCGGGCGGGTCCAACTGATTCTGGCCGGCAAGTCCGATGTGACCCTATCCAAGCTTGCCGCGCAGGGCCTGTATCGGCGGCTCTTGCGGGGCAACGTGGAGATTTACGAGTATCAACCGCAGATTCTTCACGCGAAGCTTTTTGTTCTGGATGACGCGGTTTACACCGGCTCGAGCAACCTCGACGCGCGGAGCCTGCAAATCAATTACGAATTGATGCTTCGTTTCGAAGACGAGGCAATCGCGCGGCAGGCGCGCGGGATTTTTACGGACACACTTCAATATTGTCGCCGTGTGACCCGGGAAGAATGGCGCCAATCGCGCACGCTGTGGCAAAAATTGAAACAACGGTGGGCTTATTTTCTGCTGAATCGAATCGATCCGTACGTGGCCCGCCGGCAATGGCGCGGGTTGCGGGATTGATGGGCAACATGCGCTTGTGGACCTTGCCGGCGCGGTGTTGTGCGCTGGCTCGATGCTGCCTCCAGAAGGCGGACGTTCTCATTTCTTGTTGGAGTTTACGCTTCAGCGTGTCTCATGCACTGGAGAACAAGCTAAAGCTTGGACTCCAACTTCAACCATAGCGCGAGCGCAGGTTCCATTCGTTTAAAAGGCTTTCGGGAATTTCCGACAGAAACCGCGAAGGGTGTTGCATCGAGTCGCCGCCGGAATTGCTGAAGCTGGCGCGAATCAGCGGGTAACTCAGGTAAAGCTCGCTCTTCGCGCGGGTGATGGCCACGTAAAACAGCCGGCGTTCCTCCTCCTCGCCATCGTCGCTTTCCATCGAGCGCGTGGATGGAAACAAACCGTCACAAAGCATGATGACGAACACAACGTCGAACTCCAGACC
>Ga0181521_10001692_pt1 | contig 27043 bp, 25 predicted proteins | sample PEATcosm2014_Bin_32_FD_119764 | JGI IMG/M metagenome (GOLD analysis project Ga0181521, IMG submission 119764) | Peatland microbial communities from MTU Mesocosm Facility, Houghton, MI, USA - PEATcosm2014_Bin02_60_metaG | ecosystem: Environmental > Terrestrial > Soil > Wetlands > Peat | place...
AGCCGCCCCAACCCCTGCCCGCGCCGAAGGAGGTCTGGATCAACAAACCACAACCAACTCCAGAGAATAAAACTCAGTAAATTATGCTTCGAGGTGTCTCAAACACGTTGACACGCGCCGATGCTTCGCTCCCGTGGCTAGTGTGTCGTTAAAGGGATCGAGTCGGCGAGACGCTGGCCGCATGATCCGAGTTGCACAGATCGCGGGTTGCCCGGATAGAATGACCGAAGGTGGTCCATCAAGAGATCTATGCGAAGCTGCGTGATGTCGCAGCAAATGAGCAGGTAATTTATTACCACCAGATTGCTCCTCTCGCTGGACTGGACATGAGTCTTGCCGATGATCGCAATCGAATCGCAGAGATTCTGGATGAAATTTCTTTGCTCGAACATGAGCAGGGTAGGCCGTTGCTTTCAGTCGTCGTGGTTCAGATCGAAACTGGGCGTCCGGGGAAAGGATTCTACAAGCTGGCCACTAATTTAAGGCTGTTTTCTGGCAAAAGCGACATCGACGAGATGGAATTCTTCATCGCCACTGTTAAGAGCGCTTACGCGACGTGGAAGGTATAGCGCTGATCGTCCATTAGCCGACTATAATTGGCGGAGAATATGGACGCTGGTGAGCTCCGAACCATCGAGGATGCAATTAAGGTAGGAACTGACCTCCGGCATTGTTGGTTTCGCGGTCACTCGACAATCGTTGAGGCCCTCTTGCCATGCGTCCATCGTGAACCATACTGCTCGGCGCGCGAGAATATCGAATTCTGGGCAGGTCAGCGTTTCCGTTTAAGATCTCCATCCTTCACCCCTGATCTGCCTAAGTGGGACGACTATGTCTCCTGGTTGCTACTGATGCAACACCACGGGGTCCCAACACGGTTGCTGGACTGGACCGAGAATGTCCTCGTCGGACTCTACTTTGCAGTATGCGACTCCCAGACTGAGGACGGTGAGCTATGGTGCATGGATCACGGCGAGCTGAACTGGCGCAGCGCGGACTGGCGCGCATGTTTTCCCGACACCCCGCCGGTGCAATATCTGGCGGCAGCTGCATTTCTCAAGAAAGACGATCTGACCAGCTTTGCAAATCAACTGGGCCAACTGAAAGCCCTCAACGGGCCGCTTGCGCTGATCCCGCCGTTCCGGTTCCGCCGCATGGCTGCCCAGATGAGCAGGTTCACAATTCACCTCTCGAAGGAGCCTGAGGCACAGTTAGACTTCTTGCTCCGAGGTAGCTCTCTCGTGCGATATGTCATCCCAGCCAGTTCCAAGCGTGACTTGGCAAAACATCTGGCGCGGTTGGGATTCTCGCACGAAACTTTATTCCACAGTCTGGATTCGCTTGGACGGACAATCAAAGAAGAAATCCTCGAACCCGATTTTGAGCAATTGCCTCCGCCCCAATTGGGCGGACCATAGATCAGCGAATCGATGCGCCTGATATGTCCGGTTCGAGGACATCCAACTTTAAGAAGACGGCTTCCGGCTGAATGAAGGGTCGCGCTCGCGCACCAATGTCGGGCAGCGAGCGGTGTGAACGCGTCCGGGTTCGCCAGTCAGGTGGAGGATTTCGATCACTCCCGATCGAAACCACAGGCCGTTAACAGCGCTCGGCGCACCTCGGGCCAACGATCCTCGGACAGGCTGCACAACACGGCACCGAAGCGATCTCGCTGGCCCAACGAAACGTGATCGAAGTTCACCGCGCAGGCCGTCGGCATGCCGTCATCTTCAGTCAGGAGAATCTCCGTACGCAATCCCCGAATGGTGCGCGTAACGGGAGCGACGATGATTTCGTTCAGAAGGTCGATAGCTTCATTTCGCGTGAGCACCAGAACCGGGCGGCGTTTGTCGGGAAGTCGGAATGTGTACCAGCGGATCTCGCCGCGGATCAACGGAACTCGTCCCATCCCTCCGCTTCCCAGGCGAGCGGTTCGTCATCGCTGGAAAACTCCTGGCGGGCCGGGGGCGCCACCCTGTAAGCAGATCCATTCGTGCCGTGCGGCGAGGCTATCCACCTGAGCAGCCTGATGCGCTCGCTGTCGGGAAGAGACGCCACCAGCGGCATTATGTCGTCAGCGGTCAGTAGCCTCGGCATCCTCTGAATTTTATCAGGTGCAGCGATGTATACCCGGTGAAGAAACGTTCCTTCTTCGAGTCAGTCGGCTGATTCACAGCCCCCGCCCATGATTATCTCCGTCCCGAATCTTCAACTTAACTTTTGGACCCGCCCCGCCAATTCCCGTGGATGGTACAAATAGATCGCATGTCAGCCTTCCGTCGCCAGCCCGGATATCTTGCTGCCCACAACGCGGAAAAAATGAAAAAATAGAAAAGTGTTTTTACCGAACGAACCGAACCTAACCTCGGAAAACGACCTATGAAAACCCGCCCACTCGGAAACAGCGATCTGCACATCACTCCGCTCGGCGTCGGCGCCTGGGCCATCGGTGGCGGCGGATGGGCTTTCGGCTGGGGACCGCAGGACGATGCCGACTCCATCGCCGCCATCCACGCCGCCCTCGACCGCGGCATCAACTGGATCGACACCGCCGCCGTTTACGGCCTCGGTCACTCCGAAGAAGTCGTGGCGCGCGCGCTCAAGGGCCGCTCCAGCCGTCCTTATGTTTTCACGAAATGCGGACTCGTCTGGGACGAAAAACGCGAAATCAGCCGCACCCTCAAACGCGACTCCATTCGCCGCGAATGCGAAGACAGTCTGCGGCGCCTCGCTGTCGACGTCATCGATCTCTACCAGATCCACTGGCCCGATCCCGACCCCGATGTCGAAGAAGGCTGGTCCACCCTCGCGCAGCTGCAAAAGGAAGGCAAGGTTCGCTGGATCGGCGTCTCCAACTTCAACACGGCCCAACTCGCCCGCGCTCAGGCCATCGCCCCGGTTACTTCGCTCCAGCCGCCTTATTCGATCCTCTCGCCCGAAATTGAAAAAGAGGCGCTCCCCTTCTGTGGAAGCCACAACATCGGCGTGATCGTTTACTCTCCGATGAAATCCGGCATGCTGACCGGCGCCATGACGCGCGAACGGATCGCCCGAATGCCCGACGACGATTTCCGCAAACGCACCGTGAGTTTCAAGGAGCCTCTGCTCACGCGCAATCTGGAACTGGTCGAACGGCTGCGCGCCATCGGCAATCGCCATGGCCGCACGCCGGGCGAAGTGGCTCTGGCATGGACGCTGCGCCGTCCCGAAGTGACCGGCGCAATCGTCGGCATGCGCTCGGCGAAGCAGGTGGACGGCGTGATCGGCGCAATGGAATTCCGTCTCTCCGACGCCGAAATCGCCGAGATCGCCAACGCCTTAGCCTGACCATCGTCCGCTCCCTCAGAGAAATCCATTCCGAAACGCGACCGTAATGGAGCGGACGATGCCGCGGGTTGCTATTCTGTTATTTCCCGCATGAAAGCCGGCGTCATCGTCTTCCCTGGCAGCAATTGCGACCACGACGCCTGGTATGCGATCAACCAAAACCTGCACGGCCAGGCCGAGTTCATCTGGCACGATTCCACCGATCTCGGCGGATTCGACGCCGTCGTCCTCCCTGGCGGCTTCTCCTACGGCGACTATCTTCGCTGCGGCGCCATCGCCCGCTTCTCTCCCGTGATGAACGCGGTGAAAAAGTTCGCTGCCGGCGGCGGGCTCGTGCTCGGCGTCTGCAATGGGTTCCAGATTCTCGTCGAAGCCGGTCTGCTCCCGGGCGCGCTTCTGCGCAACATCGACCTCAGGTTCATCTGCCGCGAAGTAACGCTGCGCACCGAGACCGCCGATTCACCCTTTACTTCGAAGCTGCGCAAGGGCCAGCTCCTGCACATGCCGATCGCGCACGGCGAGGGCCGCTACTTCGCCGATGACCGCACGCTCGATGAGCTCGAAGCCGAGGACCGCGTCGCCTTCCGCTTCGTTGGCAATCCCAACGGCTCGGCGCGCGATATCGCCGGCATCCTCAACCGCGAGCGCAATGTGCTCGGCATGATGCCGCATCCTGAGCGCGCCTGCGACGCTCTGATGGGTTCTACAGAAGGGCTTGGCATCTTCGAGTCCATGCTGTCCGCTGTCCCCTCATTCGCCAAATGACCATCACGCCCGAGCTGATCGAACAGCATCAGCTCACGCCCGCGGAGTACGGCAAAATCGTCTCCCTGCTCGGCCGCCACCCGAGCTACACCGAACTCGGCGTCTTCAGCGTCATGTGGAGCGAGCACTGCTCTTACAAAAGCTCGCGCATCCATCTGAAGAAGCTCCCCACGCGCGGCAAACACGTCGTCCAGGGACCGGGCGAAAATGCCGGCATCATCGGCATCGGCGGCGGCTGGGTGGTCGCCTTCAAGATCGAATCGCACAATCATCCGAGCTACATCGAACCGTTTCAGGGCGCTGCGACTGGCGTCGGCGGCATCCTGCGCGATATCTTCACGATGGGCGCGCGCCCCATCGCCGTGATGGATTCGCTCCGTTTCGGCCCGCTGACTAAACCTCACAACCTTCGCATTCTCTCGGGCGTAGTTGGTGGCATCGCGCACTACGGCAACTGCTTCGGCGTTCCCACCGTCGGCGGCGAATGCGTCTTCGAAGAGTGCTACTCGGCCAATCCGCTGGTCAATGTGTTCGCGCTGGGCGTCTGCAAAGATAACGAGATCTTCTACGCGCGCGCCTCCGGCATCGGCAACCCGGTCATCTACGTGGGCGCGAAGACCGGCCGCGACGGCATTCATGGCGCGTCCATGGCCAGCGCCGAATTCACCGAAGAGTCGAAGCAGAAGCGGCCCAACGTCCAGGTGGGCGATCCCTTCCTCGAAAAGCTCCTGCTCGAAGCCTGCCTCGAAGCCATGAAGACCGGCGCCATCGTCGCCATTCAGGACATGGGCGCCGCAGGGCTCACTTCGTCTTCCTGCGAAATGGGCAGCCGCGGCGGCGTCGGCATCGACCTCGATCTCGATCTTGTCCCGCAGCGCGAATCCGGCATGACGGCTTACGAAATGCTGCTCTCGGAATCGCAGGAGCGCATGCTGCTGGTGGCTGAGAAAGGCCGTGAGGACGAAGTCTTCCGCGTCTTCAAAAAATGGGGCCTCGATGCCGTCACCATCGGCGTCGTGACGGACGACGGCAAGCTCCGCATCCGGCATCACGGCCAGGTCGTGGCCGAGATTCCCAATCCCGCACTCGCCGATGAAGCCCCGCGCTACGACCGCCCGCACGGCACGAAGCCTCATCGCAAAGCTCCGCTCGACGCGCCGGAGATCCCCGCATCGAAGGACCTGAACGCCGATCTGCTTCGTCTCGTCGGCTCTCCCGATCTTTGCTCGAAGCGCTGGATCTGGGAGCAGTACGACTACACCGTCCGCACCAACACCATCGCTGGTCCAGGTTCCGACGCTGCTGTCGTGCGCGTCAAGGAAACGGACACCTCGATCGCCATGTCGCTCGACGGCAACGGGCGCTACTGCTATCTCGATCCGCGCGAGGGCGCGAAACTCGCGGTTGCCGAATGCTGCCGCAATCTCGCCACCACAGGCGCGGTGCCCGTCGCCGCCACTAACAATCTGAATTTCGGCAATCCCGAGCGGCCGGAAATCATGGCCCAGCTTGTGGAAGCCATTGAAGGCATCGCGGAAGCCTGCGAGTTCTTCGAAGCGCCCATCACGGGCGGCAACGTCAGCCTGTATAACGAAACGCTCGGCGAAGGCATTTATCCGACTCCGGTCCTCGGCATCATCGGCCTGATGAAGACGGCGATTCCAGCGCCGGTTCAGTTCCGCAGCGAAGGGGCCGAGATCGTGCTCCTTGGTGGCTTCGGCGAAACCGACGATGTCCGCTTCGGCAGCAGTGAGTACGCCAAGGTCGTGCTGAACCAGCTCTGGGGCCTGCCGCCGCGCCTCGACATGGATTACGAGAAGCGCGTCCACGACGCCGTCCGCGAAATCCTCGCCGCCGGACTCGCCGAGTCGGCCCACGACCTCAGCGATGGCGGCCTCGCCGTCGCCCTGAGCGAATGCTGCACATCCGCCCTCGGCGCGCAGGTCACCGTAGGGGGCATCGCGCGCCCCGAATTCGCGCTTTTCGGAGAATCGCCGTCGCGCATACTGGTTATAACCCGCAACCCTGGCCGCGTCCGTGAAATTGCCCTTTTTTATCGTGTCGAATGCCCCGCGATTGGCGTTACAATGAAAGAGCGGTTACGGATTGGCAACGAACACGGCATGTGGATCGACCTCGTGACTTCAGATCTCAAACAGTCCTTCGAAAACGGCCTTCCCAGGCTTCTCTCTCAGCCCTTAACCAATGCCGGATAGTCTGAACTTCGACAAATTTCACGAAGAGTGCGGCGTCGCGGCCATCTATGGCCACCCTGAGGCGTCGAAACTGGTCTACCTGTCTCTCTACGCCCTCCAGCATCGCGGCCAAGAGAGCGCCGGTATATCCACCAGCGATGGCCAAAAAATTCACACGCGGAAATCCATGGGCCACGTCGCGGATATTTTTACCAATGCCGTCCTCTCCGAGCTGCCCGGTTCGCTGGCCATCGGCCACACGCGTTATTCGACCGCGGGCGACACCGTGGAACGCAATGCGCAGCCCTTTTCGGTCCAGTGCAACAAGGGCCTGGTCGCGATCGCGCATAACGGCAACATCACCAACGCTCAGGAATTGCGTCTCGACCTCGAGGCGCGTGGCTCCATTTTTCAGGCTTCGAGCGACACCGAAGTCATTCTGCATCTGATCGCGCACTCGCGGGAGAAAACCCTGCCCGGCGCGCTGCGCGACGCGCTGCTGCAGCTCGAAGGCGCTTTTTCCCTCGTCTGTCTCGCCGAGGACCGCCTGATCGTGGCGCGCGATCCGCAGGGTTTCCGGCCGCTGGCCATGGGGCAGCTCGAATTCAGCGGCGGCACTCCGGCGCACGTCTTCGCTTCGGAAACCTGCGCCTTCGACCTGATCAACGCGGTTTATCTCAACGATGTGCAGCCCGGCGAAATGGTCATCGTCGGACCCGAGGGCGTCTCGCGCGAACGTTACGCGCCCGAAAAACCCCTCTCGCAGTGCGTCTTCGAGCACGTCTACTTCTCGCGGCCCGATTCCATCGTCTTTGGACGGCCCGTGCAGGAATCTCGCGAAAACATGGGCAAAATGCTGGCCCGCGAAGCTCCCGCCGACGCCGATATCGTGGTTCCCGTGCCGGATTCCGGCAACGCCGCCGCGCTCGGCTATTCCGCCGAATCGGGACTGCCCTTCCGCCAGGGGCTGATCCGCAATCACTATGTCGGACGCACGTTCATCGAACCCTCCCAGGCCATCCGCGATTTCGGCGTGAAGCTCAAGCTGAACCCGGTCCGCAGCCTGCTGGAAGGCAAGAGCGTCGTTCTGGTCGACGATTCCATCGTGCGCGGCACCACCAGCCGCAAGATCGTCCGCATGGTGCGGAGCGCCGGAGCGCGCGAAGTACACATGCGCATTTCATGCCCACCAACCATTTCTCCCTGTTTCTATGGCGTCGATACGCCAAACAAGAGCGAACTGATCGCGGCCAACAGCTCGATCGACGAAATTCGCCGATTCATTGAGGCCGATTCGCTCGCCTATCTTTCCCTGGACGCGCTGCGCCGCTCGGTCGCCGACGATCGCGACGAATATTGCTACGCTTGCTACACGGGCCGGTATCCGACCGATTTCATCAATATCGAGCAACTGGTCCGCGCCGGGAAGAAAGCCGGAGGTTAAGCGAGTGAAGAAACATTTGTGGGCCTTGTGGAGCAGGCCGTTGGCCTGCGCCTTACTCTTCTGTGCCGCGGCACAAGCCGCGACACTTGAGAAAACCGGCACCTTCAACGGCCTGAAGGTCGACTACAAAGTCGTTCTGCCCGACAATTTCGACCCCGCGCGCGCTTATCCCGCGGTGCTCGCGTTTGGCGGCGGACCGCAGAACCTGCGCGTTGTGGAAGGTAGCCTCGACCGCGTCTGGCGTAAGGAAGCCGAGCGTCGCGGCTACATTGTCGTGGCTCCCATCGCTCCAGGCGGGCAGTTGTTTTACGAAGGCGGCATCCGCATCTTCCCGCAGTTCCTCGATCAAATCCTCGCCGATTACAAAATTCAGGGCAGCAAGTTTCATGTCGCCGGATCATCCAACGGCGGCTTGAGCGCGTTCGAAATAGCCTCGCGCTGGCCCCGCTACTTCTTGTCCGTGAGCGGTATTCCCGGCATGCTCAATGAACCCACGCCCGACAAGATTGCGCCGCTTAAACCCGTGTGCATCTATATGGATGTGGGCGAGTTCGATGCCGTTGGGGTTCCGGAGATGCGGAAGCAGGTGGAAGACTTCTGGCGCAGAGGCTTCACCGCCGATTACCACGTCGAACCGAACCAGGGCCACGGTCTCAGCTTCGACGCCGCCGGGATCACCCGGCTTTTCGATCAATTCGACGCTTCTGCGAAAGGTTGCGACAAATAATCTCGCCCCGCGGGCGTATGATATTCAAGGCAGGTAAACAATCTATGTCATTGATTCGTATTGTTGCAGTGCTTTCCGTCGCTGCCTTCACCGCCGTCGGCGCCTACGCTCAGGCGGCTCCCGATTTCAGCAAAGTTGAGATCAAAACGACGAAGATCGCGCCCAATTTCTGGGTGCTGGAAGGCCAGGGCGGCGCCATCGGCGTGTTCCCGGGTCCCGATGGAATTTTCGTTGTGGACAGCGAATTCGCCCCGCTGCACGACAAGATCGTCGCGGCGATCAAGCAGATCTCGAACGCCCCCATCCGTTTTCTGGTCGATACGCACGTGCATGGCGATCATACCGGCGGCAACGAGGCTTTCGGCAAGATGGGCGTGACGATCCTTGCCCGCCCGGAACTGCGCGACCGTCTGGAGCATCCCGCGCCCGGCGCTGGCGGCGCTCCCACTCCTCCGGCGCCCGCCGCCGCGCTCCCCGTGATCACCTATAACGCCAATACGACCATCCATATGAACGGCGAGGATATCCAGCTGATCCCGGTCCGGGCAGCGCATACCGACGGCGACACCATGATCTTCTTCCCCGGCCAGAACGTTCTGATGATCGGCGATTTCTTCCGTTCGGTCGGTTATCCCAACATCGACCGGGCCAACGGCGGCAGCCTCAACGGGATGCTGGCCGGAATTGGCGCGGCCATCGGACTCTGCGGTCCGGATACCAAGGTCGTTCCGGGCCATGGAGCCATCACGGACCGGAACGGTCTCACCGCTCATCGCGACATGATTCTCGCCGTGCGGGATCGCGTCGCGGAGCAGATCAAGCAGGGTAAGACTTCCGAACAGGTCGTGGCCGCGCATCCGACGGCCGACTACGACGCGAAGATTCCCGGCGTCGCGCAAACCAACGACCGGTTCGTGGGCCAGGTTTACGCCGAACTCAAGGGTAGATAAATCTTTGTAAAGCTCCGCGGTGCGGAAGATGCACTGCGGAGCCGTCTGTTCTAATAGAAGTAGCGGCCCGAGCAGCCTAAAATGAGCATTTCATCGCCGTTCATCCAGAGACCGGTAGCCACTACCCTGCTCACCATCGCCGTGACGATGGCGGGTGCGCTGGCCTATACCCAGCTGCCCGTATCGCCCCTGCCGCAGATCGATTTTCCCACCATCGCGGTGTTCGCGAATCTGCCGGGCGCCAGTCCGGATGTCATGGCTGCTTCGGTCGCAACGCCCCTTGAGAAGCAGTTCACGCGCATCGCCGGGGTGACCGAAATGACCTCCCGCAGTACTATCGGCGCGTGCGTTGTGATTCTCCAGTTCGATCTGAATCGCGACATCAATGCGGCGGCGCGCGACGTACAGGCATCGATCAACGCATCGCTGGGATTTCTCCCCTCCAATCTTCCGCGATTCCCGAGTTACCGCAAGATCAATCCGGCGGATTCGCCGATTCTTTTTATGACGCTGACGTCGAATGTGGTTCCGCGTCCGAGGCTCTACGACATCGCGTCGTCGATCTTCGCCCAGAAGCTGTCGCAGGTTAGCGGCGTCGGCCAGGTGCAGGTGGGTGGCAGTTCGCTGCCCGCAGTGCGTGTCGAGCTGAATCCGCAGCCGGTTTCGCGCTACAACGTCGGGCTGGATCAAATCGGCAGTTTCCTGCAGGGCGCCAACGCCAACCGGCCCAAAGGCGAGCTTCAGACCAATGACGTGGCCATGCCGCTTTACGCCACCGACCAGCTTTTCGAGGCGAAGGATTACAAGGATCTCGTGGTGGTTTACCGCAATGGCGCGCCGGTTCGGCTGTCGGATCTCGGGCGCGTGGTGGACGGCTCCGAAGATGTGCGGAACATGGGCCTGGGACGGGGCCTGCCGGCGGTAACCATTTCCGTCACCCGCCAGCCCAATGCCAATATCATCGACACGGTCGACCGGATCAAAGCGCTCCTGCCGATGTTCCGGGCGACGCTGCCGGCGGGTGTCAATCTCAATATCGACACCGACCGCACGCTCACGATTCGCGCCTCGGTTGCCAGCGCGCAGACCAACATGCTCATTTCCATCGGACTGGTCATCCTGGTCGTGTTTGTTTTCCTCCGTAATGGCTGGGCCACGTTCATCCCGAGCATCTCGGTGCCGGTTTCGCTGATCGCGACGTTCGGGATCATGTATCTCTGCGGATACAATCTCGACAACCTCTCGCTGATGGCTCTGGCCATCGCCACCGGATTCGTGGTGGACGACGCGATCGTCGTAATCGAAAACATCACAAGGCACATTGAAAACGGTCTGCAACCGATGGAAGCCGCCCTGCGCGGCGCGTCGGAAATTGGTTTTACGGTTCTTTCGATGAGCATCTCGCTCATCGCGGTCTTCATTCCGATCCTGATGATGCCCGGCATTGTCGGCCGCCTGTTCCGCGAATTTGCCGTGGTTCTCTCGGCCTCGATTGCCATGTCGCTGATCGTATCGCTGACGGCCACTCCCATGATGTGCTCGCGGCTGTTAAAGGCGAAACGCGAGCGGGGACGCATTTACAACGCCACGGAGAATTTCTACAAGTGGATTCTTTCCACGTACGCGTCGGCGCTGGATGTCGTCCTGAGGTATTCCGGACCCATGCTGGCCATGATCGCACTGACCATCGGCGTGACCGTTTACCTGTACATCAAAATCCCCAAGGGGTTCTTCCCGCAGCAGGACACCGGACGCATCGGCGGCAACATCGTGGGCCAGCAGCACATCTCCTATCAGGCGCTGGTGGAGAAGGCGAAATGGTTTGAAGAACAGATCCGGGCCGATCCGGACGTCGACACGGTCGACATGGTGGCCGGAACCAGCGGCGGCGGGTTCGGCGGCAACCAGGCTAACATCTGGATGCAGCTCAAACCGATCGGCGTGCGCAAAGACTCGGCGGACGACGTGATCAACCGCTTGCGCCCCAAGACGGCCGGTATGCCCGGGGCGACGCTCTACCTGCAGTCGTTCCAGGACGTTACCATCGGCGGGCGCCAGGCAAACGCGCAATATCAATATACGCTGCAGGCGCCGGACTTCTCGACGCTGGCGGAATGGGGACCCAAGGTTCTCGACCGCCTTTCCAAACTTCCGCAACTGGCGGATGTGAGCTCCGATCAGCAGGTCTCGGGTCTCTCCTCGAATGTGATCGTGGACCGCGATACTGCTTCGCGTCTCGGTCTTACGGCCCAGGCTGTCGATTCCGCTCTCTATGACGCCTTTGGCCAGCGTCAGGTCTCGACGATGTACAAGTCGATCAATCAGTACCACGTCGTGCTGGTGCTGCAGCAGCAATGGTGGGAAAGTCCCGACTTCCTCGACAAGATTTATATACAGACGCCGCGCGGCGTCGACGTTCCCCTGTCCGGGTTCACGCACTTCACCCAAGGGATCACGCCCATCTCCCTGCCGCACCAGGGCCAGTTTCCGGCGAGCACCATTTCCTTCAATCTGCAGCCAGGTATCTCGCTGAGCGACGCCGTCGACGCGATTAACAAGGCCGAACTCGACATCGGACTGCCGGCCGTCGTTACGGGTAAGTTCGCCGGCACGGCGCAGGCTTTCCAGGCATCCCTTTCCAGCCAGCCTATTCTCATTCTGACCGCCCTGCTGGTCGTTTATATCGTGCTCGGTATCCTCTATGAGAGCCTGATCCATCCGCTGACGATCATCTCGACGCTTCCGTCGGCTGGTCTGGGCGCGCTCATCGCGCTGGTCTTGTTCCGGACGGACCTCAACATCATCGCCCTGATCGGCATTATCCTGCTGATCGGGATCGTGAAGAAAAACGCGATCATGATGATCGACTTCGCGCTGGCGGCGGAACGCAATGACGGACTGAACTCCCGCGACGCAATCTTCCAGGCTTGTATGCTGCGTTTCCGCCCGATCATGATGACGACTTCCTGCGCGCTGCTGGGCGGCATGCCTCTGGCGCTGAGCCGGGCGGCAGGCTCGGAACTGCGCCGCCCCCTCGGCATCGCGATCGTCGGCGGGCTGATCGTCAGCCAGATGCTGACGCTGTTTACCACGCCCGTGGTTTATCTGTCGCTCGACCGCCTGCGCAAGCGCTTCAGCCGCGAACCGAGTGCCTACCGGCCAGGCATTCTGATCCCCGGCGGCGTCGCGCACTCAGCGGACTAAGAAAGCTTGGCAATCTGGGCGGCGAATCCCATCGCCACCCGGGAGTTTTCCTCGCGCGGCCAGCCGTGATGAGTATGCATGGCGATGACGTACTGCCAGGGAATAAAGCTCTGAAACCGGGACAATTTCACAGGTCCGTCCAGTTCGTGCTCCAGCACGATGCCGGGATAACCGTTGTTGGGCAACAGCCTGCCGGCGAGGATCGCGCATCCGAATTTTTCGAACGGCTGCGCCTCCGCGATGCCCATCAGCATCTTGTGGACGCCGAGCGAAACCCATGCGGGATGCACCATCACTACGACCGAAGTTCCGTCTTCCATGCCTCAATGATTGTAAACGCCGCGCCGGGCTCAGCAAACCCACGCTGTTTCTGAGCCGTGACCGTAAGGGAGCGGTTGGCCGTCTAGGCCATTTCCAGCGCGCGGTGGCGTACGTCGACGCCCTGGGCGAGGAAGATCACGTCCTCCGCGATGTTCGTCGCGTGGTCGGCAATGCGCTCCAGGCTGCGGACAATGATCAGATAGTCCAAAGCATGCGGGATGGAGGCCGGATTCCGCTCCATGATGGCCACCAACTGCTCCTTGATCTTCTTCCGGCAGTCGTCCACGCCATCGTCGGATGCGACCACTCCGCGCGCGATCTGGGCATCCCGCTTGGCGAACCCTTCCATGCAGCGGAGGACCATCGATTCGACCAGATTGGCCATCTCGGTGAAATCGATGGATTCGGGGAACGGTGGCTGTTGCATCAGCGAGAACGCGCGCTCCACGATCTCAACGGAGAGATCGCCCATGCGCTCGAGATCCGTATCGATCTTGATGGCCGCCACGATCAGGCGCATATCGCGGGCCACCGGCTGTTCCCGGACAATGAGGCTGGCGGCGAGGTCGTCGATCTGAATCTCCATCTGGTCGATGCGCGATTCGTCGCGGATTACCTGATGGGCGTAGTCTTCGTTCTTTTCGACCAGCGCGTACACGCTGCGATGAACGGAACGGGCGACGAGCGCACCCATTTCCTGGAGGGTCTCGTTAAGAAGGGCGAACTCTTCCTCGAATGGGCGCAATGACGATCTCCTGGTCTAGCCGAATCGGCCCGTGATGTAATCTTCGGTTTCCTTCTTGGACGGGTTTTTGAAGATCACGTCGGTCTTGTCGTGTTCAATGAGTTTGCCAAGAAGAAAGAAGCCCGTCGTATCGGCGACGCGCGCGGCCTGCTGCATATTGTGCGTCACGATGACGATGGTGCACTGCTGTTTCAAGCCCACCAGAAGGTCTTCGATCTTGGCGGTAGCGATGGGATCGAGTGCGGAACAGGGCTCGTCGAGCAGCAGGACTTCCGGATCCACCGCCAGCGCGCGGGCGATACACAGGCGCTGCTGCTGACCGCCGGAGAGAGCATAAGCCGACTCGCTGAGCTTGTCCTTGACTTCATCCCAGAGCGCGGCGCGCCGCAGACTCTGCTCAACGATCTCGGCCGGACGGCGTTTTCCGAGCATGCCGTTGATCTTCGGCCCATACATGATGTTGTCGTGGATCGACTTTGGAAAAGGGTTGGGGCGCTGAAACACCATGCCGATGCGGCGCCGGATTTCCGTGACGTCCTTGTCGAGAATATTCTCGCCGTCGAGAGTGATCTCGCCTTCGATGCGGGTGTCGTGCAGCGTTTCATTGATGCGGTTCAGATTCCGGAGAAACGTCGATTTTCCGCATCCCGACGGGCCGATCAGCGCGGTGACTTTGTTGGTGTCGAAGGCGAGCGAGATGTCATGCAAAGCCTTGAAGTCACCATAGTAAAAATTCACATTTGAAGCGCGCATCTTCGGAACCGAAGTCTGCACAGTGCTTCCGGCTTCTGTCGTGGTCGGAGTCATTTGAGTGGGAGGCTGACTGACAGCCATTCTGGGAGTGGTACTCATTCTTACTTACCCTCTGGGGAGACCCGCTCCCCGCGAAATAACCATACGGGCCGCTATATTTGCCAGCAAGACCAGGGCCAGCAGAACCAGCCCCGCCGCCCAGGCCTCTTTGTGCCACTCTTCAAAAGGAGCGGTCGCGTAGTTGAAAATCATGACCGGCAGCGTCGAAGTCGGTTCGGAAAGGCCGGTGCTCCAGAACTGATTGTTCAGACTGGTAAAGAGCAACGGTGCGGTTTCGCCCGAAATACGGGCAATGCCGAGAATCATGCCGGTCATGATGCCCTTACGCGCGGCCGGCACGATGACGGTGGCGATGGAAAGCCATTTGTTCGCGCCCAGCGCCAGCGCGCCTTCGCGCATGGTGCGCGGCACTTCGAGCAGGAACTGTTCGGTGTTCCGGGCGGTGATCGGAATGAGCATCAGGCTGAGCGCCAGACCGCCGGCGAGCGCGGAAAAGTGATGCATAGGCACAACCAGGAGCGTCCACGCAAAGATGCCGATGACGATGGACGGGATGCCGTTCAGCAAGTCCGCCGTGTAGCGAACAAGAAGCGAAAATGTCTTGCCGCCAAATTCAGCGAGGTACACGCCAGCGAGGAATCCGATGGGAAGCCCGACGATGGTGGCAAGCAGGACCACCTCGGCGCTTCCGACGATGGCATTGGCCATGCCGCCGCCAGCCTGTCCACCCGAGAGCGGCAGCTTGATGAAGAAGTCGAGATTCACCGACTTGCCGCCGTTATAGATCAGGAACCCCAGGGTGAAAAACAGCGCAGATGCCGTCAAAAATGCGCAGACGCCGCTCAGGGTCAACATGATGTCGTTGACGATGTGTCTGCGAGTGTTGCGGGAGATCATGCCTTGGCCGACGCTTTCTTCGTCGTTAGGATGATCAGCAACTGGGCGAGTCCGTTAATGACTACGGTAAGCAGGAAAAGCACCAGACCGAGTTCGACCAGAGCAGAAAGGTGCAGGTTGCTGGTGGCCTCAGTGAATTCGTTTGCGATGACGGCCGCGATCGTATAACCGGGGGCCAGCAGAGAGGCGTGAATGGCCGGATCGTTTCCGATCACCATCGTAACGGCCATCGTTTCTCCCAGTGCGCGCGCCAGCGCGAGAAAGATGGAGCCGAAGATGCCCAGTCGCGCGAAGGGGAGGACGGCGTCCTTGGTCGATTCCCACTTCGTCGCGCCGACAGCGAGAGCTGCTTCGCGCTGTTCGCGCGGGACAGCGAGGAGCGCCTCGCGGGAAACGGAAATGATGAACGGGAAGGTCATAATCGCGAGAATCATTCCCGCAGTGAGATAGCCAACCCCGTAAATATGCCCGGTAAACAGGGGGATAAAGCCGAGACTATTCTGGAGCGCCGGTTCGATATATTCCCGCATCAAAGGTACCAGCGCGAAAATCGCGATGAGGCCCAAAATGACGCTCGGAACGGCCGCGAGCAGTTCGATGAGAAATGTCAGTGGATTGGAAAGCCGCGGACGGGCGAGCTCGGCGAGAAAGATCGCGGCGCCAACACCCAAAGGGACCGAAATCAGGAGGGCCAAGAGCGAAGTCAGCGTGGTGCCATAGATGAAGGGAAGGGCGCCGAACTCGCCCGATACCGGATCCCACATGCTTGTGGCCAGAAACCGGAAGCCGAATTTTTCCCTCGTCAGAGCGCTGTGGAGCCACAATTGCCAGACGAGCAAAGCCGTGATCGCCAGAATCGAGGCAGCAAACAGAAACAAAATGACATGGGCCACCTCATCCGCGCCAAACCGGCGGGCCGGAATGGCTTTCGACTGAGGCGTTAAAGTGGCGGAAGAGGTGGCCATATGCGATCGGGGCGACGACTATTTGATCATCTTGATCTGCGCCTGAACCTTGGCAACAACAGCCTTTGGCAGCGGCGCGTAGCTCATCGACTCGCAGTCCTTCTGACCGGTGGTCAGCATCCAGGCGAGGAAATCGGTAATGGCTTTCTTTTTGGCCGGATCCGCAATTTGGCTGGGGACCAGCATCCAGGTAAACGACGAGATCGGATAAGTTGCGGCACCCGGAGCATTCGTGATGGAGACACGGAAATCATCCGGCATCTCCTTTGAATTGGCCGCTGCGGAACTCACGCTCTCGAAACTCGGATGGACGATCTTGCCGGCCGCGTTCTTCACGTCCGCGTACTCCATCTTGTTCTGAACAGCGTAAATCAGTTCGACGTAACCGATCGAGTTCGGGGTCTGCTTCACGAGACCGGCAACACCCTCATTGCCTTTACCGCCCAGCCCCACGGGCCAGCTCACGGAGGTGTTCGCGCCGGCTTTCGTTTTCCACTCGGGGCTGATCTTCGAGAGATAGTCGGTGAAGATGAAAGTAGTGCCACTGCCGTCAGACCGGTGAACGACCTCGATGTCCTTGGCGGGAAGATTCATGCCTTTGTTGTCCGCCGCGATTTTCGGATCGTTCCATTTGGTGATGGTGCCGAGGTAGATACCCGAGATGGCTTCGGGCGAGAGTTTCAGGCCCATGCTCACGCCAGGCACATTGTAAGTAAGCACAACCGCTCCCATCACGGTCGGGAAGTGTAAAGGCTTTATCTTGACGCCCTTGATCTGCTCATCCGTCATCGGCTGATCCGAAGCGCCGAAATCCACCGTTGCTTCGGTGAGCTGACGAATACCGCCGCCCGATCCGATCGACTGATAGTTGATCTGCACATCGGGATGGGCCATTTTATATTCTTCAAACCACTTCTGATAGATCGGCGCCGGGAACGTGGCGCCCGCCGCGTTGATGGTTTCCGCCGCCATCGCGCTGGACGCGAACAGCGCGGGCACAAGAGCCGCAAGACCGGTTACAACGAACTTTTTCATACGTTTATCCCTCCACGTGATTGATAAAGGAAGGGGTGGGCAACCTAAGTTTCCCACCCCCATGTTTCATTCAAGTTACAAACTGTTTAATTGAAGTTTGGCGCTGCGCCCGGAAGCGTGTACCGGACATCGAAGTAGATCGAGTCGTCCTTTGCACCCTTACCACCCGCAACGCCGGTGGTCCAGTACCACAGACTGCGCTGCTCGAATGCATACTGATAAATCAGGTTGATCGCGCCGTAGCGGGGGTTCCGCCAGACAGTCTGGTTCATACCGAAGGTAACCTCCTGCATCATGCGGTTCTGGCTGGAGCCATGGTAGCCGTAGCCGACGAGACTGCCGTTGGCATCGACAACGGTATCGCGGCCGACGTAAATGCCGCCATAGTAACCGAAGAACAGGAATTTGCCCATCGTGGCTTCAAAGCCTTCGTTCAGGCCGCCGGAGTGAAGAGGGCTGATGCTGCCGTTGGCATTGACGACCAGATCAGGCGCCTCACCGAACATATAGCGGCCGCCGCCATCGCTCCAGAAGTTGTTGCTGATCAAGCGGAAGTTCTTCACTACTTCGGCGTTCAGATTGAACGACACGCCACCGCCGACCTTGGAGTTGTACACATTGGTGACCGGGTCCCAGACTTTGAAGGTCCTTTCGATCCCGTTGATCTCAAAGTGGAGGCGGGAGCTGGGGTCGAAAGCGAGCTTGGCGATGAAATCGGGATGCAGCACAGAGCTGGTATTGAAGCCAGCGGTGGTGTCCAGCTGCGTCCCACCCAGTGCGGCGAGCGCCGTCGGCAACACGACCGTCGAGCCACCACCAGAGCCGCCGATATAGGTGTCCGCATTCTCAGCAGCGAACGCGAAAGCAATTTTATCGCTCGGATGATAGACGACACGGAAGCCGGGCTGGCGCGTCCAGGTCAGGCCGGCGATGTAATTCACGTCCATGACTTGCGAGAAGAAGATGTTACCGGGCAGCGGCGAAATACCCGAGCGGTTCGGCGTCAGGAGACTCCAGCTCTGGCCCGCGAGGAACTCGATCTTGCCCTTGCGGACATCGACCCAGTAGAGGCGGGCGCGAGGCACGACGGCGCCGTTGGTGACCGTGATTGAAGTGGCACCGCTGGTGCCGAGGAAGTCAAACTCGTTGTAGCCGATGAAGTGAGCGCCCATCCAGTTGCCGTCGATACGGAAACCAAGACGAGAGTTCTGCATGTTCAGGCGGAATTCCGAGAGCCGGCCAGTGGCGCCGCTGTTAAGCGGAATACTGCCATAGCTGGAACCGATGCTGCCGCCTGTATTCTCATTACGCCAGACGGCCGTCATGTCCATAAAGCCGACGGGAGCGATGCAAATATTGCCGAGGCGAAGGTAAGCCGGCATCTGAGTGGTTTCCGGAGCCGCTTCGCAGGGGTTGCCGGAGCCGGCAGTCGTCGAACCGCCCTGCGGGCCTGGGCCTGGAAAATTCGCCATCGAGGTGGCGGGTGCCGGCAATGCGATGGGCTCCGGTGCGGGGGCCGGGAAGACCGGCGTCATGCTGGCCACAGTGCCGAGGCTGGTGGGCCGCTGGGCCGCGCTGGACGGCGCCGGCGTCACCGCCTTCTCGATCAATTGCTGTTGCTGTTCCAGCATCTGCTGGAGCGACTGCAATTGCTTCTGCTGGGCAGCAAGTGCTGCTTTCAGACGAGCGATCTCGTCGTTTTGTGAGGGCGCGGCGCTGGAGGCGGCGTTCGCGGAATCCAGTGGAACTGCTGTCGTCGTTGCGTCGTCGGCGGCGCCAAGCAGTCCCGCTCCGGCCACCAGTGAGGCCAGCATCAGGGCTGCCCGCCGCGCGGACATCTTATATGAAATCATTCAACTCTCCCGTTTGAAGTTCCCAGAAATGTTGCCCTGGGCAAAGCTGTGCGAAGCCTTTCCGAACCCTGTTCGGAGGAATCCCGATACCTATGGATAGCGACGCGAGCCTCCAGTGTAAGGAGGGTATTTAGAAACTGGATGACTAACCTGTGAAGAAAGTGTTACGGCAATTAACGAGATTGTAATCCGACAAGAGCAGGAACGCGGCTGGAAGCCGCATCTCCATGATCACTTGGAGATGCGCCTTTCAGGCGCGTTGTTCGGGCTTTCAGTCGTGGTGATGATGCCGGACGTCGATACCTTTGATCAGGAAGAGTACGTCCTCCGCGATGTTGGTCGCATGATCGGCCACGCGTTCGAGGTTATGCGCGATGAAAATCAGGTCGAAGGCTGTACCGGCCGGCGCCTTGCCCAGCTCCAGCATGCCGAGCAGCTCCTGATAGACGGCATTCTTCAATTCGTCCACTTCGTCGTCCGACAGCAGGACGCTGCGCGCCAGGGCCTCGTCGCGCTGCACGAAAGCGTCGAGACTCTTCCGGACCATCGACTCGACCGTCCGCGACATGTGCGGGACATCGACGAGTGGTTTGATCTGCGGCCGCCCGAGCAGTGAAATGGAACGCTGCGCGATGTTGACCGCCAGATCGCCCATGCGCTCCAGGTCGCTGTTGATCTTGATGGCGGCGGTGAGAAAGCGCAGATCGCGCGCCACGGGCTGGTGCAGGGCGAGCAGCCGGGTGGCGAACTCGTCGATTTCGATGTCGAGCTTATTGATGCGTTCTTCGGATTCCCAGATGCCGACCATCAGGGCGTCGTCGCGCTCCGCGAGCGAGCGGATGCTGTTGTGAATCGAGGTCTCGACCAGGCCGCCCATTTCCAGTATCTTGTTCTGCAGTTCGTCGAGTTCGAGAACAAAGGGGCGCATCGATGGCATCGAAAGGTGACAACCAAACGATAGCAGAAAACTGTCAGGCCAGCGTATTCAAAGTGCCGGGGTGTCCCGATTCAAAGGCGGAAATGGCCGGGGATTGTTTCAGAATCCAGCCCAATTCGTCGACACCTTCGAGCAGGCAGGTCTTGGAAAACGGGTCGACAGGAAATTCGACGCGCTCGCCATCGGGCAGCGTGATGGTTTGGGAGGCCAGATCCACGCGAATTTTCGCCTCTTCGGGCAGCGCGAACAGTTTCGCATGAACAGCATGCGGCACGACGATGGGCAGCAGAGAGTTCTTGAGGGCGTTTCCCTTGAAAATATCCGCGAAGGAAGTGCTGATCACGGCGCGGAAGCCGAACTGTGTGAGGGCCCAGGGGGCGTGCTCGCGCGAGCTGCCGCAGCCGAAATTGTCCCCGGCCAGCAGAATCTGAGCGCCCAGGCCGCGCGGTGTATTCAGGATGAAATCGGGCTTGGGATTTCCCTGCGCGTCGTATCGCCAGTCGTAGAAAAGCTGGCGGTCGAGGCCTTCCCGGGAGGTTGTCTTGAGGAAGCGCGCGGGAATGATCTGATCGGTATCGATATTGTTGGCGCCGAAGGGAACGAGACGCGACTCGAAGGGAGTGAACGGTTTCACAGAAGGGTCCTCACATCGGTGACAACGCCGGTGAGGGCGCTGGCGGCGGCGGTCAGGGGCGAGGCGAGGAAGGTCCTGCCGCCCTTGCCCTGGCGGCCCTCGAAGTTACGATTGCTGGTGGAGACGCTGTATTGGCCCGGCTGCAGCTGATCGCCGTTCATCGCGATGCACATCGAGCAGCCCGGCTCGCGCCAGTCGCATCCGGCGGCGCGGAAGACGTCGGGCAAGCCTTCAGCTTCGGCCTGACGTTTGACTTCCATGGAGCCGGGAACCACCATGACGCGGACGTTGGGATTCACTTTGCGCCCCTTGAGAACGCCCGCGGCGGCGCGGAGGTCGGAGATGCGGGAGTTGGTGCAGCTGCCGATGAAAACGACATTGACTGCGTGGCCGAGGACAGGCTTGCCGCCTTCGAGGCCCATATAGGCCAGAGCTTTCACCAGCGAATCGCGTTCCAGCGGATCGGCCACCTGGGAGGGATCGGGGATCGCGCCGCCGATGGGCACGCCCATGCCGGGGTTGGTACCGAAGGTGATCATGGGCTCGAGCACGTCGGCGTCGATCGTGATCTCGCGGTCGAACTTCGCGCCGTCGTCGGTCGGCAGTTTGCGCCAGCGGGCTACGGAGGCGTCCCATGCCGCGCCTTTGGGAGCGAAGTAACGGCCGTTGAGATATTGGAAGGTCGTATCGTCGGGCGCGACCATGCCCGCGCGCGCGCCGGCTTCGATGGACATATTGCAGACTGTCATGCGTCCTTCCATATCGAGCGCGCGGATGGCGGATCCGGCGTATTCGACCACGGTCGCGGTAGCCCCGCCGATGCCGATGCGTGCGATCAGGGCGAGGATGATGTCTTTGGCGGAAACGCCGGGCTTCAGCGCGCCGTTGACCAGGACGCGGAAGGTCTTCGAGGGCCGCTGCAGCAGGCACTGCGTGGCGAGCACGTTCTCGACTTCGCTGGTGCCAATGCCGAAGGCCAGCGCGCCAAACGCACCGTGCGTGGCCGTGTGGCTGTCGCCGCAGACGACGGTCGCGCCTGGCTGCGTCAATCCCAGCTCCGGCCCGATGACGTGCACGATGCCCTGATGGCTGGAACGCAGGTCGTAACAGGTGATGCCGAAATCCCTGCAGTTCTGTTCGAGCTGCTTCACTTGCTTCGCGGCGATCGGATCGACGATGGGCAGCGTGCGGTCGGTGGTCGGGGTGCTGTGATCGGTGGTGGCGATGGTGAGATAGGGACGGCGCACCTTGAGGCCGCGTTCGCGCAGGCCCTGAAACGCCTGCGGCGAAGTGACCTCATGCACCAGGTGCAGATCGATGTAGAGAAGACTGGGTGCGCCCGGCTCCTCGTGCACGATGTGGGAATCCCAAACTTTCTGACTGAGCGTTCTTAGATTGCCTGACAAACTGCGTCTCCTGTTTGTTCCGTGGTGGCCGCCGCGCCGACGGGATGCAGGTCGGCCGTGACCCGGCCGCTGTTGAGCACCGCCTCCATGGCGCGGTTGACGGCCGCCGCTTCCTCGGTGAGGCCGAAGCTGTATTCGAGCATGGCCGCAGCCGATCCGATGGCGCCGAAGGGATTGGCTTTGTTCTGACCCGCGATATCCGGCGCCGAACCATGCACAGGCTCGTAAAGCCCGGTCCATGCGCCCGAAGGCCTCTTGTCTCCGATGGACGCGGAAGGCAGCATCCCGATCGACCCGGCCAGTACGGCGCCTTCGTCGCTCAGAATATCGCCGAACATATTCTCCGTGAGAAGGACATCGAAGCGCCGCGGATTGAGCACGAGCTGCATGGCCGCCGTATCCACCAAAAGGTGATCCAGCGCGACGTCGCCGTAGTCCTTCGCGACTTCCGTCACCACCTTGCGCCAGAGCTGCGAAGTTTCCAGCACGTTGGATTTGTCGACCGAGGTCAGTTTCCGGCGCCGCTTGTGAGCCAGTTCGAAAGCCATGCGCGACACGCGCTCAATTTCGGCGCGCGTATAGGTCATCGTGTTGGTCCCGCGTTCCTCGGGGCCTTCGCCTGAAATGCCGCGGGGCGTGCCGTAATAAAGGCCGCCGGTCAATTCACGCACGATGATCATGTCGACGCCATCGACCAGCTCGTTTTTGAGCGGCGAGGAATCGAGCAGCGCTTTGTAGCTGCGCACGGGCCGCAGGTTCGCGAAAACGCCCATGGCCTTGCGAATGCCGAGCAGCCCGATCTCGGGCCGCTGGCTGGGCGGCGCGTTATCGAATTCCGGAAGGCCGACCGCGCCCATCAATACAGCGTCGGCTTTGAGCGAGAGTTTCTCCGTCTCCTTCGGGAACGGAGTGCCCGTTTTGTGGATGGCAATGCCGCCCAGCAGGCCTTCCTTAATGGTCAGTTGATGTTTCCATTTTTCAGCTACGACGCGCAGCACGCGCACAGCTTCCCTGGTGACCTCGGCGCCGATGCCGTCGCCGGGCAGCACCAATATATTCAGCTTCAAGTTCGATTAATCTCCCGTGGTTTGCGCCATCGCCTGCTGGCTGCGCCGCGCGAGTTCCGCGATCTCTTCATCCATCAGGCCTTTCTTATTGTCCGCCAGGGCCGTGATTTGGTTATACACGATGTCCAGTTCTTCCCGGGTCAGCTGGAAGCCAAGGTCTTCGAGGCGGTTGTTGAGCGCGTGGCGGCCGCTGTGTTTTCCCAGCACCAGACGGCTCTCCGGCACGCCCACCGATCTCGGATCCATGATCTCGTACGTGGTGCGTTCCTTGAGATAACCGTCCTGATGGATGCCGGCTTCGTGCGCGAAAGCGTTGCTGCCGACGATGGCTTTATTCGGCTGGGGTCCGAAGCTGATCATGGAACTGAGCATCTGGCTGGCGGGGAAGAGATGTTCGGAGTGAATGCCGGTGTCATAAGGATACCGGTCGTGGCGGGTCTTCATGATCATGACGATCTCTTCGAGCGAACAGTTGCCCGCGCGCTCGCCGATGCCATTGATAGTGCATTCGATCTGGCGCGCGCCCGCCTGGACCGCAGCCAGCGAATTGGCGACGGCGAGACCGAGGTCGTCGTGACAATGCACGCTGACGATCGCGCTGTCGCCGAGCGCCTGGACGATATTGCCGATCAGTTCCGCATATTCGTCCGGTGTCGAGTAGCCGACGGTGTCCGGAATGTTGACCGTGCGCGCTCCGGCCGCGACCACGGCGCGCGAAATCTTTTCGAGATACTCGGAATCGGTGCGGGCTCCGTCCTCAGCCGAGAACTCGACATCGTCCACATAGGACCGGGCGAGTTCGACGGCGGCTACGGCGTCATCGAGGACCTGCTGCCGCGATTTCTTCAGCTTGTGTTTGAGATGGATGTCGCTGGTGGCGATGAAGGTATGGATGCGGGGGCGGCGGGCCTTTTCGAGCGACTCGGCGGCGCGCTCGACATCGAGCCTGGTACAGCGCGCCAGCGCCGCCACCTGCACCCATGGAAACTCGCGGCTGACGGCATCGACCGCTTCGAAATCGCCCTGTGAGGCGATCGGAAAACCGGCCTCGAGGATGTCCACCCCGAGTTCGACCAGCTTTCCCGCCATGCGCAGCTTCTCGGGTACGTTCATGCTGCAGCCGGGCGACTGTTCGCCGTCCCGGAGTGTCGTGTCGAAGATCCAGACGCGATTGTTCATGTGTGGAAGGTACTCCACAGCCATTATGAGGAGGGCGGCGCCGATAAAGCAAATTTATTCGCTTAGGTGATTGGATTACTAATACTTATGAAAGGCATGCTGAAGAAAATGCATCATACATACGGAACTGAGCAATAAGACTACCGTGTATGCCAGTGGCGCGAACTGCTTGCCACCGGGCTTCGTCGACTGAGGACAGGTTGAGGGTGACGTATCCCCTACGATATCCCGGGGCGATACTTCACGAGGATAAGGGCGGCGATCGCCAAAGCCCCGACGAGCGGGCCGGTGGCCGGTTCCGGTGTGGAGCTGGAGGTCGCATACCCTGTCTCACCCTCGCGGTCAGCGTAAAGATTGCTGCAGGTTGAATCGGTACAAGTGCCCTCCGCTGAAAAAATCAAGTCATCGGTTCCCGCAACCAGGAGTGAGGAATCGAAGGCAAGGTAAAACGCATCCTCACCGGTCAGATCGCCAGAGATGCTCGGGACCACCAGGATCTGATTAGTATATGGACCAAAGCCGGGAGACGGGTCGAGGTACGTGTCGCCGGCAAATGATCCGTCCGCAGTTGTTGTGATATCGACGGAACTGAGTTGGGCCGTGGTCGTGTCAATCGAAAATGACCCCGATATGGAGCCGCCGGTTGAAAACGTCATGTCCTGGAGCGTCCAGTTGAGCGTCCCCGCGCTGGCGGTCAAAGAGAGAGCCAAGGCGCCGATGGCAAGAAGAGCGGAACGTGCTGAGGATGTCATAAGCTATATAACGTACACCCTTTCAGGTGCTATGACGCGTGGACCTTCAATTTTGTGAGTACCGGTACTTCCCAAAATCTATAAAATAATATTATCAAATCAGCGTCGTCGATTAGCGCCCATTATAATTGCCGCATGGAACTAAGCACTCTGCGGGTTTTTATGACGGTGGCCGGCGAGCGCAGCTTCTCGCGGGCGGCGGAAAAACTGCTGCGCACGCAGCCAGCCGTTTCGCTGGCGTTGCAGCGTCTCGAGAACGAGCTGGGCGAGAAGCTTCTGGAGCGCTCGGCAAAGGACGTCATGCTGACCGACGCCGGCCGCACTGTGCTCGAGTTTGCGCGGCGTTTTCAGAACCTCGAATCGGAGCTGCAGAACTCGATCGCCGAACTGCGCGACCATTCGGCGGGAAAACTGGTGATCGGTGCGAATGAATCGACAGGGCTCTACCTGCTCCAGCACATCGAGCGCTACCGGCACCTGTATCCGAAGGTGAAGGTGCTGGTGCGCCGCAGCTTTTCGAGCCGCATTCCGGACGAGATCGTCGACGGCAATCTGGAGCTCGGCGTCATCAGTTACCAGCCGCGCGACGAGCGCATCGAGGCGCGCGTGATCTTCGAGGACTCCCTGGCCTTCGTGGTTTCACCGAAGCACCGGCTGGCCAGGCGCAAAGAAGTGCCGATCTCCGATCTGGGCGATGAGGTTTTTATCGCGCACAACGTGGTGTCGCCGTATCGCGAGGCCGTTTTGAAGGCATTTCAGGAACGCGGCGTGCGACTCAATATGGACGTGGAGATGCCGACCGTGGAAATGATTCGCTGGGGGGTGGAGAGGAACCTCGGCGTGGCGTTTCTGCCGCGCATGTGCGTGCAGCAGGAGATCGCGGAGAAACGGCTGGTCGCGGTGCGCGTGCCGGAGATCGAAATCGAGCGGAAAATCTATCTGGTGCAGCCGTCAAAGCGCGCGGTGAGCTACGCGGGCGAGGCGTTTCTGAAAGTGGTGATGGGGTAGGGCGCGCGACGGGCACGCCCCGCTCCTGGAAGCTTCGGATCAGACCGCCAGTTCCATTTTTCCGGTGCTGGATCCGATCTTCTCGACCGGAACGCCGGCGATTTCCGCCAGATTGAGCAGCAGGTTCACCGTCGGTTTACGGTCCACCTGGTAGTGTGTGTTGCCGCGCCCCTTCATGCCGCCGGCCGCGCCGCCCACGACGAGCGCCGGAGGCGTGAACCGGTCGTGCGCATTGCCATTGCTCATGCCGCTGCCGAAATAAAGCAGCGTGTGGTCGAGAAGCGAGCCGTCGCCATCGGGCGTATCTTTGAGCTTCTGCACGAACCGGACAAACTGCTGCTGATGGAACGAGACGATCTTCGTGTACTTGTCCATCACCACCGGGTCGTTGCCGTGGTGCGAGCAGACGTGATGCGATTCCGGAACGCCAATGAAAGCGAAGCCGCGGTTGCTGGCCTCAACTCCCGTCAGGAAGGTAAAGACGCGGCTGATATCTCCCTGATATGCGATGTGCATCAGGTCGTACGTGAGGTTCATATGCTCCTCGAACGATTCCGGGATGCCCGGCGGCAGCGGCGGCGCCTCGACGTTGGAATCGCTGCGCTTCATCACCAGCTGGATGCGCCGTTCCACTTCGCGGACGTTATCGAGGTAGTCGCCGAGGATGCGCTGGTCGCGCGGCGCGAGCTGACCGCGAAGAGACGCGGCTTCCTGGGTGATGGAATCGAGCACGCTTTCCTTATACCGCAGCTTCCGGGCGCGTTCTCCCTTGCTGCCCGTTTCGCCGAACATGCGCTCGAAGGTAACGCGGGGATTGAT
>Ga0181521_10001697_pt1 | contig 27024 bp, 11 predicted proteins | sample PEATcosm2014_Bin_32_FD_119764 | JGI IMG/M metagenome (GOLD analysis project Ga0181521, IMG submission 119764) | Peatland microbial communities from MTU Mesocosm Facility, Houghton, MI, USA - PEATcosm2014_Bin02_60_metaG | ecosystem: Environmental > Terrestrial > Soil > Wetlands > Peat | place...
GAAAATGAACGGTGATTCTAACTGGAAACTAACATGGTCTTAAGCCGTTGTCCCTTGATGGTTGGCATGTTGATGCTTTGGTCGATTGTGACTCCGGCGAGAGCGCAGAATGTCATCGCAATGAACTGTCCGAACCTGGTTGCCGCGGGCGGCACTGCTTCGTGCGTGGTGACGCTTTCCCTGACCGCGGGAGTCAGCGTCGATACAGTCACGTTCGGCGCGGCGGCAACACCCAACGGAGGGGCCCCAGCTCTGACTTCCGGTCAGGTCAGCTTCGCGGCGAATGTGGGCAGCCCCCTGGTAAGCGCGGGAGGTACCAACAACGCCGTCAGCGCCCTATGGGTTAATCTGAGCCCCGCATTCTCATCGTTCACACAGCTCGGTTCCCTAAGTTTCACCGTACCGGCAGCCGCAGCCGTTGGCCAGAGCTATTCGGTAACGATCCCCGGCGCCGGTGCCTCATTGGCCAATGCCACTATCCCGCTGTCAATTGCAGCCGCTCCTACAGTATCGGTGGGAAAACCCTGCGATGTGGGTGGCGGTGCGACTGCGACGGTATCGGACTTGCAAGAGATCATCAACGAAGCTCTCGGTTTAGCGCTGCCGGTGAACGACGTGTATCATGACGGGGTTGTGAATGCTGTCGACGTCCAGGCAGTGGCCAACGCAGTTTTGGGATTGGGTTGTCCGGCGATGTAGCCGGGCGCGGCTTGCGGCCTCCCGGTCAGTGCGGCAGTTTCCCCCGGGTCAGGCGGATGCCCAACTCGTCCAGGCTTCGGGTTATTATTGATTGAGCCTGAAAGGTGCTTTGTGTCCGTCCCAACTCGTGGTAACGCACTACCCGAGAGAATCGGCAAGTACGAAATCCGCAAAGAACTCGGAAGAGGGGGATTCGGCCAGGTTTTTCTCGGATTCGACCCTACGGTCGGCCGCTTGGTAGCGGTCAAAGTGCTGGCCCCCGGAGGTGACCCCAGCAACCTGCGCCGTTTTCGCCATGAGGCGAGCGCCGCTGGAAATCTGCACCACAAGAACATCGTTACGATTCACGAGTTCGGCGAAGACAAAGGTGTCTTTTACATCGCGATGGAGTATCTGGAAGGTCGCGATTTGCAGCATGTCATCAGCGGCGGCAATAAGCTGTCGCTGCTGGAAAAGATACGGATCATGTCGGAAGCTGCCGAGGGTTTGCAGTGCGCCCATCAGAACGGCATTGTCCACCGCGACGTCAAGCCTGCAAACATCATGGTGCTTGACGACGGGTCCGTCAAGTTAATGGACTTCGGAATTGCCCGGCTCACTCGCAGTCATTCGACGCGGCTCACCGAGACGGGATTTCTCATTGGCAGTATTTTCTACATGGCCCCGGAGCAACTGAAAGCCCAGGAAGTGGATGCCCGCTGCGACATCTGGGCTTTTGGCACGATTTACTATGAGCTGCTTTGCGGCCATCATCCCTTTGACGCGCCGGACGCGGCTTCCGCGCTCTTTCGCATCCTGCAGCAGGAACCCACGCCCATTCAAGTCGCTTGTCCTGAATGCCCGGACGAATTAGCCGCGGTCCTGAACCGCCTCTTGTCGAAGGATCGCGAGACTCGTTATCAGACCTTCGAAGAACTCCTCTTCGATACCGCGCCTATACAGCGCAATTTGGAGTCACGTCAGTCTGAGGAGCTGGCAAGTCAGGCAAGCGCCCTGTTAAGAATTGGCGATCTGGACACCGCCAACTCCCTCGTGAAGCGGATTCTGATCTACGATCCCGCAAACGAGCGGGGTCGTAAGCTCTGGCAGCATCTGCAAGGCGAGTTTCGGAATCGGTCCCTGCGTTTGCGAGCCCAAGCCCTGATCGAGCAGTCCGAGAAGTCCGCCGCGACGCGTGACTTCAACGCCGCGATTGACGCCCTCGAATCCGCCGCCCGTCTCGATCCGAAGGATACGGCTGTCGCGGCGCGCATTTCTGAACTACGCGCCGCCAAACAGCGCTGCGAACGGGCCAATCAAATGGTGCTGGCCGCGCGCGAAAGCATACGGGTTGACAATCTATCCGAGGCCTTTCGACTTCTCGGCGATGCCCTCGGTGCAGAGCCGGGCAACCCCGAGGCCCAGCAACTGTTGAACGATGTTCAGAGCAAAATTGCCGAGCGCGACAACCAAAAACGCATGCGCGACAGCCTGACCAAGGCCAAAGGGTTGCTGGCGCTTCAATCGTTTGATGAAGCCATCGAAATACTGGAGGAATTGTCGCATCAGAGTCCGCCCCTGGATGAGGTAGATGCCTCGCTCCAGCTCGCCCGGCAACAGCGCCAGGAATATGAACGCAAACGATTGATCCAATCTGAGCTCGAAGAGGCCAAGAAAGAGGTCAAAGCCAAACGGTTCGAGGCAGCCATCGCTCGGCTGGAGCCCTTCGCGCGCGAGTCCGGGGAAACCAGCGATGTCGCCAGTCTGCTGGCCTACGTACGCAGCGAGTGGGTGGCGGAGCAGCGCCTTGCCAAAATCAAAGAAACCGCCGCCGCAGGCTGGAAGCTCCTCAAGGGCAAGGAGTTCGACCGCGCTCTGGCAGAAGTGGATGCCGCGCTTCTGAAGTTTCGAGACGACCAGGAACTACTTCGGCTCCGCCAAGCCATCACGACTCAGCGCGCCGAGCATGAGCGCGCCCAGTTTGTTCAGCAGGTTTTGAGCGAATCCGCCGGACGGGAACGGGAAGGCCTTTTGGAACGTGCCTGCATGGCCCTGGAAGCGGGTCTCCAGCGGTACCCGCTCGAACCGTCTCTCACGGATGCCCTGACCCGCATTCGAAGGGACCAGGTCAAGCTTAAGGAGCGCGCCGAGCGTGAGCAGGCCCAATTCGTTCAGCAGGTTCTGGCCGAACGCGCGGAACTGGAGCGCAAGGGTCAACTCGCACAGGCTTGTGCGGTGCTCGAAAAAGCGCTGGAGCGGTACAAGTCCGATGCAACCCTGACAGATGCTCTGGCCCAGACGCGGCGGAAATTGGAGCTGGAGGAGCGATCCCGGCAGGAGCGTGAGCGGTCCGTCCGGCAGGTGATGGCGGAGTTCGAGGGGCTCGAACGCGAGGGCCATTTGGAGCGGGCCTGTGCGGCTCTGGAAAGGGGACTCGAGACTTACCAATCGGATCCGACCCTGGTGGATGCTCTGGCCCAGACCCGCCGGAAAATGGCCGATCTAGAGGAGCGATCCCGGCAGGAGCGCGCTCAATTCATCCGGCGGGTGCTGCCCGAGTGCGCGGAACTGGAGAGAAAGGGTCTGCTGGACCAAGCCTGTGCGGTTCTGGAAAGAGGCCTCGAGCAGTACAAGTCGGATCCGATCCTGGCGGACGCTCTGACTCAGATCCGCCGGAAAATGGCCGACCTCGAGGAGCAGACGAGAAAGAAGCGGGCCGAGTCTGTTCGCCAGGTGCTGGCGGAGTCCGCGGAGTTGGAACGCAAGGGCCAGTTGGAACAGGCTTGTGCCGTTCTCGAAAAAGGACTCCAGACGTACAAATCGGACCCGAGCCTGGAAGAGGCGCTGGCTCGCACACGCCGGAAGAGGGAGGAACTGGAGGAGCGAGCCAGGCAGGAGCGCGAGCGGTCTATCAAGCAGGTTCTGGCCGAGGCCGCGGAACTCGAAGGCAAGGGCCAGTTGGAGCAGGCTTGTGCCGCGCTCGAAAAAGGACTCCAGACGTACAAATCGGATCCAGGCCTCGAGGACGCGCTGGTGGCTCGCACACGACGGAAGAGGGAGGAACTGGAGGAGCGAGCCAGGCAGGAGCGCGAGCGTTCTATCCGCCAGGTGTTGGACGAGTCCGCGGAACTCGAAAGCAAGGGCCAGTTGGAACAGGCTTGTGCCGTTCTCGAGAAGGGACTCCAAACTTACAAATCGGATCCAGGGCTGGAAGCCGCGCTGGCTCGCATACGCCGGAAGAGGGAGGAACTGGAGGAGCGAGCCAGGCAGGAACGCGAGCGTTCTATCCGGCAGGTGTTGGCCGAGTCCGCCGAGCTGGAACGCAAGGGCCAGTTGGAACAGGCTTGTGCCGCGCTCGAAAAAGGGCTCCAGACTTACAGATCGAACCCGAGCCTGGAAGCCGCGCTGGCCCGCACACGCCGTAAAATCGCCGATCTGGAGGAGAAGGCGCGGCAAGAGCGAGCCGAGTTTATCCGGCAGGTGCTGGCCGAGTCCGCGGATCTGGAACGTAAGGGCCAGTTGCAGAACGCCTGTGCGGTTCTGGAAGGTGGGCTGCAACGGTATGAATTCGACCCTATCATTACTCGGGCTCTGGCCCAGATGCGCCAAAAACTGGCCGAGCAGCAGGATCAAGCGCGGGCCTTGCTGGAAAAGGAGCTAAAGCAGGCGGACACACTGATCCTGGAGGGACGGGCGCTTCAGGCAACGCAACTGCTGGCGCGCGTGCAGTCTGCATTCCCTGACGAAGCACGGATCACTTCGCTGCTTGACCGCGCCCAAGCGGAGGAGCGGAGGCGGTCCGCTCTGGCCGCGCTTCGCAGCGACGCTATTCGCTTCCTCGAGCTCGATCAGCCTGAACAGGCCCGCGAAGTTCTGGCCCGTGGCCGGCAGGAGTTTGGGAGCGAACCCGGATTAGCCGATCTGGAGGAGGCCGCCGAAAAGAGGTGCGTCCGTAAAGCCGCGATCGCTCGCGCTCGGGGGGCCTGGCAGGATCGTAATTTCCGGCTCGGCGCCGCCACGCTGGAAGGTATTCTCAAGCAGGACCCGAAAGATGCGGAAGCTCGCCGTCTCCTTGACCGGATTCTGGAAGAGGAGCGTGCCGAGCAACGCCGTAACCGTATCGAGAACGGCCGCGGCGAAGCCGAGAAAATGATGCGCAACCTCCAGTTCCAGGATGCGGCACGTTGTTTGCGAGCTCTGCTGGAGGAATTTCCGGAAGAACGGACTATTCGCGATGACCTGGGTCGTGCAGTCGATGCGATCGAGAGGCAGGGGCGTCGCGAAGCCTATTCGCAGGGTCGAAATCGCGCCGACGCTCTGCGCAAGACGGGACAGTTCAAAGCCGCGGTTACCCTTCTGGAGGAATTAACGCGTCAATTCCCCGACGACGCCGTGTTGAAGGAGGAGCTCAATGTTGCGAGTCAGGCGCAAATCCAACACGAGCGGCGCGAACGTTACGCCAGCGGCCGGCGCGAGGCTGCCGAGTTTGTGGCGGCGCATAAACTTTCAGAAGCAATCGCCGCCCTGAAGGCTTTGCTGGTGGACTTTCCCGGCGACTCGGTTCTCCAGGAGGATCTCGAGTCCGCGCGGCGCGCCCTGGAGTTGCAGGAGCAGCACGAGCGTCTCGATCGTGAGGTGGCCCAACTTGAAAAGCTCTATCGCAAAGGAGACGCCGGCGCGGTCAAAGAAAAGGCCACTGCCTTATCCGCCGAATTTCACGACGCCCGCATCAACGAGTTGCTCAAGTGGTCCACCGCGGAGTTGGACCGCCAATCGCTGGAGCGCGAACGGGAACCCGCCGGAGCTCTCCGGCGCAGGCGCACGCGCCGAAACCTGATTGGTTCAACGGTGGTGGCAGGGGTTCTGGCAGGTATTCCAATTGCCTATTTGCTTCGGCCGCGACCCGTGCCGCTAAAGTTGACGACAGATCCATCGCAGCTCACCTTCACACTAGTGGAGGGTGTTTCGCCAGCGCCGCAGAAAATCCGGATTAGACTCGATCTCCCCGGTGGCGCGAAACAAGTACGTTGGGCAGCTACCGCCGATCAGAATTGGATCGCGGTAAATCCGGACCATGGTGTGACCCCAAGTGAAGCCTCCCTATCGGTCGATCCCCACCGGCTGCGAGCAGGGTCAAATTCCGGCCATCTTCTCCTCACCAGCGAAGACGGCGCCACCAGCGCGCAAGTGAGCGTAGAGGCCGACGCGATCACCCCATCCACAACGCAAACGCATGTCGTGGCCCCGCCGAAAAAGGAGGCGGACACGCAAATAGCTTCCGTAAAACGCACGGAGGAGGCAAAACACAAGGAGGAGCCGGGCGATGCGATCAAGAAACACGACGCCGAACCTCACGAACGGCAGTCCGACGTGCAAAAGCAGCAAGTTATCGCGCTGCCGCCAGAGCCACCCCGGCCGTCGCCTAAGAACTGCGGGGCCAAGTACCGGCTTGACAAAACAGGGGACTTGGTTTGGGAGAATGGCCCGAAACCGCTCGAAAGCGGCGGGGAACTGGATTTTAATTGGTACGAAGTTCATCCCGGGGGTGGCGACCTCCATGGAAAGTTGAGTGGCTGTCCGGTGGATGTCATTCCCATGACCGATGGGGTTACAATCGTGGAACAGCCCTCTGCGGCGTACAATTTTCGCCGCGTGAGAGTGCGAAACTCGTCGTCAGCGCCGATCGGCAAAATCACACTCAGATGGAGAATAATCGAATAGCGATGCGATTGTTCGTCGTGCTCCTGGCGCCGATTTTCTGCGCCGGGCAAACCTGTGATACCGCCGCGGGCCATCGCCGACTGGCGCTGGTAATCGGAAATGCCACATACGCGAATCTTCCCGCGACGCCTGCCGCGCTGGGCGACTCCGAGATGATGAATCGCGCGTTGAGCGACGCCGGCTTCGACGTTACGCTCGTCCAGAATGCCGTGATGCCGGCGCTGTTTGACGAACAGAGGGAAGCTTTTCTTCGCAAGGTTCAACCTGGCGATGTGGTCTTCTTCTATTACGCCGGACACGTCGTCCGGGACGCCAATGACGAAAGTCTGATACTTCCGGCTAATTTTGACCCGTCGGTGGACATCAGCGACGACACCTTTAGCGTGAAGCGATTCATAGGCGACCTGAGCGAACGCCAGCCAGGCATCAGCGTAATCATGATCGAAGGTCCGCCGCCGCTTGGCAAGGCGCTTCCCGGCCTTCGCACCGGGCTCAATGTTCCCGATCTTCGCGGTCAGGGCAATATTCTCTTTGCGATGTCCGCACCGGGGCGGGAAGAGGTCGGCGTCCCGCCCGAAGGCGCCGTCGATCGCTTTACCAAGGCAGTAGCGCAGCGTCTGGCTACCCCTGGCCTCACCCTTCGGGAATTATTTTCGCAGGCGCGCCAGCAGGTGTTCACCGAAACCAATCAAAAGCAGTTGCCGGCGGTTGACCAACTTATCGCCGGTGACTTTTGTCTCACTGCGCCCATAGTCAAGCCTACGCCACCACCTGTTATCGAAACTCACGTGACGATACAGGACACCGTTCCCACTAACAAGAAGGACCGGCAGGAGTACGTTCTGATTCCCGCCGGAACCTTCCAAATGGGTTGTGTATCTGGAGATTCGAGGTGCAGACCCGACGAAAAGCCGCAGCACACGGTCAAGATCAGCAAGAACTTCTGGATGGGGAGGACCGAACTCCAGGTCGAGCCCTACCTCCGTTTCCTGACAACCATCAAAAAGAAGCCGCCAAGCGCCCCGCAGGATTACATGCGCTGGCACATCGGCAATCTCCCAATGGTGATGATCACCTGGGGCCAGGCGCGGGATTATTGCCAGTGGGCCGGCGGCCGGCTACCCACGGAGGCGGAATGGGAGTACGCTGCACGTTCAGGCCGATCCGGTGAGATTTATCCTCTGAACAGCGAGAACAGCCGCGATAAGGCAAATTTCGCCGGCACACAAGGCAGCGATCACTGGATCGGCGTCGCCCCAGTCCATAGCTTCGATGCCAACGGGTTCAATCTCTTTGACATGGCTGGAAATGTATGGGAATGGGTAAACGATTGGTACCAAGCCGACTACTATAACGTGTCTCCGTCCGTCGACCCGCAAGGTCCGCCGGCCGGCGTAAAACATGTTATTCGCGGAGGCTCCTTCGAGAGCGATTGGAAAGAGCACCTCAGATTGTCTCTTCGATGGGTGCCAAAATGGGATTCGGATCTTAAGACTGGGTTCCGTTGCGTCCTCGACGAGACGCCGGCGACCAAGGAGCTTTTGGGAATTCACTAGCCGCAGATCTCAGTCGTTCCCACCGTCCGCCCATGGCGCTACCGCAGCGCCATGCGGGTGGCCCGGAGCCTCGGCAGGATGATGTCGATACTGCGCACCGAGTTGTTCAGGTTGCCCACCGTTTCCTCAAGCGCGAACCCGTCCAGCGCCGGCAGGCTGCTCTCGGCTAAGGCAGACCGTGCTCCCACTACCGCAGAGTTCGACAGGAGCTTCTGCCCGGACTGCACCGCGGGCAGGAGGTCCTGGATCAATATCTTCAGTTGGGCAAAGTTCTGGATCCACTGGTCCAGGCACACCCTTGCCTTCACCATCGCCTCCGGGTTGAACACATTCGCGCCCGAGCGCAATGCCCAGTCGTTCTCCGTGTTCCACGCGAAATCCGCCAGCCGGTCCCGCAGGCTCGAGACGTACACGCGCAGATTTTCGATTGCTCCCGTGTACGCCGGGAGTTGCCCGCTGGCCGCCTTGTCGGCCAGGTCGAACGCATCGCCGATCCGGTCGAGCCCTTTCGTCAGCGGCTCCACCGCCTTCCTCGCGTCCTTGATTGCCTTCCATGTCCTGCCCGCTGCCGTCAGAAACTCATCGGCTTTCTGTGTCAGATCTTTCGTCGTATCCGCCATGAGTCAAACCCCCTTCGGGCGATCTCAGCCCGGTTGCCTGGATTCCGCTTGGTTTCCCCGAGACAGTATACACCAGCCACTTCAGACCCGATTCGATACGAATTTTCGTCCCGAGAGCGTTGGGAGAGTCAGCGTGCCGTTCCCGCGCCGGGATTGCCCGGTGCGTTCAGCACTACGGTCCGGTGATCGTCCAACTGAGTAGCCGACAACCCATAAACCGTCAAATTAGCCGAGACGCCGGCAGGTTCTGCAACATACCCCAACAGGAGCTGTGCCCCCGCCGCGAGGTTCAAGCCGTCAGTCCAAGCCAACGCCAGGACTCCGATTTGGCCATCCGCCGTGAGAGAGGGCTTGGCGGCAGGCCCTGGTACAAAGCGCAATTGAGACCGTTGGTCGCCCAAGGCGAATGTCAAAGCGACATCTGACAAGTTGCGGCGTGCCTCCAGGAAGACCGGGACGAGTTCCTCGGTTGCGCTGATCGCTTGCGGAACTCCCAGTACCAGGGCGCCTTCCGCCCCACTTCGCCGGCGCACGACAGACTCCGACGCCGGCGTTGACATCGCGAGTTGAACGGAGCAGGTGCCGCCTCGCGAGTCCCGTACCGGCCGGGACAAATTGAGGTTGTTGACACGGAATAACTCCAGAACCACGTCGTTGATGTCCAACACGCCGTCTCCACCGCGGGTGGTTTCCGTATCGGCCGGATACGTGTCCATGGCATCGAAACGATCCGAACAGACGCCCGGCCTGAAACCGGGAACACTGTTTGCGGCAAACAGTTCTTGTACCAGATCCTGAAGGTTCAGAACCCCATCCCCGAAATTCGGCGCCGCGTCCGAGGTAAAGGGGTAAGAGTCGCCAACCAGATAGTTGTACTGGACGGCGAGGATCGCGGGTGGGCCCACGCTAATGTTGTAGCTGGTATTTCCCAACGAGCCGCCCGCTCCGGTCAACTGGATCGAATACGCGGTGCCTCCCGTCGAGTTACCCGGCAAGGTTCCCGTGATAAAACCCAGGATTGTGGTGCCGCTCACCGCGGAACTGAGGCCGTTCCACAAAACGGCAACCGAATTTGTCGTGCCGGCGGTGGCAACCACAGGTGCTGAAGAAAGGCCGGACGTGAAGCTCAGGGACCCAGTCAACGCAGGTGCACTCCCGACAGGCACAATCTGAACCCCGAACGTGATATTGTTGACGGTCCGGCTCCCATTCAAGGTCAGAGCGACCGGAATGCTAAAACTGCCGCCCTGCGCAACCGACACCGCCGAGACGGTCACGGTACCGTCGGGAACGATGGGGAAAACGACCGCGTTCGAAATGCCATTGACCGTTACCGCAGTTGTTTCAGGCTGGCTAACCTGAACGGCGCTAACCAAGGCCGTCAACTGGCCGCTATTCACGAAGGTGGTGGTCAATGGTGTCCCGTTCCATAAGACCGTGTCGCCGCTGCTGAAGCCGGCTCCGTCCACCTGCAAGGTGAATCCGCCGGTTCCGGCAATTACGGATGGCGGAGACAGCGAGGTGATCGTCTCGGGAGTTGTTGTCAGCAAGCGGATGACGGCATTGCCGTTATCGGCAACATAAACGTTGCCGAAGCTATCCACTCCGAGACCCTGAACGTTGTTCAATAACGCGCCGGTGGCCGGGCCGCCGTCCCCGGAGTATCCATTAAAGTTAGTTCCCGCTATGGTGGTGATCGCGCCGCCGGATACTTTCCGGACCGCGTTTTGATTTGCCAGATAGAGGTTACCCGCGTTGTCGGCCGCGATTGCCGCCGAATTAATGGCTGCGCTGGTGGCCGGACCATTGTCTCCCGAGTAGCAGCAATTGCCGTTCCCGGCCACCGTGGTGATCAAGCCGGTTGTCGACACCTGCCGGATGCGGCTATTACCGCTATCCAGGATGTAAAGATTGCCGGAACCATCCACGGCAACTCCCGAGGGCGAACTAATCTGTGAGAGGGTCGCCGAGCCGCCGTCCCCCGAAAACGAAACCCACCCGTTGCCCGCGATGGTAGTGATCGTTCCGCCTGAGACCTTTCGAATCCGATAATTGTTGGTATCGGCAATATAGAGATTGCCAAAAGTGTCCATGGCAACGTCATAGGGATCGTTGATGGCAGCGCTGGAGGCGGGTCCGTTATCGCCTGAATAGGCGGGAGTGCCGGTACCAACCACGGTGGTGATCACGCCTCCGGCAACTTTTCGAATGCGGTGATTGGCGGCATCCGCTATGTAGATATTACCGGCGTTGTCGGCGGCAACTCCGTAGGAGTAAGTGACTTGGGCGCTGGTGGCGGGACCGTTGTCGCCCGAATACCCATACGCCCCGGTTCCCGCAATCGTGGTTATAATGCCGCCCGATACCTTCCGCACACGAAAATTCTCGCTATCGCCGATGATGAGATTACCGTTGTTGTCGAGTGTAACGCCGGTTGCGTAGCTCAGTTCAGCGCTTGTGGCCGCGATGTTATCGCCGTTGTAACAACAAAGGCCGTTGCCAGCGACCGTGGTAATGATGCCGCCGCTGAGCTTGCGGACGCGGTAATTCAACGAGTCAGCTATATATAGAACGGTGCCGGTACTATCGAGGGCCACCACGCCAGGGTTATTGAGCGACGCGTTGACCCCGGAGCAGCCATCCCCGACCGGGTCCGTTTGCTGAGCGCAGCCGGACCCGCCTCCCGCGACAGTGGTAATTACGCCGCCGGTAACCATCCGGACGCGGCTATTACTTCTATCCGCGATGTACACAATGGTGCCGGCCGCGTTCACGGCGACGCCATATGGGTAGTTGAGCTGCGCGGCAGTGGGGGGTCCGTTGTCTCCGGAGAATCCAGCCGAGCCATTACCGGCCACCGTACTGATAGCGCCGCTGGTTGAGACCTTGAAAACCCTGTGGTTATTGGGCGAGGGAAAATATACGTTGCCGGCCGAATCGATGGCGACAGCCACGGCCTGGCCCAGCGAAATAGCGGTGGCGGACACCCCATCCGGCGGTCCCCCGCCGGCAACTGTAGTTATCACCCCACCGGAAACTTTCCGGACGCGGTTGTTTGCCTGGTCGGCGATATAAACGTTGCCGAAGCCATCCAAGGCAACCCCTTCGGCCGAAGAGATTTGAGCGCTGATGGCCGGGCCGTTGTCTCCGGAGTATCCGGAACTGCCGTTGCCCGCAATCGTGTTGATGGTTCCATTGGAAACCTCACGAATGCGCCAAAATTCGGCAGTATACAAATTACCTTGGGTATCCAAGGCGATGCCCACGGCGTCTTCCTGGGCGCCCGTGGCCCCGATGTTCTCGCCGTTGTAGCAGCAAGTGCCGTTGCCAACCGCCGTCGTGATCAGTCCGCCTGAAATATTGCGGATGCGGAAGTCGTTGGTATCGGAAACATAGAAATTTCCCCGGCTTTGAACCGCGACACCCCGCGGGCTTAGTTGCGCGGCTATGGCCAAGCCGTTATCGCCGGAGTATCGGTTCGAACCGTTGCCCGCTATGGTGGAAATCACGCCAGCGGCAACTTCACGGATGCGGGAGTCACCGGAGTCGGCGATATAGAGATTTTCCGAGCTATCCAGCGCCACTCCATCAGGGCCGGACAGCCTGGCCTGAGTAGCCGGACAGCCGTCTCCGACCGGCCCCACTTGCTGTGTGCAACCTCCGCCGCCCCCCGCTATCGTTGTGATAGTTCCGCCCGTAACCTTACGAATCAGGTTGTTACCGCTATCCGCGATGTACAGGTTTCCCAGTCCGTCGATAGCGATGCCGGCGGCATAGTTTATCTGGGCGCTTACCGCCGGGCCATTGTCGCCTGAGAAACCGTTTATTCCGTTCCCGGCAACGGTAACGATCACCCCGCCCGTGACTTTCCGAATCCTCCAATTTTCATAATCCGCTATATAGAGACTCCCGGCGTAGTCGATTGCGAGGCCGTATGGGTAGTTGAGTTGAGCATTCGTGGCAGAGCCGTTATCGCCGCTGTAACAGCAGGTCCCGTTGCCTGCCACGGTAGTGATGATGGCGTTTGAGACCTTGCGGACACGATAGTTGGAGCTATCCGCAATATAGAGGTTTCCCGAGTTGTCAATTGCAACGCCGGTGGGATATGAGAGTGAAGCATTTATCGCCAACCCGTTATCCCCGGAGAATCCCCAAATGCCATCGCCTGCAACGGTTGTGATGACTCCGCCGGAAACCTTTCGAACACGATCGTTGCTGGTGTCCGAGATGTAGAGGTTTCCCGAGCTGTCTATGGCGATGCCAATGGGGTTGTTCAGTTGAGCGAGAATGGCAGGTCCGTTGTCGCCTGAGAATCCGGCCAAACCGGTTCCCGCCACCGTCGTGAGGGTGCCATCCCGCGCGGTCTTAAACACTCGATTCTGCTGCGGAACCACAAAGTACACATTGCCCCCGGAGTCGACGGCTATACCCACGACTCCCGATATTGCAGCGTTGAGACTCGCAATCCCGCTTACCGGTCCATTACCGGCGATGGTAGTGATCGTATAGCCCGCGCCTCCACTCTGAGCACATGCCGCACGCGCCAGCATGCCGGCTAGAACCACCGCGGCGAAGACCGGTATTCTTCTGGCAACAGTCATCGGGTCGAGTTCCTTTCCAGCGCCAATTTGAGACCTCGAACTAACGCAATGTTCGTCGCAGATGGTACCAGAATGCCCGTTCGATTGGAAGGGGAGTATCCCTAATTGAGTGTCACCCCCTCAAACGTATAGACATATTTCCAGGTGTGTTCTCCGCCTAAGGAAAGACCGGGTGCGGTTAGGGGCTTCCGCTTTACAGACTCGAGGTCGAGTTCGATGTCCACCGGACCCGCGGGCAATGCAGACAAGCCGCTGGGACTCATGATAACCGAGCCATCGGAGACCGGAGCGGCTACCACGCAATACTCATCGTACGTGCCGTAGTGGACCACTAGCTTGAGCGTCACCCACGCGGTGGCATCACCGCCCGTCCAGTTCACGACAAAGGGGACCTGCCGGTCCAGCACAGTGCCTGGAACGAGAGGAGTGGTGATATTGATTCCAGCCCCGATCCGAACATCCGACAAAAACGCCCCGACGTCCGCGCCGCCGGTCGCCGCAACACTGTACGAACCTGCCTGAATCGCTCCGCTGGCGAGGTCCGCACGGTACTCGAGCAATCCCGCAACCTGCCCGCTCTCGGGAGGACCCAACCCGGCGGGAAGGGCTGGCGTTGCAGCCAAGCCAGGGCCGTGCACGGTGATCGCCCCGGCGTCGAGGCTGCGATAGCCGGGCACCGGGCACTCGGGGCCGAAATTCTGGTGGAGAATGGTGGGCGGCGCGTCTTTCACGAAGGCCGGTGCGGACGGTTTCTGTTTTCCGGGCGATGCTTGTAGAGATATTGTCACGGCATCAGTCTCGCCGGTTGTACCGGCGCCCTGGGTGACTGTCTTCACCCATTCAATCTGTCCGTAACCCGCTTCCGGTGAATCCGAACAAAATCCACCTCCCCGGTGGATGCTGATCGTCACCGGCTTGCTGTAGCCGTTAGCGCCCGTGGACACAAGGAGCGGAACCGCGCACCCCTCCCGGGCATCTTGCGGCACCCAGACGTTGATCTGGTTCACACCGACCAAACCCGGCGCCGCACCGACCCAGATGTTGACGCTCGACGGACCATTGACGTCGAACGTTGTACTGCCCGGCGCGCCGGTGTAGGCGCCCAAGGGCAAAGAGGGCGCGGGCATACCATCCGGCGGAACCGGCACCAGCGGAAAAAGACCCGTCCCGTAGAGACTGAGAAGCCCTCCCGGAGAGATGCTGTTCGATGGCGAGTTGATGGATGCGGGGTTGAGCGCCGCGGCGGCGCCGCATCCGGCTGTTCCCTGCGCAAACACTCCAAATGCGTCCTCTGCCGTGATCCGATAAGGAGCGCTGGATCCACCCGGCGTGGTGACAACCACTTCGGTCGGGCCGGATACCTCCCAGGGCATCTGAAAGTTGATTTGATTCGGCGATAGGTAGATGAAGTAAGCGGCAATTCCGCCTACCGTTACGCTTGTTCCGCCAAGCTGCGTGGGGAAAAGCAGCGGATCCGGAATGTAAATGTCGGTGGCGAAGTTGGCTCCTAACAGGGTCGCGATAGATCCGGGCGCTATGCCGTCTCCGGTCAAGCCGCCCGTGGTAAACGTGGCCGCACTCACCAAGCCGCCGGGGTAAATCACCGGCGCCTGGCAGAGCCCAATTGCCGGGCAGGCGAAGAGGACACAGGCAATACCTATCAAATGGGAGAGCTTATTTCTAGTGACAACTTTCGTGCGCAATTTCGTCGAACCTATCGCGGTTTCGCTGAAATAAACAGCGTGATTGTAACACGTGACGAGTCCGTGCTGGCTCGGGTGTCATAACCCGAGATGCGTTTCGTTTGCCGGGCTCCGCTCGCTTGCTTACGCGCGCGGCTCAGATCGCAGCCGCCAGCGTGACAAGGGAAAATCGACCACGTCCTGGAATAACCGCTCGCAACGACGCCACTTTACTGCACGGCGATGGTGACGCCGGTCCGCGAAGATGCCGAGTTGCCGGCGCTATCGCTGATCGTCAGCACCACCGGCACACCCGTCCCCGTGAGAACGTTCTCGGGTACCTGCACGTTGACCTGATAGAGCGAGATGAACCCCGGAGACAACCCCGCAAACGGAATGTTCGTCGCCGCCACTCCTCCGATAGTCACCGAGACCGTGCCGACGGTCTCGAAGTAGGGCGAACCCGGCGCCGCCACTCCGTCGCCCGGAGGAGCCGTATTGGAGCCATCCATCGCCACCACTTGCCCCAGCCCCGTGGCGTAGATCGAAATATATCCACCCCGGCTGACCGCCTGTTGCCCCGGTCCCGGTCCCGCCACCACCCCGGCTTGCACGTTGATGATTGCTCCCTGCCCCACCCCCGATTGCGACGTGGTGAAGATCCCCGGCTGGAATTCCGTCACCGTGGCATTCACCGGCACCGCCAACGTGTTGTCCCGCTGCACCGCCAACTGCACCGTCGCGTTGCTTTCCAGATGCTGCGGCACCAACCCGTTCACTTGACCCTGGCTCACCGCCAGCAGCGGCAGCGCCTGCCCGTTCAGCGACAATTGCGCCCCCCCTAATTTCAGCGGCAACGGCGCGCTCCCCCCTAGTGTGCTGTCCGCCAGATGCTCCCCGAAAATCGACACGTACTCGCCCGGTACCACAAATCCTTCACTCTCCGCCGCAAAACTGGCCCCGTTCACCGGTAAGGTCGGCTGCGCCGGCGCCGTCGTCGGGTCGCTCGGCAGCACCCCCACCGTCACCGGCGTCGACACTCCTGAATAGCTCCCCTTCGCTCCTGGCACCTTGATGGATGCGTACACTTCCAGTTGGGCGCTGCTCTGGGTGCTCGAGGGAACCGGCCACGTCCCCGTCCACACTGCGTTCTCATTGTCGTAAGTGAAGCTCACCGGCGGGTTCACATATGCGCCGTTGGCCAGCAGGTCGATGGTCAAATCCTGCGAGTTCTGTCCCGGCAGCACCAGGTTGTAGCAGTTGTCGGAGATTTGTACCGCTACGTTCCCCCCTTGCCCCGTCACGAATTGCGTACCCCCGGCCGGCGCGCTCAGCACCACCGCCAGTTGATTCGGCGTGCAGTTGGTAGTGGCGCGGTCGCCGGCACTCTTCCGCACCTGCGCGCCCGCCCCCGCCGGCAGCACCACCAACGCATACGGTATGGTGGCCACCGTGCCCTGCGAAAATGCCACCTGCACCGTTCCGTTGTAGATCCCCGCGTTCAGACCCACCGCGCTGGCATTCACCGTCAGGTTCACGCTCCCGCTCGCTCCCACCGTCCCGCTCGCCGGACTCACCGTCATCCACTGGCTGGTCTGCGTCCCTGTAAACACCGCCGTGCTGTAGCTCAAAGTCTGTCCCGCCGGATCGAACAGCTCGATGCTTGGCGATGCCAGCGCGCCGCTTCCCGCCGGCGCCGCCAGAATTCCACCCGTGCTCGACACCTGCGGCGAAGACCCCAGGTCCCCCACGTTCACCACGTTCAGTTGCACCACAAACGTCTGCGGCGAGTTCACTGCCCCGGCTGACGTCACGTTCACCTGTGCGTAATACTGCCCCTTCGCCAATCCCGCCGGATTCACCGAAACCTGGAACTCCCCAGGCGTGGCCACCGAACTGTTCCCCGTCCCCGGACTCAACGTCAGCCACCCGCTCTGCCCCGCCGGCAGGTACTGCAACACCTGCGCCGTCCACGAAAAGCTCCCCGACCCCAGGTTGTACACCGAGACATACTGCGACGGCATCGTCAAGCTGACTCCCGTCACGGCGTAGAACGTCAGCCCCCTCTGCGACAACTGCATGCTCGGCGTGGTCCCGCTCACCAGCAGATCCACTACCGAGATGCCGTAATCGCCCGCGGGATCGGTCACCGTGATCGACCCCTCATGGAATCCCACCGAGACCCCGGTGGCGTTCACGCTGAATGCGATGCTGGCGGGTGAGGAAGGCGTGACGTTTCCCGAACCGCCACTGGTCAAAGTCAGCCAGCCGCTGTCGGAAGCGGCCGTGGCGCTGTAGTTCAGGGTGCCGCCCCCGGTATTGGCCACCGAAACCGATCCCTGGCTCTGCCCTCCCTGGGGCAGGGTGAAGTTCTGCCCCGGTTGCGGCGACGATGGTGTCACCGATAATTGCGGTCCCTGCTGGGCGGCCACCTGCACCGTCACCGGTACGCTAATGCTGGAGGGTGTGGCGTTCGGCGCCGAAATGTTTACCTGCCCGTTATAAGTCGTGTTCGGGCTCAACATGCTCGTGTTCAGCGACACGCTGATGGTTCCCGGCGTGGTGCCGTTGGCGCTGAAGCTGGGCGCAATATTCAGCCAGCTTCCGCCGCTGGGCGTGGTGACGGAAACCGCCGTCGATCCTGGCGTGCTCAATACCCCGATATTCTGCGGGGCCGGAGCGACATCGGTCGGGTTATAAGTGAAGTTCAACTGCTGCGCGGAAACCGAAAGCAGCGTTGTCGGCTGGGTGACTACGATGGTATAGGTGGCGTGCTGCGTCAAGGGAGGCGTCGAACTGTCGGTCACCTGGACCGTAAATGTGTACGACCCGGTTTGCTGCGGAGCTCCGCTCAGAACGCCTCCTCCGCTGAAACTCATACCTGTGGGAACGGAGGACCCCTGCGTAAGGCTCCAGGTGAACGGAGCGGTGCCGTTGGAAAGAGTCAGCGCAGTCGCGGGATACAGTACATTCACTAGCGCCCCGGGGAGCGTCAATGGCGAGATGCTGACTGGTCCGCTGACATTCAACGTGACAGGGATGCTTAAGGGCGTGTTGGTAGCTCCCGATGCTGCAATCTGGATGTTGCCTTTATAGGTGTTCGCCGTGAGGCCTCCCAGATTCACCACGGCCTGGATCGAGCCGCTGTTGGTGCCGGACGCCGTGCCAATTAGGCTCAACCAGGATCCGCCGGCGGTTACCGATGCCGACCATATCAGAGTGCCCGTTCCCGCGTTGCTGATGGCTATTGTCTGGGCAGCCGGGTTAGCGCCTCCCTGCAACGCAGTAAAGGTCAATGAATTGGGGCTCACGCCGATTGTCGGAGTTGGCGCCGTCACGGTTAGCGTCACTGGGATAGTCTGCGGGCTGTTGGTAGCCCCTGGAGCCGATATCTGGATGCTGCCATTGTAAGTGCTCGGCGCTAATGTTCCCTGGTTCGCCGCGATGGTGATGACACCGCTGTTGGTCCCCGAGGCACTTCCCGTCAAACTCAGGAAATTACCGAAGCTGCTTGCCGTGGCTGACCAGTTCAAGGTTCCTCCGCCGATATTGCTGATGGTGCAGGTCACGCTGGCAGGAGCAGCGCCCCCTTGTACTGCCGAGAATGACAATGAAATGCAGCTTTCCCCAATCGTAGGAGAAGGCCCGCTCAGAACCAAGGTGACAGGGATGTTCTGCGGGCTGTTCGATACGCCGATAGCAGAAACCTGGATGTTGCCGTTATAAGTATTGGGAGTCAGAGTTCCTAAGGTCACCACGGCGGTGATGGCGCCGTTGTTCACCCCGGCAGGTGGGCCACTCAAACTCAGCCACGAACCGCCGCTCGTGACGGTTGCCGACCAGTTCAGCGTGCCGCTGCCGGTGTTACTCACCGAAACCGTTTGGTTGGCCGGATTGCCGCCTCCCTGCGCCGCGGTGAATGTCAGCGAAGTGGGGCTTAACCCGATAGCCGTCGTTGGCGGGGCTACCGTCAAAGTCACCGCGATGTTCTGGGTAGTGGCTCCGTTGGCCGAAACCTGGATGTTGCCGTTGTAAGTGTTGGCGGTCAGATTTCCCAAGGTGACGACCGCGGTGATGGTCCCGCTATTCGCGCCGCTGGTGGCGCCGCTCAGACTGAGCCATGTCCCGCCGCTCGTCACTAAGGCCGACCAGTTCAACGTCCCTCCTCCGGTGTTGCTGACCGTCGCCGACTGGCTGGAGGGGCTGCTGCCTCCCTGCACGGCGGAAAACGTCAACGCCTGGGAACTCAGGCCGATCACCGGCGGCGGAGGGTTTACCGTCAGCGATACCGATATGTTCTGTGGAGAATTGGATGCCCCGTTGGCCGAAACCTGGATATTGCCGTTGTAGGTGTTGGGGGTGAGGTTTCCCAGGGTCACACAAGCGGTAATCGTGCCGCCGCCCGTACCGGAAGTGGGTGGAATCAGGCTGAGCCACTGCGCTCCACTGGTCACCGACGCAGACCAACTCAGCGTACCTCCGCCCGAATTGCTGACGGTGAAGGTCTGGCAAGGTGGACTGCTACCGCCCTGCACCGCGGTAAAGTTCAGAGAGTTGGAGGATAATCCGATGGCAGGAGGCGGTGGGTTTACGGTCAGAGTAACCGATATATTCTGTGGTGTATTGGATGCCCCGGGGGCCGAGAACTGGATGTTGCCATTGTAGGGGTTGTTGTTGGCGGTGAGGTTTCCTAGGTTCACACAAGCCGTAATTGTGCCGCTGTTCGTTCCGGAAGTAGGTGCATTCAGGCTGAGCCATGACGCCCCACTGGTCACCGATGCGGACCAACTCAACGTGCCGGCGCCCGTATTGCTGACTGTAACGGGCTGGCATGTTGGGTTGTTGCCCCCTTGAGTCGCAGTAAAAGTGAGCGAGTTGGAACTCAAGCCGATAGCGGGCACTACTATCGAGATTTGGGGCGAGGGACCAAGCGAAAGGGGCACCGTGTTGTTGTTGTAAGATGCACTTGCGCCGGTTATCGTAGCCAAGTAGGCCTGGCCGTTCGCTGCTGAGGCCGGCAAGGTAAAGCTGATCGAGCCTAGGACTATCGCAATGAGACTACCGGTTCCAGCCAAGGGCGGGTTGATGCCTGACCAGACCACACTAATGACGTTATTCGTGCCCCCGGTGGTCGAGAACGACCCGGCGATAGATGTGCTGAAACCCAGTTGCCCGGACGTCAGGCCCGGCGCAGCAGCGAAGGGCTCCACTTCCACGCCGAAGGTAAGGCTGTCGACGTTGACGCCTGACGCTAAGTATAGGCCCATGGTGCATGAAATATTTCCCCCGGGAGTGGACTGGCCGGGACAACTGATGCCGATCGAGTTTTGTCCCCACAAGGGCAGCGCGGCAAGCAAGCCGACGAGCACCCACAACGTCCGTAAACCAAGTTTCAGAGTCATTTTCCTTTTCCTTAGGACTCTATCAAGACTACAACACCTTGCCCGGCAGATTCCGAACTTTCGATAGCCGATAGCCCATAATGAAGCCCGTGCCTGTTTAGAAGATTCCGGAACGCCTCGAATGGCTGGTCAAAAGAGCTCGAATTCACCGGTTCCTCACAATCGCACCCGATGCGCTTACGGAAATCGCCTGACGGTTGTCCGGATCGATCAACGATTCATTCCAATCGCTCCTGATGTGTTTATTGGAATCTCACGATTGTCCTCCAAGCTGCTGGCGGAGAGTCCGTACACCGCCAGACGGCCGGATACACCCGCCGGACCCACCACGTAGCCTAATAAGATACGATGGCCCGATTGTACGCTCAGTCCCTCCGTCCATGCAACCGCCACGGCGCCTGGTTCACCTTGGGCCAGCGGCGGAGAGGTGTTCGCCTCCGCGAAGCGCAGGTTCGATCGCCCATCGCCCACCGCGAACGTGATAGCTACGCGGGTCAGGTCGGCTCGCGCCTCAAGGTATACCGGAATCCGCTCCTCATCTCTCCCGAGTTTTTCCGCAGTTCCGAACCCCAACGACGCTTGGACTGGCGCGCCAATCGTGGCGGTGCTCGCCACGGAAGCCGTTATACTGGCAGGGCACACGCCGCCACGTGACGCACGCACTGGCCGGCTCTGATCCAGATTGTTCACCCGGAACAACTCTACCACCACGTCATGGATATCCAGTACGCCATCGCCGCCTCGTGTGGTAACCGTATCCACGGGGTAGGTGTCCATGGCGTCAAACCGGTCCGAACAGACGGTTGGCCGATATCCCGGGACATTATTGGCGGCAAACAGAATCAGCACCAGGTCCTGAAGGGTCAGTTGCCCGCTGCCAAAATTGGGAGCCGCGTCCGACGTGTATGGGTAAACATCTCCCACCAGGTAGGTGTACGATGCCGATAAAATCGCATTCGGGCCAAAATCGAATGAATAAGTTGTATTGCCCTGGGATGTTCCTGCCGTCGTCAACTGCACGGTATATGTGTTGCCGGAAACCGCGGAGAGAGGCACGGTTCCGATGATGTATCCCACGATCACAGTTCCACTCAATGCCGGATTCAGCGAACTCCAGGTAGCATTAATGGAATTCGCAGTGCTCTGGGTAGTCACTCCGCTGGTGAGCGCCGAACTGAAGGCGAGCGAGCCGGTCAACGCCGGGGAGCCAGCATTCGGTGCGATCTGCGCCCCGAATGTGAATGAGGTGAGGCTGATGGAAGCATTGAGCGAGATGGTGACCGGCAGATTGAAGGCCGCACCCGGCGTAACAGTGACCGAACCGATGCTGATCGCGCCTGCGGGCACCGATATGATCGTGGGGTCGATCGCGCTGGCCGGCCCCGAACCTCCACCGGAGACGCTTACCTGGTTGACCACCGGTGTCGGCGCATTCGCGGCCACATTCACGGTTACGGTAATGGTTGGGTAGCTTGCGCCGCCCGCCAGAGCGTTGCTGTTCGTGCAAGACTCGCTGTTATTGACGATAGCGCCGCACGCCCAGCCGGTGCCGCTCATCGAAACCAGCGTTAACCCGGAAGGAGCGGTCTCCGTCACGGTCACCGTCCCGCTCGTCGGCGGCGCTCCGGCCTGATTGCTTACGGTCACGGCATACGTGGCGCCGTTCTGCCCCTGAGTAAAGTTGCCGGTATGACTCTTCGCGACGCTCAGCACCGGCCCATTCTGGATTACCGTGACCTGCTGGCCCAGCAGCGAGATGTGCGCCGTGCGTGCGGTGCTCGAGGTGTTCGCCGTAAACGAGAAGCTCACTACTCCGTTCGCGATCGTGCCGATGGTCAGCCAGCCCTGATCGCTGATGGGCGCGTAGACTCCCGTCAGCGTGGCCGTGGAGGGCAGCACCGGCAGCAAAGAGTCGGTCCCAGCCGTCGGGGGCTCGATCAGCGTGGCTGGTCCCGCGAAGGCATTGAGGAGTTCCACGAACAGGGGGGAATTGAACGTCGTGGTATCGGAGGCTACGTAAACGTTGCCGGAGCCGTCCACCGCAACCGCCTTATTTGCGGAACTCGCAGGGATCAACACAGTCAACTGGCTGGTCAACGCGTTCCATTCCTCGATCTCCGTACCCGCCGCGGTTGAAACGCTGATGTATAGGTTTCCGAAGGCATCGACTCTAATTCCGTTCGGCGCATTTACGCCTGATATCAGCGTAATCAACTTCTGCGTGGCCGCAACCCACTCCTCGATCGCATTGTTGTTGGCATCCGCAATATATACGTTGCCGAAGCCGTCCACTGCCACTCCGTATGGCTTAATCGCGTCAGTTTCCCCGCCCCGTACCAGAGTGGTCAGCGTCTGTGTTGAGGCGCTCCACTCTTCAATTGCAAAGTTTCCGGGATCGGCTATGTAGATGTTGCCGACGCCATCGACCGCCACTCCGGTTGGCAGATTCAGGCCGGCGGAAGACTGCACCACCTGGGTCAATTGCTGCGTGATGGGACTCCATACCTCAATCGAATCGTTGACGTCGTCCGCGATGTACACATTGCCCGCCCCATCGAGGGCCACATCTGCGGGAGAACTCAGGCCCGCGGAAGTGGGGATCAACGTGGTGTACTGCTGCGTGGCGGCGTTCCACTCTTCGATGGTCTCGTTGTCGAGGTCCGCGATGTAAATATTGCCGGAGCTGTCCGCCGCGGCCCCACCGGGATAGCCAAGGCCGGTCGACGGCAGCGTCACCATCCCACCTGGCCCCAGGTAGTTGGCTCCCGCCTGTGTCAATGGAACGGGCAAACCCGCGACTGTCAGAGAGCCGGCGCGGCTGCCCGCTCCCGTGAAAGCGGCATAAGTGAACTGCACCCGCGCATTGCCGTTGCCGCTGGCGCTTCCCGGTGAGATTTGCAAAAAGGAGCTGTCAGCCTGGGCGCTCCAGGGGCCGGAGTAGTCCAGCGCGACCGAAGACGTCCCCGCGGAACTGCCAACCAGGAGCGCATTGGCGCCGGGGCCCTCGACGTACGCGGCTCCCTGCGCCCCAATCATGACGGTGTTGCCGCTGATTCCTACCGCATTGCCGAAGCGACTGTGGGATCCGATGTCATTGGCGGTCAGTTCCGGCTGCAGGATTCCGAAGAATGTCACCCCCGGCTGAAGGCTCCAAACCCCGCCGCTATTCATAAACACATAGGCGGCGCCTTGCTGGCTTTGCGACTGAATCGTTTTATACTGGGCCCCGATCACGGCGGTGTTGCCGTCCACCGCCACGGCTACCCCGAAGTTGTCGGCGGAGCCGGGATCGGGAGCAGCCAACTCCTGCTGTTGACTCCATTCTCCGCCGGTCGCCGTGAACACGTAAGCGACCCCGTCGAATTCGTTCCTGCCGACCGCCCCAATGACTGCGGTATCGCCGTTCACCGCCACGGCCGCGCCAAATTGATCAGACTCTTCGGCGTCGTTGGCGGTCAACTCCTGCGGCCGGCTCCAGGTCGAACCGCTTTGGACGGACACATATGCCGCTCCCGCCAAAATATGCGAATTTACGGTAGTGGTATTCGCTCCGATGAGCGCGGTGGTTCCGCCTACGGAGACGCTGAAACCGAATCGGTCTTCCCCGGTGCCAGGGTCGGGCCACTCCTGCTGTGGCATCCAGGTCGATCCGTTGCGCACAAATGCGTACGCAGCGCCCGCATAGTTGTTCTTTTCGGGAGCGCCAACGATCGCCGTATTTCCGCTGACGGAAACGGAATAACCGAACTCGTCGGACGTCGCGCCGTCCCCCGATATCAGCTCCGCCTGCTGCGTCCACACGGTGCCGTTGCGAATGAAGACGTATGCGACGCCGGAGTCCTGGGCGTTTCCGTTCGAGCCGTACGCCCCGATTACGGCGGTGTTTCCGCTCAAGGAGACGGAGTAGCCGAACGAATCGCTCCGAGATTGACCTGGGTCGGGCAACTCCTGTTGAAGCGTCCAGGTGTCGCCGCTGAGTATATACACATACGCGACACCCTCTCCCTGGGGGGTGAGCTTTACCGGAGCACCGATTATGGCGGTGTCTCCGTCAATCGAAACGGAAGTGCCAAAGCTGTAATTCTGCGGCTCGGGCGGAATTAGCTCCTGCTGCTGCGTCCAGGTGGGGTCCACTACGACTGGGTACTCGGCGTCCCGGTCGTCTACCATCAGGCGAATTTCGGCCCCCTTCACGTCCAGTCGCGCTGGAAGATTTCGTCCGTGCGCATCGCGCGCTTCGAGGCCGCTATAACGCAATATCACGCCCTCGTGCGATCGGAGCAGAATTGAACCATCTTCGGCCTCGCCGGTTGGAACAAGATCGCCCGCGACGTCCACTGCGATCACCAATGGTTCGCCGTCCCTATGAGCTCCGGGACGTCGAGCGAACGTAAAGCCCTGTTCCAAGCCTTGAGCAGTGTTGGCGTACCACTCGGTCAGGTCTCCCCGGCGATACTCCAGCCGGTTGGCAGTGGCAACCGACCTGACATATCGGGGTTTCCTGAGCTTGTCGCCGTAGCCAAATCCAGCCAGCCGGATGCTTACCCTCCCACCCGGATGGCTAATCCGCACCTCATCGCGATCGAAATTCAGACTCAATCTGTGCGCAGGGTTTTCACTCCGGTACGTTCCGGGCGCCGCAACTTTCAGCGAGTATGCCTCGCGTTCAAAAGCCTTCAGTAGCTTTTCGTCCGCCGCAAATCCCGTTCGTTTTCCGTGACTGTCCGCAGGGAAATAAGCCGCGTGGCGCGGACGAATTGAGGTCACGATGCCAGAGGGATTAGAGCCGACACACAAAAGGAGCACTACCGCCGCCCGTCTTGACAAACCGCCGACCCGCGGGCGAACAGTGTTCGTCAGATCGCGCCTCACCGGTTCCTCTCCGCGCCCGACACGCTCGGGCGCACCTCTCAGTGGTTGTCCCACCGAGAATTCCCGTGCCCCAAAAATCGCTCGATATCCAACCCTGACGATAGGCGCAATGCAACCCCCGGTCGCATTTGACTGTAGCAGGCCGCCCGGCAGTGAGGCCGTCAGTGAACCTGTACGAAAATGCCGGCCTCGATTTTCCCAATTGTGTCACCCGAAAAGGGCCCCGAACTGGGCTTGTAAAACTTAGCCTCCAACCGGAATCCGAATCTCCCGGACCCACCAATATAATAACGGAGACCAGCGCCACCATTGACCGCGAACGACGTTCCGGGTGGAAAAGTGGCCGGCGTGCTCGGGAGGTTTGGCGGGGTCTGCGTCCCATTGCCCTGAAAATAGTGCAATGCTCCAACGCCAACCACGAAATACGGGACGATCGGACTCTCTTTGATCGGCACACGGATATGAACTCCGCCATTAATATCAGCCAAGCCGACAGAGTAAGCGTATTTGGTACCCGTCGCATCCGTATAGGAATTCGGCAGCCCCGGGAAATAGCTGAATTCGAAGTACGGTAGCACTATTCGATTCAACAGGGCGTAAGTGACATTGCCTCCACCCATAACGTTGGCGCCATTGATGCCGTAAGTGCCCCCGACGAATGGCCCCACCTCCAAGCTACCTGCTCGCACAACGGACGATTGCGCAAATGCCTGTGGATTATACAAGGCTGCGACGATCCCCACTGCCAAGGGGAAAGTCCTAAACCGGTTGAGAATCACGAATGATCTCCTTCTTCCAGGTGAAATTTTGTGGATAGCGGTTTTCCGATTATACACTCAGTTGGGTGGGTGGCAAGCCCCTGGAAATAGCGTGCTCTGGCTTTTCCGTCGACAACTGCAAGTCCACAGCGAACTTTTTGCTTTCGCATCTTGAAGTTCCGCATGAGGGACCGGTTCGGTTAATCTGCCGATCTCGTCCCTTCGAACCGTGCCCGTGGCCCGGTGGTCTTTTGCCACAAGGGCACCCCGAGTGAAGGCGTTCCGGTTGCTGGTCGACTTTTTGGCGGGCATCAGCGGATTGGGACGGAGAACTGCTCGCATGCCTATGTAGAACGGGAAGTAAACCTGATTGACGAGTTCGCTCACGAGCACCGGGCGAAGGCTGTTTGGATCCAGATTGCCGCTATTGATCCCTCGCATAAACTCGATCTGCTTCTCTTAGGCGCCGCTGTCTGTGAGATCGCACATGCGCCCCTACGTAGCCGGGGATACAAAACGCGGGTTTTCCCGTCGTAAAAATCGAGCAGCACCACGCCGCATAGTCCGGCGCCGGCCGCGGCAAGGTCGGCGAGAGCGGAACCGCCGCTGCCAAGGCGGAGTACTCCCAAGATCGCCCACAGCCAAAGCAGGTAGTACAGTGCCTGCGGCCCCCCGACATGTTAGCCGAAGGGAACTCAGTTCCGCTGATCCAGATCGTGCACTTGGGAATCAGGATTCCCCTCTCCTTGGCGATTACGACCTCCCCGATGCCTTCACTCGACACGATCATCGCGCACAGTTCGCTAGAGATGCTGATTCTCAGCCCTTGTGTTCCTGCTCGAGGATGGAGTCGATAATCAAACGCTCCGAGAAGGGCCGATTCTCAAAAAACGATTTCATGGCCCTTGTACGACAGCTTCCACCTTTGAACCATGCGATCCCCTTTGGCGCCAGATGCGGTGGCGCAAGTATAGCACACGCAGAGAGATAGATGATGCCGAAGGGACCACGTGGGTGCGCGACATGAACGGGGCAACTCGCTCCGTTCCTTTTTTTGTGTTAGTCTTCTGAGTGTTATAAATTACTCAGAAAGGAGCCCCCTTGCCCGATTCCTTGCCTGCTCTCGAAGCTCAA